>Ga0224497_10000111_pt1 | contig 66612 bp, 64 predicted proteins | sample SF_Jul11_sed_USG_4_FD_167970 | JGI IMG/M metagenome (GOLD analysis project Ga0224497, IMG submission 167970) | Sediment microbial communities from San Francisco Bay, California, United States - SF_Jul11_sed_USGS_13 | ecosystem: Environmental > Aquatic > Marine > Sediment | place: USA...
CAGGTCCCCCATGACCTTCGTCAGCGCCGACGTCAGCGTGGTTTTCCCATGATCCACATGCCCAATCGTGCCCACATTCAGATGCGGCTTCTTCCGCTCAAATTTCGCCTTCGCCATTTCAGTCTCTCCTTAACCAACAATCAGAAGCTAATGAATACGTCATCTTGAGATACCAATGTAATTCGAATGGAGCCCACGACGCGGATCGAACGCGTGACCTCGTCCTTACCAAGGACGTGCTCTACCAACTGAGCTACATGGGCTCTCGCGACATTTTCACAAAGTATGACAATTGTTCCCTGAGGTCACTCTGGTCATTCAGCACCAATCCAAAATGGAGCGGGCGATGGGATTTGAACCCACGACAGCCAGCTTGGAAGGCTGGAACTCTACCACTGAGCTACGCCCGCAAATCTCCTCGTCAAGGTCATGAACAGCTTTTTCACAATCAAAATCGTTGACAAAATAATTTTGAAATTTCTATTTTTTGCCAATCCGTTATTTTCCATCTGCTGGACATGGTGGGCAGGCAAGGGTTCGAACCTTGGAAGCCGATGGCAGCAGATTTACAGTCTGCCCCCGTTGACCACTTGGGTACCTGCCCATTTGACCAAAGTAGGGCCGTGTTCTAGACAAAACGTCTTTGAGTTACATAATGGAAATTAGATGAAGATCTATGTGACGTGAGGCAAGGCAAGCGTCCTCTCCTGATGATCCCCTTCAACAACCAATAAAAATTACAGGTTTGTTCGTAAGTACAGGAGCGGAAAAAATTTACCCTACCTGTAAACAGAGTATTATAATTTTCTCAGTTGTTTGGGTCAAGACCATCTCATGATCTTTTCTCATAGCAGGATCGGTCTATTGAATTTGACAAACACATATCATACAAGAGAAATTGCGAAAATAAAATTTATAGGCATTTAATCCGACGATACACCATTTTTTCATGACCGCTCTTACCAATTTCACTAGATGGATGGGACTCATTTTACTCCCCCTAACCCTAGCTTCAGGCTGGATGGGATTAATCTCTGATCTGGTTCAGGGACAGGTTCTCCCTTCGTCCGGAAAAGGATTAGGGACCATTGTTACCCCGAATGGCGACACAATTTTTGTAGAAATCGCCGATTCCCCAGATAGACGTTCACACGGCCTTATGTTTCGTCCTTCGATGGCACCAGACCGAGGAATGCTTTTCGTCTTCCCTGAAAAAGGAGATCATGCTTTTTGGATGAAAAATACGCTGATTTCGCTCGATATGCTCTGGCTTGATGAGTCTGGGACCATTATTCACTTGGAGCCTAATGTTCCCATTTGCACTCGAAAAGATGATAGTTGCCCAAGATACCAGTCACCCTACAAGTCTTTACAGGTTCTTGAACTCAACGCCGGAATGGCTAAAAAACTACGGTTATCCCTTGGCGGTCAGCTTAAGATCGATCTTCCTCCCATGAGCTTTCCCTACTAGGGATGTCCAACTTTCAGAAAAATTTAGGACCAGCCCCTCACCCGTTTGGCGGAAATAATACCCTCAACTCTTTGAATTTCTTGAAGAATAAGTTCTAGATGTGCAGTATTCTTTACTTCAATGACAAAATCCAACATAGCCTTCTGATCCTCTCTTGTTGAAATTTCTGCTTTCGTAATATTGGCCTTGCACTGGGAAATACCAGCCGACACCTTGGCCAACACACCAGGACGATCAAGGGTTAAGACCGACACATCCACCGAATGGGGACCTGCAATATTGGCATCCCATTCTACCTCGACCAATCGGTTATGTTCCCATTCCAACGATTGAAAATTAGGGCAATCGACAGCATGAATCGTTAACCCTCGTCCCCGGGTAATATATCCACGAATAGGCTCGCCCGGCACAGGGTTACAACATTTTGAAAGTTGCATAAGGACATCGTTACGCCCACCAAATGTGACCGGCCCGTCCTTAAAAGGTCCCAAGGACTTTACATGAAAAATCGGTAACTCACTTTTGGGAGCATGGGAAGATGCTTGATCGTTCTTGTGCTCAAAAGGTTCCACCACTTGATCAGGGGCAAGCCGTCCAAAGCCGACCATTCGAATGAGCTCATCCAGGGTTTCACACCCCTTTACCTTGGCGAGGGATACCAATCGTTCTGATTTTAAGGACTGTTCAGCCGACAAATGGCGCCGCTGAAACTCCTGTTCTAACAAACGACGCCCGAGTTCCAGCGCACGTCTTTGCTCTTCAACCTTAAACCAATGTTTAATTTTGGTTTTGGCTTTTGAAGTACGCACAAACTTCAACCATCCCCGATGGGGCACCTGAGCGGGAGAGGTCAAAATCTCTATCATATCTCCACTATGCAATTGATATCGAAGAGGCACCAGCTTGCCGTTGATTTTAGCCCCAACACAATGATCCCCAATTTCAGTATGAATCGAATAGGCTAAATCTAAAGGAGTCGACCCCACCGGCACTTCCCGAACTTCCCCTTTGGGGGTAAACACGAACACAACATCATGGAATAAATCCAATTTCACCGAGTCCATAAATTGCCTGTTATCTGAAAGATCTTTGTGCCACTCCACAAACTGCCGAAGCCAACTAAACACCTCTTCGTCACGGCTTCCCGTTTTCCCAGGTTCCTTATACAACCAATGTGCTGCTACCCCATATTCATTGATACGGTGCATCTCTGCGGTTCGAATTTGAAACTCCACATATTCCCCTTGTGGGCCAACCACCGTCGTATGCAAGGATTGATAGAGATTGGAGCGTGGGGTAGCCACGTAATCCTTCACCCGACCAGGAACCGGAGGCCAGATCGAATGCATGAGACCCAGAACGGCATAACAATTCATTTTCGTATCTGTCACAATCCGAATAGCTGTGAGGTCATAAATTTCATCGAAAGAAACCGCCCGTCGTTCCATTTTTTGGTAAATACTATACAAATGCTTAGGCCGACCATCGATCTGACCCGAAAGGCCAGCTTCAGCAAGAGCTTTTTCCGCAATTTGAATCAGGGATTGAATAAAGGCTTGTCGCTCCTCATCTTTTTTTGCTAATCGAAGCTTTAAAAGCGCACAGGCCTCAGGCTGTAGATATTGAAAGCATAAATCCTCTAACTCTTGCTTAATCCAACTCATGCCCAGACGATTCGCTAAGGGAGCATAAATCTCCATGGTTTCTTGAGCGATTTTTTTTCGCCTCTCGTCTGACAATGCGTCCAAGGTCTGCATATTGTGAAGGCGATCAGCCAATTTGATAAACACCACCCGAATATCATCAGCCATTGACAAAACCATTTTTCGAAAATTCTCAGCTTGTTTCTCTTCGTAGGATTTAAACGGAATCTGTCCAATCTTGGTTACACCATCAACTAATCGAGCCACATCCACCCCAAATTCTTTTTCGAGCTCCTCTTGCGTAGCCACCGTATCTTCAAGCGTGTCATGAAGGAGTCCAGCCGCAATGGCCGGCACATCCAGCTTCATAAAGGTTAAGATTCCCGCTACGGCTAAGGGATGCTGAACATACGGCTCTCCCGTTTGACGCATTTGCCCTTCATGCGCTTTCACCGAATACTCATAGGCTCGCCGAATCAGGCTCGTGTCAGCCTCAGGATGGTAGGCCACCACCTGCTCCATCAGCTGTTCAATGTCTGTTAAATGGACTACACCCATCGGATCAAATCCTCATGCAGCATAACGTTCCTTGTTCTCAAAAATCATAACAAAAAACTGATGAAATTGCTGAAAACTCTCCAGGTTACTCACACTTCAGGACAGAATTTTCGCCACTCCCCACGCAGCAACCCAGGACAACCTGAATACTCATGGGTTCTCACATGGTAACGATCAATACCATCATTTCACATCTACCTGGCTGCCTAGATTATCGTCTTGCCGAATAACTTCGGGTGTATTCGAACGCACAATTCAACAAACTGGAATGATTTGAATATAAGAGAGATGCCGGGCGGAGACTCGGCATTACCCAAATCCGCTTGTAAGCTGAGGACAGCGAGGCCAAGGGCATCCTACTCCACATTCCAACGACGATTTCCTGGGAAATATACAAGATAGATCCCCGATAAAAACGTCGAGGATGACGCCGGAAAAAGGTTAAAAGGTTGAGGGCAAACAGGAAGGAAGAACAGCTGGAGGGAGTTGAACACTACGCGAAAGAAATTTAATAGCTACTCTCCACCTTTTTGCACATAATTTTTCACAAATTCTGCCGCATTTTCTTCAAGCACTTTATCGATCTCATCTACCAAGTCATCCATTTCTTCTTTTAACCGTTCCCCAGTTTCTGCCACCTTGGGATTGGCTTGAATCTCTTCAGATTCTTGAGGAGCATTTGGTTTTCTGGACTCATGTTTTCGATCCTGTTTGTCCATATATCCACCCCCTTTATTTCGTATAAGAAACGACCTAATTTGAGCCTACTCTACCCTTTCCTGGAGCGTCAAGATTGAGATATCCCTTACCCTCCGCCATGAATTGCTCCCCTACTAGCAATATGATACATTGGCGGCTTTGGGCGATTAGCTCAGTGGGAGAGCGCTGCCTTCACACGGCAGAGGCCACTGGTTCGATCCCAGTATCGCCCACCATGTTTTCATCCCATTCCTCCATTCGTTGCCTACATTCAACTCAGGAGCATCGAACCAGAACTTGTTTGCGATGCGTAGGGCTCCCCACCAATCCCTTCAACCATCCCAAGAATTTTCGGCACCCTGGTTAGTCATCATTGGGCTTGTCTCTTTTAATTTCCTCACCCATTGTACGAGCGGCCCGCCGCCATCCTCCCTACCTCCATCAGCAAGTGACCTCAATGTGTTGGGCCAGACTTACCTTTGCCAGACTAAGACACAAGCCGAAGCGAGTTGGTTAAAGCCCGGTGCTAAAAAAACCGCCTGGGGCCAAGGGAGCGAATACTTTCAAGAAATTTCTGTACCCAACAAACAAGGACAATGGGTGGTATTCAATAAAGATGACACACTCGTTGGAGTCATCACCGTCTTCCCAAACGGGATCTCCCTGGATGACTACCCCACCCTTGGAAAGACTCTGAGTCAGTTGCCTCCGGCTCGTGAGTTTTATCTCACCTCCTCTCAGCTCTTGGAGGGGCAAATTCCCGATTCTGCCACGCTATACCGCACAGGAAAAGCCAACACGACTCATCAATATTATCTCCGTCATCGCAAGGGACAAGACGACAAACTGATTATGGCCGTCTTTGTCCTTGACCCTTATGAGCGGCTGTTGGATGGGAGCCATCCAAGGTTTCTTTCCTATTTGGACGCATCCACCTCTCAGGACGAAACCCAATCAGGGCCCGCCGCTTTTTCGTCTCCCACCGACAAAGACTTTTTAGGCTTGCAACAATTTGCTAGAGGAGAGATTGCGTTATTTGCCTCGTGCGGTACTCAACATCCCAACATCGCACAAGACGCCTACCAACAAGCCATCCAGTATGGCCTCTCCGATACCAAGCAACTGGCCGAAGCACACCATCGTCTCGGTCTTGCTTTTTCCCAACTCGAGAAAATCGCTGAAGCCCAATCCTCGATTGAAGCAGCCTTGGCAATCCAGCCCCATGCCTCTAACATTCTGAACAGTTATGGAACCATACTGGTGAAGCGCAAGAAAATTCTCGCCGGCATCAAAGCCTTTGAACAAGCTTTGGCCCTTCAACCGGCATACCCCCAAGCCCGATTCAATTTGGCTAATGTCTTTGAATCGATTAATCCGAAACGTGCCATTCAAGAATACGAAACGTATATCGTACTGGCCGAAGACAATCCAGAGGAAACAGCGAAAGTTGCCATTGCCAAAGCCAAAATCAAGTCCTTGCAACAGTAATGAGCCCATGCGGACAAAATCGTCACGCATGGTAACAGGCAAATGTGATTGTGTATGAAATTTTATGGCGTGCGTCGCGGACGTACCACCGGAATATTTGACAACTGGGAGGCGTGTCGGGCACAAGTATACAAATTTCCCGGTGCTGAATATAAATCCTTTCCTACCCGAGAAGAGGCCTTGGCGTTTGTCTCTCCTGCTTCTTCACCCATAAAGAGAATAAAAACGACATCGAATACCACATCCCGTTCCAACACCGAGATTTGGGTAGACGGAGCCTGTTTTCCCCAAAGTGATGGTTCTTTAAGAATCGGATGGGGTTTGCTGGTCAAGCAAAATGGTCAAGAAGTCTACCGCGCCAAGGGCAACGATATTCCGGCTGAAGCCGTTGACCATCGAAATGTGGCCGGAGAAATTTTCGGCATCCTGAAATCTTTAGAATGGTGCCAACGGCAGAACATTACTGAGGTGACGATTTACTTTGATTATCAAGGATTGGAAAGCTGGGCGACAGGAGCTTGGCGGGCAAAATTGCCCTTTACACAATTATATGCCCAACGGGTGAGCGAATCAGGCATATTGATTCATTGGAACAAAGTCAAAGCCCATTCTGGGAATCCCGAAAACGACATTGTGGATCAATTAGCGAAGGAAGGCGCGATGGAACCAGAAATAAGACACGATACGCACTAACGTAAAGCAGAAGGGATCTGCCAAATGAAAGGAGACATTTCGTCTTATAATTTCCCCTCCCCTTTTAAGTAACTTCGAAAACGCCCCATCAGTTCCTCACCTAGCACTCCAACATCTGGCTTGGTTTTCATGTAATCTCGAATCTCTTCCAAGCGATGTTCGGCTTGCTCATTACCCTTTAATCGTTTGACTTTCCCAAGAGCATCATCAAACGCATCAAACGTCAGTTCTTTATACCCAAAGGCTCGAATGCGTTTGACAGCTTTCATCATGGCTTCGTTTCGAAACACGGTCAAATGTTCGGAATCAATTTCCTTGAGCCCAAGCTTCCTGGCACGTCGCTCGGCAGCTTTCCGAATACCACTCCGAACAAAATCAGGTGAGGTCTGAAGACGCTTCCATGCATCATCAGCCCAAGCCACTTGAGATTGCGGGGCTTCCCACAGGCGGAGCAAGGATTCCGCATCAATTCGAGTGATTCCTTGCTCACGCGCCAGATCCTCGGCATCATGCTTCAACATATCTGCCACAAATTCCTTGGCCATCGGAGGAGAATGCTCTATTTTTTTCTGCAATAAGACCAGCGCTTCCTCCGTCCATTCTAAGGGGAGACCGACCTGTTCCTGAAGATCCCCTAACGCCTCAACCTTTTCAAATAGTTCGACATTCACCTCCATGTGGCCCCGCTCCTTGGCCACATCTTCTGCAATATTAGCAATCATGCTCCGCATGAATTCTGGAATAGTTTCTAGCCGTTTCTTGGCTTCAGCGGTCCAAGGGAGCTTGCCTGCCGCCATGTCGTCAGCGGCCTGAGACATGCCGGCTTCCCCACCCATTTGCCCCATCATTTGATTTTTGAATTGATCGAGAATTTCAACCGTAATTTCCGCATAACCCAGCTCTTTAGCTTTTTTCTCCGCCAACCTTCGGACCATACCTCTTAAAAAACTCGGTGCACGCTCAAGGCGTGAGAGCGCTTCCTTAGTCCACAGAATATCATCTAGGGTCTGTGATGGTTCAGATATTGACATAAATCACGACGCAACTTTTTCCTCAGGATTGAGTAATTCTTTTATTTCTTTTCCCGCTTTAAAAAATGGCATTCGCTTTTCGGGAACAGAAACTGATTCACCTGTTTTGGGATTACGCCCTTCCTTTGTTTGACGATGCCGTAGACGAAAACTTCCAAATCCTCGAATTTCCGTTTTTTCACCGCGCTTCAGAGAGTCACGGATTGAATCGAAAATGGTGTTGACCACCAACTCGGCCTGTCGTCGACTTAATTGGGGAGCCTTATCCGCCAACTTCTCGATGAGATCCGCTTTTGTCATCCAATCCTCCTTGTCTAAACTATGCCACCCACAGATAGAGCAATGGAGCCGAAAACCGGGAAGGCGCCAAGCTGCGGACGCTTCCTAAAAATGAACTTTCAAGAAACTCTTGAAATGAAAAGGGTTTCGTGGTCTCCAACACCCGAGGGGTCCCTTCAATACCACTCAATTCTCCAGCCAACTTTATCGCATCGTGCAAATCTCCGATCTCATCGATTAACAACACGGATTTGGCTTGTCGACCTGTGAAGACACGGCCATCCGCCAACTGTTCAACCTCGGCCGATTCCATAGACCGTCCATCAGCCACGGCTTCAATAAATTGACTTAAGGTATCCTGCATGACCGATTCCAATAATTCCCGTTCCTCTTCAAGCATTGGACGAAACGGCGACCCAAGATCCTTAAATTTCCCCGTTTTAACCACCACGCTTTTGACGCCAATTTTTTCTAAAATCTCCTGAAAATTAGCCATCTGCATAATGACGCCAATGCTCCCTGTTAAGGTCCCGGGGTTGGCCAGAATCCGGTCAGTGGCTACAGCAATATAATAGCCTCCTGATGCGGCAACGGTTCCCATTGAGGCTATTACCGTTTTATTTTGCTCTTTCCTGACCCGCTTAACCGCATTGTAAATTTCTTGGGAAGGTGCGACGCCCCCACCAGGACTATCAATTCTGACTACAATAGCCTTGACTAAAGGGTCCTCTCCGAAAGCCTGAAGTTCTTCCACCGCTTGCGCAGAATCCATAATAGGACCTTCAACGCGAACAATGGCAACCCCTTCTTTTCCTGCCACGAGGAGTTCCGGCAATATGCCCTTCCCGATCATGAAAATGACTAACCCAGCCATGAGCATCCAAAACACGCGCTTCCACCGAGGATAGTTATCACTCATAAGAAAACATACCTTTGTAGAAGCAGAGATTCGTTTCGCTTAATCATTGGCTTTGGAAGCGTCATCGTCTCCTTGATCTTCGGAAGTTTGAGCCACACGACCTAAGCTTTGATCAACCGTTCCTTGGCTACTATTAAATTCTTCAACTTCACTTTGTTCTAAATCTTTTAAATGCTCCCACAAACTGAGTGCAATTTTTCGGTCTTCGCAATCCACCTTTACAATTTTTGCGACGACTTCTTGCCCAACCGCAAACTTTTCTTCCAGGCCCTCTTGCATATCTTGCCCTATTTCGCTGACATGAATGAGCCCTTCAACTCCGCCCTCCAATTCCACAAACACCCCAAAATCAGCCACCTTCGACACGTGGCCGGTCGCACTCTCCCCTACATGATAACGTTGCGGAATGTCACTGACCCACGGATCGGAAATCAATTGCTTATAGCCTAAGGATAAGCGTTCCTTATCTTTATCAATCTTGAGAATCACCGCGTTCACGGATTGCCCTTTTTTGAACAATTCCGAGGGATGCTTAATATGCTTAATCCATGACATGTCAGAAATGTGGATTAACCCGTCTACACCTTCGTCCAATCCGACGAAAGCTCCAAAGTCGGTCACACTTTTCACTTTGCCTTCAATCTGAGTACCCTCTGGATATTTTTGTTCAATAATATCCCAGGGATTGGGTGCAGTTTGCTTCATTCCTAAGGAAATTTTTCGGCTATGCTGATCAACATGGAGCACTTGCGCTTCAATCTCATCCCCAACCGAGACAACTTTTGAAGGATGTCGAACTTCATGGGTCCACGACATTTCAGATACATGCACCAATCCTTCGACTCCGGGCTCAAGCTCCACAAACGCTCCATAATCAGTCAGGCTGACCACTTTGCCTTTAACACGACTCCGTTCCGGGTACTTTTCCTCAACCTTCGTCCACGGATCAGCCGATTTCTGTTTGACACCTAACGAAATCCTGCCGGTATCGCGGTCATACTTCAAGACCAAGACTTCGACTCGATCTCCAATGGAGAACATATCGGAAGGATGCCCGACCCGGCCCCATGAGATATCAGTAATGTGCAACAGTCCATCAATGCCACCCAAATCGAGAAACGCTCCGTAGTCGGTAATATTTTTGACTGTCCCCTCAATGAGCTGGCCTTCAGACAGGGTCGACAATGTCGTTTGTCGACGTTTATCACGAGTTTCTTCCAGCAACGCTCGACGGGAGACGACTACATTTCCACGACGGTGATTAATTTTAATAATCTTAAAATTGAAGGTCTTCCCTACCAGACCATCTAAATCCCGCACCGGGGTCAGATCGATTTGTGAACCAGGCAAAAAGGCTTTAACCCCAATATCCACAATCATGCCACCTTTAATACGAGAAATAACTTTACCTTGAACCTGCGTCTCTTCGTTATGGGCGACTTCTAAATCCTCCCAGACTTTCATTTTGTCAGCTTTCTCTTTGGAAAGCATCAAATTCCCATCAGAATCCTCACATTGCTCAATGTACACCTGTACCGGATCATTGACGGCCAAGGTATCCAATTCTTCTTGGGAAAATTGATCAACCGGGATCATGCCTTCAGACTTATATCCTATATCCACCACGACCCGATCTCGCTGGATATCGATAACCCTGCCTTCGGTAATCGTACCTTCTTCAATATTTTTGAACGTTTCATCGTACAACGCCGCTAGCGTTTCACGATCCATTTTTTCAGGTTGTGTGGAAAGCGTATTCATCCGACTTCATACCTCCAAGGATACAAACACAGGTTAAATAGTGAATAAGAAAAATCTTCTTTAACTACATCTTCGCTCGATCTTATGACATGTCATGGGGCATAGAAGAAATGCCTTCAACTTGGGCAACATGCTCCATAACTGATTGCCCTATCTTTTCATATACCTGTTTTTTATTAGGGGTGCCGCTTCTAGGGAAACAAATTGATTTCCCAAAGGAAACGGTCACCGGAAACAGCTTCGGCCATTTTGCATTCATGGGCAGAACCTTAAAGGTACCAGAAATATACGCAGGAATCACCTGGCATTGAGATTCTTCAACCAAATACCCGATTCCAGGTCTCCCTGGTTGTAAGTGCCCATCTTCTGTCCGTGTTCCCTCGGGAAAAATAACTACGGGTGTTCCCGCTTTCAGGTGGTCTAAGGCTGCACCAAAGGCTTTCCTATCCAATCGATGCGTTTTGAGAGGAATCCAACCCAGGCTTTGAAAGATCCAACTCAATAATCGATTGGGAAATAGATTCGCTCTCCCTAAAAACACCACCCGACGTGGGATAGCACAACCCAGTAACGGGATATCCAAAAAACTGGCATGGTTCGCCGCAACAATCACCCCGCCTGTTTTTGGGAAAAGCTGGTCTCCATCAATTCGGAGACGAAAAAACCGCTTACCAAGCCATCTGAAAAGGAACCAAAGGCCCCAATAAATCACTCCACTCACAAACAGTCCGCAATCATACCCATCATACGCCCCACTACCTGCTCCACTGATTCTTGCGAAGTTTCGATCCGGATGGCATCAGGAGAAGGCCGCAAGGGATCGGTAGATCGATTACGATCACGGGTGTCTCGCATGATCATTTCCTCTCGTACGCTATCCAGATCAACCGGCGCCCCTTTTTCCGCCAGTTCTTGCTGACGCCGACGGGCCCGCACATTTACGTCAGCCTCTAGGAAAAATTTAACATCCGCTCCTGGAAAAACCCGGGTCCCCATATCCCGTCCTTCGGCAATCACTCCACCCGCTCTTCCAACTTCTTGTTGAACCGGAAGCAACCACTCTCGCACTTTCGGCAACACTGCGATCGCCGACGCTAATTGACTAATAACAGGAGTACGGAGATCTTCGGGATCCATTCGCTGACCATCTATCATAATGGTAAAACCATTGTGGTCAGCTATCAGCTGCAGACTGGTACGAGACAGGAGTGCTTCAATGTGAGCAAGATTTTTGGGGTCCAGGTGCTCTTGCTGCACTTTCCAGGCAAGGGACCGATAGAGAGCACCGGTATCAAGATATCCATAATGAAGACGATTCGCCAAGCATTTGGAAACCGTACTTTTCCCCACCCCAGCTGGACCGTCAATGGCAATCACTAATCGACGGGGTTGAACGATCTTTCTCTCCTTAATAACAAAAATTTCAGCTCTATTATAAGCGTCACTGAGAATTTGTCAATAATTCCAATAGTTTACTATGAAAGCCAGGGAAGGAGGTTTCAACACAATCCACATCCTCAATCACAACCGACTCTTTTGCGACTAACCCTGCGATAGCCAACGACATGACGACACGGTGATCCCCATAACTCTCGCATTGCCCCCCTCGTAATGTAGATTTCCCCTGAATCACTAACCCATCAGGCTGCTCTTCCAATATTACTCCAATCTTGGCCAATTCTACCGCCATAGCATGAATACGATCCGTTTCTTTCACGCGCAATTCTTGAGCTCCTGAAATGCGTGTTTCCCCATCTGCCAAGGCTGCCGCGACACAGAGGATCGGCAATTCATCGATCGTCTTAGGAATGAGTTCCGGCCCGATCATGGTCCCCTTCAGTTGAGTGGCTCGCACTCGTAGGTCACCCACTGGCTCCCCGGATACCTCACGCGAGTTGAGAATAGCAATGTCAGCGCCCATGGCTGATAGCACATCAAGGATCCCTGTTCGTTCAGGATTCAATCCAATCCCCGTGAGTAACACTTCTGAATCTGGAACAATCGAGGCGGCGACCAGGAAAAAAGCCGCGGCTGATATATCTCCAGGAACAACGATGGGCTTTCCTTTAAAAGAGCGCTGCCCTTCTACATTGACCGTACACCCATCAACCTGCACCGGAACTCCCAAATACTGCAGCATCCTTTCCGTATGATCACGGGATTTCATCGGCTCTGAAATCGCCGTCATCCCTTCTGCAAAAAGTCCAGCCAGAAGAATGCAAGATTTAATCTGGGCACTAGCCACCGGTGACTCATACCACACAGGCTGTAAGGCTCCGCCTTGAATTACTAATGGGGCCAAATCGCCACCCCGCCTTCCTGAAATGGTCGCACCCATTTGTCGCAATGGTTTGACCACCCGACCCATCGGTCGGCTTCTCAAGGACGCATCCCCAGTAAGCACTGAAAAGAATTTTTGCCCCGCAAGCACCCCTGCTAACAGGCGTAGCCCCGTACCAGAATTCCCACAATCCAACACGTTAGACGGTTCAGTTAAACCCCAAAGTCCCTTGCCCATCACGTCCAGCCCTTCGGGAAAATCCTGAACGTTGATACCTAAAGCTCGAATCACCCCCAAGGTATTCAAACAATCCTCTCCATGGGAATATCCTGTGATTCGTGTATGGCCCTCAGCCAAGGCTCCCAAAATTAATGCCCGGTGGGTAATGGATTTATCACCGGGCACGGTCATCATGCCTCGAAGCGGTTGGGTTGCCGGGGCAATCAATAACTGACTCATGGCAATCGCTCTCGTAATTTTTTGGCTTGTTCAATATTGCTGGCCAACCCCGCTCCATCTTGAACATTCATGAGCTGTTTAAACGCTTGCAGTTGTGCGATGTATTGGTCCACCATTTTCAATAAATTTTCGCGGTTGGCCAAACAAATATCCCGCCACATCTCCGGGGAACTTGCGGCAATACGCGTCGTATCCCGCAACCCTCCGCCTGAAAAATCTAATAAATTCAAGGCATCAGGGGTTGTCTGTTGCAGATCATCCAAAGCATGCATGAGCGAAAATGCTGCAATATGCGGAAGATGACTGACAGCCCCCAATATCCAATCATGTTCCATCGGGTCAATCGATAACACCTCGGATCCAGCTTGTTCCCACAAACCAGACACTTTCGCCAGAGCATCTTTATTTGTCTGAGAGGTCGGCGTGACCAGGCAACGTGCTCCTCTAAATAGTTGAGACGTGGCATAGGCCACACCCGATTTTTCTTTACCGGCAATGGGGTGTGCACCGACAAAATTCACCGAAGAAGGAAGGGCAGCCTCCACATCATACACGAGCTGGCCTTTCACACTCCCCACATCACTGACTATTGCACCAGCAGGGACATCTTGTCCCCATCGCTGAACATGAGAAAGGTAGGTATCAACCGGGGTGGCTAAGACAATGAGATCTGAGTCTCGTATAGCCTCATGAGGGTCCAAAACAAAACGATCAATCGCCCCAAGCTCTACCGCCAATTCAAGATTCGGTTGTCGACGACCAACCCCGACAACCACTTTCGCTAGCTTAAGTTCTTTCAAAACAAGACCAAGCGAGCCTCCCAATAAGCCCACACCGATAATCGTGACTTGCTGAAAAAAGGAATCTGAAGAGGAGGCAGACATGAGAAAAAAGACCAGAAAGTTAAAACAGGGAAGGGATAATTTAGAGATCTCGCCCTACAGCCCGAGCAACTTTTTTGAGGTCATCCATTAAGGTTTGAAAACGACTCGGTTTCAGTGATTCTTCTCCATCGCACAATGCACATTCCGGATTAGAATGTACCTCGATTAATAAGCCGTCGGCGCCAGCGGCGATCGCGGCCTTGGCCATTGGAGCGACCAGGTTCCATTTCCCCGTTGCATGGCTGGGATCAACTATAACCGGCAAATGAGACATCTCCTTCAAGGTCGGCACCGCAGCAAGGTCCAAGGTATTACGATATTGCGTCTCAAATGTCCGAATCCCTCGCTCGCATAACATCACATTACGATTTCCGCGAGACATGATATACTCCGCCGATAACAGAAATTCTTTAATCGTCGCTGAGAGTCCTCGTTTTAGTAAGACCGGTTTGTCATAAGCCCCGACTTCTTTCAATAATTCAAAATTCTGCATATTGCGGGCGCCAATCTGAATGATATCGGCATGCTCAAGAAAGTATCCCAGATCTCGTGCGTCTAGAATTTCACTCACTACCGGCAGCCCGGTTTCCTTCCGTGCTTCGGCCAGGAAACCCAAACCTTCCTGACCCAAACCCTGAAATGAATAGGGCGAAGTCCTGGGCTTATAGGCGCCGCCCCTCAAGATCGCTGCCCCGGCAGAAGCCACCTCTTTGGCAATACCGACCGTAATCTCTAACTTTTCCACGGCACACGGCCCCGCCATCACCGTAATTTTTGGTCCGCCAACTTTGACACCCGCTACATCAATGACGGAGTCACGCGATTGAAACTCTCGACTGACTAACTTCCACGGAGCCAGGATGGGCGTGACACTCTCAACTCCGGGAAAAACCGTCAACGGCTGACCTTGTAAGACTCGTTCATCGCCAATGACGCCAACCACCGTCCGCTCTTCACCTTTGGTAATTTGAGATTTCAAGCCGAGAGAACGAAGCCGATCAACCAGATGTTCAATATCTTGCGGCGTCGCTTCAGGTTTCAAGACGATAATCATGCGGTCCTCATCTCAAGCGGATTCGGGAAGAGTGGGCAGCACATGTTTGAGCGCTTCCAAAAACCGTCGGTTTTCGTTGGGCTGTCCGATCGTCACCCGAATCATCGACCCACGAATATGGCGCACAATGACGCCCTCTCGGAGCAGCGCCTCATACAGGGCTGCACCATCCCTATTCACGTCAAAATAAATAAAGTTGGCTTGAGTCGGAATCGTCTTCAAGCCTAGTGCACTCAATCCCTCTTCCAAAAATGTCAATTCCGCTTCGTTCATGGCGCGACTTTTTGCCACGTGCTCGTCATCCAAAAGCGCCGCCTGAGCTGCTTCCTGAGCCAGACTATTCACATTAAATGGAGGACGCACCCGATTCACATAACCGGCAATCTCAGGCGTGGTGATCCCATACCCTACCCGCAAACCTGCAAGGCCGTAGATCTTCGAAAAAGTTCGCAACACTACAACTGGTCGTCCTTTTCGGACAAAACGCAAACTATCCGGATATCCCTCATCTCGTACATATTCATAATAGGCTTCATCGAATACCACCACCACATGCTCTGGAATTTTTGCAATCGCTGATTCAATCGCCTTGGCAGACAACATCGTACCCGTGGGATTATTGGGGTTACAGATAAAGAACAATCTGGTCCGCTCAGTCACCGCATCCACCATCGCTGACAAATCATGCATCCAATTCTTTAGTGGCACTTCGATCGGCACACCATGTCCACCCAACACCGACAAGCGATACATCACAAAGGTCAGGTCCGCCATGACAGCTTCCTCACCGGGAGAGAGAAACGTCTTAATGAGAAGGCTAATGACTTCATCAGACCCGTTGCCTACAAGGACCTGATCTGAAGACACTTCCCATTTTTTCCCTAAAGCCCCCCGCAACTCATGCGCTCCACCATCGGGATATCGATGAAGCGACACTGATGCCCGCTCGAGCACCTGAAGAGCTTTCGGAGACGGCCCCCAGGGATTTTCATTGGAAGCTAATTTAATGGCCTCGGAAATCCCTAGCTCCCGTTCCAATTCGGAAAGAGGCTTCCCGGGAGAATAAGGTTTTAAGGAAGCAATGGTCGGATGAACATACAAAGCCATATCTCAAAATCCGGAATGGAAATTTGTGCGCGAACGGCGGTTACTGGTGAATGGGATAGGAGCCCAACACTTTCAAAAACAAACACCGCGACTTCACTTCATCGAGGGCTTTCTTGACACGGTCATCATCTTGATGCCCTTCTAAATCCATAAAAAATAAATATTCCCAGACTTTCCGACGAGTGGGCCGCGATTCAATTTTGGTCAAATTGATGCCATAGGAGGAGAAGGGACGAATAAGATCATACAGCGCTCCTACTCGATCTTTGGCCGAAACAATAAACGACGTTTTATCTCGACCGGTACGTTCGGCACCACGGAGAGACAGAATCAAAAATCTTGTGAAATTATTGATGTTATCTTCGATGCGAGACCGCAAAATGTTCAAGCCGTATAATTGCGACGCCAATTCTGACGCGATGGCCCCAGCTGTGGGATCGTTGACGCACCGTTCAGCGGCGCGAGCCGTGCTTGGCTCCTCTACTATCGAGACCGAAGGCAAGTGGGTTTCCAACCAATTCCGGCATTGCGCAATGGCATGAGGATGAGAACAAACAGTTTTGATGTCCTCAATCTTTTTTGCTTTGGATAAAAAATGATGGGAAATTTCCAACATGACTTCGCCATAAATCAACAACGGCGAATCTACAAACAAATCTAAGGTATGATTGACCACACCTTCTGTAGAATTTTCAATGGGCACCACGCCAAATCGCATGCGCCCGCGTTCGACCTCATCAAACACCTCCTTAATACTATTGACCGGAATATACTCAGCCGATTCTCCAAACTTCCGCATAGCCGCCAGGTGGGTAAAGGTGGCAGGAGGGCCTAAATAGGCGATCGTTTGCGTACCCTCCAGCGAGAGGGAGGCCGACATGATTTCACGATAAACGGGTCGAAGGGCCTCACTCGGAAAGGGTCCAGGATTGTTGGCCATCAGCCGTTCTACAATAGCCACCTCCCGCCCTTGTGTATGGAGGTGGGCCGAAGCGTCCTGTTGTTTTTTCAGATGCCCGATTTTGAGCACGAATTGGGAACGCTCATTCAGGAGCTTGAGAATTTCATCATCAATCCGATCAATGCCTTCCCGGCAGCCTTGAATATTGTCAGGAACGTCCATGAATCCGTGTTTCCTCTTTTATAGCAGGGGGTTTAGCCCCGAGCATACTAGGAATGCGCTGCTGTGGCAAGCCAAATAGCCTGCATCACTGGAGTCCATTTCCATCTTCAGGGCGCCACATCCTTCCGACCAATACCCTCCCCCTAAAAGGATACTCGCCCTCAAGAGGATACCTGTCTTTTTTCAGACATCGTGTTCCTTCTGCAATGTATATGACGAGAAATGACCGGTATTGTTCTTGACTTAAAACGGACTCTCCCTCATATTTTATCTAATGCCTTCAATGCAAATCTGCTTGACTCCCTCTTGCCGACGATTTCTTATTACATCTCCCTTTACCACCATGGCTAAACATTTGTTGTTCCTAGCCAGCATCATCATTCTCAGCTCCCTGTATCCCACACCAGATGCTCAAGCCATTCCAGCCTTTGCCAGAAAATACAACGTGAACTGCACGGTCTGTCATACGCGTGCGCCTCGACTCAACCGAACAGGCGAACGGTTCTTAGAAAATGGCTACCAACTGCCCGGAACCGAAGATGGCGGAACCACCAAAAAGTTTCGATTGGGAGACCTGACCTTAGATGATGTCACGAACTATCTGGGTTTCCGCCTACGGGGGAATGCCCTACGAACGGTGGACTATGCGCGCCATGCCTCCGGCACCAACATTGATGGCAATCCCGAAGACCGGACGGAATTCGGCTTTCCAGAAGTGTTCAGTCTGTTCGCCGCCGGCACGGTCACCAATAATGTCGGATTTTTTGCTGAAGTCGAATCAAATTTAGAGGAAGATGAAACCGGGGTTGAACGCGCCTTCCTCACATTCAACAATATCGGACAACATGATTGGGCACATCTCCGAATAGGAAAACTCGACCCTTCCGCCTATTCCTCGTATGCCACACTTCGACAACAGTTTGAGCTCGTCGGAGACAATTCCGTAGATAATGGATCATTTATGCTTCCGACCATCAACCGAATTGGGCTCACCCCGGCAGCCTTTGCGAGTAAATTTCATGGATTGTTCGATCAAAGTGGTACCGCCATCCTACCGACGGCCCCGTCTCTGTTTCATGCCGTCGCGGAGATGGGCCTCGACATTCATGGGCGGCCCTTTGGGGATTGGTTTTTATACCAAGTCGGCATCCTCAACGGAGCCAATGAACCCTTTGGCGACTCCAACAATCCCAAAGATTGGTATGTCATGACCCGCTTCGATTTTGCACAAAGCGACTATTTGTCGGCGAATTTTTCCGGCTTTGCGTACTTCGGCAGCAATAACGCCAAAGTCTCCACGATGGCTGATGTGAATTGGAGCCGATACGGATTCGCCACCAACGTCCGGTATTATATGGTGGATTTCTATGCAGCCTTTGTGGTCGATCATGTTGCCAATCTTCCTAATTCCTTCAAACATACGTTTGATGAGACGGCCACCGGGCTGACCGTAGAAGCCAATGTGCTCGCCACCGATCGTCTCTTGTTTGGAATCCGCTTTGATCATCTGGATGCCGGCGGTCTCCGTACCCAACGAACCAGTAATTCCCTCTTGGCCCTCATCGCGAAGTTTTATGTGCGATCCAATATCGCCCTCTTTCTCCGAGACGATATCAACCTCCGGCCAGCACAAGGAGGACGAACTCCTGAAAGGAATTTCCGGAATGCCTTTTTCGTGGGCGCCGATGTGGCGTTTTAGACAACCTCTTCAGCTCAAGCATGTGATGCTGTATGGAGGGGTGATGGCGTATCTGGCTTGCAGTCTGCCTGTCTGGGCTCTGGCGGCCTCTCCACCCAATCACGACGAGTCCGTTGCACGAGGGAAAGCACTGTACGAACAAGCCTGTCTCCTCTGTCATGGCGTAACAGGAGAAGGCAACGGGCCAGACGCGTTTTATCTTGGTGCCTATTCGGCGCCACGTCCACGGGATTTCACAGGAGCCGAATTCAAATTCCGGTCCACCGCTTCAGGAGAACTTCCCACGAATGCTGATCTTTTTCAAACGATCACCAGAGGCATCCCCGGGTTCATGCCCGCATTTCTGGGGCTTTCCGAAGCTGATCGATGGGATATTGTGAGGTACGTACAAAGCTTCTCCACCCTGTATCAGGAAGCAGGCAGAACCCCGATCGCCCTACCACCAGGCCCACTCCCCGCCACACCTGAAAGTGTCACCCGAGGGCGGGAAGTCTATGTCTTACTGGATTGCGCCAAATGCCACGGCCCCCAAGCCACCCAACCGGGCAGCTTGTTTGCTCAGGGAGAATTACGGGATCGCCGAGATTTACCGATCCTCCCTCCCGATCTTAGCCAACTCTCTTCTTTCAAGAATGGCCATCGGCCACAGGATATTGCTCAAAGCATACTGACAGGATTGGATGGCACCCCTATGGCGTCGTTTCGTGAAACCCTCTCTGCCCAACCCGAGGACATCTGGCATCTGGTGAACTATCTGTTATCTCTCTCCCGATCACCATAATGGTCACGAGAGGCAAAAGGCCTCACATGACTCACCCGTTACCATCCTAAAACTCCGGCCTTTGATTTTTGTCGAAACCAACCGATAAAAAAGTAAAGACTCGGCCCACTTACCTATGATTCACATCATCCAGCAACTTTCACCACAATCATGAAGACCCCTTCCCGTTATTATCACGGCAACATCATTCTGCTCACGAGCCTGATGCTCATCTTGGGGAGCATGATTACGAATGCTCAAGCAGACACATCTCCAGGCGCCACCCTGGAAGGAAGAATCTTGTATCGTGGGGCAATCCCTCCGGCAAAAACTCAGGCGATTGAGCAAGATACGGAAACATGCGGAACCACTAACAAAATATTTCCGGTTGTCGTCAGCCAAGATGGAGGTCTAGCCCACGCGGTGGTGAGCGTAGAGGGATTGAGTGCGCCCCCCACCAGCTCCCCAGGGGATCTCCTGATAATCCGCAATGAAAAATGCCGGTTTCAGCCCCATATCGCGGTTGGCTCAGTAAAGGAACACCTGGAAGTGCAAAACAATGACCCCATTTTGCATAACACCCATATTCGTACAAAAAAGCGGGCGTTTTTTAATGTGGTGTTGCTCCCTCAATCACAAGGCATTAAAAAGGTCCTCAAGGAACCTGGCCTCATGACCATCGAATGTAATAAGCACCCCTTCATGATGGGTTACGTCCAGGTGTTTGATCACCCCTTTTATACCATCACTGATTCGCAGGGCGCGTTTTCTCTTCCCAACCTTCCACCCGGCACCCATCGTCTCTCTATTTGGCACAAGACTTTAGGGACCGTCCACCAGACCATCACCATTTCTCAAGCCAACACCGCCGACCTGACCATTGAATTTCCAGCCCCCTGAAGATTTGTGGGTAAGGGAATCAGGAATAGGACCTTGTAAGCAAGAGAAAAAACCGAAGAACTTTCCACTTGGGACTGTTGAATAATTGCGAAATGCCGGTTTTTTGAAATCTTCCCCTCTATAAAAACAATGGGTTACGATTTCAGTTTCGACAAAAATTCCTATTATTCAACAGCTCCCACTTCCTACCAATCCTTAGATCTCTCTCCTCACCTCTTACGCCTCACATTTCACGCTTTACGGATTGGGAAAAGACCTTGGAAAGGGAAATTTTCTTACCTGGAGAGAGACTGTTCTTGCTCAAACAGTTGCTGCAACCCGGTTTGAATCCGAACAAATTCTTGCTGCATCGATTCAAAGAGGGCGGCACTTTCCTGAAGATTCTGTTCTCGCCCAAGGGTTTCTAGTTGATGAGACAGCTTCGTTAACGACGCAAGGCCCATATTCGCGGCCATACCTTTCAAGCCATGGGCAGCTTCACGTAAATCGCCAGCACATTGCCCTTCTACCGCTCGTTGGATTTCTTCCACACAGGTCGTGGCATCGAGAACAAATTGGTTCACTAATTTCATCACAAACGCACTACCCCCAGCCCCGCGCCAATCGGCAACCAATTGAGAAGAAAGGATGGTTTCCGCTGCCTTCACTTCGGCCTTCTCGGGCATAATATCCTCACTCTCTGATGTCACAGATTTTTTTAGGTCTTCGCGATGAGGTGGACCCGCGTTCGCGTTTTCCTTCTCAAGCACGTCGGCGGCACCGTTTTTATCCGTCAACCATTTCGAAACTAAAAGCGCCAGTTCTTCATGTTTGATCGGCTTGCTAACGTAATCATCCATGCCGGCGGCAAGGCATTTCTCTCGGTCTCCCTTCATAGCATTGGCCGTCATAGCCACAATGGGAATATGGGAACAGTGAGGAGTGAATAGTGAGGAGTCAGGAGTCTCAAAAACATCCTTTTCCTGTTCTTCACACCTTATGCCCAACCCCTTAATTTTCGCTTTGCTCTTTTTGCTTTCCATCTCACGAATGTTTTTCGTGGCTTCGTATCCATCCATTTCCGGCATTTGACAATCCATAAAGACGAGATCGTAGGAAATCCGTCTCACCGCTTCGATGGCCTCTAACCCATTACTCACGACATCAATTCTATGCCCCATCCGTTCTAACATCATCTGAGCTAATTGCTGATTAACCACGTGATCATCTACCACCAGAATGTGTCCCGAAACACTAGGGCTGGACACCCATTCCACCTCAGATTCACCCTGGGATGGTACGGCACCCATGTCGTGCGTGGGCCTTCCCATCACCATCTCCAAGCAGGCCTGAAAGTCCGCTTTTCGCACGGGCTTACTCAGATAGGCATCAAACCCAACTTCCCGAGATCGAGCCGAATCACCGCGAAGGGCACTGGATGTGAGCAGCACAAGGGGCAGGTTGAATAATTCCGGATCTGCTTTAATTGCTTGTGCCAGCTCCATCCCATTCATGTGCGGCATATTCATGTCGAGAATCGCCAAGTCACATGGTGAACCTAGCTGAGCCTGTTCATGCAAAAGGGTTAAGGCTTGCAGGCCATCTTCAGCTAACACAGACTCTATCCCCCAAGCATGGGCATAATGATACAACACCATTCGATTCGTCTCATTGTCATCCACACAACACATTTTTAAGCCCTGCAGCGGTTGAGAAATCGTCGGGGACGGTGGATGGTCGGCGGCTCGATGAAGGCGAATCTGTACCGAAAAACAACTGCCTTGCCCCGCTTCACTCATCACCGTGATCGTGCCATTCATCGCCTCCACCAATTGCTTGGAAATCGCGAGGCCTAATCCGGTCCCACCATATTTTCTCGTCGTGGAGCCATCAGCCTGCATAAAGGGCTGGAAGAGTTTCTGTTGTTGTTGGGGAGTGAGCCCGATACCTGTATCAATGACCTGCACTTGTAACACCACCTCATCCGCCGTTTCACTCTCCAACACCACCTGTACCGATACTTCGCCCGATTCCGTAAATTTAATCGCGTTGCCAACAAGATTCATCAGGACCTGGCGGAATCGTCCAGGATCTCCTTGCACAGTCGGAGGCACGTTGGGGAAAATCCAACTGGTCAGTTCTAAATGTTTGCTGGCCGCCCTCTCCGCGAGAAGATCCAAGACTTCTTCCACACACAACTGAGGATCAAAAGGTATATCCTCCAATTCAAGCTTCCCGGATTCAATCTTTGAGAAATCCAGGATATCGTTAATAATGGTAAGCAGGGCTTCACCGGACACGCGAACCGTCTCTGTCATTTTCCGTTGTTCAGGGGTGAGGCTTGTTTCAAGCAGTAACCCCGTCATCCCAATCACGCCATTCATCGGGGTCCGGATTTCATGACTCATTGTGGCCAAAAATTCCGTTTTGGCCCGTGCCGCTTCCAGGGCCGCATCACGTGATTGAGCCAATTCCTGATTATAGCTTTCTAACTCCCGTGCGGTTGTCCGCACCTGCTCTTCTGCGATTTTGCGCTGGGTAATGTCATGGAGGTAGATCCGCAACACCTGACTGAATTCCACCAACGTAATTTGCGCTTCAAAAATTCGATGGGACAGGGACACTTCTTGATTGACGGTTCCCTTTTCTCTCGAAAGGACACATTCTAACGCATCAACCACCTGCTCCATGAAAGGCTGATACACATTGTCTTGAGGTAACTCCAGAAACACCTGCTCTCCTGCAGGATTGATATAGGTCACCTGCTTGTGAAAATCGAGTTCAATTACCGGATTCGGATCAATCTCCGGGAAAGATGCCAACCGAGTCAGCTCTTGGTTTTTGATCTCCTGTGCCTGCATGAGGCGTTGAAGAGATGTGGTGTGATCTTGCAATAAGATCGCCGTCTGAGCCGCGACGCCTGCTAATTGCTCCAACTCTCCCTTCAACTCCCCCCCTGATGAGTCGAGGGGTAAAGACACCCCTTCCGTCTGCGCCTCTGGAGTCGCGGCCACCTCCGTGACTCGAGCCACTCCCTGAAGGGTATCAATCATCGATTGAAGAATGGGCACGATTTGGTCAAGGCCCTTCCGCACCGCAAATATCGTTAGCCCGATAAACAGTCCAGCCATTACAAACAGCCCGAACCAGACTTCACGTTCTTGCTGTTCAATCCGGCTCATTGAAAATCCCACCTGCACCCAGGCAATCACCTCCCCTTGATTCCACAAGGGTTCAATCACGAGAAACATGGATCCTCTGGTTGGAAGATCCACCATGGTGATGAACTCGGCTTGCCGCTTTTGAGCTTCTTGAAAATGAGCCGTGTCCCTCGTCGTGCCAATCGTCAACGGCTGCATCGAAGCCATCACCATCAAATCGTCATCAACAACTTCTAAAACGAGCAGGTCAGGATCTTGGGCATATTTCTCCATCGCTTCCTGAATTCGGAATAAATTATCTAACACCGCGCCCGCGCCAATCGTGGAAAACGTTCTGGCCACCGCCACGCCTCGCTCTTGAAACGCACCTTGAAGCAGTTTCCGCTGTCCATACCCGATCAACAACGCACCCACAAAGACCAGGAGTCCAATCGCAAGGGTGAGACCAGTGGATATGCGAAACACGACACTACCTCGCCACCTCTGCCCAAACCAGCCCAATGTGAATCGTTTGGCCTTACGTCCCATTGTGTTCCACGCGACCTTCGAACATCATGTCAACCACATGCTCATGCCACTACACACATCTCCCCCGACAGCCTATAACCAGCCGAGGGAAGACAAACACGTTTCTAAAGAATTTCGGTTTTTAGCCCACAATACTGAAGGATTTCAGTGCTTTACCAGCCTACTGAAGGGGTGAGGAAAAGGGCACAACACTGAGAGGAAGAACACTAGCCTGACTTAGGGAAAGGCAAAGTCGACACGGACCGTCCCGTTTTCAGGGATCGTGACCACTTGATCCAAGGCACCCAACGTTTCGTGCCAAACATGGATCGAATGCTTCCCCGCCGGAATCCCGGTTATTCGAAAGGTCCCGGTTTGAGTGGTGAGGTCATAAAAGGGATGAGAAAAAACGTGGAGATAGCCCTCCATAAACACGTGCTTGTCACATCGAATATCATGCAACCCTGCCCGCTTCAATCGCTTCACGATGGGTTTCCCGCCTGGAACTTGGGCTACATTCAGGAAGGTCCGTTTCCCATATTTAATATGGGTATTGTGAAGAATTGGATCTTGATTGCGTATTTCGACGTCCTGTCCCTTCCTCGCCGTCCCAATTCTGGGAGAAAACGCGCACCGCATATTCAGCACCGAACGTTCGGTCGTCTCGATGGGAACCACCTCGTCTCTCTCTGACAGACCTTCCACACTCACCACTGCATCACGTAACGCCCCATGGGCTTCATGAATCTGAATGGTTTGGATGATCGCTTCGGTCCCGCACCAATCTTGATCTTTGGTAACTGGCATCACCCGTGGGGCCGGCGGGGCACCGAGATAATGTACGGTTCCTTCAAGAGTGCCCGCAAAGATCATTCCTCCTTCTCCCAGGCTATGTAGTCCCCAACAGAGGAGAATAAACAAGACCCTCATCAACCAACCTCCTTTGAGTGGTTGAACTATTTGACTCACCATGAGCACCAGATCCATTCAATGCGATAAAGCGTGAAGCCCTGCTCCCCCTGACAAAGATGTGGCATTGGAATTCCCATTTGGATTGCGGAGAATGCATGCTTCATCAGGACGGCGGACAGCACGACCATTATTGACGAATTCTAGGCGAGAGGCATGTTTACGCACATGCTAGTGCTGCCCCAAGAGGGACAGGAGATAGTTGGCCAAATGCCATGCATCGTCTTCATGACCAGCCAATTGACTTTCGTACGAGGGCATCGGGGTCCCATCCAACCCCGTGACCAGAGTCCTGACGATATCCCTTGCTGTGGTACCATTTTTCCATCCCGTGGGATTGGTGAGGTCATTCGGGGAAATCAGCAATCCCGAGCTATCAGTCAATTCTCCAGCTACCGCTACCGGTCCAGCTCCACGCGCTTGTGCCCCATGGCAACTATGGCAATCCATGGCCTGAAATAATGCCTTTCCGCGTTGCACACTCTCTGCCGTCGATGGGATTGGGGAACCTTCAACATGGATTTGCTCAGGGGTTTCTTCCTCAAAACCAGCGTAGAAGGTCTTAATATAGGCCACCACTTGCCAACGTTGGTCTGGGGATAGTCCACTGAACGAAGGCATATACCCAGGGATTCCATTTGTGATCGTGCGGAAGAGATCCTGGTCAAGAGGCAGGCTCCCCGAAATCGTCGAGCGAAATTTATAATTGCCAACCGTAAAATCTCTCGCCCGTGAGGCCGAATACGCGGAATTATAAAAGGCCGCAGGCCCATCCCCTTTCCCGGATATCCCATGACACACTGAGCAGGAACGTTCATAAATAATGGCTCCTGCCGAAACATCCTTGTCAGGCTGAGAAGTAGCCTCCACTGTTCCCGAAGACCAAAATACCCACAGCCCCCCCACTAGGGTAAACACAATTCGACAGAGAACCTTCATCATGGCTTCCCTCTAAAAGGCAATCGAAACATTGGTGATAAACTGGTTGCGAAGATTCCGTGCTGGGCTGGTTCCCCCTTCTGCATCCCGCAAATTCACCTCATCCCGAACTTGCAGGGCAATATTGGAACGGAGGTAATAACGAGCCTGAAGACTCAAGAAACTTGCACTTTTTCGTTGACTTAAGACTCCACCAGCATCCAAATGATTATATCCAACACCCAGTAATAAACGATCAGTGACGATGGCATGGGCTTCTACAGTCACTCCTGTCGCGGTGTCATCAAACGTCGCCGACATTCCACTGGGTAAATCAGTAATACGATCAATAGTGTAGTCCCCATACAGATCTAACCACCGATATCGGATGCGAGCACCGACCCCATACCGACTACGACTCACATCTGCTCCCCCCAAGACCTTGGTATTATGATTGCCGAAATAGGCAAAACCCGAAAGGTTGGCTGAAAAATTATCCGATTGGGCGTAATCGAACCGGGTCATCACATACCAGTCTTTGGAGTTATTTGTGTCTCCCCAACGCTCTTCTGCGCCATTGAGAATCCCAATTTGATAGAGGAACCAATCCCCAAAGGGCCGTCCATGAAGATCAATCCCCGCCTCGACCGTTGAATTGTATAACGTCGGAGCAAAAGGAAAAATTGGAGCCATATTCCGATCAAAAATTCCATAAAATTTCGACGCAGCCGCACTACCAAATGTTTGGCTCCAGCGTTGGATGGATGGGCCAAACGGCCCAAACGGAGGACCTATTTTTGGACTGAGTGGGAAAAATTGCGGGCGATCCGTTGCAACAGAGAAATAGGCCGAGGGGTCTATGCGGCCTATTCGCACATGCCCCCAATTCATCCCTCCAATATTATTGAAGGACACAAAAGCCCTTCCCAATTTAACATCACTCGATTGACTAAACAGGGTGGTCATATCCATGAGGAATCCCACATCCTCTGTGAGGGTCCCAGCTGTAAACATTCTCAAAATCGCAACATTGGCCAATTCGGTCTGATCCTCAGCCCCCGTCACATCTCTTCTCAACGCGGAATTGGTGACAGGTTCTACGTCAAATAAGAATCCAATATAATTGGAAATATCATCCAAGGTCACATCACCCAGGCGGATTTTTTCAACCATTCCGCCATCGTGAGTCCCTGGCATTTGATACCCATTCTCTAAAAACTGTTCTCCAAATGGATTCAAACGCGGCCACCTTACATGACACACATTACAATTGACTTGGTATTTTCTGGCAAAGGGGGGGATAGCTTCGGCGTCCGGGGTCCATCCTGGCAATGCGGTAATAAACAAAACGACCCCCAAAGCCCAAATGGTTATGACGCAAGAACCATGGCACCTTAGGTTAGACTTCATTCGAAAATCCCTCTTGGATCATGCGTGTACCAACCCCTGTGATCAACCAAGGAAAGGTTTTCTTAAACAACCACATTTCTATTCATTATTGGAAAATAGTGTTACATTCTTTCGGTCTTATGTCATTATTTTTCCATTTTTTTCTGGTGTGACGAGCCATTGTTTATGAATGTCTCCCAGCGTTTCTTCCACATCCCCCTCATGCTTTTGGCTATCATCATCGGATGGGGAACGATCAGTTGTAGCGCAGGGCCGTCGACCACTCGATACCTGGTTAATGAACCTGAAAGGACGGTGGGCCTGGAGGTCACCTACCGTGAAGGATCGCCTGAATACTCACACCCCGCTTCCCTCACGACAGAACAAGTAGAAAAAATTCTGCAGCATATCGAAGTGCAACCCTCCTCACTGCTCGATCGAATCGTTGGCGGGTCTGCCACAACCCAACAGGCGTTTTCTGATGAACAACGTGATTTTTTTTCTCTTCCTCTTTCCAAAGCCTTCAGCCAAGCTACCTCGCTGGAAACCATCACATTTTACTGGGCCAACCCACGTGGAAATGGCATTTGGGAAATCACCTCTGGGGGAATGTATCTACAAGAACATGACGTTCACCTGGTCCTCCCCAATTACCGGCACACCATTCCGGCAAAAGCCCCTCCTCAAATCCCGAGAACCCACCCTCTCACGCAATTAGGCGAACCGCTTTATTCCTTGAAGGGCATTAATCCCATTCGACAACTCACGCATAGCCTAGCCACAGAAATTTGGGCACCACAGACTCCTCATTTTGTCGTTCCACTTCAGGCACTGTCCCAAGCTCAGCTTCCTTCGAATCGCCCACTGGAACAGATACCTCACTCACTGGAAGAAACAAGTGAATCCATTAGGCAGCGACTGAAAAACATAGAGGAACTGCGAAATGAAGGATTATTGACCGAGAAGGAATATCAGCACAAACGGCAGGAAATTCTGGAAAAACTGTAGAGAAGAATGTCGTGAAGCGTCAGGCGAAAAGCGTGAGGGGAATAAATATTTTTCCTAATCTTGCTTCGCCTTATCCCTTTCGCCTTACGGTTTTTTCAGTCGTAGCTTTCTGCATCTGAGGGAAATTTCCCGCATTCAACTTCTTCTTTATATCGCTTAAGAGCTTGCAAGGCATCGGCTTTTAAATGGGCATAAGATTTCACAAATTTTGGAACGAACTCGTCAAACAAGCCTAACAAATCATAGAGGACCAACACTTGTCCATCGCAGCCCTGCCCAGCTCCGATTCCGATCGTTGGAATAGCAATCTCACTTGAAATAGTTTGAGCAAGCGAACTCGGTACACATTCTAGCACTAACGCGAAGACCCCAGCGACCTCAAGGACTTTAGCGTCCTGCAAGATTTTTTTGGCCTCCGACTCTTCTTTCCCTTTGACTTTACATCCTCCAGATTGATTCACCGATTGTGGGGTCATTCCCACATGCCCCATAACGGGGATTCCAAAACGCGTCATCGCCTCCACACGATCAACGACCGCCATCCCCCCCTCAAGTTTTACTGCAGCGGCCCCTGCCTGAAGAAAGCGCCCGGCGTTTCGCACGGCCTCATCCACACTCACCTGATAAGACAAAAAGGGCATATCACCGATCACCAACGCCCGTTTGGCAGCCTGAGAAACCATCCGAGTGTGATAGAGCATTTCCTCCATGGTGACGGATAAGGTGTTGGGTTTCCCTTGCACAACCATACCCAATGAATCCCCCACCAAAATGACTTCGATGCCAGCTTGTTCAACAATTTGGGTAAATAGGGCATCATAGGCAGTCACGACCGTTATTTTTTTGCCCTGGTTCTTCTGTTGTTGCAGTTGGGGAATGGTGAGATAGCTCATGGTTTTTCAAGAAGATACTTATTGTTTGGCAAACCGCTTGGCTGATTCTAGAGTATTTTGAAGAAGCATGGCGATGGTCATGGGCCCCACTCCACCTGGAACGGGAGTGATCCAACCGGCTCGGTCCTTCACACGATCGAAATCCACATCTCCAACGAGTTTCCCATTGTCTAATCGATTGATGCCCACATCAATGACGACTGCGCCCTCTTTGATCATATCCGACGTGACGAACAAAGGTTTGCCAATGGCAGCAATCACAATATCCGCTTCCTTCACGACCGAGGGCAGATCTTTCGTTCGGGAATGACAAATCGTCACCGTCGCATGTCGATGAAGGAGCAGCATGGCAACCGGTTTCCCCACGATATTGCTACGGCCAATCACTACCGCTCGTTTTCCCGAAATATCCAATCCCGTTGAATCAATCATATGGATGACGCCTTTCGGCGTACAGGGCGCAAAGACCGGGTCACCTTCGACTAACCGCCCCACATTGACGGGATGGAACCCATCAACATCTTTCTCAGGAGAGACGGCCTGCAAGATCGCCCGACTTTCGATATGAGGCGGTAACGGTAACTGGACCAGAATGCCGTGTATTTTTGGATCCGCATTCAACTGCTGTATGAGAGTCAATAAATCTTCTTGTGTCGTTGAAGCCGACATGCGATGTTCTTGGGGGTACAGCCCGGCTTTTTCACAGGCGATTTTCTTATTTCGGACATATACGGCCGAGGCCGGGTCATCTCCAACCAAAACTGCTGCCAAGCCGGGTTGCACCCCGGAGTGTGTTTGCAGACTACTGACCTCTTTCGCGATGCCCTCTCGAAGACTCATCGCCAGAGCTTTTCCATCAATAAGGTGTGCCGACACGTGCTTCCCCTTTACGACAGTGTGTAAATACGTGATTCCAAAGCCACTTTTCTCTTTAACTCTAGGCTCTTCACGATATCAGGCGCCGAAAAACTTCGTCAACGCAACGTGAGCAAGCACTTTTCTTGACACCTTCAGAAATCCTCACTTACCATGCGGAGCATCAATAGAGGTCTACTCTGACGTTTATAACATTCAGCAAGGCCGATTAGTTCACCCTGTTCAAACCTCACCTAATTCTTATGAAAATTTTACGTCACTCCATTAGGCTGCTCTTTATGGCAGGGGCCAGCATGGTTTTTCCTTGGATCCCAGCCGTTCTGGCTTATGAAATTTCGAATCTTCAATTCCCACAAAATATTATCACAGACGACGGGCAGGTCTATTATATTGCCAATGCCAACGGAGATCCCGGCACACGTGAGAACAACGGATTTATCAGTACAGCCGATCAAGAAGGAAAAATTACCTCATTACATTTCATCAAAGGCGGGCAGGAATCAGCCACTCTCCACTCACCCAAGGAAATGGCCATTATTGGGGCTACACTATATGTTGCTGACCTGGATGTCGTGCGTGGGTTTGATAAGTCCACCGGGGAATCACGAGTCACGATTTCTTTTGCACAGTTTCATGTTGAATCCCTAACCGGGCTGGCAGCAGATTCCCACGGATTCCTCTATGTCTCAGATGCCGACACCAACACAATTTTTCGGATAGACCCCACAACAGATCATACCATCACCCAATTTATCCAGGATGCCAAGTTGTCCCATCCTCACGGATTAGCGTTTCATCCACGCACTGGACATTTAATGGGTGTGGGATGGGACGATGGCAAAGTGTTTGAAATTGACAAAAACGGCATTCTTCACGAACTGTTCGTGAACTCTTTTTTCTCCGGTGGCTTTCATAATCTCGACGGCATAGATTTTGACCGATATGGAATCATGTATATATCTGATTTGACTGCCGGAAAAGTCTGGCGCATACGGCCAGACCTAAAAAAGGAAGCCATCGCTGAATTTTTACTTTCTCCTTCCGGAATTGGCGTCGATCGAGTCAATCATCTGATTCTTGTCCCCTACCTTTACGCCAAGGGTGCAGAGATTAACGGATTGGAACGCCCTTCCAATGATAATCCAAAAAAGAAAAAACGAACCTTTTCAGATTATGGGTTAGACATGTTTAAGAAAGATCCGCCAAATGAATAAATGTGTGTATTGTCATCAACGCAAAGGCAAGCGATCATGCCCGGCCATGAATGGGATGATTTGCAGCCAATGTTGTGGTGAACATCGGATCACGAATATTTCCTGCCCGGCATCATGTGCGTTCTTAGAAGTCAATGATGATTACCAACAAAGACGGGCGGGAGGGCGATTTGAATTGGACCGACGGACTTTTTATCGGGAACTCTTGGATTTTGGTGGCGAACGGGCAACCGAGATTTTCTATGTATTTGAAGCCTTGGCCTTTCGTTATTTTCAAGATCGCCGTGACGCCCAAGATATAGAAGCCCTGGAAGGCCTCCAAAGTCTCCGACGGAGTTTCAGTATGATTCAGATACCAGAAACTGGGATACCCGCCTTTGGAGAAGAGTTACGGAAGGAGTTTAAAGTTTTCGGGGAACGCCAGAACTTAGAGCCGACGATGGTCACAGAAGTTTTGGATCGGGCGCAGTCATTTATCCAAAAATTTTCGGGAACAGGTCTCCGGTCCAATCGATTCTTACATGGTCTTTTAGGGTATGTGAGAGAACGTCATCCAGACGTGGCCGAACAACTGGCTCGCCAAACCGGATCAGGAGGACGTATTGTTATTCCTAGTGGCTTTGATTACCAACCGGACTCTACATCCTCCTAACCTCTCATCTGATTATTGCCTCTATTCCCGCCCAATTGCCATTCGCTTATTCCATCACCTCAATCGTCATCTCAATCCGTTCTACTGGATTATCACGCAAATCTCGTGGCTGAGCCACGATCTTGTCAGCAACCTCAACACCTTTCAGGACTTCACCAAAAACGGTGTACTGTCCGTCCAAGTGTGGCGCCTTATCAACCATGATAAAAAATTGGGAGCCGGCACTATTTGGATCCGCCGTTCGCGCCGCCGAGAGAATGCCTTTTTCATGCAGCACTTTGCTGAACTCTGCAGGTACCGTATAGCCTGGGCCTCCTGTTCCAAATCGATTGCGATTGGCTGGATCTTTGGTCAACGGATCTCCACCTTGAATCATAAACCCTGGAATAATGCGATGAAAAATGGTGCCGTTAAAAAATCCAGATTTGGCTAATTTCAAAAAACTTTCTACGTGTTTAGGGGCTAAATCTGGAAAGAGGACAATTTCCATTTCTCCAAATTTTGTTTTCAGAAGAACGTGAGGTGCTTGCTTCTCAGTCGCAGGTTTTTCGGCGATGGCCCCCGTTACCAAGAAGAGACTCATCAGAGTCACCAAACCCAACACCACCATAACTCGTCGAATAATACTCACCCGTTTACCTGATAAAACGCTCATCTTGCCTCCTCCATTGCTATTCATGTGATGTTCTATTGATATCAGAACCGCTCAGCCTCAAGCGAGAAAAAGCTTGTTCGGCTGCCCGTTGTTCGGCTTCTTTTTTTGTACCACCTTCGCCATGCCCCATGACCTGTCCTCCAAATTCGACAGTTATTTTAAATAATTTTTGATGATCCGGGCCGGTTTCCTGAACAAGTCGATACCGCGGAGTGGCTCCGTCAAGTTTATACAGCCCTTCTTGCAACCGACTTTTCCAATCTCCTCCAACCGTTAGCTCAGGTTGATTCTGTAAACCCGAGAATTCCGTGGCCAGAATTTGGTGAATGAGGGTCCGAGCCGCCTCCAAGCCCCCATCCAGGTACACGGCCCCAATCAACGCTTCGAGTGCATTAGCTAGCAGCGAATGTTTTTCCCGGCCAGATGATGCTTCTTCGCCACGACCGAGCCGCAACCATTGTCCAAGCTTCAAACGCCGCGCAACCCTTGAAAGGGTAACCCGACTAATTAAGCCTGCTTTAAGTTTAGACAGCTCCCCTTCAGCAAACGAAGGGAAATTGGCCACGAGGCTTTCACTAATGACCAGTCCCAAAACGGCATCTCCCAAGAATTCCAGGCGTTCATTATGCCGCGCTGCCGCATGCCCTGATGTCTGCACAAAGGATCGATGAGTGAGGGCTTCAAGTAATAATGGTTCTTGTTGAAAAACATACTTCAGCGTACGTTGGATATCGTTTAGTTGAAACACTACCGCATACCACCGTCAGTTTAACCTAATGAAAATGCTCAAAAAATCTGCCAGCTACGTCCACCCCCAATGTATTCACCATGACAACTAAAGCGCTCTCCAAAAATCTTTTCATTGTATCATATCGCATCAGGATGAAAACGAGACTGCATGGGAGGACTGAAAATCGAAAAAAACACGATGAGGAAACCCGTAACTTTTTTGGAGATTATGCCTCTTGCCACCGGCGAAAGACTAAACAGGCATTCACCCCGCCAAATCCGAATGCATTGGAAATAGCGACATCAAAAGTACTGGGGCGAGACTGGTTGGGAACATAATCCAGGTCACATTCTGGATCCTGATTATCTAAATTAATCGTTGGAGGAAGGATTCCTTTTTGTAAAGCCAGGATGGAGAAAACGGCTTCAATTCCGCCCGCCGCTCCCAGCAAATGTCCGGTCATCGACTTGGTGGAACTGACAGGGATCGAATAGGCCTGCTCCCCGAATACCTCTTTAATGACTTGCGTCTCCACTCGATCAGCGAAGGTCGATGTCCCATGGGCATTGATATAGCCGACGGAAGATTTTTGAATTTTCGCATCCTGAAGCGCACGCTCCATACACCTCACCGCTCCCTCACCATCGTCAGGCGGAGCAGTAATATGATATGCATCGCTGTTCATCGCGTAGCCAATAATTTCCGCATAAATGTGTGCACCGCGATCCCGAGCATGTTCCAATTCTTCGATAACGAGCACTCCAGCACCTTCTCCCAGGACGAAGCCATCACGATCCTTATCAAACGGCCTGCTAGCTCTCTCGGGTTCATCGTTTCGTTTTGATAAAGCCTTCGCTGCCGCAAAGCCTGCGACCGCTGTGGGGCAAATAGTTGCCTCCGCCCCGCCGACAATCATAATATCGGCCTCTCCTCGTTGAATCAGCCGAAACCCATCGCCGATGCAGTGGTTCCCGGTCGCACAAGCCGTAACGGTGCAGGCATTGGGACCTTTTGCCCCGAACCGTATAGCGACCTGCCCCGAAGCCAAATTAATAATCACCATGGGAATAAAAAACGGGGATACACGGTCGGGCCCACGTTCCAATAATATTTTGTGATAATGCTCAATTGCAGGAAGACCCCCAATGCCTGAGCCAATATAGACGCCCACTCGCTCGGCATTATGAGAATCTACCACCAATTTTGCATCATCAACCGCCTCTTGACTGGCCGCGACAGCAAAATGGATAAAGGTATCCATTTTTTTGACTTCTTTCTTTTCAATAAAGTTAGCAGGATCGAAATTCTTTACCTCTCCAGCGATGCGCACAGCATACTGACTGGCATCAAAGCGGGAGATCGGTCCAATACCTGAATGTCCTTGACAGAGTTTTCCCCACGTCTTGGCTACACCAACATCTAACGGGGTGACGAGCCCCATCCCAGTCACAACCACACGCCGTGGTATCCACTCACTCATTGGACCATCCTGCCAATTTCTAGAAGGAGAAAATCAGACTTTTTCCTTAATAAATTCAACAGCCGAAGCAACCGTTTGAATCTTTTCCGCGTCTTCATCCGGAATTTCAATTTCAAATTCTTCTTCGAGAGCCATAACCAATTCCACAGTATCTAAAGAATCAGCTCCCAAATCCTCTACAAACTTCGCTTCTGGCACCACATCATCTTCCTCAACCCCTAATTGTTCTGCAATAATTTTTTTAATCCGTTCTTCTACAGCCATCGTTGGCACCTCCTCCTTCCAATGTTTATTCAGTAGGCAAACCCCATAACCTATCCATTACGCCATATGCATGCCTCCATTGACATGCATCACATGGCCCGTAATATATCCCGCTTTGTCGGAACACAAAAAACTCACGGCATCGGCAATGTCCGAGGCTTGTCCCAATCGTTTTAAGGGTATCTGACTGAGCAAGGCCTCTTTGGTATCAGCAGAAAGATCTTGCGTCATCGCCGTATCGATAAATCCCGGTGCAACCGCATTAACCGTAATGTTCCGACTGGCGTATTCCCTCGCCACCGTTTTCGTAAGGCCAATGACGGCCGCTTTCGATGCGGCATAGTTGGCTTGCCCGATATTTCCGATGGCTCCGACAATTGAGGCAATATTGACAATGCGTCCATTCCGCTGTCGACTCATGGTCGGCAACACCGCCTTCACACAATAAAATGTCCCCGTCAAATTCACTTGCAATACCGCCTGCCAATCTTCTTCTTTCATTCGAAGCAGGAGTCCATCACGGGTTATGCCTGCATTATTGACCAAAATATCAATTCGTTCCCATTCTTGCTGAACTCGGTCAATCATACTCTTGACCTGGTCCCAGTCGCCAACATTGACCGAAACGGCCAGAGCCTTTCTACCCAATTGCTTGACACGGGTAACGGTTTCTTCGCATCGATTCGCGTTCAAATCGGCCACCACCACATCTGCACCTTCTTGGGCTAGGGTCGTAGCAATCGCCTGGCCAATTCCTTGAGCTGCTCCTGTAACTACCGCAATTTTCCCTGTCAATGGCATGGCCATCCTTTCGTTGGAATGTGGAACGCAAAAATATTATGCCACATGGGCCAAGACATGTTCATAAGATTCTTGATCACAGATATTCCACGTCACTGCTTCAGGTACAATGCGTTTCACCAATCCTGTTAGGACTTTCCCAGGGCCAATTTCAATGAATGTCGTAATGCCCATTCCCCACATCGTTTGGATCGTCTCCTGCCACCGAACCGAAGAAGGCAATTGCTTGACCAAAGACACGCGCACCTCATCGGCTGATCGCAGGGCCTTGGCTTCCACATTATTAATCAACGGAACCTTTAAATCAGACCATTCCAAAGAATCAATATCTTTTTTTAAGCGATCGGCTGCACTCTGCATTAACGGTGTATGAACAGGGACACTGACGGGCAATGTTTTTACACGTTTGGCCCCACGGGTTTTAGCCAATTCCAACGCTCGTTCTACGGCAAGCTTCTCCCCAGCAATGACTGTTTGTCCAGGAGAATTCAAATTGGCTGGAGCAACAATTCCGAGTCGCTCTGCCTCCTTACATACCTCACACACCTCTGACTCGGAAAGACCCAACACCGCTGCAACTAATCCACTCCCGGGACTGACCGCTTCAGCCATATATTGCCCACGCTTTTGTACCAGCCCCAGGGCGTCTGAAAAGCCAATGGCTCCTGCAGATACGAGAGCCGTATATTCCCCCAAACTATGCCCAGCCACTGCGGCCGGAATTAGGGGACCATCTTGTACGAGTTGTAAGGCGGCAAAGCTCGTAACGAGTAATGCCGGCTGTGTATATTCCGTTTGATTAAGCTGCTCGGCCGGACCCTCAAAACATAAGGTTCCCACATCATAGCCCAAGACTTTCTCGGCGTCTCGATAAAGCGCAGCCACATCAGAATTGTTCTCAAACAGCCCTTTCCCCATTCCAACCGATTGCGACCCCTGCCCAGGGAATATAAACCCTATAGTCGTATTCACGTCGTTAGTTCACTCGTTGGGGACAAGGCATGGGAGGAGTTTCATGTATAAAGAAAACAGAGTATCTTTTTGTAGGCTAATCCACAATAAATTCACCACCATCAACGCAAATAACATTCCCCGTGACCCAATGGGCTTTGGGGTGACATAAAAGACCTAAGGCATCAGCCACATCCTGTGTCGTGGTTAAACGGTTTGATGGATTTTTTCGTTTGGCCATGGCAATCATATCATCGGATCCAGGGATTTTTCTCAAGGCCGGGGTATCCGTGACGCCGGCCATAAGAGAATTAACGGTAATGCCCAATGGAGCTAATTCTAAAGCCAGTTGCCGAGTGTGGGATTCGAGAGCCGATTTGGCGGCTGAAACCGCCCCATAAGTCTTCCATACTCGAGCCCCTCCTGCACTCGTCATGGAAAAGATCCGCCCTCCTGAGCCTAAGAATTTTTGTCTCACTAAATCCTGCGTCCAATACACAAGGGAATTAGCCATGACATCAAGCGTCATGTCCATTTGAGATTTGTTGATGCCTTCGCCGGCAGATTCCGCAATATACGGCTTTAACGTTCCAAAGGCCAATGAATGCAGCAGGACACGAATGTTAATCGGCTTCCCGGATTCGTCGCCACGTTGTTTCACGGCCTGTAATATATCCGCTCGTTTTTCCGGATCGGCAGCGTTCGCATTAAAAAATAACACGTCACGCCCCAACCCCCGAATATCCTTCGCTATTCGTTCTGCATTTGGTAGGGTTGATTTTCGATCCAAATGCACCCCTATGATATTGAATCCCAGGTTTGCTAATTCCAAGGCGGCCGCTTCACCAAATCCACTGGATGCCCCAAGAATTAAGGCCCAGTCTCCCTCACCCCAGTTCTTATCAGACATAATTTCCCCTTTTCTCCCATTCCTTAGGAAAGGAAATATCTCTTACCATTTCCGGCACCGTGCTCAACGCTATAAATCAGAGGCATCGCTTCAGCAACCCTCGTTTCGACCAACCGCCATCTTACCAACGGATTAACGCAGATGCCCACGTTAAACCTGCCCCAAAGGCAGCTAACAGCACTAAATGCCCTTTTTCAATTCTTTGACTAAGAACGGCCTCATCTAATGCCAAAGGAATAGATGCGGCAGAAGTATTACCAAATTTATCTAAATTAATCATCAATTTTTCCTGAGCTAATCCCAAACGTTGACTCACAGCTTTCAAAATTCGCATATTCGCCTGATGGGGGATAAACACATCAATATCTCCCATAGCCACACCATTAGCCTTCGCCGCTTCGTGGGCCGCTTCTTCCATGGATTTGACGGCAATTTTAAAGGTTTCATTACCTTTCATCTTAATAAAACACCGTTTATTATCCAACACTTCTTTCGAAGCCGGTTCTTTCGATCCACCTCCAGGAATATGAATCATTTCGGACAATCGCCCATTAGCATGCAAATGCGTGGAAAGAATCCCAGCATGAGGAGAACCTGGGCCAAGAACCACCGCTCCCGCACCGTCGCCAAATAACACGCACGTGTTGCGATCCGTCCAATCGGTAATGGCCGACATCACTTCTGAACCAATGACCAAAACATATCGCATCCCGCTTTTAACATAGGCATCGGCAACAGATAACGCATACACAAAGCCGCAACAGGCCGCAGAAATATCACAGGCTGCAGCCCGGGTGGCACCTAACCGATGTTGGAGGAGACATGCCGTCGATGGGAGTGGGGCGTCTCCCGTGCATGTTGCCACAAGTATGAGATCAATATCACTTGCCTTCACCTTGGCGGAAAGAAGTGCCCGTTGGGCGGCTTCGAGAGCCAAGTCCGAACAGGCCTGACCCGGTTCGACCAGACGACGCTCTCGGATACCCGTGCGCTCCACAATCCAGGTATCAGATGTCTCCACCATGCGTTCTAAATCGGCATTGGTCAACACCCGATTGGGTACATAACTCCCTGTCCCAAGAATGGCACTATTCATGGAATTTCAAGAGACAATCTTAGATTCAACTGTTGAAGGAATGACACCTTCTGCAATATCATCCCGGATGGCCTCAATCAAGCCACCTTTTGCTAGGGAATGGGCTTGCAAAATGGCATTTTTGATGGCTTTCGAGGAAGATCGACCATGACAAATCATGCTGATCCCCTCTACTCCCAAAAGCGGGGCCCCGCCAAATTCAGCGTAATCTGTCTTCCGGCGCAGGCGAAGAAGGGGACCGGCGACAAAAAGATAAGAAAACCTTCCAAGCGCAGACTGGGCTATTTCCTTCATCAGCATTTTTTTTATCGCATCCGCCAGCCCTTCTGATATTTTTAAGGCAACATTGCCAATAAATCCATCAGATACAATGACATCAGCATTGCCGCTATAGACATCCCGACCTTCAACATTGCCAATAAAGTTGATACGGCTTTCTTTGAGAAGTTTAAAGGCCTCCTTGGTCGCTTCATTGCCCTTGGTATCTTCTTCACCAATACTCAAAAGTCCGATACGAGGTCGCTCCACGCCTAAAAGATGTTTTCCATACTCATGCCCCATAATGCCAAATTGGTGGAGTTGTCGTGCCGTACAATCAACGGTTGCCCCGACATCCAACATAATGGCTTTCCCTTGTCGTGTGGGTAATGTCGCCGCAATGGCCGGTCGGTCAACGCCTGCAATTGATCCCAACAAAAAAAAGGCCGAGACCATGGTCGCGCCGGTATTTCCGGCACTGACCAAAGCATCGGCTTGTTTAGTTTTGACTAATTCCGTGGCTTTCCAAATCGAGGAATCACGTTTTTTCCGAGCCGCTAAGGCCGGAGATTCATGCATCCCCACAACTTGAGAGGCATGAAAAATTTCAATGTTGGGTTTTTTACCGCTGAGTTTGTCTAGCTGAGCCTGTAGAGCGGTCTGGTCTCCAACCAATATTACGGAGAGAGAGGATTCTCTCGTCGCCTGAAGAGCTCCTTCAACGGCGGGAGATAGACCATGATCTCCTCCCATCGCGTCAACGGCTATTTTCATGGGATTGGCTTGAAAAAGGTGGGCGAGAAAAAGGTGAGTCGCTATCCTTCTTCAACGGCAATGATTGCTTTCCCTTTATAGGTACCGCAATTCAGGCAAGTGACATGAGGCTGTTTCAGCTCCTGACATTGAGGACATATCGAAAGATTTGGTGGCGTGAGCTTTAGATGAGATCGTCGTTTATCACGACGGGCTTTTGAAATTTTGTGTTTCGGATTTGCCATAATGTTCCAACTTTATCGTTTAGAGATGATTATTAATTCCTTCATGTCTCTTTGGAAAGAGTTTTCAAGAATGTTGGGAAGTCGTAATATTTATAGAATTTTGAGCATCAGATATTAAGGATGAGGAAGCCGTCACTGGCGAGCAACATCCGCATACGCCTTCATTTAAATTGACTCCACAGACCTGACACAACCCTGCGCAACTTTTATTGCACAAAGGTTGTAGCGGTGCGGCTAGAATAAGATGCTCCCGCAAAACGGGAAGTAAGTCAATGTAATTATCTTCTATTGGATAGGTATCAATCTCATCTTCCTGTTCGTCATCCAGGACTGACTCATACCTTCGGCTTCCCTTTTTCATTCGTTTTGAAGACACGGAGACATTCGAAGATTGCTTTAATGGCCTAAACTGGGCATCCAAAGACAAGGAAACATCGTCTTCAAAACTTATTAAGCAGCGCACACATTCTCGGACGACCTTCCCAGTCAGCGTCCCTTGAAAGATGGCCGATTGACCGTCAGTTGTAAAAACCTGACCAATGCATTCCAGTGAATTAAGGATTTTCCCATCATCGGATGACAGAGCAATTTCAGAAGAACCTACCTCACACTCGATAGATTGCCCATCAGAAGGAACGTCTAATAGGTTGATGATGATTGGCATGGGTCACATGAAGGAGAATTCTTAACCAATCCCCAACGAATGTACTGGGGGCCACAGTTAGAATCTTATTTTCTGCTTCAACGTAGCTCTTCTGAAAAAGAAAGAATAGCAATATGCCTGGCCCGTTTCACGGCCTTAGTCAGCCGGCGTTGGTGACGCAAACAATTCCCCGACGTTCGACGGGGAATGATTCGTCCACGTTCGGTCAGAAAGTTTCTCAGAAGATTGGCATCCTTATAATCCAAGGGTGTCTTATCAAAACAAAAACGGCATACTCTCTTCCGCTGAAATAATCGTCCTTTTTCCACAGAAACTTCTCCTCCACTAAAAATTACGGCATGGGGTCAGGATAATACTCTTCTGAATCATAAGAAGATTCTTCGGCCGTTCCAGATCCAGAACTCCCGGAAGATGCCTTTTTTGGTAAGAATGTCACAGTCTGAGCTACGACCTCATGTTTGCTTCTTTTCTGCCCATCGTCTGTTTCCCAACGTCGTTGCTGAAGACGTCCATCAACAATGGCCCCATCACCCTTGTTGAGGTATTGACCACAATGTTCAGCTTGTCTCCCAAATACGACGATATCAACATAGCATACTTCTTCTTTTTGGTCATCAGCTTGGCGATAACGTCGATTGACTGCTAACGGAAAATTTACGACAGGAGTCCCGCTGGGTGTATACCGAAGCTCGGGATTTCTGGTGAGATTCCCTATTAAGATGACTTTATTGAAGCCCACCATCCTCGGAATCCTCCCCCTCAGTTTCAGCTACAGCGACTAAGTCAGCGGGGTTCACACGAACAGTCATAAATTTCATCACTTGATCTTCCATTCGCTGAAAACGCTCTAATTCTGCAACCACGGTTGGCGGACCTTCAAATTGGACCGTAATAAATGTGCCTTTTCGTTCATGCTGAATATCATAGGCTAATTTTTTCTTCCCGCTATTGTCTAATTTCAAAATATTCGCCCCTGACTGGGTTAACACATCCTTAATTTTCTCAATGACCCGGTCATTTTCGGTTTCCGCTTGAACAGGACGAAGAATACATATTGATTCGTAGAGTTTCATAACACCCCTTCTCGATGAAGAATTATCTCATGTACAGACAGACCAGTCCCCTTATATCATAAAAGGGAAACGAAGGTACCATAGGGTGAAATATGCTGTCAAACCAGCATGATGTTGCACCACCTCATGATTAGGATTAGAAAAAACCAATTATTCTCCCTTTCCCCAACTTTCCTTAACTTCATTGTTCGTCAGATTCTTTTGGGATAGGCGGCGCATGAAATCGATTCATTGCCTCCTGGATTCCCTCACACATCATACATTCCAAGGCATCCACCGCTCGCGGCAATAAAGCTTCAACAGCCCTTTTTTCATCAGGTGAAAAAGAGGACAACACATAATGAGCGGGGTCTTCACCCTGAGGAGGTCGACCAATCCCTAACTTTAAACGGAAGAAATTTTCCGTCCCTAGACAGGCCAATACGGACCGCAGGCCATTATGGCCACCGGGACCGCCACGAGTTTTAATTTTAAGGCCTCCGAGTGGAAGATCGAGATCATCATAGAGGAGGATGAGATCTGATGATACGCAATTTTGGCTTCGAAGAAGAAAGGGAACAACTTCTCCTGTTTGATTCATCCACAGCAAAGGTAAAGCCAGGAGAACTGGGCAGCCACGAATTTCCCCCTGGCCTTGAAGAACTTGGCCTTGTTGGGTTAACGGAATACCCCACCGATGAGCCGCATGCTCAAGGACCATCCACCCCAGATTGTGTCGCGTCTTCTGATAGGGTTGCCCAGGGTTTCCAAGGGCCACGACCACATGCAATGATTATTTTTTACCTTCTTTCGCCTTACTTTCTGGAGCGGCCGCCGCTGCAGGCGCTTCTTCTACCTTAGCCTTCTCTTCAACTGGTGCGGTTGCCCCTTCAGCTACTTCCCGAGTCAGCAACGATTCCAGTTTAGCCTCAGAGATCTTGGTTGCGACATGAACAACCATCAATTCTGGATCATCCAAGACCTTGACGCCTTCCGGGGCTTCTACCGCTTTGACATGAATCCCCTCACTGACGCCTAAATTTTCGGCATTCACTTCGATATGATCGGGGATTAGGCCCGGCAAGCATTCAATGTGAAGTTCTCGAAGAGGCTGATGCACAATACCCCCCTCCTTTACCCCTACCGGCACCGCCCCGATAATTGAAAGGGGAACTCTCACACGAATAGGCTTGTCCATGGAGACTTCAAACAAATCAATATGCAGAATGGCTCCGGTAATTGGATCGAGCTGATGATCTTGTAATACTGCCACTTTCTCTACTTCCCCTGGCATTCTTACCGTTAACAACCCGGTATGGCCAACCTGAGATAGCACCAACTTCCTTGCCTGATTATGTTGTAATGCCAAAAATTGAGATTTTCCACCCCCATATAACACACCGGGGATTTTCCCCTCTCGCCGCAACTGCCGTGCCACCCCTTTTCCCGACTTCTCTCGTCTTTCCACTTCAAGGTCATATCTCATGATGGTTTCCTCTTCCTCTTAATTCAATAAAGTGAACATTTCCCAACAACAATTATGTATCCCCAACCCTTATACAAACAAGGAGGTCACGGATTCCTCACGGTGAATTCTCAAAATCGCCTCACCTAACAAGGGAGCAACCGAAAGAGTTTTTAACTTTGAACATTGTTGCTCTTTGCCATTTAACGGAATCGTATTCGTCACGACAACCTCTCGCAAACACGATCCCTCCAACCGTTCCAGAGCAGGTCCCGACAAAACCGGGTGCGTACAGCCGGCCCAGACTGAGAGGGCCCCATTATCTAAACATGTTTGGGCTGTTTGGACAATAGTACCGGCGGTGTCGATCATATCATCAAATAACAGAGCATGCTTGTCTTTAACCTCCCCAATAATATTCATCACTTCTGCCTGATTTGGGGATTCCCGCCGTTTATCAATAATCGCCAAGGAGGAATTGAGGCGTTTGGCAAATGCCCGAGCCCGCTCCACTCCTCCGGCATCAGGAGAAACGATCACCATATCAGATATTTGTTGTTTTTTAATGTAATCCAACAGGATAGGCATCGCATAAAGATGATCCACAGGAATATCGAAAAATCCTTGTATGGGGCCGGCATGTAAATCCATCGTCAGCACTCGATTCGCGCCCGCCACCGTTAGAAGATCGGCAATCAGCTTGGCACTAATCGGAACGCGGGGTTGATCCTTACGGTCCTGTCGACCGTATCCATAATAGGGGATAACCGTGGTAATCCGGGAAGCCGAAGACCGTTTAACTGCATCAATCAGCAGGAGCAGCTCCATGATGGAGGTATTGACCGGATGACAGCAGGATTGGATCAGAAACACATCCCCGCCCCGAACATTCTCATCAATACGCACGCGTATCTCGCCGTCGCTAAACGTCGTGACGGTCGTTTGACTCAAACTTTGGCCAATATATTCGGCAATTTCCTTCGCCAATGCCGGATTAGAATTCCCCGTTAACAATTTCAGATCACGTGGCATATCAATCACTTACCTTCCGGATGAAATGTCCAGATACTTTTGCGGATGAGCTTGACTAAAAAGCAGGGGAAAGTTAATGGGAAATTCTGTAGCTTGTCAACTCACATTCTCAAGGTCAAATTGGGAGGACCGCCGAAGAGATTTCGTCCCGTATAGCGTAATGAGGAAAGGTCGTGGTTCCCATCGGAACATCAAAAACATACCATTGCGTATCCTTTCGTAACTGAGCAGAAGCAGCCTGGGCAACCTCCGGAACATCGAATACTCCAAATACCGTGGCCCCACTTCCTGACAAAAGGGCTGCTTGAGCCCCCAGAGCACAAAGCTTTTCTTTCATAAATTCTAAAATCGGGTAGACAGGGAACAAGGGGCGTTCAAAATCATTCTCCATCGCGCTGATCACTTCATCCCAGGATATCTCAAGCCTTGTTTCAACCTCTTGAGTCCATGAATCTAAAGGAAGGACCTCGGACCGCTTGGAAGACAATTGCTCATACGCCCATTTGGTCTGGATGGGAAATCCTGGATTGACCAATACCGCCCATCGTCGCCCGGTAACCTTACAGGGAGTGACCTTTTGGCCCCAGCCTCGGACAATGGCACAGGGGGCTTGAAAGAAAAAAGGAATATCGCTTCCTAACTCGGCCCCAACTTCGCACAATTCGGCGAGTCCCCACCCTAATTTCAGCAAATGATTTAACCCACAGATAACCGCTGCCGCATCACTGCTCCCACCGCCCAACCCTGCAGCGAGAGGGATGACTTTTTGAAGGGCAATTTCCACTCCGATGGATTGTTCGGCACGACTTAGCACATTCTCTGCCGCACGATAGACCAGATTTCCCTGATTAACTGGCAAGAGGGCATGATCACACCTTAACTGAATTCCATGACTCTCTGGATTCAACCGAATTCGAAGTTGGTCGAATAGATTAACCGAATGCATCAGGGACCACAATTCGTGGTACCCATTGGGCATGGCATCTAACACACGAATACAGAGATTCACTTTGGCAGGAGCCTGGATGATAATTTCTTGTTCGGGAGACGCCGAATCATCCACCTTTTAACCTCCTCCTATCCAATGATCGATCCCATAGAAAAAATGGGAAGATACATGGCCACGACGATAAGAGCAATCCCACAGCCCACGACGACAATGACACAAGGTTCCAACACCGATGTTAACGTCGCGACAACCCGGTCTACTTCTTGCTCAAATAAATCAGCAATCTTCTCAAGCATGGTATCTAACGACCCGGTTGACTCCCCAACTTTAATCATTTGGGTCACAATGGGCGGAAAGGCACCACTAGCCCGTAAGGTCTCTGAGAGCGGCTTTCCATCCTGGACCTCGGTAGTCACCTTTTTAATACTTTCTTCAATTACGGAATTACCCGTCACCGTTCCGGCCACAGACAAGGCCGATAATAAGGGAACTCCTCGACGGACCAAAAATCCTAATGTTCGAGCAAACCGCACAATCGCCGATTTCCGGAAAATGGCACCAACTAAGGGCAGCCCTAGCAGAAATCCATCCAAAAATTGCCTACTCTTCGTATTGGCCAGAATGAGACGGCTTCCAACAATCACGAATCCCAACACGCTGAACAAGGCCAGGGCATGCGTCCGTAGACCTTTGGACAGATCAAGAACCATCTGTGTTAACCATGGTAAAGATTCGCCAAATTCCTGGAAAAGCCCGGAAAACAACGGTACGACCCAGAGGAGCAAAAACACAAAAACTATCAGGGCCACCGTTACCAATAAGGCCGGGTAGGCTAACGCGGATACAATCTTTGCCCGCAACTTGGCTTGCTTATCGAGATAACCTGCCAACTGTGACAAACTCTCATCTAATCGTCCTGTGGTTTCCCCGACTTCCACCATACTTCGATAAAATTCATGAAAAATCGTCGGGAAATGCCCCAGTGCTTGGGCTAATAAGGCACCCTGCTCAACTTCCTCACGGATATGACTGACAACCGGCTGCCAGGCAGGATTCTCCACCTCGGTTCCAAGAATATCCAAACATTCTAGAAGAGGGACTCCAGCTCGAATGAGCGTCGCAAATTGATGGGTAAAGAGGACCAGCTCCTTATTGGTGACCCGGGGCTTTCTCCAAGAAAATTTCCATTGACTCTTGTCAATTGCTCCACCTATTTTTTCTGTGATACGCATCACGAGCATATCCTGTTGGCGAAGCAGTTGAACGGCTTCCTGAGAGGATACCGCCACAATTTCTCCTTGAAAGGACTGCCCTCCTACGTTTTTCGCCATGTATTGAAACAGTGCCATTGATTAGATTTCCAACTCCTTTATCTAACCGATCTCTTTACACCCTTGAGAAGTGAAAAGTAAAAAGTGAGGACAAATAAAACAACAGATGCGGAAAAATAGGTGCAATCCTTATTTCGTTTTTCATTTTCCGATTATTCACTTTAGGTTGTACTTTTCACCCCGTGCGCCCTTGATCCTAATTGAGGAAAGGACCCAGGTAATATTCATACGCGATTTGTCCGTTCAAACAACGCGAGTAATTCATCAGGGAACAGAGAGACATTCAAGGCCACTTCCGAGGCAAGCGCCTTTTGACGCACCAGATAAGCTAACGCGTGATTCATCGTCTGCATACCATGCTGGGCTTGCCCGGTTTGCATCATGGAATAGACTTGATGCAACTTATCTTCGCGAATAAGATTGCGGATAGCGGGAGAGAGAATCAAGATTTCGAGGGCCAACACTCGACCCGGACCTTCCTTCGAAGCGACCAGTCGTTGAGACAAGACCCCCTCCAACACCATCGACAATTGAGCACGTATTTCAGGTTGTTGATGCGAAGGGAAAACAGAAATCAGCCGCGTTAAGGACTGAATAGCCGAGTTGGTATGTAACGTAGCCACAGTCAAGTGCCCGGTTTCGGCCATGGTCAGTGCCGCTTGAATTGTCTCACGATCACGCAACTCCCCTAAAAACACCACATCCGGATCTTGACGTAAAATTCCTTTGAGGGCTGACTGAAATTCTCTAATATCTGACCCGACTTCAATCTGAGAAACAAGGCTTTTTTTGTGGGCATGAAGCACCTCAATGGGATCTTCAAGCGAAACAATATGGGCACGTCGTTCCTGATTGACATGATCCAACATGGCTGCCAGCGTGGTACTTTTCCCACAACCCGTTGGACCCGTGACAAGAACTAGTCCCTGAGACTTTTGCATCAAGGCTTTCACAACAGGGGGCAATCCTAATTGGTTTAATGACGGAATTGTTGAGGACACCGCCCGAACTGCCATGGCCAAGGAACCCCGTTGAGTAGACAAATGGAACCGGAATCGCCCCACTTCGGGTAGCGTGTGTGCACCATCCCACTCCCCCTCCCTAGCCAATTGCCGTTGATGTTCTTCGGTAAGCAAAGTTTCAGCAAATCGCTTCACATCACCGCTCGTGAGAACTGCGGTCTCCATTGGTCGCAAATGACCATCAATACGCAGACGTGGCACACTTTCTGCTATCAGATGCAAATCTGATCCTCCTTGCTCCCGTAATTCTCGTAATAGGCCCACCAATTCCATTTTGTTCACAAACTCCCAGCTAAGGCGATAGTCGTTCCCTCGTCGCTCGTTTCTGTCAAAATTTCACTCATGGTTGTGAGGCCTTGCTGGACCGCCACCAACCCTGCTTGCCGAAGGGTTTGAAATCCTTCCTGCACCGCACAAGCCCGGATTTCACTAGTAGAGGCACGAGATAAAATAACTTCATGTAACTTTTCAACAATAGGCAACGTTTCAAACAATGCCATCCGCCCTTTGTATCCCGTCATGTGACACCCGTCGCAACCACGACCCTTCATGGCTTGCCCCGGGCCCAGCTTCTCTTCGTTAAAGTCAATAGTTGGGAAGTGAATGGGCAAAACCGTGTCTGGCTCGGTACAATGCTCACAAATTTTTCGTACAAGCCGTTGCCCAATGATCAACGAGATGGCTGAAGCCACGAGAAAAGGTTCAACCCCCATGTCAATAAGACGGGTGATCGCTCCAGGTCCATTCATCGTATGAAGCGTGGATAGGACACGATGTCCAGTCAGTGACGCTTGAATCGCAATTTGTGCGGTTTCCTGATCACGAATTTCTCCGACCATCATCACGTCGGGATCTTGTCGTAAAAACGATCGCAATCCTTTCGAAAAACTCAAGCCAATCTCTTCGTGAATTTGCAATTGATTGATGCCCTGAATCTGAAACTCCACCGGATCCTCTACAGTCACAATATTCATATGTGGGGTATTGAGGTATTGCAGCGCACTATAGAGCGTGGTGGTTTTACCGCTTCCAGTAGGACCGGTGACCAGAATCATGCCATAGGGATTTTCTAAGGCACCGATGACCCGATCCAAGTCAGGTTGAGGCAACCCGAGGTTGGTGAGATGCAATGCAAGCCCCGACTGATTCAAGAGCCGCAAAACAGCTTTTTCACCAAACAGGCAGGGCAAAATCGCCACCCGAATGTCCACTCGCGGATAGCCATCGATTTTCATCCGCCCATCCTGTGGCAACCGCCGCTCAGCAATGTCCAAATCCGAAAGAATTTTAAGACGAGCCAGTAAGGACTGATGCATTTCTTTAGGAAGATTATGAATAGGTCGTAATACCCCATCTAACCGGAAGCGGATCCTGACGAGACTTTCTAACGGTTCAATATGAATATCGCTAGCATCCATCTCAATCGCCTTTTGAACGAGGGCATTAACCACATCTACTGCTGAAACCTCACGTTCCGGGGTAAACTCGCGTTTGTGGGGTGTACGGGAGTCGGAATCAGCAATCTGCGACTGAGCCGTTCCACGGTCAAAGGTCGTCAGCGATAATGCAGGCATAGAGCGAACGGCTTGCGCCTTTTCCCCCTGCGTTTCATTGCCAGCGACGCCATCTTTCTTGGATGAAAAACCTGTATGAGATTGGCCATACACCTGGGAAATAGTGGTACGAATATCCGATTCGGACGCCACCATTGGAGTAATGTGAAGTCCCGTTCTAAACCGTAGTTCCTCCAACAACGATGAATTCGTCGGGTCAACCATAGCTAGCGTTAAACGGGACGCCGTTTGCTTAATGGGTACGACCAAATATTGTTGAACGACAGCGACCGGAATGAGGGCCATAAGGGATTGATCAATGGAACAGGTAGAAAGTGCAACCGTGGGAACGCCATACTGTTGGCTTAAAAATTCCAATAGCGTTGATTCAGACAGCAAACCCAAGCGAACGAGAATGCTCCCAAGACGACCGCCTTCTTCCCGTTGAATCGATAACGCCTTAGCCAGGTCTTCTGATGAAATCACCTTAGATTCTACTAACTGATGACCAACCCGTTCGCGACTCATGGAGAGACTCCTCCTGAATCAGCATTATTATTGGTGCCGTTCACATGTTGAATCCCGCGAAGTAAATAATGCACCCCTGATCCGATCGTCAGCGTCACCATCACCCACAAGAACGGCTCGACAAGGAACTCTGTAACTTTCCCCGTCACATGCAACATAACGGCGATGACATAACAGATTTGGGCGAAGGTGGTGCCTTTTCCCAAGGCCGTGGGAGAAATATCAATATCGGTTTCAGTTAAATTGGCTACCAGCGTGCCGGCTAATAAAATAGCATCGCGGCTCACAACGAGGATGACAGCCCAGATTGGAATGAATTCTAGAACTGACAGCGTAATAATAGCCGACATCAAGAGAAGTTTATCGGCTAGCGGATCGAGGTATTCGCCAAGACGAGTCCGTTGATCGGTCAGGCGTGCCACCATCCCATCCAGGATGTCGGTCAAGGCAGCGATCAAGAGTGTAATGAGCGCAGAATCATAGTGCTCATACAATAAAAGCCCAACAAAAACAGGGACTAACAAAATTCTGAGAACGGTCAGACTATTGGGAAGATTGATAGGAATGTCAGCAACAGATGACTCTCGATCCATTTCCCCACACGGCCTTTCTCACTAACGTAGTTTGTCTTAAGCGCAATGAAGGGTACGTGCGGTTTCTGACCCAAGTCAACCGGGATACCGTTGAACATTTCATGTCGATGGCTATTACGTGCTCAAGATAAAATGACTAGCATCAGTTTGGAGGGAATGTTCAAAAAAGTTCGTCCAACAAGGCCGCCAATAGCATAGCGTATCCCGAAGGGGGCAACCTTTGTTTGGCGCGCAAAGCGTACGGTGAGTACGTGAGCCCGACAAAATGGCGACCTGCCTGGGCGAAGCCGCTCCGGCCGCTTGCGCGCGAAAGCTGGCTTCAGCGGTGAGCGCCAAGGCAGGGAACGCCGTCTTGCTTGTTCCATCCTGAAAGGTGGCCCCTTTGTTTTCCACATTCCCTCAGGCTTGCAGCCTATTTCAGAGCAGCCTATAATGCCCTGCGCGAAGGCCTCAATGGATTATTGTGCCTTCCCCAAAATATTTCTTCAGTCTCTATTAGCCGGAGCCACTACAATGACCTCTCTACCCTTATCGTTTCGAGTCAAAAACGCCGTTGTGGAAAAACATCAATTGGAAGGAACTGATCCCAGCGATCGCTATTTCAATCGGTTAATTCCAATTAAAAGAGTGGAAGGTGGCTATAACGGGTCAGTCATGTATGAAGCGTTAACGATTAATTCACAGGTACACCGGACCATACAGGACACCACAAAGGATATTGTCGATCAACTTCGTGTGTTAGGGTTCACAAAAATGCGAACCCGTCTCAACTTCAAAGGCCAAAAATACCTCGCCGAAAAAGAAACCTGGGTCGAGTATCCTGATACCCAGGAAAAATAATCCTACGCCGTCATATCCTATACCATTGGGGTTTTCTGCTTTTTCTTTAAAAAAGAGAAAACTCGAATTGAAATGAAAAATGGCTTCTATCTCAAAGAAGAGATGGACCTAGTAGATCTTGGCAGGTAATCGAATGGAATTCGATTTTGGATTATAGGGATATTAGAGATTTCAGGATTTTCTTTTAGCTTTCATGGCTCTAATGACGAAAAGTTTTGCTTTTCTCCATGATGAGCTTTCCCATTTGTTGCCCCGCTTTTTCGAAACCCTTTTTCCCAGAAAGCAAAGGGGTCTTGCCAATTCCCTTCCCTTCGACGCTATAGGTGTCTAAAACATTTCCGGTATTGACAGAGAGGACTTTGACTTGTAACTGGACATCCGTCGAAATAAACCGCCCTCCAGCGATATTCGAGTAAAAGGATTGTCCTGTCGCTTCTCCAATCACCACCATATCCGCCCCATATTGTTCCCCCAGCCAACGGGCTTGCTTACTGGTCCCGGACAAGAGAAATTCCTTTATTTCATCAGGATTTCTAATTTCTTCGATTTGTTCCTGATCAATGACTTCCATCCCCCCATCAATCAAGCTCTGCATCACAATACCTTCAGCCCTGGGCGACCGAACACGTTGCCCATCCATCGTTTCAGGAATCATGACTAACACTCGAGCAGAAGAAGAATTTTCCTTTTCTGCTCCTGCGGGCTTTCCGTCGGTCGTCCCCTGCCGTTCTCTGGGGACAGCTGCCCTGCTTATCAATGGTTCTGCTCGTGCATCAAAGGAATCTGGCACTTGAAACACCAACTCCTCCTCCCCAGACCATCTCCCAAATAAAGGGTTCTGCTCTTGCCCAGACTGATGAGAAACCTCCGATTGTAGATAAACACCTAGTTCACTGACACTCACCCGACCATCCCGGTTGACGTCAGCCACCCCATCAAACGCCTGCAACAGAAGACGAGTAAAGATCCCATGCCCTTCTATTTCAACGACTTCTTCCCCGCTACGACCAGCCGTAATGATTTGCCGAACAAATTCTTCCCCCTCACCAGGCCACATTTGACGAAGAGCCAATCCTGAATAACAGGCATCAATAATATACAGGAGATAGCGGGCGGGAATGGCTTGGGAAAGCAACCGTACGGTATCCATGGAAATCCCCGTCGCAATGGCTTGTTCCATATTGCCATCATAAGGAATCCAATAGCCCATTCGGTTACCATTGGCCATTTCAATGGTATTGCCATGACCCGCAAAAAAGACCACCACCGTATCATCGGGTCCCACCTGATTTACTAATCCATTCAAGGTCCCTTCAATACCGGATTTGGTGGCTGCTTCATTCTCTAAATAGATAACTTCATCAAACCCTAAGTGATCGAGTTTTGTCCCAACGGCTTTCGCATCATTGACGGCGTAATTCAGGGGAGTGATTTGTCGATAATCGTTGATTCCGATCACAACCCCCCACCGCTTGGCTAGGGATGGGTTCATGGATTTCGGTTGAGGCGCCCTACTTTCTCGCTTGGAAGACACTCGTTCTTTTATTGGAGTCTTATTGCCTTCAACCTGAATGCCACGCTTTGTGGGTGTCTCATTAGTAGAAACAAAAAAAGTGCTCTTTTGGAATGATTCCCCTAAAGATCTCCCCGCAGGGCGTGTGGTCCAATAAATAGTGTTTTCACCTATCAATGGTCCTTTAAAGAACGGATCTTGTTCTTCCGCGATACCAATGCCGCCAAGACCAACAAGAAAGACACCTGGGGAAAAAACATACAGGAGGAATAGGGTGAGCAATTGTTTCAGGAAACCACCTAATAAGACTTTCCCACACAAAGGTTTACGTTTTTGCATACAGCCTACGCTTTTCCTTTGGCTTAGAACTTGCCCCTGGAATCCGGGGAATCGGATTGTTTAGAACCAATCAAATAGCCTAATCTCGTCATTCTAATTGGCTTTACTATTCAGTTTGTTCACTAATTTAATGGCCAAGGAATTAAGGGCCTTTCTGAAGATTTTCCCACTGGCCTCCCGTTGTACCCGATTATCCTCCTGATTACCCACTCTATATCCCTGTACACTGGCATTAAAGCTACTATCTTTATAGATCTTTTTAAAAGAAGCGGTATCAGAAACAAGGACTTTCCGGGTCTTGATATCGATGATTCTCCCACTCGTTTCAACTTCATATTGGAGCTTGCCTCCTCCCAACCCGACACATCCCATTCCCGGGAGGCACACATCATTTTTCTTTCGATTATCCACCTGATTATAATCAGTGATCGCCCCAACAAAAATGAGACTGGCTGCACCCATTTCCCCCATTTCCACAGCTTCGTCGGAATTCACGGCTCCACTTTGCTGTAATTCCAACTCTTGAAACACCTCACTCAATTGACCACCTTGACCCTCAAGAACTTCAAACCCAGCCTCTGATAAAAATTGTGCGGCATATTCAGTCGATGCTCCTCCCAACCATCCCTGTAGCCACGGATAGCGGCTGTATACCCCTCGTAAGTTCTTGGAAGCGAAGGAGGATACCACGATTTTTTTCCCTCGATAGGCCTCTTTCAGTTGGGGAACCGGCTTCATGGGAATATCCGTTTCTTCGTACTCCGCGTCTTCATTCCCTCCAGTTAAGCTAGAGATATTAGATTGGACAGATTCACATGCTGGTTGCATTAAAAACACGACACATCCAAAAAGAACTAACCATTTTTTTCCGGACATCCAAACATTCATTTTGATTCTCCTATTACAGAAATGTGTGAAAAGACATGTTTACATAAAAAATGTGGTTCTTCCAGGAACCGAGGTGTTTCGGTATCTATTAGCCGTACATGGAAAAACCTCCCTCATTGGGGAATTTCCTAAATATGTGATGCTCAATAGGGGCACATTCTCCTCACCTCGACATTATGAATAGCCTATAAAAATTCAACAAAAGAGAATCACAAAGATTCTAATCAAGAGATTCAATGACTACAATTCCTAATATTAATACGTTTCCCCAATTCACCTAATAACACTGCTATTTCCTACTATTCCAGGCAAAACTTGATCCACAAGCTAAGTCTACGACAGATAAAATTGGCCGGACGATTCACCAGAGTTTAAAACCTGTACTAGTACCTAGTCCAGCCGAATTGCATTTGCGCTGAGTGCCTGAGGAAGAAAAACATCGCATTTTCTGGCATTCTTAGGCCAAACCTTACTACAACCGCCCCCTCCTTTACTTTCCAAGGCAAAAAAGGTTTTTTTAAGTAACAGTATTTTCAGACCCTGCCGCACTTCTCATGGGTTAGGAAGGGAATAGGGAAAACGATCCGACTAACCAAATGTCCGACCAAAACCCTTTTCTCTCATTATTCTTCAAAGGCCCTGGATGATCGCATCATGCAGTCGTGGACGAAAAGCTTTAATAGCTTGATTCTCTCGAGTGGGATGGACGCGGTTGGACAGAAAGATGACTTCCAATTCCCGGACAGGATCAATCCAAATCGAGGTGCCGGTGAATCCTAAGTGCCCAAAAGACTCAGGCGAGAACCATTGACCGGAAGAGGAGGGTTGAGACGGCGTATCCCACCCCAAACCCCAACTGGCCTTTGGCTGGGCCTTCACAAACTGCCTAACTAATTCTTGCCGGAAAATTCCAGTCTTGCCTAGATAGCCATCCAACCAGGCCTTGGTCACTTGTCCTACCGCCTTGGCGGTTCCAAATAATCCTGCATGCCCAGCTATCCCCCCAAGGGCCGCAGCATTATCATCATGCACTTCTCCTTGCAGCAAGCGACCTCGCCAGGGATCTTCTTCTGTGGGCGCAATCTGTTCTGACACAACTCGTATACTTTTTGGAATCCCGAAAAAAAGTTGATCTGCCTGCAGCGGGGAAAAAATTCGTTCTTGGCAATAATCTGCAAATGACTGCCCAGCCACCCGCTCCACCACAAATCCCAACACCATATACCCCAAATCGCTATAGACACTGGGTGGCGAAGAGGCTCGGTCAATCGGCTCCTTGATCATCATCTCCAAAATAGCTTGGATTCGCATTTGTCGGAATTCAGATTCAACTGGAAAGACGGGAGAAAATGTCTGATAAAATTCACGCAGGGCTGGAAGCCCACTTTGATGCGATAGCAGGTGTTGCAGAAAAACCTGCCCTAGAGGAGAACCTTTGGTCTCTTCTAAGAAAGATTCTACAGGTTGGGAAAGATCTAACCGTCCCTCCTGAACAAGGATGAGAAGGGAAGAGACCGTCGCGAGAGGCTTCGTCAGGGAAGCCAGATCATAGAGAGTGTTGAGTTGAACCGAAGGGGAGTCTGGGAACGATGACGTAAGGCCTACAGCCTGATGAACACGGATGTTCCCTTTATGACGGACAAATAATACCGCGCCTGGGAAGACTCCGGCCTGATAGCCTTCATAAAGTATTCGAGTAATGGGATCAGTCTGATCCACAAATTCATGGGAGGAGAGAAAAGATTACCCCGCTTCACGATGTGAGGCGGGTTCGATATTCAATTGTGGACCTTCGAGGTCTTGGGGCTCCTCCGCCTCTGGATACGACGAATCAAGAACGGGATCCGGTTGTCTTTCGACTTCTACTAACCGATGGAAGGAGCTCAATGTCGAGCGAAGACGGTCCAACACCAGGGCCCGCTGTTGTCGCAAGCCGGAAATCGTCCGCCGCATTTCTACCAACTCTGCTCGACTTTGGGACAGAATTTCTTCAGCTTTTAATTCAGCTTCCTTGACCACAAGATCGGCATCGCGTTGGGCGCCCCGCTTGAGTTGATCCACGAATGATTGCGTCGAAATCAGGGTACTGGTGAGGGTGGATTCCCCCCGTTTCAATTGGGCCAATTCATCATCTTTAGCCGATAGTTTTTCTTTTAATACCAGATTCTCTTTGGTCAATTCTTCGACTGACTCAGCAATTTCCTCCAAAAACTGATCAACCTGAGTCTTATGATACCCGCGCCATTGCGTGTCTAGCACTTTATGTTGAATATCCAACGGGGTAATTTTCATGATGACACCCTTTCCTCGCACTCATTAGTGCATACGAATCGCTAAGTCCTTCAAAGATCCTACCACGGCAATTTGCAAAAACATAATTAATAGAATAGCAATGATCGGGGAAAAATCAAATCCCATACTTCCCATCCCCAATCGTTTCCGGATTTGATACAGAACCGGGTCAGTCACCCGTTGTAAAAATTGCACGATGGGATTGTAGGGATCTGGAGAGACCCAAGAAACCAAGGCTCGAATAATTATCACCCACATATAAATTTCAAGAACTGTATGTAACACCGTGGCGATTCCATTTAACAGATTTCCAGCAATAAACATGACTCTCCTTTGTGATGGGCCACTGACGCCCCCAACCTTCCCAAGCTTGCTCTACGCTCTTTTGCCAAAGATAGCAGTGCCAACACGGATCATCGTGGCACCCTCTTCAATCGCAATCTGATAATCATGGGACATGCCCATTGATAATTCTTCAACTCCCCCCTCTGTCAACTTCTGTTTGGCGAGGGAATCTCGCAATACGCGCAGCTGGGAAAAATACGGCCTGGCATCCTCTGGATTGTCGCTAAAAGGAGGAAGAGTCATCAACCCTCGGACGGCAACATGCCGAAATCGGGCAATTTCCTCCATCACCTCTGGCAAAGAGGCGTAGGCGAACCCACCTTTAGTCTCTTCCCCTGCGACATTGACTTCCAACAGAATATCTTGTTGAATCCCTTCTTTTTCCGCCAGAACATCAATATTACTGGCTTGTTCCACACTTTCGACGGAATGAAGAAGAGAAAACTTTCCCACTATATTTTTTAACTTTCTGCGTTGCATGCGTCCGATAAAATGCCAAGCTAACCCAGGGAAGGAGCCGAAGATCGCCATTTTCTCTTGAGCTTCCTGCAGCCGGTTTTCTCCAAATATTCGCACTCCCGCTTCATAGGCTTGATGCAGTTGTTCCGGCCCGACCGTTTTGGTGGCGGCCACTAACCGAATAGTGGATGGATCTCGCCCGGCCTGAAGGGCTGCCTGCTGGATACCTTCACGAATTTTTTTCACATTGTCGGCAATATTCACAGAGGCCGCTGTTTCTTCCAACAAGGATACCAATACGACACAAACTATTGTAAACGGGATTGGCTCTTAAGTCACAAAGACAGATTCGTGGAGGGAGTAGAGGTGTGGGGAATCAAAGAAGAACTCCTAGGGGTTTCCCCCAGTACTTTTCATTTCTTCTAGCGTTTTCCTTAGCCCCCCGATAGCATAATTCCGCTCAACATCGTTCCGTTGACTTTCCCTTCTCGACGATAGGAAAAAAACAGATCCTCGCGGCAATGGGTACAATACTCCATTCGCTCGACTTGATGCTCCGGAATCCCGCTGGCAAGGGTTTGATGCCAGATGAGTTTTTTGAGGTCCAACATGCCCCTAACTGATTCGGTTTCCTGGAGAACCCCGAGCCAATCAGGATAGCCAGCCTGCAAGGGGCGTATGACTTGGGCATCGACTTCATAGCAACAGGGGCCAATCGAAGGACCAATGGCCACATACATATCGGCCACCTCTGCACCAAATTGTTCCACACAGGTTTGGATGGTCTTGGGAACAATCCCACCAACCGCTCCGCGCCAACCCGCATGAATCGCTCCAATGACCCCTACCTTGCTATCCACCAACAATACCGGAACACAATCAGCCGTTCGAACGACCAACAAGAATTCTGGTTGATTGGTGACCAAGGCATCCCCCTCGCCCTCCGACATCACTTGAGGCCTGGCCGGGCTGTCAAACACGACAACCCGGGTACTGTGGATTTGTTTCAGGCTGGCGATGAAAGGAAAGGATGGGGGTCCGGTTGTCACTTCTCCCAATTTGATCGATGGGTGCAACTGGGACGGCATCTGACGTGTGCCAAAGAAATGGCGAATGGAAATCACATCACTCGTGAATCCACAATCCGGTAACACTGGGTTCACAAAGATGCCCCTTTCAAAAACGTGTTAACGCCTTTTGAGTTAAGCGTTAACTGTCGGACTTCTTTCGCAAAAACGTGGGCACATCCCAATCGTCATCGACCAACAAACTCCCATTTCCATTGGCATTCCCATTTTCAACAGCTTTTTTCGTCACCGCTTGCCGACGCAAATATGTCGGCCGATCCATATCATCCACACCGTTGTCGCCCCTATCGTCTACGCCCACCGAAACCAAGGTCGGAGTTTTCACCGGTTCCGCCACAAGCGTGGGCTGATGTGCACTTGGGAAACGCAACAACGATTCTGCCTGTTCGAATCCCGTGGCAATTACCGTCACCGTCAATTCTTCACCCATCTCAGGATTGATCACTTGGCCGACAATGATATTGGCCTGCGGGTCAGCTGCTTCCCGTGCAATATTGGAAGCCTCATTTACCTCATGCAAGGTCATACTTGGTCCCCCGGTGATATTGAGCAACAGACCTCGGGCTCCTTCGACGCTTCCATCTTCCAGCAAAGGACTGGCAATCGCCATTTTAGCTGCCTCCTCCGCTCGTGTCGGACCGCGACCGGTACCCATTCCCATGACTGCTCGTCCGGAGTACCCCATCACCGTTCGAACATCGGCAAAGTCTACGTTCACCAAACCTGGAGTCGTAATTACATCCGAGATACCTTGAATGGCTTGTCGCAAGACATCATCAGCAATCTTAAAGGCTTCTAAGAGTGGCGTATTTTTATCAACCAACCCCAACAGTTTTTGATTGGGGATGATCAACAGTGAATCCACGTGTTTTTTCAATTCGCGAATACCATCTTCGGCAAAGCTAGCGCGACGATTACCCTCATACTGAAAAGGCTTGGTCACGACTCCTACTGTGAGAATCCCTAGTTCACGAGCAATTTTGGCCGCAATTGGGGCAGCCCCGGTTCCGGTACCACCACCCATTCCCGCGGTGACAAACACCATATCCGCCCCTTCCAAAGCATCACGAATTTGCGTCTCGCTTTCGAGGGCGGACTCCTTGCCTACCTCTGGGCGAGCCCCCGCGCCTAAACCTCGCGCACGTTCAGGACCCAGTTGAATTTTGTAGGAGGCCATCGAACGTCCAAGCGCCTGCAAGTCCGTATTCGCCACCACAAATTCCACCCGACTAAGGCCTGATTCAATCATGGTATTGACCGCATTACAGCCAGCTCCACCAACACCCACCACCTTAATGTTAATCGCAGCCAGTTCATCATCAGAAAGTGAAAACATGGGAATCCTCCTTCCTGCCAGTACTCAGGCAGATTGTTGTGACCAATAATTCAAGTTGTTGTCTTTGCTTCGTAGTTACAAGGCGCATGGATGTCAACTTCTCCTTTCCCTCCATGGATTAAAAAAAGTTCATGACCCAACCCTTCATCTTAAACATCATCCCTCCCATCCAGCGTGACGTTTTTTTAGATTTACCACCACCAGCCCCGACGACTTCAAATTCATTTTCCTGACTCACGGAATGGACGATTAACCCCACGGCGGTCGAATACATGGGATTTTGGACGATATCCCGCAACCCTCCCACGCCAAGAGGGCGCCCCAACCGAACGGACAAGTTGAGGACATGCTCCGCCACCTCGGCCATGCCCGGGAGTAAAGAGGTCCCCCCCGTTAAAACCCCGCCAGCCACTAACATTCCGTCATATCCAGCCCGCCGTACTTCACGACGGACCATATCGAACATTTCTTCTACTCGGGGAGAAAGAATTTGTGCCACGATATTTCTTGGCATGACCCGTGGCGGGCGCCCTCCCACACTGGGCACTTCTATATTTTCGTCGTCATTTAATAGCTGGCTACTCGCGACGCCATATTGCAATTTAATCTTCTCCGCATCTTCCGGAGCGGTTCGTAACCCAATAGCAAGATCTGAGGTCAAATGATGCCCACCCATCGGGATCACCGCAGAATGTCGAATGCATCCTTCTACCCAAATGGCCACATCTGTCGTCCCTCCTCCAATATCGACCATCACCACTCCTAACTCACGCTCTTCCGGAGAGAGCACCGCAGCACTTGAAGCCAAGGGCTGCAAGATAATATCGACCACATCTAATCCAGCGCGGCTCACACAGCGTGCAAGATTTTGGGCGGAGGTGACGGCGCCAGTCACAATATGCACATCAACTTCCAAACGGGATCCCGCGATGCCTAACGGGTCCCGTATCCCTTCCTGATCATCCACGATGAATTCTCGTGGAAGGACATGCAAGATTTGTCGATCTGGTGGAGGAACCGCACAACCACGGGCCGTATCGACCGCACGTCGGATATCGCTTTTGGTCACCTCACGTTTCTTGAGGGCGACAACGCCCTGAGCACTTTCACTCCCGATATGGCTGCCCGCAATCCCGGTATACACTGAATTAATTTGTACAGCAGCCATCAACTCCGCTTCTTCGACAGCATGCTTGATCGATTCCACGGTGCTATCCATGTTGACGACCATGCCTTTGCGTAATCCCGTCGAACGATGCGAACCGATACCAATCACATTCACGGAACGGTCAGACAAAATTTCGCCAACCACGGCGCAAATTTTCGTGGTTCCAATGTCTAGCCCCACCACAATGTGTTCTTTTTTTGTCATGGCTTACAGTGTCCTCTTGCGAAGAATAACTTTTTGAGAAAATCGTAAATCCACCTCTTGCGATTGTCGTTCAATCGTCTCTTTGATCGTGGGATACAACACCAAAAAACGCTCCCACTGACGATCGGCTTCCTGTCCAAACTGCACGCGAATACGAGGAAGATCAACAATCGTGGTATGCGCATGAGCCACATTGACTTTTGGCCGTCCCGAAAACCGTTCAGACAATAAAGCAGCCAAATGAATCCCTTGCTTGGCACGCCGATGACTTTCATCCTGATCTTGCGAAAAAAATTTCGACGTCATACCTTCAAGTATGGGTAAGGCTTGTCCAGCTTTTGTGGTCTTCCCTGGCAACAAAAATCCTTCCGCATCGACAAAATATGATTGTTTCGAGGCTTGCAACACTGCTGCAGGTTGACGTTCCTCCACCTGTACGATGAGAGAATGAGGAAGGACTCGATCAAAGGTGACCGCCCGAATCCACGGATGTGTCTCCAACTGATCTGAAAGCTGTTCGGTATCGATGGACCACAAACTAGACTCCGAAGACAAATGAAGCTGATCGGCAATCTCCTCTCGAGAAAGACGGTCTAAACCCACAATGGTGACTTGTTTAATGGTGGTCCATTCATTGACTGATCGCACCGCCGATCGTCCACCAATCATGATCAACACAAGAAGACAAGCCAAAAGACTCCCTACCACAACCCGTCGAACAGGCGATTTTTTGCGCCCTTTCTCTTTCTTCCCCAACGCATCTCCCCTTTTGAGTGGGCGGTTCTTCCGAGGTGGCTTTGAGGAAAGTACGTGGGCCAAACCCATTATGGTGTTTCCTTTTTTTTCGCTTTTACTTTCACAGAAATTCGCCTCGAGCTTGGTAATGCCCCTAGTAACATCGCTTCCACCAAATCATCGTAGGTCATGCCTTGTTGCGCTGCCGCCATCGGCAATAGACTCCGCTCAGTCATTCCGGGAATGGTATTGAGCTCCAACACATAAGGACGTCCATTGGGGTGAATCCGAAAATCCACGCGGGCAGCCCCACGACAACCCAAAGCCTGATAGGCTTGGAGACTGTATTTCCGTAACAATTGTTCCAACCGGGATGAGAGTGGAGCAGGGCAAAGATAACGAGTTCCTGCGTTTCCATATTTGGCCTTGAAGTCGTAAAACCCACCGGGTGCGATCACCTCAACTTCAGGAAAGATCATATTGTTCAACACTCCAACAGCCACTTCACGACCGGGAATGAATTTTTCCACTACAACCTGTGGCCCATGCTGAAAGGTCTTGACCAACGCCCGCTTCCACCCCGAAAGGCTTTTCACAATCGACACTCCGATGCTGGAACCTTCCGTACAGGGCTTGACCACAAGCGGCCACCCCAAGTTTTTTGGCGGCTGAGAAGCACTCTGTGACGCTTGAAATGTCCTCCCCGCTGGCACCGGAATTCCCGCCGACTGAAGAACCACGCGCGTCAATCCTTTATCCATACACACCGCACTCGCAGTCACACCCGACCCCGTATAAGGAATATTCATGATTTCCAAGAGACCCTGGACCGTGCCATCTTCCCCACCCAATCCATGAAGGGCCAAAAATGCTACGGACACTCTTTTCGCACGAAGTTTCTGAGGCAATGATGTATCTGCATCTATAGGAACCACGGTGTAACCGCGGCGACGTAAGGCATCACAAATGGATCGGCCTGTTTTCAAAGAAATTTCCCGCTCTGCCGAGGATCCTCCCATAAGGACCCCTATTCGCAAGGACTTTGCATTCTTCATTTCTGGTTTCTTCAACATGTCCACCAACACTCTGGCAGAATGATTTCTCCCTTCCACCCCGAGTCTTGCACTTTTACTTTTCTCCTCTCACTAATAATAACCGAGTGAATATTTATCTTTCGCCAAGGACTTTCCATTCCAACTTCAAACGAATGCCAAATTTTCTTGCGACCCGATCCCGAACCTTTCGCACGAGAAGCAGAACTTGTTCCGCCGTTGCTTCCCCCCTATTCACGATAAAATTGGCATGCTTGGAAGACACTTCGGCATCACCTATGCGCAATCCTTTTAAACCAGCCTCTTCAATTAACCGACCGGCCGAATCTCCAGAGGGGTTTTTAAAAACTGACCCGGCATTCGGCAGAGTCAACGGCTGTGTGCCCTTTCGATACTGTAGATAGTTTTTCGTGGCTGATTGGATCGCGTCTTTTCCGGCGGACCTTAATTGCATCCAAGCGCCAACGACAATGCCTTGAGGGAGTATTGTCTTCCGGTACAGGAAAGAAAGGAGCGAGGTCTCTAATCGTTTTCGTATGCCATGGATCGTGACAAAATCAACCGCCTGCAAAACATCTTGCATCTGCCCTAAACGAGTTCCCGCATTCATCACGACGCCGCCACCGACCGTTCCTGGAATCCCCGCGGCCCATTCCATCCCAGAAAGTTTTCGGCTCAAGGCAAATTGCATGAGTTTCGGCAGCCTGACACCAGCTTGTGCATAGACCACTTGGCCGGGATTTTCTTGAATCATGGTTAAGTGTTTCAATTGCATCACGATACCGCGAATTCCCTTATCTCGAATAAGGACATTGGTCCCACCCAATACCACCAAAGGTATGTGATTCTTTCGGGCACCCCGGACCACACGAATGGCATCATCCACATCAACAGGAAAGACCAACACATCGGCATCGCCCCCAACATTGAGAGAAGTATACGGAGCCAAAAGTTCGTGCCACAGAATTTTTCCCTTTACTTCTAATAACGCCTGACGGAGCACAGACACAGAATGTAGGCTTCGCGGCCTTGCTACCATGACATCCCTGGCCAAAGGCCATTCACCGGACTCCCCTAGTCAGAAGTTAAAAGCAAGAAATAAAGAGAAAAGAGAGAACAGATAACCGGCTTTTCCTCTTTTTTACTTTTCACTCCTTACCCCCTTACTCCTCACGCTTCCCACCTAACGTTTCCAAAAGTTCTTGACCGATTTTCCATACGTCACCGGCACCTAACGTCATCAACACATCACCTTCCTTCAAGTCATCTTGCAACCTGCTCACCAATCCAGGGTCACTATTGACCCAATGAACCGAAGGATGCCCGGACCCACTAATTTTATCGACCAGTGTCTGCCCACTAATTCCAGGAATGGGTTCTTCCCCTGCTGCGTAAATATCCAAAATATACACCACGTCTGCGAGTTCAAAGGCTTTAGCAAAATCATCGACCAGATCCCTGGTTCGTGAATATCGATGAGGCTGAAAAACGACAACCAACTGCCGAGACCATGTCGCTCGTGCTGCCGATAGCGTTGCACGGACTTCCGTAGGATGGTGGCCATAATCATCAACGACCAGGATCCCGTTTTTTTCACCTCGAATTTGAAACCGGCGCTCCACGCCGGAAAAGGCTGCAAGGCCTGATCGAATGAGATCCACAGGCACATCCAACTCTAAGGCGACCCCAATCGCCGCTAACGCATTGGCCACATTGTGAACACCAGGGATGCGAATGCGAAACGGGCCAATCTTTTGGCCTCGAAAATGCGCACGAAATTCTATGCCGAGTGCCTTCGGTTCAATGTCAGTCGCGAATAAATCCGGAGTTAACACACCGGAAAAATCACTCATGCCAAACGTTTGGTACCGCTTCACCACCCCGGGCAACAGCCCACGAATCCAAGGATCATCGGCACAAAGGATTGCCGCTCCATAAAACGGAATTTTGTTAATAAATTCCAAAAAGGCTTCTTGCAACCGTTCCATACTTCCATAATGTTCCAAATGCTCCCGATCCATATTAGTCACGACCACGATGGACGGAGACAAGCGCAAAAAGGAGCCATCACTTTCATCGGCTTCGGCAATGAGGAGGTCACTTCGTCCTAGCCGCGCATGAGTCCCCATCGCATTGACTTTTCCTCCAACCACAAACGTGGGATCAAGTCCGGCTTGTGCAAGGATTGAGGCCACCATTGATGTGGTCGTGGTTTTGCCATGGGCTCCGGCAATGGCAATACCGAACTTCAAACGCATCAATTCGGCTAACATCTCTGCTCGAGGGATAACCGGAATCACTTTGGCTCGAGCCGCGCGAATTTCAGGATTCGATGTGGAAATGGCCGACGACATCACCACAACCTGCGCGCCTTCAATATGCGATTCGTGATGGCCAATATGCACCGTCCCTCCCATTTCTTCTAGCCGACGTATGCTATCCGAATAGCCAGTATCAGAACCCGTGACCTTATAACCTAGGGTCAGAAGCACCTCCGCAATGCCGCTCATGCCGCTTCCACCAATTCCAACAAGATGAATGTGTTGAATTTTTCGAAACATAATGTCTTGGACTCCCAGAGGTACGGAAATGATATGCAGGTGGGACAATTGCCCCTTCGTCGTTGAACGAGGAGGTCGTTTGGTGTCTCTTGACAATGTCTTGGTTCCCTCGACGTGATGGTAATTCTCTTAGACGACTGCGATCACCTTCGTGGTCAGCAAGACTGCCAACAGTGCCAAACCCGGCGTCTCCTCTCTTCCCGAACGCTCCCCTCATACCCTGCACACATCCTTCCTCATGATTAAAGATGAACCATGGCCCCATGAATTCCTGTACAACTTGATGAGTATCCGATTGATAGAGATCCGTATAAGTTTTCAGGCTTTACGAATGAACAAGAACAAGACATTCCCGAACCATATGGTCGGTGGCGTCAACCTTCCTTGCCTCCCAACTTTTCCTTGCCATGGTTTGTAATGTTGGAATGTCCTGCATCAAATATTCGATTTCCTCTGCTAATTTTTGACCGTTTAGTTCCGACTGCTTCATCATTCGTGCAGCCCCTGACTGTTCCATCGCCCTTGCATTGAGTTCCTGATGATTGTGGGTAGCATGGGGAAGGGGAATCAGGATCCCCACCTTGCCATAGGCCGCTAATTCTGCAAGCGTGCTGGCACCTGAGCGACAAATCACAAGATCCGCTTTGGCCAACTCTTTCGGCATATCAAACAAAAATGGTTGAACATCCGCCTCCACAGCAAGTTGTTCATACCTTTGCCGAATTCGTTCAAAATCTTCGGCCCCTGTTTGATGGGTTAGCGTGATTGATTTCCGGATAATCTCTGATCGTTCAATCGCCTCAAGCATGGCTGAATTTATCGCCTGAGCACCCTGGCTTCCTCCAAAAATTAGGACATGCCTCACCTTTTGAGGTAGCGCAGGAGGCTGATCCACCACGAAGGCCTGACGAATTGGTGTTCCAATCACTCGAACTCGGGATGGAGAAAAAAATTTCCTCGCCTGTTCAAATGCTAAAAAAATTCGATCGGCCAGTGGTCCCAATAGACGGTTAGCTAATCCAGGCATGGCATTGGGTTCCAAGATTACCCGGGGAATCCGAAGCAGCCATGCCGCACAGACGACC
>Ga0224497_10000112_pt1 | contig 65637 bp, 65 predicted proteins | sample SF_Jul11_sed_USG_4_FD_167970 | JGI IMG/M metagenome (GOLD analysis project Ga0224497, IMG submission 167970) | Sediment microbial communities from San Francisco Bay, California, United States - SF_Jul11_sed_USGS_13 | ecosystem: Environmental > Aquatic > Marine > Sediment | place: USA...
AACGAGGCCGAGCCCTGCAAACAGGTAGGTGACGATCTTGTGTGCGAACCCAAACTTCATGCGGCCCGACTCTTTCCAGTCTCGGGTGGCGAGCCAGCGCGCGCAGGACGCAGCATTGCGAGAAAATGCCAAATCGGATCGGGAGGCGCTCCGCCCAAAACGAGCGGCGATGCGTGGTCGCTCGACCGGACTTGCACCGAGACCCCTTGGTTGAGATATGCGAACGCGGCAGTGGCCACCTCGGAGATCGATTGCTCGAATTGCTCGCTCCAGGCTTCCAGGTTTCCGGCGTCGCTTGGTCGAACGTTGTCTACGAACAAGGTCACGAACAAGCTCAAGTCCTGGTCGCGCTCACGGACGACTAGCTCACCCCGGGTAGCGGTGCGTTTCCAGTGGATTTCACGGGCTTCGTCGCCATCACGGTAGTACCGAACGCTTCCGGCGAACTCGCTACCGCGGCCAGTGCGGTGCATGGGCGCCGCATCGCCCGGCATCTGCTCAAAGGGAGGTGAGGGAGCGTGATCGAGGAGCTTTGGGAAAACGACGATTTCGTCTGGCAGATAGATCGTATATCCCTTCTCTATGAGACCGAAAGGATAGCGAGTGACGACACGCACGGCGCCGAGCTCGACGAGCCCTCGCGTAGGCGCCTCAAAGCCGTAGGTGGCGCTGACTGACTCCCCTGGGGGAACGCGCAGAAAGCGCGCGGGCTGGGTTTCAACTCCATCGAGCTCGTCGACTGCTTCGACCGAAATGCTCGCGAGCCAGCGCTTGTCGTTACGGGCAGTCATCTCGATGAGCGCACGCTTTCCGGCAAACATCTTGGCCGGAAGCTTTCGCTGCATCCGAAGCCTCCAAAGGGCGAGATCGCTCAAAACTCCGCTGACGAGGAGCAAGCTCAAGAGAAGACCGAGCACCAAGTAGAGTAGGTTGTTCGCGGTATTCACTGCCGCGAGCCCCACACCGATGGTGACGAACAGGAACGCGCGGCCCTCGCGCGTCAGTCGAAACTTTCTTCTGCCCAGCCTTCGTCGAAAGATGCGCATGGGGCGAACCGATTAGAGTGGGACGGCCACGACGGTGAGTAGCTCGCGAATCACTCTCTGTGCGTCGTCACGAACCGCCGTGCCCGCGACGCCGCCGCTAACCTTGACCCTATGCGACAAGACTGGGCCCGCCAGAGCTTTGACGTCGTCGGGTAGCACGTACGAACGGCCTTCGACGAGGGCTCGTGCACGCACCGCCCGCTCAAAGCCGAGCGCGCCACGGGTCGATACGCCGACGGCTAGAAGCGGTGTGTTTCGCGTCGCAATGATGATTCGGTGAAGATAGTCCAGAACGGAGTCGTCGACGCGAACGGCGTCAACCGCCTGCTGGACATGTCGGAGCTCCATCGCCGTCATGACGGGCTCGAGCTGTTGCACCGGGTCACCCCCACGGCGATTGAGAACCTCGCGTTCGACCCCAGGGGGTGGGTAGCCAATGCTGAGCCGCACGAGAAAGCGATCCAGCTGGGACTCGGGCAGTGGATAGGTGCCGTAGAACTCCTGCGGGTTTTGAGTCGCGACCACGAAGAAAGGTTCCTCGAGGTTGTGGGTTTCGCCGTCGATCGAGACTTGACGCTCGTCCATCGCCTCGAGAAGAGCGCTCTGCGTCTTCGGGGTCGTGCGGTTGACTTCGTCGGCCAGAAGCACCTGGGTGAAGACCGGCCCAGGACGAAACTCGAACGTGCCCTGCGACTGGTTGAAAACGTTGCCACCGAGCACATCGGTCGGCATCAAGTCCGAGGTGCATTGTAGTCGACGGAATGAGACGCCGACCGACGCTGCGAGTGCACGTGCAAGGGTCGTCTTTCCAACGCCAGGCACGTCCTCGAGCAGCAAGTGCCCCCGAGCCAAAAGCGAGACCACTGCCAGCTTGATGACTTCTTCTTTACCTCGAACCACCTGCGCGATGTTCTGAACGAGACGTTGAGATAGCTGAGTCGCGTTCTCAGAAATGTGCGCGACGCTGGGTTGAGCCACTTTTGGAGCCTATCACACCGAATAGTGTGGGTAAAATATTACAATATAGTTGACCAAGAGGTCACGAGTCCCCGCTTTACCCACAGTACGAACCGAGGCTGAACACGTTACTATTCCGGGGGGTTGGAGTCCGAACGTGCCAGCGTGTCCACAGTCTTACCTGTGGATAGGGCCGCCTCGGGGTCTTCAAAGAAGAACGCCTCGATTTCCGAGCGGCGTGCATGGGCGTCGCGGCGCCCCATTTCGACGAGGGTCTGGGCGAAACCGCCGTCGAACAGGAGATAGCTCGCCAAGTCAGCGTCGGCGCCAGCGCCCACATCGAGCACGTTGATGAATGCACGGCCCAGGCTCTTCCCGAACCGAACACGATTGGACGCGAGGTAGTCCGAGGCGACCTGTCCGATGTCGACGCTCGGACGCAACACGAGGGAGCTCAAAAGACGACGTGGCGCGAGGGCGCCGCGCGCTTTCGCAGCTTGGTTGATGCGATCGAGAAACTCGGGGCCATACGCACGAATCCCGTCTTTCAAGAAGTCGTTGATGCGCTGCACCTCGAGAAGGTCGGCGTTGACGTGATCGAGAAGGAACGCGTTCAGGACTTTACCGAGCATGAAGGGAGCGCCTGGGTACTGTCCGTCGCGTACGGCACGCCGGCCGGCGACGTGAGGCGTGGAAAGGCCGACGACCAAGAGGCGGTTCATCCCGAGGTGAACGGACGGTCCCATCGGGGTGTTGAGGCGCAGGCCGCCATCGCAATGAATCTCGTCACCGATCTCCACCGACGGAAATACGAGGGGGATCGCCGCAGACGCCAATACATGATGCTGGCCGATCTTCGCTCTTCGAACGAGCGCGTGGAGGCCCAAGCTCTCTGGGATTCCGACGCCCGGTGCAGCATCGACGAAGATGACCGGCTGCCCCGACCCAACGTGCGTCGTGCTGACGGTCAGCGCCTGGAGCGCGCCGGTGCGGATGTTTCGCCGGAGCCTACGCCAACGGATGTTCCGACCCACGATCGCAGAAAGGTTGGTTGGATCGAACACGCCGCGGGACTCGGTACCTCCGAGCAGGACTCGATAGAGGCCGGCAGCCTGCCGTAGCCCGAAGCCCAACACGTCGGCGAGCTCGAGCCCCGTCCATAGCCCCACCATGTGCTTCATCGCATTCGGGACATCCTCGATGTGAGACGCCACGAACGCACCGTTGACCGCCCCAACGCTAGTGCCGGAGATCAGGTCGACTTTGGGTGGGTTCCCTTGAGCGTCGAGAAACTCGCTGAAGATGTAGTCGAGGACGCCGACCTCGTATGCACCACGGGCGCCGCCTCCCGAAAGGATCAAACCGAGACCACTCAACGATCGCCCTCCCTGGCACCCGAATTGCGGGATGCCTCGGCGGAGGCTACCAGCCGTACCGGACGGTCGACCAAACTTTGGTCCTTCAGGAGCTGGCGGATCTCGGGTGGGAGCCAGATATCATGGTGTGGAAGCCGACGAAGCGCATCGAGGAGCACCTCGGCCCGGCGCCACGGGGGTGCAGCGGGCGAGACGTAGAGCACCTGGTCGCCTTCGACGGTGCATAGGCCTCCATCGATGTGGGCCTCTTGTGGGAGCTCCTCCTCGAGAAAGCGAATCCCAAGCCGCCCGAGGGCTCGCTCCAACGCTTCGATCTGGCGCTGTAGGTCCATCCTCTGAGGGTGAACTCTGGGCTAGACCGCCGCAATCTGGTTGAGTTGGGGCCCGAGCTGATAGGATGTGAACGCCTTGATTCGCCTGGCAAAACCGTGGATTGGTGAGGATGAGCAGCGAGCTGTCGCCGCCGTTCTCGAATCTGGCCGGTTGGCACAGGGGCCTCTGGTGGAGCGTTTCGAACAAGCTGTCGCCGCGTTGGTCGGGAGAAGCCACGGAGTCGCGGTATCGAGCGGCACGGCGGCCCTTCAACTCGCGCTCAAAGTGCTCGGTGTGGGTCAGGGCGACGAGGTGATTTGCCCCGCGCTGACCTGGCCGAGCCCCGCCCACGCATCGAGACTAGCGGGCGCGCGCGTCCGATTCATCGACGTCGACCCGCACGAATGGAACGGCACGGGTGAGGCATTTGCTGCGGCGAGGACCACCGACGCGAAGGCGGCAATCGCGATCGATCAGTTTGGCAACCCGTCGAGATCGCGTGAAATCCGTGAGGCTCTCGGTGCCCTCCCGATCATCGAAGACGCCGCCTGTGCAATTGGCAGCCGCTTTTCCGAAGGCCCCTGCGGGAGCCTCGGTGTAATTTCCTGTTTCAGCTTTCATCCACGAAAGATTCTGACGACCGGCGAAGGTGGGATGTGTCTTACCGATGACGAGGCCATCGCCTCGCGACTTCGCGTCCTCCGAAACCACGGGCAACTCGCGTCCGAGATCGTCGTCCCCGCGGGAAACTTTCGGATGACCGAGATTGCGGCGGCGCTCGGGCTCACACAACTTCAAAGGCTCAATGAGATCGTCGCACGGCGTCGCGAGATCGCGGCTCTCTATCGCGACGCCCTGAGCGACGTCGTCGATCTGCAAACCACACCCGAGGGCGCCGAATCCAACTATCAAACCCTGGGCATCGTCCTCCCCCAAGGGCACAGCCGCGATGACTTCCGAGACGAGCTCCGGGCGCGCGGGGTCGAAGCGGGCCTTCTTTCGTACGCGGTTCACCAGCTCGGCAGCTTCGCGGGACACGATGAGTCACTGCCAATTGCCGAGCACATCGCCGCTCGCGGGGTCGCGCTTCCGCTCTACCCACAGATGCGCAATGCGGAGGTTCAAGAAGTGATCCGATGCGTTCGAGAGGTACTCGATGCGTGACGCCGAGACCGTTCTGGAGGTCAAAGACCTACGGAAGGTGTTTCACATCGGGTTCTTTCGCAAACGCGTGGAAGCGGTGAACGGTGCAAGTTTCCGCGTAAATCGCGGTGAGATCTTCGGGCTCCTCGGTCCAAACGGCGCAGGCAAGACCACCACGATCAAGTCGATCTTGCGGCTGATCTTTCCAACCACGGGTGAGATCCGCATCTTCGGACGGGATGCCGCCGATCGTGAAGCGACGAAGCGCGTCGGATACATGCCCGAAAACCCGTACGTCTATCAATATCTCAAGCCGATGGAGTTTCTCGACCTTTGTGGGCGCCTCATCGGAATTCCAAAGAAGGAGCGCAGCCGCCAGGCCGAAGAAATGATCGACAAGGTGGGCCTTCGGGACGCGATCGACCGCCCAATCGGAAAGTTCTCGAAGGGCATGATGCAGCGGATCGGCCTGGCGCAAGCGCTGTTGCACGATCCGGAGCTCCTGGTGCTGGATGAGCCGATGAGCGGGCTCGATCCGATCGGCCGCAAGCAAGTGAGGGACGTGCTCCTCGAGCAGCGCAACCGAGGAAAGACCCTGCTGTTCACGAGCCACATCCTGAGCGACGTCGAGATGCTATGCGACCGTGTGGTGATCATGCAGAAGGGACGCATCACCGCGGAAGGTCAGGTGCACGACTTGCTGGCGTCAACCAGGCGCCGGGTCGAGATTCAACTAAGCGGCGCTTCGCGTGCGTTGAAAGACTCGCTGCGCTCGAAGGGAGCCGTCATCGAAGACGCGGAAGGGAGGATTACGCTTCGAGCCGACGGAAATGAGGCCGTAGCCGAAATCCTCCGCATCTCGAACGTCGCTGGGGCTCGATTGGAGGCGATGATTCCGGAACGACAAACCCTCGAGAGCCTCTTCCTCTAGGCCGCGCGCAGTTAACCCGGTGGCAACCCCGCCCCAGTGGCCTTAGATCCTCACCATGTCCGTGAAGAGAGTTTCGCCCGAAGAGGCAAAGGCGCTGATGGAGAGCGAAGGCTACGTCTACCTCGACGTGCGCTCGATCCCCGAATTCGAAGCGGGCCATCCTGCCGGCGCCTACAACATTCCGATCGCGCACATGACGTCCGGCGGAATGCGCCCGAATGCCGGATTTCTCGCCGAGGTAGCGACGGTGTTTGCAAAGGACGCGAAGCTCGTCGTGGGCTGCAAGATGGGCGGCCGATCACTCCGAGCCGCGCAGGCGCTGACGCAAATCGGCTACGAAAACGTCGTCGACCAGCGCGCTGGATTTGACGGCGCGCGGGATCCGTTTGGGCAGCTTCAAGAGCCCGGATGGCAGCGCGTTGGATTCGACGTCGCGCTCGAAGCTGCGCCAGGCCGGAGCTACGACGAGCTCGTCGGTTCCCGCAAAGACGGCTGAGCGTGACCGCTAGCCTCTGAGCGCCGAAGCGAGAATGCTTGGGATGCGGGTGATTGAGGGGTCAGCGTAAAAGTACGTGAGCTTGCGCCCTAGCTCGGCCGACGTCTTGTGGTTCACGAACCAGGCGGGCTTCGGGAACACTTTGAAAGGCCCCCGGACGACGGCCTTCTGAGGCTTGTCGAACATGTAAGTGTTGTGGACGACCCCTTGGCCGGACCCGATGTCCTCGAGCGGGTGACCTGGGAACGCGCCCCACGTGGGGGTGACCAGGCCGTACGCCAAGGCTGCCCAGTGGTTCACCGCCACGCTCCCAAATCTCAGATTGGCGACCGCACGTTCGACGGCCTCGGCGATCACCGGGTCCTTGAGGGACTTCGGGTGAACTATGATCGAGGCGTTCAACGTACCCCAGCAGTCGTTGTTGGCAAACTCGACCGCTTTGTCGATGTAGTCGGCGACCGAGTCGGCGGATAGCGCCACCTCGCCGGTGAGCCCGCACCACGCTTCAGTCGTGAAGCAAACCTCGTCGGTCTTGGCGGGGTCCAGATGATGGATCAACGTCCAAGGTACTTTGCCAGGGCCGCTACTGCCGAACTGGTCGGCGTTCGGATGCTGCCTGAGGAATGCCTGCTGGCGCTCCTCCGCACCCGGGTAGTAGGGCTTTCGGTCGGGCTGCTGCTGAAGTACGTCCCGGATGGCACCGAGGAACGTCTCCCTTTGGCTCCACTGCTCATGTTGAATGATCACCCGTGTGGTCGTGCAATTAAATCCGGCGTTGTTGATGAGAGAAGAGGCCACATTCAGCGCCTGAAAACTGAGGTCGCCCTTCGACCAAGGGCCCGGGACGATGATGATCGGGCTCACGTTGCCAAGCTCGCTCGTGATCGGCTTGGTGTTGCGGGGATCGCGACTCGCCTTGCGCCGCGCGCCTTCCTCGCCAACCCCGAATACGATCGCATCGTGTGTCTTGTCCGAACCGGTGATGTGAATGACCTCCGTCTGGGAATGCTGGCAGAGGTACTCCCCTTCGGCCGCGCCTCCGTAAACCACACGAAAGTACCCGCGCTCTCGGAGCGGTGCGAAGGCCTCGTCGATGATGGGGCCGAGGTATTCGTTGACGGGGTTCATCTTCAAAATGACGACCTCGCCCTCGACGAATAGCTTGTAGAGCGCGTCCATCGGGCCGATCGACGACACGTTCCCCGCTCCGAGCACGAGAGCGACGCGGCCTTGGTGAGACGGCGCTCGGTAGAACGCGGCTTGGTGATTCGGAAGGTCATCCAGCCTGACGTCGGGGTCCATCCAGATCTCCGCTGTGAACCCTTGGAAGAGAAGCGTGTCCCAGATGTCGGTTGGAAACACAGGCGCGACCACCTGCCCGTCGGACCGAGCGAAAGCGTCTTTTGGAAGCTGGGGTGCGCCGTGTTTGGACACATCGCGTAGCGAGTCGATCAAGAACGAAAGGTTTCGCACGACCAGCGAGACGCCTGCGAGCCATTCCTCACCTTCCTGCGCGCTACCCGCGGTGAGTCCCTTGGCCTCGACCGAGGCGTCTATCCATCGTTCGGCAACCCTCACGACGCCGTCGCGCAACTCTTCGAGAAGATCGATACGCTCGCCGATATCGAGGGCGGCCCACTCCTTTTTGTGGTCCTGTAGGATCGCGAGGGCCTCATCGAGCTTCGACTTCGAAGTCGGTTCGATCCGATGCTCGGCCTCGGGGATGGCAGCTGAGCCGTATTTGGCGACGGCGACTTGGGTCACGGGGACCTCCTAGGGAGAGGGGATAGGGCCGATATCGTGGGCTCTTCGCGATTGGAGATCAAGAGCTTCTCGACTTCGTCGATCGACTCGCAAACACGCGCCGGGGGTAGGCTCCTGAGAAAGACTTTGCCATAGCCCCGTCGCCGGATCCGCGAGTCGAGAATCGCGACGACGCCCCGATCGCGGGTCGTTCGGATGAGGCGGCCGAAGCCCTGCTTCAGGGACAACGCGGCCGCTGGGACGAGATATCGCATGAACGACGACTCTCCCGCCTCCTCGAGACGCTCGCAGCGAGCCGCCACGATCGGGTCACTCGGCACCTCGAATGGGAGCTTGTCGATGATCACCAAACGAAGCGCCGAGCCTGGCACGTCGACGCCCTCCCAAAAGCTCGCGGTCGCGAACAGCACGGCGTTGCCTAGGTCACGAAAACGATCGAGCAAAGTCTGCTTGGGCGCATCCCCTTGGACGAACCATTCGTGGCCGAGCTCGTCACCGACTCGTTTGGCGAAGAGGCGCATCATGCGAAGCGAGGTGCACAACACGAATGCCCCTCCATCGGAGAGTCGGATGAGCTCTAGGATTTCTTTGGCTGCCACGTCGACGTACTCCGAGGAGCGCGGGTCTGGAAGATGGGAAGGCGCGTAGAGCGCGACCTGTTCTCCGTAGCGAAAGGGGGATTCGACGACCTCTTCGCTGACTTCGGTTTCGATGCCGAGGCGCTGCTTCAAGAACTTGAAGTCCCCGCCGGTGGTCAGAGTAGCGCTCGTGAACACCACGCAGGGCACGCGAATGTGGAGGCGCTCACGCAACAAAGGAGCCACGTCGATCGGGCTCGACCCCACCGAGCGTGCTCGTCCGCTGCCCTGCGTCCAGCCCACCTGGCCCGGAGCTTCGAGCGAACCGAGCGCGTCTCGCATCCTATCGGCACGTCGCGCGACTTGAAGGACGCTTTCCCTGACCGGTCGGGCGTTTCGGCAGGTCGCCGAGAGCTCGGCGAGCGCGTTGTCGAGGGCAAAGAGGTCCTTTTCGGGGATGTCGGCGGCCGGCAGGGGTTCTCGACCACCATTGGCATCGCCCGGTAGCGCCATGAAAAAGCTCGATGTCTGCGCCAAGATCGCATCGAGCATCCTCGACTCGTGACCGGGCTTGCCCCGGCCTACGAGAGCCCCACCAGCGTCGCGCACCAGTCGCTCGACCATCGCAGTCGACAAGCGAGAGCCGAAGAACGACGTGGCGGTGTCCTCGATCTGATGAGCCTCGTCGAAGATCACGGCATCGTAGTCGGGAAGCACCGAAGCATGCCCCGTGTCGCGCAAGGCGAGGTCCGCAAAGAACAAATGGTGGTTGACCACGACTAGCTGAGCCTCTTCGGCGCGACGCCGTACCCCGGTGACGAAGCAGTCCTCGTAGTAGTCGCAGCGCGCACCGATGCGGGTATCGGAGCCGCTCACGACCTTGGCCCAGATCGGGTCTTCTTCGGCTACCGACGAAAGCGTAGCCCGATCACCGGTTTCGGTGGCTTCGACCCAAGTGCGCAGCGTCGGCAGCGACCGAGCCAAGCGGGGTTTGGCAGCATCGGCGCTGTGTAAGAGCTCATTGTATCGCCGAAGACAGACGTAGTTTGCGAGACCTTTTACACAGGCGGCGTCGATGTCGACATCGAGATGACGCCTCAGGGCTGGAAGGTCCTTTTCCATGATTTGGTCTTGAAGCGCGCGTGTGCCGGTCGACACCAGCACCCTGCGTTGGCTCAGCACCGCCGGAATCAAGTACGCCCAGGTCTTGCCGGTACCGGTCCCGGCTTCGATGAGGAGGACCCCATCGTGCGAAAGCACTTCTTGCACCGCCCGCGCCATTCGAATCTGTCCAGGACGGTGCTCATAACCAGCAACACCGCGCGCCAACGGGCCGGTAGGTCCAAGCAGATGACCGGCATCCATGGGCGTCCTCTAGCACGTGACCCTGCCTCCGCGTGGGCGGCGCGCTATAGAACGCCCGATCGTGATCCCGATTCGCGACCATAACCACACCCGGCGGACCCCTATCGTCACGTGGGGTCTCATCGTCATCAACGTGATCGTCTTCGGCTGGAGCCTGGCTTTCGACGCGCCCGAGGCCGAGACGCTGGTGATGCGCTTCGGGGTCATCCCCGATGTCATGGTGCACGGAGACTGGGGGCTTTCGCGGAGTGAAGGCGGTGCGCTCGGGAGCTTGGTGACGCCCTTTACCAGCATGTTCTTGCACGGCGGGCTGCTCCACGTCGGCTCCAACATGCTCTTTCTCCACGTCTTCGGCGACAACGTAGAAGACGTGCTCGGGCGCGGACGATTTCTCGTTTTTTATGCGCTTTGCGGCCTTGGTGCGGCGGCTGCGCAAGTGCTGGTCGACACGAGCAGCATGGTGCCGATGATCGGCGCCTCAGGAGCGATCTCGGGCGTCCTTGCAGGATACCTGATGCTGTTTCCGCACGCGCGCATCGTCACCCTGGTGCCGATCTTCATCTTCATTCGTTTCATCGAGGTCCCCGCCGGGATCTTCATCGTCCTATGGTTCGTCCTTCAGCTCGTTCTCGGCTACCTGTCGCTCGGGATCCTCGCCGAAGGTGGCGGTGGGGTGGCCTGGTTTGCCCACATCGGAGGCTTCCTAGCCGGGCTGGTTTGCATCCGCTTGTTCTACCGAAAGCCTAAGGCGAGTCGGCGGCGGTCGTTTCGGTAGTGTTGTCAGGCGCCTCTGCGGCCTCGGCTTCGACTGGCTCGGGAGTAGGCTCGGCCTCGGCGGGTGCGGCTTCGACCGGCTCGGGATCCTCGTTCGCCGGCTCTTCGGCTACCGGCGCCGGAGCGACCTCCGGCTGAAGCTCCACGGTTACCGAAGTCACCATGCGACTGGATTCCTCGCGGAAATCTCGGCGACTCAAGCTCTTCGAGGCGGTTTGATAGCCGTCCTTCGAAACGGTGATCGTGCGTGCGCTGAGCATCGATTTGAATCGCATCTCGCCGGGCGTGGTGACCTCGCCGCCGCCGACTGCAGTCGCGCGCGCTCCGGGTGGGTCGCTGACGACCATGACGTAGTACGGGAGGGTCGGAAGGGCGAGGCTCACCGTGGAGCTTCCCGCTTGCACCGTGACCTGCTGAGCCTTTGGTAGGTACCCGCGGGCTCTTGCCAAAAGCGAAACCTGAGTGCCTGGCTCGAACTTCAGTGTGATCGGCGTGCGCCCGGCCGGCTTGTCGTCCACGCTCACGAAAGCACCCATCGGTCGTGACCGGATGACGAGCTTGGCGAGCGCATCAGCGGCGGCTTCGGCGGGCTCGGCTGGAGCCTCCTCGACCGTTGCTTCCGGCTGCTGGGCTGCTTCCGGATCGGCTTGTCCCTGTTTCTGCGCGACCATCTGGGGAACCTTGAGTGTTTCCCCGAAGACTTCGATCTCGTCGCCGATGTAGGGTGCCGCAAGCTCTTCCAACTGCTCGACGATCCCGAGCTTCCAGCCAGCCACACCTGCACCCGCCACTACGGCGAGGACGATCACGAGGAAGAGCCAGCTAGAGCCCCGCATTCGGCCCTTGGCAGGGTGCTTAGCTGCCGCGATCGAGCCTCCCGGGACGGGCTCGGTTGGAAGCCTGAATGCCTCGGCGGGGATGCCGATCCCCTTGGGCAGGCCGGCCGGTGGCGGGACGGTTTGCACCGCTGGGTCGAGCAGGCTCGGATCGAGGAACTCACCGGGCGCAGCCTCGAGACCCGGAGATGGACCTAGCGATGCGGCCATGTCCGGGCCGAACAAGTCGGGAACTTCGCTTTCGAGGCGTGATGCCGATCCTCGGGACGGCACCACGGGTGTTGGGCGCCGCTCCGGAATGAACGGCACCGCGCTCGCACCGGCGACGACCGTCGCGTCGGCCTCGGGGTAGTCGTGAATTCGCGTCGTCTCGTTGTCGAGAAAATCCTCTTCGGCATCGAGCTCTTCGAACGGCTCAGCCATCGCCTGGCTCACGCTGCCGTTGCTGTTGCCGAACGCGGACATCGCCCGTCGTGACGCTGCCTCCGGAGCTGCTTGCCGCTTCGTCGTCAAAGGCTCGGGGCTCTTGCCGAGCGCCCCGCGTGCTGCCGCAGTACGATTGGCGCCGATGTCGTGGCTGAGTTGGCGCGCTCGTCGTGCACCCGCTTGCGCCTCCCGGGTCGCTGCCTCGCCGGCACCACCCTCCTCGAGCGCAGAAGCGAGAAACTCGCTCACGTGCCGAACTTTGGTCCGGTCGTCTGGAACCGGGGTCGAAGCCGCAGAGGGAACGGGTGTGTCGATCAGCTGTCCTCGTTCGCCCTGCTCGTACACACCGGGGCTCTCGCGGCCTTCCGCGATCCGCTGAACGAGCGCCCGCGAGTCGGGGTCCATCTTGATGAACTTGATACCCATGCCAGATGGGTTGTGCGCGTCCGCCTCAGATGGATCGCGACGCCAGACCACACGGCCCACCCCGTGAATCAAGGTCGACTGATCCTGAAGCAAGAACTCGAATTTGAGCAAAGTACCCACCGCCAGCGGCTTCTTCGCTTTGATGAATACACCGCCTCGGGAAATGTCACTGCTGTAGCGTTCGATGAAGTCCTGGAGCGTAGAGCTCTTGTAACGGATCTTCAGCGAAAGCAGCGTGCGCTTGTCGGTGCGTGCGTCTGCCATTCGTGTCGTCTATTGCCCCCATCTCAAGACTAACGAGCGTTTCGTAAAGCAACAAACGTTTGGCAGGAAAAACGACGTTCACTCGGGGGTCGGCTAGAGCGACAAGGCTGCACGGAATTCGCGAGTGGCGCCTGACGTAGTCATGAGTCGCACATCGCGGTCGAGCGGAATCGCCAGGTTTACACCGTGAAATTGTGCAATCCACTGGCTGGTGGAGCAGTGACTGACCGTCGCGTACTGGACGGAAAAACCGGTGCGAAACACCTCGCGTAGCGCGTCGGCAAATGCGCTGGCACTGGAATCGATGATGCGGTGAAGCGTCGAGTGGGGTGGTCGGAGGGGTGCTGGAATCGCGACCGTGAGCGTGCACGCGTCTGCGAGGGCATCGGCTTCGACTTCGATTTCGAGCACGCCGGCGCGCCGTCGCGAAGAAACCTGTGCGGCGCGATCCCACGGAATGAGCGTGCCGCCGGTTTGGGCGAGCAGTGGACCGTAGGTTGATTGCAGCTCGGGTGCGACGGCGATCAGAGGTGTCATCGCAAAGCTCCGCTTTTCGAGCTCGGGGTGCGGGACGCACAGCTCGCGGCTTTCGTGGGGGCCCCGGTCATCCCACAAGAGATCGAGGTCGAGGCTCCGAGCGCCCCAGCGTTCGGTGTTCTTTCGGTCACGACCGAGGCGTCGTTCCGTTCGAACGAGGACACGCAGGAGCTCGATGGGGGCGAGCGCCGTCTCGAGACGAAACGCGGCGTTCAGGTAGGGTGGCTGCGGCGGGCCAAGGGGCTCGGTCTCGTAGAGCGGAGAGACGGCCGTGACTTCGATCCCCTCGCGTGCATCGAGCAAGGCGCGTGCGGCTCGAATCGACGCTTCACGCGATCCGAGGTTCGACCCTACACCCACGACTGCAATGCTCAAATCCCGCCCCTCGAAAAAGGGGACTGTCCCCTTTTTTGGCGGTTGCGCAATTGGGGCAGTGCGTGGTTGTGGGGGTGCGGGAACACGGCTAGGTTCCGCTCATGTCGGAGATGCCGCTTTTCGAGCGGCTCGAAGAGCAGGAGCCGGGTGACGGCGAGCGCGTTTTTCGGGTGAGCGAGATCAACCGAGCGGTGCGCCTCACGCTCGAGGACAGCTGGCCGAGCGTGCTGATCGAGGGCGAGCTTTCCGACGTGCGGCGGGCCAAGGGGCACGTCTACTTCACGCTCAACGACGAGGAGGAGCCAGCCCAACTACGGGGCGTCATGTTCCAGTCGGACGTGCGGCGCACGAAAACGCCGCTCGACGACGGCGCCCGGGTTCGGTTTCGAGGAAAGCTTTCAATGTACTTGGCCCGGGGTCAGTTTCAGCTGATCGCCCGGTCGGCGAAGCCCGCGGGGGAAGGCGACCTCGCCGCCCAGTTTCGGCGGCTTCGAGACAAGCTGGACGCCGAAGGACTGCTCGATCCTGAACGCAAGCGCTCCTTGCCGCAGCTGCCACGGGTGGTTGGCGTCGTCACGAGTCGCACGGGAGCGGCACTTCGAGACATCATTCGGGTTGCGTCAGAACGTTGTCCTGTTCGGCTGGTCGTCGCCGACTGCCGGGTCCAGGGTGATGACGCGCCGCGAACGATCGTATCGGCTCTCGAGCTGGTGCAGCGGGTCGAAGACCTCGATGTCGTCATCGTGTCACGGGGCGGCGGGTCTGCTGAGGACCTATGGGCGTTCAACGACGAGGGGGTGGCGCGAGCAATCGCCGACTGCCGCGTGCCGGTGGTGAGCGGAGTCGGTCACGAGGTCGACGTGACGATCGCCGACCTCGTCGCGGACGTTCGGGCAGCGACTCCGTCGAACGCTGCCGAGATCGTCGTTCCGGAACGCGGGGCTCTCGTTCGCGATCTACGCTCGCTCGAACGCCGGCTGAGTCAGGCGCTCGACAACCTGGTCGGAGGTCTCCGCCTTCGCCTCGAACGACTGCTGCGGCCGCTCTACGGTGCGCGTCGTGCGGTATCGCCTATCCGAAAACAACTTCTGGTGCTCCAAGAACAACTCGGACACGCGGAGCGCGCCAACATCCGACGGCGACAAGGCGACCTCGCCGAGCTTCGCCTACGGCTCGGACGCCACGATCCACGCTCGACACTCCGGCAGGATCGACTGGCGCTCGGCGCTCTGGCGGCGCGGCTCCGGGACGCGGGCCGGTTACCGATCCAGCGACGGCGCGAACGGCTCGTCGCTTTGACCGTCGCCCTACAGGGACGCGGAAGGCCGCTCGTGCGGGAGGCGCGAGCTTCGCATTCGGAGGCTTCCGCGAGGCTCGACGCGCTCTCTCCGCTGCGGGTTCTCGAACGAGGCTACGCGATCGCCCTCCACGAAGAGACCGGCCGGGCGATCCGGAGCGCCGACGAAGTGAAGCGCGGAGATCGCGTGCGGGTCCGGGTGTCCGACGGCGAGTTCGGTGCCGAGGTGAAAGGTAAGACGTGACCGATCCGATCCGGCTCGGAATATTCGGCTTTCCCGTTGCGCACTCGAAGTCGCCGGAAATGCATCGAGCGGCGGCACGCGCGCTCGGCATTGCACTCGAGTACGACCGCTTCGAGGTGGGGCCGGACGACCTCGCTACGGAGGTGAAAGCAAAGCACGACGAACGAATCGACGGGTACAACCTGACCGTGCCCCACAAGCAGGCGGTGATCACGTTGCTCGACGACGTTGTAGCTGGCGCACGGGCCATCGGCGCCGTGAACACGGTGGTCCTAACCGATGACCGATACGTCGGTCACAACACGGATGCGCCGGGGCTCGTTCGCTCGCTCGAAGAGGCCGAGGTTCGCATCGACGAAGCCAGGGTGGTCATCGTCGGCGCAGGGGGCGCGGCGCGAGCTGCGGTCGTCGGGCTCGCCGATGCGGGCGCAGCGGAGATCGCAGTGTTGGCGCGAAGGCCGGAGCAGGGCGACGCACTGGTCGAGTCATTGGTGGGTTTCGTCGAGTGCACCCTCGAAGCAGCGCCGCTGAGCGAAGCGGACTGGCATTTCGATTCGGCCACGCTGGTGGTTCAAGCGACGAGCGCGACCCTCGGATCGAACCCGCGCGCCAACGAGTTTGCGGCGATGCTGCCGATCGATGCCTTGCCGCCGGACGCTGCCGTGGTGGACATGGTATACGAGCCGCTCAAGACGGCGGTATTGATGCGCGCGGAGGCACGCGGTCTGAAGGTCGTCGATGGGTTGGGCATGCTGCTTTACCAAGGTGCGATCGCCTTCGAGATGTGGACGGGGTTGCCGGCGCCTCTCGAAGTGATGCGTGAGGCTCTCCGCCACTGAGCGGGGTCGACATCAACGGCGAAGAACGATCATTCGGCCTCGAGCTCCGCGACGCCGAACATCTCGGCGGCATGAACGAAGACCAACTCTTCTGCTTCCATGATCGGCTCGGGTGACGCATCGATCCCGAGCGTGCAGTCTTCGATCGCGAAAAACTGCTCTGACTGCATGAGCTCGTCGGACACACGGACGCCTTTGGGAAGCGGGAGGGTGCCCATCACCAGGCCCCCGTCGAAGAGACAAGCGACCTCATGCCGCACCTCCTCGCTTGGCTCCTGAATCCCGAGCGTCACACCTTCGCCGGGAACCACGACGAACACGGCTTTGCGCTGGAGGGCCAAGAACGGAATCGTTCGCGGCTGCTCGGGCAGGCTCACGTTCGTCATTCGAAAAAACGCTTCACCCCCGCTCAAAAATGGCAAGAGCCCCATGCCCTCCGGAACATGCAACGTCCCGATCACCCATCCGGTGGGCGTGAACAGTCTCACCGTGCTCTTCGAAGGGGACACTCTCCGCGCTCTAAATACCCGATACTGGACGACTCCTGCGAGAAAGATCGGAGCTCCCGCCCGATTTTAGGGGATTGTGGGGGTGGAGAGTGTCCCCTCGACGTGCTTGGCGATGGTTCGTCGGTCGACGCCGAGGGCACGGCCGGCGCTCGTGTAACTCCCTGTCCGCGCATAGGCCCAGGCGCTGTATGCCGCAGTCACCTCGTCGAGCGCCGCATCGGTGTTGCGCATCTTTTCGAAGAGCCCTTCGAGCCCTTCCGATGAGCCCGAAAGCGCGGGCGGCCCATAACGGCCATGTATGAGCACGTTGCGCACGCATTGCTCGAGCTCGCGCATGTTCCCGGGCCAGAGGTACTCGAATCCGACGCTTTGTTCGATGCTGTGCATGACTTCGTCGACACTGCTGGGGTCCGATACGCCGAGATTGCGTTGAACGAGGACAGTCACGAGCCGCTCGAGCTCTCCACCGACATCGCTCGAGAGCTGCGCGCAAAGGGACGGCGTCCGAATGATGTCGGCGCAAAGCCGGTAATAGAGGTCCTGACGAAATCGTCCGGCCGTCATTTCCTCGGATAGGTCGCGATTGGTCGCGGCGACGATCTTTCCACCAAACGACCTCGGCTCCGTGTCTCCCAAACGATGGAAGGCGCGCGATTGAAGCACGCGAAGGAGCTTCACCTGCACCTCGCCGTCGAGCTCCCCAACCTCGTCTAGAAACACCGTATCCGACTCCGCCTTGCCCTCAAAGTGGCCTTTTCGGTCGGTGCTGGCACCGGTGAATGCGCCCTTCTTGTGACCAAAGATCTCGGATTCGATGAGATTTTTCGACATCGCGGCCAGGTTCAACGGATAGAACGTCCAGCGGAAATCTCGGGTGAAGCGCTGCCGTGCCTCGTCGAATGGAATGAAGCTCGATAGGCCGAGGGCACTCGCGACGAGCTCTTTGCCGGTGCCTGATGGGCCGAGGATCAACGTGCTGACTTCATGCATGCGGCCTTGGAGGTGACCGAGGTAGCGCCACACGTCATGGGTGAACAGCGACTCCCACACACTCGCACGAAGCCTCGCCGCTGCCGTAGAGGTACCGAGGATTTGGTGAAAGACGAAGTGAAAAGCTCGCCGTGTTTGAAAGAAGATAGCAAACAGGTCTGCGGGAGAGCTCGCCCAACGCGGCGGTCCGACTCGCTCGAATAGCGCGTGGAAGTCGGCTCGAAAGTCTTCGTAGAACGCAACACCGGTGGGCGTAGGCTCCGTCGTGATCCAATCGAAGAGCCTCGTTTCGTGGCGATAGTAGAGAACGTACAGCGCGACCCCCCGGATCAACTCGAGCTCGCGGTCAGTTGGTTTTGCTCCGGTTGCGAGTCTCGATTGTGCGCGCGCCATTTGACGCTCCGCTTCCTCTTGAATGACCGGCAGCACTGGGTCTTCGAGTGGCCAGTCGATCGGCCGATTCCAAAGGACCGATCGCGCCGCTTCCTCCCCGACGATGATCGCCTCGAGCTCGGGGCGCTCAGGGCCGAAGGGATTGCTGAATCCGAGCTTGCCGATGGCGTCGAGCCGCGCGGCGGTATTTGAGTCAAACATGTACATAGATTGTACACCATATGTACACTTTATGCCCTAAGCGTGGACGCAGCCCATATTTTATCGAGTAATTTCAGCAAGTTCCGGCTTGGCACGGCCCCTGCTCTAGCAGTCCTCAGGAGGTTCCCATGAATCGAGTGAAGCGTTGGACGATGAGCGTGACGAGTTGGGTCGATGGGGTTCTTGCGCAGGTCGAAAACCACGAGGCCACGGTCAACTCGGCGATCGCCAGGGTCCGAAGGTCGACCGCGCAGGCCCGGGTGCAGCTCCGGCGGGTCGAGCGAGATCAGCAGGCGCTTCGGGACTCGCTCGTCAAGGAAGAGGAAGCGGTCCTCGCCTGGCGACGACGTGCCAAGGCGGCCCTCGACGATGAAAAAGCGCTCGAGTGCCTTCGCCGGCGAAAGGCGGCGGAGCGCCGTGTCCTCACCTTGCGACAGCGGCTGACCGAACAAGAGCGCGCGCAGAAGGAGCTGAGTGGAGGCATCAAGCTTCTGCGCGGCAGGCTCTCCGAGCTCACCGAACGGAAAAACATCATGCGCACGCGACAGTCTCACGCCGAAGCGGCCCACGGGATGACGAGTGGCGCGGGCCCCATTGGAGACCTCGAGGAAGTGTTCGACCGGTGGGAGTCTCGCGTGGGCGAGATCGAGATCGCAACCGACTACGTCGAGCCGATCGATGCATTTGAAGCGGAGATCGACGACGAAGAAGAGAGCCGCGCGCTGCAGATCGAGCTCGACGAGCTTCGCGCGGAACAGGAATAGGGGGCTTCATGGAAACTCGACTTCAACAGCTATTCCAAGGCCTGCGCTTGTGTGGCGCCGCCATGATCATCGCCGCGGCTGGCACCTTCTTGGTGCAAAGCTGGGATCAGGTGGGCGATGTCCGTCGGTATCTCTGTTTGCTCGCGATGACCGGAGCCCTTCCCGGGCTGGCGTATCTGTGCGGCATCCGGCTCCGCGAGAGTCGAAGCGCACGGGCGCTATTGATCACGCTCCTCGCCCTGGTGCCCATTCATGCCGGGGTGCTCGGAGGATTCGTATTTTCGCAGTTCGGGGCCGTGCACCAAGCAACGACAAGTGTGGCGCAATGGGTCGCGCCAAACCGCATCGCCGCGATCTTGCTGGTCTTTGGCGCCGTGGCGGTGCTGGTGCCGTTCATCTGGAGCGCGTTCCGCGTGCTCGGCCGCGAGCATGCGAGGGTTCTCACCGCCACGAGCCTCTTCGCGCACGGCCTATTGTTGATCCCGGATCGAAGCGCGCTAGCCGCGATTCTCGTGGTGATTCCGATCCTCGGAGCGGCAACCTGGTGCGGCTTGCGCGTGAAGCCAAAAACGGCCGAAGCCAAGGTCGCAGTCGGGTCGTTGGTCGCCCCGGCGATCCTCGTCGTCGCACGACAGGTGTTGTTCTATGACGTTTCGTGGGCGTTCTGGGGGACGGTGCTGGGAGCCTGTGCGGTCGCGCTCTTCGCGCTCGGCGAGAACACGGGTGACCGAACCCTGAGTCGGTTCACCGTCGTGCCAACCCTCCTATCGGTCGGCTTCCTTTGGGCGGACGCCAAGCTCTCCGTTTCGGTGGGAGAGTGGTTCCTCGTGTACGGGCTTCTGACCGCCCTGCCGCTGTTAGCGTTTGCGTGGAAGAGCCGGTCCTCGAGGAGCTTCTTCATCGCGACCGCAACGATCGTCAATGCGACCTTGGCCGGGTTGGTGGTGCTGTTTGCCTCGAGTCCTTGGGCTTCGTTCGAAGCGATCGCCCTCGGCCTCGGATTGGCGAGTTACGGCTTCCTGTTGAGGCGGCGGCTTGCCCTTTACTCGGGTATCGCGCTCACAGCGCCCGGGTTCATCACGGAGGTCGCCCACGCGATCGAGGTCTTTCGACCGAGTGGCTGGCTCGCGCTCGTGATATTTGGGCTCGGGCTGGTGGTGCTCACCGCCTGGCTCGAGCACCGGGCCCGCCAGGTCGCCCCGCCCGAGGCTCGCTGAGCTCGGTGCCAAAGTGTCCGCGGCCCGGGCGGCGTGGATGTCACAATGGCACGTTTCGGTTGGAAATCGCACCACGCACGTCCCGAAATCACTGGTCAATTCCGGGCCGAGGTCCTGGCACGACCTTCGCATTACCGACAGATGTCGTGCGCCGAATGGGTATTCACATCCTCGTCATCCTCTCTCTCGTGGTCGTGGCCGCGGTGGTTACCGATGCCATCGTGGTCACCGACCGCGAGCGAATGGAGGAGTTCGTCGAGTCGGTGACCGGCCGCGTCTCCGACGCCCGAATCGACAATGCCCTCAGCTACGCCGATCCGTCGAAGGTCACGATGGAGCTCGTGCACGACGGCCGTCGGCACCGGTACGATCACGGGAACGCGAGCGCCCTCAAGCCGGACGCGCGGAAGGCACTCGCGTCCCTCTCGGGCTCGAAGCTCTACCTGATTCAAGAGAACATCTCGCTCGAGGGCGAGCGAGCGCGCATCGCGCTCCGACTTCGGACCAACGCGGGTTTCGCCAACACGGTGTTTGATCTGCGGCGCGAAAATGATCAGTGGCTGTTGCGCCGCGTGACGGTCAATTAGAAACACAGGGCTTCAGGGCCCACGCCGCGAATGCGTAGGAGTTTATTTCGCACGCGTTCGCCGCGCACGATCGTAACGTTGGACTTCGGCACGCCGAGTGTCTTGGCGAGTAGCTTTCGCAGCGCGTCGTTGGCGGCACCCTCGACCGGCGGTGCGGTGAGGGCAACCTTGAGCTTGCCTTCGTGAATACCGATGATCGCGTTTCGGCGGGCTCTTGGCGCTACGCGCACTTCGAACGTCACCGAATCGTCGTCTTCTTGAATGCGTAACCCGCTCATCGGTGCAAAACCCAATCGACTTGACGCCTCCGGCGAACCCGGCGAGATTCCGCCCGATGCATCCGATACTCTTCAGTATTCCAACTCCGTGGGGTGCCATCCCGATCTACTCCTACGGTGTCATGTTGGGAAGCAGCCTCCTCTTTGCTTGGTACTTCCTCATGTACATGGGGAAGCGGGTCGAAAACTTCAATCGCGAGCTCCTCGCGAGCTGCTTCACCTGGACCGCTGTCGGCGCCATCGCAGGCGCTCGCCTACTTTACGTCTTCACCAATCTCGACTCCTTCGACAGCATTGTTTCCTGGTTTGACCTTCGTTCCGGCGGCTTGGTTGCCTATGGCGGTTTTCTCGGCGGTTTCCTGACAGCCTGGGCCTTTTGGCGAATGAAGAAGATCCCGCTTCTGCCATTTGCCGACCTTGCCGTCCCCACCCTCGGGTCGGGTCTCTTGATGACGCGCATCGGTTGCTACCTGTACGGGTGCGACTACGGCCGCCCACTCGGCGCTGACGCACCGGGTTGGCTCGCACGCGCCGGAACCTTTCCAAAGTGGGATACTGACGCGTTCCCGGTGTTTGCCTGCGATGGGACGATCTCGGGCGCTCCGGCCTACCAACACCATCTCGAGCTCTACCCCGACGAAATGGTCGGCCGCGTCGCCTCGCTCCCCGTCCACCCAACGCAGATCTACGAATCGACTGCTGGGCTCTTGCTGTTCGTCTTCGCAGTCTGGCTGCTCCTTCATCGCAGGTTCCGCGGGCAGGTGTTTCTATCTGTCGCGGGTCTCTACGCGCTTTGGCGATTCCTCATCGAATACCTTCGCGACGACCCGGAGCGGGGCTTCGCGTTTGGCTTTTCGACCTCACAACTGATCTCGCTCGCGGTGATCCCGGTGTGCATCATCGCCTACGTACACCTCAAGAAGCGAGCGGCTGAGGTAGGAGATGTTCAGCTGCCCGAATGGGCGCTCGATTCCGGTCCACAACCCGCGGCACCGACGGAAGCCGCGACGGACGACAGGCCGGCGAAATACAGGCCTAAGAAGATCAAGAAGAGGAAGTAGCCGCGGGGGTCCCGGTCGGGCCTATCGTTCCGGCAATTGCTGCTTGGCTCGATTGAAGACTTCGAGCACTCGTGGAGAGGTGCGCACGCTGTCGAGCTCTAGGTTGGGTTGGAGTGAGAGCGCCGTCCGGAAAGAGGCTTCAGCCAGGTCGGCGCGCTCGAGCGCAACATAGGCGACCGCGAGCTCTTTCTGGATGGTTACGATCTGCGAGGAGGTGGGGCGCTGCATCCCGAGCATTCGATTTGCGAGCGAAACAGCCTCTTCGAAATGTCCCGTCTGCACGTGCTCGATGAGATCGGGGAGCAAGGTTTCGACCTCTTGTTGCACGGCGCCAGATGCGCCGCCTCCCGATGCCTGCAAGAACGCCTCGCTCGCCTCGCTTCGCCCGTCCCCGGTGAGCCGCAAGTCGAACAGAGGCACCAATACGACTCGACCTCGTTCGATTCGCGCGCCCGGGTTGAATCGGCGGAGACGCTTCAGCGCTTGGGTGTCGTCTTCCAGGTAAAGATTTGCGATCTTCGCGAGGGTCTCGCCCGGAGCGACGACGTGACGCAATGGATAGGGCACCAATAGCTCGGCGCCCTCATCGGGCTCGGCACGACGGCTTGCATCGTTGGCCTCGATTAGGGTCTGCGCACGATCCTCGCTTCCGTAGAGCTTGGTGGCGATCGACCTCCACGTGTCGTCCTGACGCACCTGATAGAACGCGACCGTCGGGATGAAAAGCCAGCTCCCCGGAAGTAGTCCGGCAGACCCGTTTCCCCGCAGCCGATTGGCCTCCCGAAGCACGCTTTCACGCGTGGGATCGCCGTAGTAGCGCTCGGCGATCGACGCGAGGGTGTCGCCCTCCTGAACCGGATGCGTGTAAACGGCCTGTGCATTCGCGACGGACACCATCGCGATCCACAGCAAAACGCTCAACGGCAATGGCGCAGCTCTCATGGCGAGCTACTTCCTTCACCCGTAGTGATCTCCTCCGTCAATGTTGCCCGGTCGTGCACCGTGTTCCCGGCTTCGATGAGCACTTCGTGCTCGATCGGCACGAAGTACGGGTTGATGTACTTCACGTAGTGGCGACCGGGTTTGAGTGGAATCGCCCGTGCTGCCGGCGTCGTGAGCACGCGCTCGCCATCCACGTGAACGTGCGCCCATGGATCGGCGCTCACCTTGAGGTAGCCTGCGTTGGCGGGATTGACGAAGCCCGGACCGCCGCCCACCGCAGGACCCGACCACCGACCGCTCGCCGCTTGCACCGTGAGCCCGGACGCCAGAAGCGCGAGCAACACCCATGCCTGTTTCTTTGCGATTTCCCAGAGGAAGCCCCCGTTACGACGGCTGGCTCGGAGGACGCGAGGCGCTACCGCCGAAAGCACTTCGTCGGTCTGCTCGCCGGTCATGACCCCGATCTCGTGAAGGAACATGACGAGCCTCGCACTGTGATTCATCGGAACGCGGGGTGCGAGAAATTCAGTGAGATCGTCGATCAGAGCTTGAGTGGTGGGATAGCGATTGGCTGGCATTTTCTGGAGGCAACGCGCCATGATCCGCTCGAGCTTCCGGGGCACTTCCACACCGAGCTTTTTGAACGGCTCGTAGCGATCGAGCCGAATCTTCTGCATGACGGTGCGCGATTCGTCTTCGACGAAGGGCTTGCGGCCGGTGAGCATCTGGTAGAGGACGATCCCGACCGAAAAGATGTCACTCCTGAAATCGAGCTTGTCCCCGAGAATCTGCTCCGGGCTCATGTAGCTGGGCGTACCGAGCCCGGTGCCGGTCTCGGTGAGATCCCCGAAGCGCTCGTGGCGCGCGATCCCGAAGTCCATGAGCTTTACGTCGCCTTGCATCGACACCATGATGTTCGCCGGCTTGATGTCGCGATGGATGATGCCGCGGAAGTGCGCGTAATCGAGGCCGCGCGCGAGTTGCAGCGTGATGATCGCTGCGATGTCGGGCGGAAGCCGCGGTGAACGCTCGAGAAGGTCGTAGAGATCGATCCCGTCGACGTACTCCATGATGATGAACATCGAGCGGCCGTCCTTAAGGAAGTCGATGACATGCAGGATGTTCTCGTGTTGAAGCGAGGCCATGAAGTTGGCCTCCCGCTCGAACCGTTCGGCGAACTGGCTGTCGATTGCGATCGATGGTTTCAGCGCTTTGATCGCAACCCGACGATTGAGCGGCTCTTGGATCGCCTCGTAGACAACCGCCATGCCGCCACTTCCAATTTCGCCAAGGACGCGACAGGTTCCGATGCGTTCTACCATCGCGATCCATCAGCCTAGGCAGGGGGTGGGGTAGTGTCAACGAGCGCTAAAACCGCGGCGAAAACCGACACTTAGGGCGGAAATCAGGGAATCACGCAAAGCCCGCGTTCAACCCGGTCAATGCCGCCCCGACCATCGCGGATCACGAAGTTCAAACGCACCACGCGGCCCATGTCGTTGGGGAAGTTCGGGGGCGCCCACTGGATGATTGCGGAGCGCGCGGGGTCGGAAATGAAGGAGAAACTGGACTCGAACGCGCCCCCGTCCGCAAGCCAGCTCACCTGGATCTCCTCGGTGATGAACACATCGTCGACGAGGTATTGCTGAAAGCTCTCGCTGGTGGCCTCGAGCTGAATGATCGATATCGAGCCATCGGCGCGAGGCAGGACGGAGCGATCTTCGACCAAGTCGGCGCAATCGGTATTGGATTGATCGCGTGGCACCTCCTGATCGAACGGTGGCGGCCAAGGGTTGCCGTTGAGGGTCACGTCCGCGATGGCTGGGTTGAGATTTGGGTTTTCAGGCTGATCTTCGATCGGGATCTCCACCGAGATGAACCGGCCTTCGTCGTCGGGATCTTTGCAGGGTTCGAGAACGTCGATGTCACCCCGCACCAACCGAATGATCGCATCGAGCTCGGCCGGCTCCCCCTCCGCACAGATGGCGCCCTGCAAGACGACGCTCGTGGCCTCCGCTGCGTCGAGCTCTTCGGCGCTCGGAATCTGAAAACGCGCAATCGGGAACGCCAACGGATCGTCGGGCGGCACTTCCTCACAGCCTTCGCAAGGGATCACGTTCTGGCAAATCGGAGTTTCCAGCACCGAAGGCGCGGGAATGCAGGCGACGAGTCGCCACTGAAGCGGCGGAGGGCTAAGCGGTGGAGGCTCCGGAGGCACGGTGGGCGGGAAGCCGCGGTCGATCACGAGGTTCGACACCTGGACCATGTCGCCGGGGTCTGGATTGGCCCTGCCCGGCTTTCCGTCGATCTCAACGAGCGCGCCGATCTGCCGGAGATCGACGACCGCCGAAGGCGGAAGGAAGCTCTCCGCACATGCACCGATCAGCAAGAGCCCGAAGATCAGACGGCGCTTCATAGTGTCCCCCTCAACCCGAGGGACGGGATGATCGGAAGGCCGAGGAGCGGGGTGCTCTGGCTGAAGTCGTAGTTGTAGATGAGGCCCTCTTGATTCTGTCGATTATAGGTGTTTCGGATGTCGAGAAAGAGGGCCACCTTCCACTTGCTGAAGATCCACTCTTTTTGCACCCGGAGGTCAAGCTGGTTGAAAAGCGGGTTTCGAATGCTGTTGATCCGCCCGTCGATCGGGATGTAGAGGTCGCTCAGCGCATCGTAGACCGAGCCGACGACGGGAGTGTTGGGGTTGCCGCTCACGAGTCGAAACAAGGCGCCGATCTCCCAATTGCGGCGAAACTTGTAGATGAAAGAGGCGCTCAAGATGTGCGTCTGATCGAAATCGAAGAGGCGCCAGGGCTCGTTCGGGCCGTCTTTGCGCTCGCTTCGGGAGATCGTGTACGAGAGGAAACCGAAATACTGCCGGCCTTTGGGCGGCCGAACACTGATCAAGAGCTCGGCACCATAGATCCGACCGATGCCCCCCGTGACGAAGAACGGTGCTTCCCCGTTTTGGGTGGGCACCGGTCGGTCCCACAAGTACTTGTAGAAGCCTTCGACGTCGAGGGTCACGCCCGGGAATGCGTCGTACTCCCAGCCCGCACCGACATGGACCGACTGAATCGGTTCGAGAGTGGGGTTGCCGATTGTCACGTCCGACTCCTGAAACTCTGGCGGCTGACTGTAGATGCCGACGCCGAGCTTGACTCGCATGTCGGGGCGCACGGTGAAGATGGTGGTCGCTCGGGGATCGAACGAGAACGCGTCGATCTCGCTGAAGTAGTCGAGGCGAACGCCGAGGACAAGACGGGTGAGCTTGCCGAGGTTGAGACCGGATTCGAGGTACAATCCAGGTCGGAAGACCACCGTGTCCACCAGTGCAGTCACTTGATCTTCGATCGCCAGTGAGCCCTGCTGACTCCCTGCGCCCTCCGAACCACCCGGCGGTGGGCCCTGAAAAAAGAGGTCGACCGGGGTCAGCGACAGGTCTGCGCCGGCGATGAGCTGTACGCGCTTGTTGACCTGGTAGCGCCACTCCGCACGCGAATAGGTTTGGAGGAATCGGCCTTGGAGCTGGAAAGCATCGCCGATCCCGAAGTCGATGTTGACCGGTCCGATCTCGAACGCGATCGACTGTTCGGTCTTGTCGCTGATGCGGCGGGCCCAGTCGATCTGGTTGTTATAGAAACGGGTCGAAAAATTGCCGTCGCCTCGGATCGACGGATCGTCGCCCGCGGCCTCTTCGAAGAGGAGCGCGAGCCGATCGTTCGAGCCATAGGAAGTGAAGCGCACGCGGTCACGTTTGGTAGGCCGGTAGACAAGCTTGAGCTGATAGTCGTAGTACACCGGCGCTTGACGCACACCGACGTTGGCGTCGTCGGGGATGAAGAGCGGAAAGACGAGATCGATCAGACTTCTTCGAAAGCCACCGGACATGCTCAGCTTGTCGGTGAGCGGGCCTTCGGCAGTGATGAAGGTGTCGATGAACGAGAACTCTGCGACACCATGAAGCTTGTCGACGGTAGGGTCGCGGGTGGTGACTTCGAGGATGCCGCCGGTTCGCCGTCCATATCGCGCTGAGAAGTTGCCGGGGTAAAAGTCGATCTGCTCGAGCAGGTACGAATTGTAAACGCTGATGATACCGCCGAAGTGGTAGATCAACGGAACCGGAATGCCATCGATGAAGGTTTCGCTGTCTGTGGGAGCCGAGCCGCGAATGATCAGCAGGCCGAGCCCAAAGGGCGCGCGCGCCACGCCTGGAAGTAGCTCGACGGCGCGGAGAGCATCGCCTCGGGTGCCGGGGATTCGGGTGAGCTCTTCTTTGTCGATGGTACGCCGCACGACCTCGCGCGGTGGAGCATCGACGACGGCGGTTTCACCGAAACCAGCGTAGGCCTTCCTTTTCGCGCCGCCGAGCCGATAGATGACCTCGGTCACCTCCCCTGCTGCGATGGCTTCGTCGGCAGTCAAGTCACCGAACTCGCCGCCGAGGATATTGATCGTGTACGTGCCTGGCAAAAGGTCGGTAACCACGAAGGCGCCATCGGAGCCGGCCACCAACTCACGAACGAGCTCGCCATCCTCGTTGACGACCTCGACGCCCACGCGCCCCGCGGGGCTATCGTCTTCGGCGAGACGCACCGTGCCCGAGAGCCAGCCCTGGTTGATCGGGACCGGCGGCACCTTCATCTCGAACACGTAGCGATAGCGAATTCGTGACGCGATCGGCTCCCAATCCTGGCGTGCGGGCTCGAAGAGAAACTGGCGCGCCGCCGAGAGCGCCGCCGCATCGAAAGCCTCGCCCCCGGACTTCGCGACCAACGCCTCGGTGACCGCACCGGCTTTGTCGATGGTGAGAAGCAGCTCGACGACGATCTCTTCTCTCGGCTCGGCACCCGTCGGGGGATAGGCGGCCTCGACGAAGCGGATCAGCTTCGGCGGGGTGACCAACGGCTTTTCTTCAGCCTCTGGCTCAGGCTCCCGGGCACGCTGCGCCAACGCTCCACTCGCGAGCGCACTTACCAGGACCAGCACACCCGCGAAGCGAAGCACGCTTGCAGCATACGGAAGACCAAGAACTCGGACAAATCGAGCGAAAATCATGATAGCGTCCCGGCGCCATGCGTTCTTTCATGCTTCGAAGCACTTCTCTCCTGACATTCTTAGTCGCGAGCCTCTCGGGTTGCGGAACCGATGGCGGTGATGCAACGCCGGCCCAAGCTTGCGAGCAGGCTGTACCGGAAGCGACCCGGGTGTGCACGACCGAGGTCAGCACAGCGATTCGCTCTTGCTACACCGAGACCAACGCCCCATGTGCAGCTGACGACGCGGCCACCGCAAGTGCCCTCAGCGCCCTCGAGCAAACGGTCCAGGCAAGCTGCACCGATGAAGACACCGGAGCGCTCACCGTCAACGCGCTCCTCGGACGACTACAAACGTCCTGCAAGTCCGAAAGCGTTTCACTCGCGTCGCGAACGTTTGGCGGTCCGCAGGGTGCGGTTTGGGCCGGGTCTCCGTCGGGCCGATCGTGCCTCGAGCAAGCGCACACGCGCGCAACAGCCTTGGTTGATGCCTCCCTACTCGGGCGACGAGAGTGTCTCGCCGCGGAAACCTGCAATGCAGTCGCGCTTGCCGATGAAGAAGAGGCGATGACGACCGCGGCGGTTGCCGATGTCGAGGGGGCGTGCCCTGGCTTGAGCGACCTGATCGCTCTCGACCCGTCCAAATACGTCGCGCACGCCGTGCACCAAATCGATTGCATCACCGCCACGACCTACGCCGACACCGCACCACTCGACGTCTCTTGCGGGCCGACCAACGCAGACCCGAACCTTCCCCGTGGGGAGTATGCGCAGGTCATCCTCGACGAGGAAACCTATGGTACGCGATGTGGAGACGGGAGCCCATTTGCGTTTCAGATCCGGCTGGCGCCCGAAGGTGAGCCTCTCGATAGAATCCTGATCGCGATGGAGGGCGGGGGAGTCTGTGTGTTCGAAAACGATTGCGCCAATCGTCCGGCCGACCTCTTCGAGGCGCTCAGCGACGGGGCCCCCGAGTCGGGTATCATGTCGAATGACCCAGCTGTGAGCCCGTTTGCCAACTGGACCAAGGTGTTCCTCCCCTACTGCAACCAAGATGTCTTCATCGGTGGGGGTGCGACGAGCGAGTTCGATAGCATTACCGTGCATCGCTTCGGCGCGATCAATGTGCGCGCCGCGGTCCGGTACACCCGAGATGTCTTGTGGGCGCTCCTCGACGAGGAAGGCGGCGACGGCTACCGGCCCGACCAAATCGTCGCGATGTTTGGAGGCTTTTCGGCCGGTGCCTTCGGTACGATCTACAACTATCATTGGATGATCGACGACCTGCAGTGGCCGCGCACGACCGGATTCCCAGACGCGGGGCTGGCGCTCGATAGCGGCGGCCCAGTCAGCGTTCGGACCCTCGGTAACCTCTTGATCGCCGGCGGCCCGCCGCTCGGCTGGGCGTCGCTCGAATATTTGCCTCCCTATTGTTTCGCCGGGGATTGCGCGGTCGGTCCGGAGCTTCTCGAGGCTACCGCGCCCCGACTCAAAGCGGTGCCCGAGCAGCAGCTCTTGATTCTGTCGAACCAGAACGACAGCACGCAGGTTGGCACGACGTTTTTCGAGAGCACGCCCGCGTGGATCAATGCTATGCGCCAGTCGTATTGCGACACGCGGGACTTGAGCGGGGTCAACTACTACCTGACGACGGTGTCGGAGAGCGTGCACGTGATCTCGCCGAACCCGGCGCTCTACTCCGGATCGGTCGCAGGCACGGTCATGAGCGACTGGCTGGCCGCCGCGATCTCGGATCCCGACGAAGTCCAAAGCAAGGTCGAAGAGGGTTCCCTCGTCGCCGACATCGAAGGGGTCGAAGCGTTCCCCTGCGAGCTCTAACCGCCCGGAGCGCTCAACGGGAAGAGCGGACGGCTTTCAACCAACCGCCGGTGAGCACATACATCGGAAACCGGTAGAACTGCTCCGAGAGGATGCGCTTGGCAAAGTCCCCCGGGCCGTCGAATGGAAGCGAGGGATTCGACTCTCGATTGTGACCGATGCGTTGGAGCACCAACGACACCCCGATCGCCCCAAGCCCGAACAAGGCGCCGAGCCAACGTCCCGCGATCACCCCGCTCACCGCGAGCCACGCGCCATAGATGAACGCGGGGACGGCGACGATGTGGATCAGCATATTGCCTCGGTCCTGGTGGAAACGGGCGTAGTCTTGGTCCATGGCGGGAGGATACACCGAGGTTGGATTTGCGTCTCGGACCGGTTGAATGACCTCGTGAAGGAAGTGCTTCACGCCCGAATCGCGTCGTAGCCTGTTCCACGCAAGAGGCGCTCGTCGACAGTCACCAAAATCAGTTGATAGACGCTTGCCGTGGCGACGATGAACCGGTCAGCCGGGTCGTCGTGCTCGAGGTCGACCTCGCGGGACAGCAGCGCGATTTCGTGATTGAGCGCGGCCTCACCGATGCCGCTCGCCGCAAGCGCTTCTTGAATCCAAGGACGCGAGCCGGCGTCGACCTCGAGCCTGCCGCGCTCCACGAGAAGGCTCGTCTCCCAGACCGAAATCGGCGAAAGCCAAAGCGTCGCTTCGGACGCCGTCAGCGAAGAGCGAGTCTTTTTGCGAAGGCGACCGGGCTCGAGGAGGCTCCACAACCAAACGTGGGTGTCGAGCAGATAGTCTTTGCTCAACGAAGCGCCTCCCAGTCATCCGCCGCAATCGGCTCGACCAAGTCGCCCGTGATGCGCCCCCGTCCCGCGAAAGACCCGAGCCAGTCCGGTTCGGCCTTCGCAGGTGAAGGAGGATGAACCTCCGCAATGCGCTCCCCACGACGAGTGATCACCACCGGACGCCCGGTCTTGTGAACGCGCCGCAGGATCTCCAAGCACTTCGCTTTGAACTCGGAGATCACAATCGTCTCGGTCGGGTCGTTCACGGGCAGAGTCTAACGCCCTATATGACCATAGTCAACGACTATAGTCGACTGTGATCGCCGCCTCGCGCTTCTTCCAGGGCAGCCTCTAGCTGTTGTGACGCGGGGTCGTCGCGGGTCTGTCACACGACTGTCACATCCAGGCCGCAGAGTCGGGTCGATTGGAGCAAAGCATTGAAAAAAGCGAGTCAAAAGCATTGGTTTCTCTTCATTGCGGTCGCGCTCGTGGCGACTGCGTGCACTTCGCGCCGAAGCGAGCCGGGCGATGAACGCGCTACGAGCGCAGTGCCCTCCCAAGCGAGCTCAACCCTGACGATCAAGGGCTCGGACACGATGGTGATCCTCGCTCAGAACTGGGCACAGGCCTTCATGAAGGCGAATCCAGGGAGGGTCGTTCAAGTGTCGGGCGGCGGCTCGGGCACCGGTGTTGCCGCGTTGATCAACGGCACAGCGGACCTTGCAAACGCAAGCAGGCCCATGAAGGACAAAGAAAGGAAGCAGCTCCGAGACCGGCGCGGCGGCGAGGCGAAGGAGTTTCGAGTCGCGCTCGATGCGCTCGCGGTCTACGTGTCGGCCGATAACCCGATCGGATCGCTGACCATCCCGCAGCTCAAGAAGATCTTCCGAGGCCAAACCACGAACTGGAAGGACGTCGGCGGTGAGGACCGGGCCATCGTCCTCTACAGCCGCGAAAACAACTCGGGGACTTACGCCTACTTCAAAGAACACGTTCTCGACAACGAAGACTTCGCGGCGACCGCACAGACCCTCCCAGGCACCGCAGCGGTGATCAACGCCGTGAGCAAGGACAAGGCCGGCATTGGATACGGCGGAATCGGCTATTCGGAGGGGGTTCGCACGGTCAACGTTGCAACGGCAGGTGGCGATCCGGTCGAGCCAAACATGGCAAACGCCACAAGCGGAAAGTACCCGCTCTCACGTTTTCTGAACGTCTACAGCGTGGGCAAGCCTTCCGGAGTCGCCAAGGAATACTTGGACTTCGTCCTATCGAGTGATGGCCAAAAGGTTGTCGAGGGGGTCGGCTACTATCCGCTTCCGACGGAAGCAACCGCGGCATCGAGTGACTGAACACGTGGTCGAGGGACCTGACGGCGCCAAAGCCGTCGAGGCTGGAAGACGGGTTGCGTTTGGTCCGCGTCAGTCGCGGTCCAAGCTCGCGAGCTCGTTTCGCACACCGTTGTGGCACCGCGTTGCCGAGAAAACGATCGCGCTCCTCGCGTTAACGGCCATCGCCGCCATCGCGCTGATCTTCGTTTTCATTGCGCGCGAAGCGGTCCCCATGTTCTGGGAGTCGGATTTCGCACAAGAGGTCGAGCTCCAAGACCTCTTCTTTGCGAAGCAGTGGCACGGCTACGACGAACCCGTGTACATCTGGCAGCCCGTTGGCGAGCCCTCCAAGTACAACGTGATTCCCCTTTTCGTTGGATCTCTCAAAGTGACTCTGCTCGCTATGCTGTTGAGCGTCCCGCTTGGCATTGGTTGTGCGATCTTCACGGCCATGTACGCGCCGAGGAGATTCCGCGAGATCGTGAAGCCGATCATCGAGCTTCTTGCCGGCATTCCTTCGGTCGTGCTCGGGTTTTTCGCGCTCATGGTCATCGCGTCTTGGGCCCAGGCCACTTTTGGTTTCCATTTCCGTTTGAATGCCATCGTAGCGGCGATCGGCCTCGCCCTCACGATCGTGCCGGTGATCTTCACGATTTCAGAAGACGCCTTGCAAGCGGTCCCAAGCACGCTCACCGAGGCAGCGCTGGCCCTAGGCGCCCGGAAGTACCAAGTGGCCCTTCGCGTCGTCCTTCCCGCGGCAATCCCTGGAATCGCCGCAGGTGTCGTCCTCGGGTTCGGCCGCGCGATAGGCGAGACGATGATCGTGCTGATGGCTTCGGGAAACGCGGCGATCATGGAGCTATTCGACTTCACGACGAGCGTGCGCACGATCACCGCCACGATCGCAGCCGAGCTCGGTGAAGTGGCCCAGGGCGATCCCCATTGGCGCATTTTGTTCTTGCTTGGGGTGATGCTGTTCGTGGTGACCTTCGTGCTGAACCTCGTGGGGGACCTGATCATTCAGCGCCTCCACCAACGGGTGACCGCATCGTCATGAAGTACACGAAGAAAGACTGGCTGCTCGGAGGACTGACGGGGCTTGCCCTGGTGGTCATCCTGCTGCTGCTAGGTGTGCTTCTGGGTCAGATCGTCTGGCATGGCGCTCCGGTGATCAGCGTAGAGTTCCTTACCGAACGCCCAGGCGCCGACATGATCAGCGGTGGAATTTGGCCCGCGATCTATGGAACGGTCTTCATGACTCTGCTCATGACTCTCGCAGGGGTGCCCATCGGCATCGCGACGGCGATCTTCCTGAGCGAATACGCCTCGCCACGTTCGCGGCTTGCCAAGTTGGTGCGTATCGCCGTAAACAACCTTGCAGGCGTCCCCTCGATCGTGTTCGGCCTCTTTGGGCTCGGCTTCTTCATCATTTTCGTCGGCGGGGGGATCGACTCGCTTCTCTACGACGACACGACTCCGGTCTGGGGGAAGCCTTCGATCCTCTGGGCGTCGTTGACCCTCGCGATCCTGACGTTGCCAGTCGTGATCGTCACCACCGAGGAAGCCCTTCGCACCGTGCCACGCGAGATTCGCGACGCCTCCTTGGCGCTCGGCGCAACGCGTTTTCAAACGGTCTACAAGATCGTCCTTCCAAACGCGAAAGGCGGAATCCTCACCGGAGTGATCTTGGCCGTGAGCCGTGGCGCCGGCGAGGTCGCGCCGATCATCTTTTGTGGGGCGGCCAACTTCCTGCCCTACTTGCCAACCGATCTTCGCGACATGTTCATGCACCTCGGGTACCACGTCTACGCGCTGGCTACGCAGTCGCCGAATGTCGACGCCGCACGACCGACGCTCTTTGGCACCGTGCTCGTCTTGCTCGTGCTGACGTTCTCGCTCAATCTGCTGGCGGTGATCATTCGTGCTCGGTCGCGAGCCGCCCTACGAATATGAGTGACCCCCAAAAAGCCAATGTCGATCATGCCTCAGGCGTCAAGATGGAGACGCGTGGCGTCAACGTCTTTTACGCGGACAACCATGCGATCAAGGACGTCGACCTCGATATCCTCGACCGTAGTGTCACTTCGTTGATTGGCCCCTCGGGGTGCGGCAAGAGCACGTACTTGAGGGCACTCAACCGGATGAACGATACGATCTACAGCGCCCGAGTCGAAGGGCGTATCCTCCTCGACGGCGAAGACATCTACGGCAGCGGGGTGGACCCGGTCGAGGTTAGGCGTAGGGTTGGCATGGTCTTCCAGAAGTCGAACCCTTTTCCGAAATCGGTCTTCGACAATGTCGCATTCGGCCTGCAGATCGGCGGCGAGAAGGACAAGGACCTAATCGCTGAACGCGTCGAGGAGTCGCTCAAGGGGGCGGCGCTATGGGACGAGGTCAAAGAGCGCCTGCAAGCGTCGGCGCTCGGGCTCTCCGGCGGCCAGCAGCAACGATTGTGCATCGCACGGTGCCTGGCGGTGTGGCCCGAGGTGATCCTGATGGACGAGCCCGCCTCTGCGCTCGACCCGATCGCGACTGCCAAGATCGAAGAGCTCATCCGCGAGCTTCGCGAGCAGTACACGATCGTCATCGTGACCCATTCCATGCAGCAGGCCGCGCGCGTCAGCGACTATACGGCGTTTTTCTACATGGGAGAGCTCATCGAATACGGCGCGACCGACCGGATGTTCACACGGCCTGCGAGAAAGCGCACCGAGGAGTATATTTCAGGTAGGTTTGGATGATATCTCGCCCTAGTCGACCGATGCGAACGCACACCCATCAAGAATTTGAAGCGGAACTCCGGACTCTGAAAGATCGCCTCTTGGCGATGGGCGGTCGATGCGAGCAAATGATCAGCACCGCGGTCAGTGCGTTTGAAGACCGCGACGAGGCGCTCGCCAATGAAGTCTTGGAGGCCGACCGCGAGATGAATGAGGACGAGCGCGCCGTCGACGACCTGGCGGTTCGGATCCTCGCCTTGCGCCAGCCGGTGGGTCGTGACCTTCGGTTTGCCGTGGCTGCTGTGAAGGCGTCGACCGACTTGGAGCGAATCGGCGACGAAGCCGTCAACATCGCGGAACGCGCGATCGAGATGACTCCGGCGGATCGACTGAGCCCGCCGGGCGCTAGGTTGCCGGAGATGGCTCAGCGGGCAGGCGCAATGCTGCGAGATGCACTGAACGCTCTCGTCGAAGAAGACCCGAAGAAGGCCCGGCGCGTTTTCGCCCAAGACGATGCAGTGGACGAGATCTACAGCGAGGTCCTCACGATGTGCCTCGACTACATGAAAGACCCTTCGCACATTGCCGATGGAATACGCATTTGCAATTGCGCTAAGTACGTGGAGCGCATCGCCGATCACGCGACGAATATCGCGGAGATGGTGATCTTCCTCGTCGAAGGTGTCGACGTGCGTCACGGCCACGGTGACTCAGAGGCTCAGGGATAGCCGACCGGAGGGAACTCCGAGCCAGGCGGAGGGCAGTCGAACAGGGTGGCCTCGACCAGGGTCGTGAGCCCGTTGTCGATGTCGAGCTCCGGCTCTCCGAGGAGCACGTGGGTCGCGCCTTTTTCAGCCGCTCGTTTCTTTGCCTCAGCAATTGCCGAGTCTGCTCCCCCACCTTCACCCTGGATCACGCCGATCTCTTTACAGCGAGGCGCCCGACTCACCAAGATGACGTCACTCGCCGGCTCGGGAGGACGAGCGAGTACGCAGGCGGAAAGGCAGAAACAAACGACTCCAAGGATGCGCACGCTAGAGCGACGCCTGAAGCTGGATCCGTAGGACGGTAGATCCTTCCGTGAAATTCTCCTCGTCCCAGATCTGAGAGACATCGGCCTGAATCTTCATCGGATGTCGGAAGAAATAGTAGCTCAGCGCGAAGGTAGCCCCATAGCCGTTCGGAAGGCTGGTGTCAGAGGTGATCTTCCGGATGATCGACCCCCGTCCTGAGAACTCGAAACGCGTGTTCGGTATCAGATAGCCCGCCTGAAGCATCCAGCCGAGCCCGTTTCTCGGCGCGACGATTGGGATGGGATTCCCGTCCGGGTCGATGGTGTTGGGACCAACATTGCGGGTGCCCGATCGAAGCGCAAACTCGGTGAGTGCCGAGAAGCCGCGAGCCTTGAACATCACGTCGGCGTACGCAAAGTTGTAGTTGGCCGTGCCTTCATCGGGAAACGGAGCCCCGATCATGCCCCGATCCCTGTCGGCGTTCTGAAAGAAAGCGTACCCCGCTGCAATGCTGATGCGTGGCCCCGTTCGCTCGAAGTCGACCTCGGTGTAGTCCTGAAAAATCCCGAGTGGCAGATACTCGATGCGAATCAAGTAAACCATGCCGAAGTCGCTGAACTCGAATCTGTTGAGGCCGTTGCCTGACGAGATGCCGATCACATATCGCATCTTGTTCTTCTCGAGGAAATCGTTCGAGCGAATGTCGATGCTCATGTCCCGGTCGAGTGTGAACTCCGCGTTGACGCGCGAGCGGTCGACCATCTGCAGGTTGCCTGAAGAGATCACCCGCTGACGGTTCGACGAGATCTTGTACTGCCCCACTCGAACCGAAACGTTCTTGTTTTGGGTGAAATCGAGGTAGTAGTCGAGCACGACGTTGTCGCTTCTCAGCGGGTCGACCTCGAGCTTGTACTTGTTGTTCTTACCAAAGGCGTGTCCCTGGAAGATGAAGCGTGCGCGGCGGATCCTGAAATCTTGGCGGAGCTCGTCGTCTTCATCCAATGCGAGCGGTCCGACGTCTCCGTCCGCGAGGGTGTAGAGAAACTGGACACGCACTCGGATCCGCAGCTGAAAGTCATCGTCCGCGCTATTGATCTCGACACCCTTGCCGGGCTTGAACGAGATGTCCCCACGATCGACGGGGTGGCCGGCCATCATCTCGTCTTCGCCCTCGGGGCGAAGCTGTTCGCCCGGGACTCTCGACTCGACCTCTGCTTCTTGATCCGTCTCTTGCGACGGGTCGGATTCAGACGCAGTAGGCTCGGGCGGTGGGACCTCGATGACTTCGGTTCCTCCTGAGGGCTCGCCCTCGAGGGCCTCTTGCTGCTCTTCGGGGCCATCCTCTACCGGAGCGGTGGCCTCTTCTTGGGCGAAGGCTGGAGACGCCCACACGAGGAAGGTCAGCGCAACCAACGCGTAGCGATTGAGATGAGCCTGTATCATTGGACAGATTGGTACGCGTCAAATGTGTCAGCCCTGTGACACCTGAGTGTCGCTCTTGGGGCTATCCGGCAGACGCAAGCCAAGGCGGAATCGGGTCCAGCCTTCCCGGCTATCAACCGTGATCTCGCCCCCTAGCTTCGCGACTAAGTGCTTCACGATCGAGAGCCCAAGCCCCGTCCCGCCAAGCTCGCGCGAGCGGCCGGCGTCCGCCCGATAGAATCGCTCGAAGATCCGCGGAAGATGCTTCGCTGGGATGCCGGGGCCCGTATTGGCGACTTCGATGACCGCCCCGTTCGCCTCTTCCACGATTGAAATGTGCATCTCCCCGCCATGCGGGGTGTACTTGATCGCATTGTCGACGAGATTGACGAGGACCTGCTCGAGCGCCCGCTCCTCGGCAAGGACCCTGGGCGCTTTTTCGAAGCCGGAGCACACCATGCGCAGGTCTTTGGCACGAGCTTGGGCCTCGAGCCCGCGCATCACTTCGCCCAGAAGCGCTTCGGGCGCTACCGGACCAAGCTCGAGCTTCAGGTCCTCCCCCTCGAAGCGGCTCAAGTCGGCCAGATCGTCCACGAGAGCCTGCAAGCGTTCGGTGTGTCGCAAAATGATATCGAGGAATTCGCGAGCAGCTTTGGGGTCGTCGAGCGCACTCTGTCGAAGCGTCTCGGCAAACCCTCGGATCGCGGTCAGGGGTGTGCGGAGCTCGTGGCCCGCATTGGCCACGAAGTCGCGGCGTACGCGATCGGCCACCCGTTCGGCTGTCACGTCACTCAGCACGCTGACGACTCCACGGTGATTCTTCAAGGGCGCCACCGAAGCGCGAAGAGAGAGCGTCTTCCTGCCATCAAGGCCGTCGAGATCTATTTCGAGCACGCTGGAAGTCCCCCGCTGAGCGGCCTCGATCGCGACGTGAAAATCGGGGTGTCGGATCGCCTCGACGGCTGTCCTCCCCTCGACATCGAGACCCACCCAACGCTCCAAGACTTCGTTGCAGAGGGTGATCCGCCCCGCCGAATCCGTCACGAGCACCGCCTCGGACATCGCGTCGAGAATCGTCCCGAGGCGTTCTTTCCTCGAGTGCTTCTTCTTTTCCCCCAACGAAAGCCGCTCCGCCAAGGCGTCGAGCGACCTGCCGAGATGGCCAAGCGGCCCGGGGCGTCGCATGCGAACGCGAGCACCGAAATCGCCGTCGACCATCGCATCGAGAACGCCCTGAAGCCGTTGGATGTCACGCATGTCTCGACGTGATACGAGCCAGCCGGCCACCGCTCCGAACACGACCCCTGTCGCGACGATCACCCACGGGCGCGTACCCGGAGCCGTCGCCTGCCAATAGGCGTAGAGCCCGACCACGATGAGCGCGACAACGGCGCCAAACACGGTGTAACGTCGAATCACGGTCGGAGGATACGCGCGACGGCGCCGCGGTACCAACTAGGACTTCAGCGCGCGGTAGCCGACTCCGCGGACCGTCTCGATCTGATCAGCGCCAGCCCCGAGCTTTTCCCGCAGCCTTTTCACGTGCGTATCGACCGTTCGCGTCTCCACGTTGGGCGCGTACCCCCAAACGCGTTCGAGGAGCGCGTCTCTCGACTGGACTCTCCCTGCACGAGTAGCGAGGTCGAGGAGCAGCCGGAATTCGAGCGCCGTGAGCAGGACCTCTTCGCCGAGCACCTCCACTCGATGGGCCGGTACGTCGATCAGCAATGCGCCTAGCGTGATCACCTGTGGGCCTTCCACGTCGGCACTCGGAATTGTCCGTCGTAAGATCGCCTCCACTCTCAGAACGAGCTCCCTCGGGCTGAAAGGCTTCGTCACGTAGTCATCTGCGCCAACCTCGAACCCGACCACACGATCCACCTCGTCTGTTTTCGCGGTGAGCATGATCACCGGTAGGCGCACCGTGTCGCGCTTTCGGCGCAGTCGTCGGCAGACCTCGATGCCCGAAATATCGGGCAGCATGACATCGAGCACGACGAGGTCCGGTGGGCCGCGCTGGATCTCCGCAAGCGCGGTGCTGCCGTCGGGCGCTATGGTGACCTCGTGGCCTTCGCCGCGAAGGTTGAAGGCAACGAGATCGGCCAAGTCGGCTTCGTCCTCGACTACTAAGATTCGCGAGCCCATGTTCTTGTCCGAGAAGCGTGTTCAGCTGCTCTGACGCCCTTGTGACCGACGCGTTTCAACCGAGCAACCCCGAGTCTACACAGCGGGCCGGCGACCTCAACGCGGATTTTGGGCAAAATTCAAGGGATCGGGACCTCCCTACTTAGTGTTTGAGCCTGACTTCGAGGGGTGAAAGGCTTCCCTCCGAGGTGCCATGAGAATACCACTTGCCAACCTGCTCGCGCGCAATCCCCTGCCCAAAGTCGGCGAGCTGATGAACGAGGTCATCAAGACGAGCGAACGAATTCCGGAGCTGATCGCGCTACTCGAAAAGGGAGATCAGCAAGGGGTCGAGCGGGTCGCAAAGGAGATCAGCGCGCTCGAAGGAAAGGCCGATGACGCAAAGAACGCCGCACGATCGAAGATGCCCGTTCGCCTCCTCATGCCCGTCGACCGGCGCGATGTCCTGAAGCTCATTAGCCAGATCGACGCGATCGCAGATTGTGCGGAGGACGTGGGGGTGCTGCTGACGATCCGTCCCCTCACCGTACCGAACGACATGAAGACCGTGCTGGACCTTTTCGTCGAGCGTGTCTTAGGGACGGTCAAAGAGGCCGCGAAGCTCATCGACCTGATCGACGACTTGGTCGAATCAGGGTTTTCAGGACCTCCTGCAGAGCGGGTGCTCGAGCAAGCCGCAATTCTCGGACGAGCCGAGCACGAGGCGGACAAGATCCAAGACCAGTGCGCAAAGGTTCTCTTCAAAGAGGAAGCAGATCTGCCGCCGGTCGCCGTATTCATGTGGAGCAAAGTGCTGAACAAGATTGGCGACATGGCGAATCATGCAGAGAACGTTGGGGATCAGTTCCGGCTCTTCGTCGCCGGCTAGGGCCGCTTTCGCATGGAACCGATGACGATCGTCCTTGCCCTCGCGGCAATCGCCGGGCTCTACATGGCCTGGAACATCGGGGCCAATGACGTCGCGAACGCCATGGGAACCTCGGTGGGCTCCGGCGCGCTCACGCTCAGGGGGGCGATCATCGTCGCCGCGGTGTTCGAGTTTGGCGGCGCCATGTTGGTGGGAGGGACGGTTACGGACACCATCCGCAAGGGCATCGTCGACGTCGCTGCGTTCGGGAGCGATCCGATGGTGATCGCGGTTGGGATGACGTGCTGTCTTCTAGCAGCGGCCCTTTGGCTCAACATCGCCACCTATTCGGGATGGCCTGTCTCGACGACACACAGCATCGTCGGCTCCGTCGTCGGCTTCGGACTGATCGCAGGTGGGTTCGACGCCGTCAATTGGGGGGTGATGGCGAAGATCGTAGCAAGTTGGGTGGTCTCGCCGGTGATGGGGGGATTGCTTGGTTACCTGGGCTTCGTTTTCATCAAGCGCCGGATTCTCAATGTCGATCGACCGCTGCTCGCGCTTCGTGGTTGGGGCCCGATCATGGTGTTTCCGATCTTCACGATCTTGGCCTTGAGCGTGCTTTTCAAGGGACTAAAGCCGCTGAAGCTCGACCTGAGCCTCGGTCCCGCGCTCGGCATTGCGCTGCTTGCGGGGTTGACCGCCAGCATCATCGCTACCCCACTCCTCCGCCGATTCGCGAAGGCAGCCTCGGAGAGCAAGGACGCGCACACGTACCACGCGGAGCGGGTCTTCCTCGTTTTACAGGTGCTTACCGCCTGCTTCGTAGCGTTCGCCCATGGTAGCAACGACGTGGCCAACGCCGTAGGCCCGATGGCCGCGGTTTTCGGGGCGGCTTCAGGGGAAGTCGCAGCAAAGGTGGCTGTCCCGCACCGGGTTCTCTTGATCGGCGCGGTGGGGATTGTCGTCGGGCTGGCGACGTACGGCTACAAGATCATGGCGACCGTTGGGAGTAAGATCACCGAGCTTACGCCTTCTCGTGGCTTTGCGGCCGAATTCGGGGCGGCAACCACGATCGTGCTTGCAAGCAAGCTAGGCCTCCCGGTGAGCACCACACATACCCTCGTAGGCGCCGTGATCGGGGTCGGTTTCGCGCGGGGCATTGGTGCCATCAATACGAGAGTCGTGAGCGGCATCATCGCGAGCTGGTTCATCACGGTCCCGTTCACCGCGATTCTCGCCGCCGTTCTCTTCATGGCCTCCCGCTTTGCCATCGACTGAGTGGCCGTCGACGCAGGCACGCGCTAAGCACGGGCCATGGCTTTGTCGGTTGGCATCGTCGGCCTTCCCAATGTCGGGAAATCCACGCTTTTCAACGCGCTTTCTGAGAAAGAAGCCGAGGCGGCCAACTACGCGTTTTGTACGATCGACCCGAACGTCGGGGTCGTGCCGGTGCCGGATTCTCGCTTCGACAAGTTGGTCGAGCTCTACGCGCCCAAGAAGGTCGTGCCGGCGACGGTGGAATTCGTGGACATTGCGGGGTTGGTGAAGGGCGCCTCGAAAGGCGAAGGCAAGGGCAATGCCTTCTTGAGCAACATTCGAGAGGCGGACGCGGTCGCGCACGTGGTCCGGTGCTTCGAGGACGAGAATATCGTGCACGTAGACAACAGGGTCGATCCGATCGCGGACATCGAGACGATCGAAACCGAGCTGATCTTGAAAGATCTCGAGACGGTGGAGCGGAGGCTCGACAAGGCCGAGCGCGCCGCCAAGGGCCAAGACGCGTTCGAAAAGAAGGCGGTCGAGTTTTGTACGAGGCTCGAAGCCCGGCTCAACGAGGGAAAGCCCGCAGCCGGCATCCAGACTTCGGACGAGGACGAAGAGCAGATCCTTCGGGACATGTTTCTGCTCACCGACAAGCCGGGTTTTTTTGTAGCCAACGTCAAGGACGAGCAACTCGCGAACGTCGACGATGACCCTCTAGTCGCGCAGGTTCGCAAGCTCGGTGAAGAGCGCGGGATTCCCGTCGTGGTGATCAGCGCAGCGATCGAGTCCGAGATCATGCAGCTCCCCCAAGAGGAGCGCGCGGAATTCGTTGATTCGCTAGGGCTCGACGAGCCAGGCCTTCACAAAGTCATCCGCACCGGGTATGGCGCGCTGGATCTCGTCACGTTTTTCACCGCTGCGGAGCCGGAGGTTCATGCCTGGACCATCGACCGAGGCACCAAGGCGCCCCAAGCTGCCGGCAAGATCCACACCGACTTCGAGCGCGGATTCATTCGCGCAGAGGTCATGAAGTGTGAAGACCTGTTCGAGCTCGGCTCAGAGCAGGCAGTCAAGGCAGCAGGCAAGCTGGCGGTCGAGGGGAAAGACTACGTCGTGCAGGATGGCGACATCGTGCACTTTCGCTTCAACGTTTGACCATTTGGCTATAAGACGTTGACTTCGATGAGCAGATACTCGTTGTTGCCGTGGTTATTCACGTGAAAGAGCATCGGGGTTCCGGCCTCGAAATCTTTGGTCGCGATCCACGTGCCGTTGGTCGGACCGCTCGGCTGAGGGATCAATAGGCGCTCGTCGAAGATCATCTGGTCGCCGAGGGTAAGACTGAGCCGCGCTTCACCATCGAACGGGGCGGTCAGCTGAAAATGAAAGGTCCGGATCTCGATCTCGTCGCCGGTACGGATCGCCCGCAGCGAAGCCTGCTCGAAGGTGATCCAGTCGCAAACTTCGGTATACACCGACAACACCGTGAACGCGTCGAGGCACTCGGCGACGAACGATACCCGGCAAGTGGCAGGGACGTCGACACACTCCTCGGTCTCGAAGTCCGGGCACTCACCCTCAGGTGGAGGACATGTCGCATCGATCGGCGGCGCGCCGAAAAATTCCTCGCCCTTGACGGTCTGTCGCCATTGCGTGTTGTCGACGAGCGGGCCCGGATCGCTACCGGCGCTGCTCCCGCACCCCACGACGAGCCAAACGCCCGCCGCAATCATCAGCCGACCAAACATATCAGTTCTCGTACAAACAGGCGGGATGCGAGTTAGCTTTCGCGGGGAACGCTGACTTGGACCCGCACATCGGGCTTGATCTTCAGCGCGCCAAGAGCGGCGGTGTACGGCTTGATGCCGAAGTCCGGCTGATGGATCGTGACCTGGGTTACCCAGCGGCCCCCCTCGGGACGAACGTCGACCTGGATCGCGCGGGAACGCCCATGCAGCTGTAACTGGCCTTCGATCGAATAACCCTCGCCCTGCGAGACGACTTCCGTCGACTCGAACCGGATCTCCGGATGTTTGCGCGATCGTAAGACGTCCTTCGTGATGTTGTCGTGGATCTTCTTTTTGTCGCCATCGCTCAGAGCTGACGGATCGTCTTCCCCGTCGATCTGCGCACAAACCACTTGGAGGCTGCTCGGATCGAACGTCGCCTGGATCTTTCGCGACTCTTCGTCGAGCTCGATCGAGAACCGTTCGACCTGCATCTTGAGGTCGTGGGCGATCCGAGCCAAAAGCCCGTCCTTGAAAGAAAAGACTAAACACTCGGAGTTGTAGGCGTCGTAGCGAGCCATCGCGGGCCATGTAACTCACTCCGCGGCCCTAGGCCAGTTCGTGTTCACCCAGATTCGGGCCCTCACGGTTCCTGAACGAAGTAGGCCCCGAGGAGGATGAACATTTCTTCCTCGGTGGTGACCCCGCCTCCGGTCGGACAGGCGTCGCAGATGCCGCCGTCGCCGCACAGCGAATCGTTGCCGTCGCACGGCATTCCTTGGTTGGGTCCCCCAAAGCACGAGCGCTCTTCGGGCTCGCAGCCGCAAGCGAAAACCTCGAATCCGGCCCCTTGCGCGAAGCCACGAATGGCCGCGACGAAATCGCAGGTCTCCGCATTGGGCTTCGTCGACTCGCGACGAACTTCCTCGGGATTGGTCTCGCCATTGTCCCAGAGCGAGCAGTACTTGAAGGTGCGCTCGCGCAGGTCCGGGCTGTCGTAGACAGGCAGATTTGGCTCGAAGAAGCGCTGGTAGAGGGGGTCGGCGTAATCGCGACTGATGTAGTCCGGGTCGCGATCCTCGGGACGGCAGTCGGGCCCAGGTTCGCACGCGTCGTTCGGTGGATACCAGACGCGGAATTGCTTGCCGTAGCGGTGGGTATGCGAGCTCAACGTCATCAACCGCCCGTGCTGCGGGATCGTGTAGCTCGTGCACACTTCCTTCGAGCTGAACGCCTCGATCGTCCCCATCCCAAAGATGTCGCGCGCATCGAAGATTTGCCGACGCTCGTATACCTGTTCCTCTGGGGTCGCGAACTCGACGTTCATCCACTGTTCAATCGTCGTGTCGAGCTTGGTGGGGTTGAACGCGTGACTGTCCCACACGATGAAGCCCTGGACCGGAATCAGGGCATAGACGTTGGTTGGGTATCGCTCCCTGAACGTGGCTTCCTGCGCCGTGGCAATGTTCTGTCGAACGTCGGCCGTACCAAAAAGGCCCGCCACCGTGCCGAGGTCGTTCGGGCCGTTCCTGTAGCCGATGCACGCGACGGACGTGGTCGGGGCGGTCACACACTGACTGCGATCCCCGCATTCGTCCGACCCCGGCGTGCACGACACGCCATCGCTTTCGCCGCCGTTGCAAACCCAGTTCTTCCACGCATCGTTCGTCGGATCCCACTGGGCCTCCTTGCCCTCGATGGGCACGAAGAACTCGACAATGCTGTGATGGGATTGCGGGTCTTGCGCGAGAAGGATTTCGTTGTACGCGAAGCAATCGCGGTCGGGCCCACCCTGGGCGTCGCCGCAGGGAACCTTGAGCTCATCGGGCACCTGATCGGAGTAGTCGTAATAGCTGACGAAGCAGACTTCGCCCTCACCTTCGGAGGGCACTGGCCAGGCGCCGGAGTAGAACTGCACGCCCTCGTCCGCGGCGGGCGCGGGGAGCGCCTGGATCTTGTTCGGGACGACCTCGCCCGCAAGCGCACAGGAGGCAAACTCCTCGGAGCCCGCGACGATCCCGGTCTCGGGAGCGCCGCCTCGAATCCACGCGCGCAACAACCCGAGGTCGTCGTCGCTCAACACGTCACCACCGACCGGCATCGCACCACCGCCGATACCCTGCGCGGCGAGACTGCTTCCGTCCACTTTGGCTCTCACTTTGAGGTAGAGGAGACTCTGGTCTTCCTCGGCCGGAAAGACCAGCTTGAAGTCTCCCGCGACGCCATCGACATTGATGAGGTTCTGGTAGGCAACGTCCGCGCGGAGATCCAGACCAGACTGGGGCGAGTCCCCATGGCAGCTCGAGGCGGTGCAGCCTCTTGCCTCGAAGATCTGCTCTTGGATTTGAGCAAACGTGCTCTCGGCATCGCATTTCGCGGCTTCGCCGCCGTCGTTGCTGCCGCACCCCGCGACGGCCAATGTGCTGATCGCGACGAACAAGACTCGAACGGGCTTCATGTGGGGCTCCTAGACGTTGAACGGGTAAGTGGAGGGCCAAAGTGTGGGTGATTGAGTTAGGGCGCTGGAGCCTGGACGAAGTAGGACCCCAACGGGATGAACATCTCGTCGACGGTCGTGATCCCTCCCCACACGGGGCAGGCGTCACAAAGGCCGCCGTCCCCGCAGACCGAATCGTCGCCATCGCACGACATGCCTTGGTTCGGGCCGCCAAAGCATGCGCGATCCTTCTCGTCGCAGCCGCAATGCGCGACCGGGGCGGCGCAGGTGGGTGTGTCCGGCTTGGTGGACTCGCGTTTGACCTCGGCGGGATTGTCGGCGCCGTTGTCGTAGACAGCGCAGGCCCTGAAGGTGCGTTCCGGATCCGTTTCCCCGTCGTACTCGAGCGGCGGGTCATAATAGGTGTAGACCGGGTCGTCATAGAGTCGGCTCTCATAGTCGGACGGGCCTTGCGGTACCGCGCATCCCTCAGAGCCTGCGCATGGCTGGTTGGGCGGGAGCCAGATTCGGAAGAGCTCGCCTTTCTGATGCATGTGCGAGCTGAGGGACATCACCCGGCTGTACTGCGGGAGGGTGAAGGTCATGCAGACCTCGCGCTTCGTAAACGGCGCCACGGTCGACATGGCGAAGATCTCTTGAGCCTCGAAGATCTGCCGGCGGAGCCATATGCGGCTTTGTTCCGGGACGAAGCTCAGATTGACCCATTGCTCGATGCTCGTGTCCTTCGTGGTCAGGTTGAAGCCGTGACTGTTCCAAGCGACGAAGCCCTGCAACGGAAGCCGCGAATAGACTCCCTCTTGAGGTTCATCGATGAAGGTCGACTCCTGCGCACCTGAAAGCCCGACCCGTGTCCCGGACACCCCTCCGATCGCGCCCGCGCCAAAATCCGAAAAGTCGCTTGGCGCGTACGGGTACCCAACGCAGGCGACTGACGTCCGAGCCGGCGTGGCGCACGCCGCTCGCGCTCCGCATGCGTCTCGCTCAGTCGGGTCGCAGGATTGGCCATCGGTCGCGCCACCGAGGCATGTCCAAGGACCCCAGTCGCCGCCGTTGGGATCGGAGTCCGGGGTGTACACCGTGATGATGCTGTGGTGAGACTGCCCGTCCTGCGCGAGCTCGTTGCGGCCAAAAGCGAAGCACTTGCGCCCCTCGCCAAACTCGTCGCAGTCGACTTGATATTGAGCTGGAACCAAGTCGCTGAAGTCGTAGTAGGTCGCGTAGCAAACTTCGTCTTCCGCCTCTGCTCCGAGCGCCCAACCACCGGCGTAGAACTGGACACCTTCACCGGGTGCGGGTGCGGGCAAAGGATCGATCTTGTTCGGGTCGGCCTCGAAGTTCCCTTCACAACCGAGGAGGTTGAGCGTGCCTTCGACGATCCCGTCCTCTGGAGCGCCCGCTCGCATCCACAACGACACCGCTTCGATCTTGTCATCGGACAGTTGGGGGAGACCAGACGGCATCGCCTGACCGAGACCCGCGTTCGCAAGCTCTTGCGTCGTCTCGTGAAGCTTTCGGTAGAGAAGGCTGCGCTCTTGGTCGCCAGGGAAGACGCGCTCGATTTCAGAGTTGACGCTGCTAGACACGCGCACGAGCGACCCGTAAGAGGCGCCTGCTCGAAGATCGAGACCGCCACTCGATGCGAAGCTCGCGCCGTGACATGCGTTGGTCGCACAGCCTTCGCCTTCGAAAATCGTCGTTTGGATCGCAGCGAACGTGCTGTCGAAGTTGCAATCGCTCGGTTGGATGCCGCCGTCGGTTGAGCTTTCACCGCACGCACTCGCAACCAGTGCCACCGCGCAGGTGAGCACGAACCGATCCATTCTACGCATAAATCTACCTCTCGCTGATAAGCGTATGGGGCCGAGACACGGGCTTGTCTCGCTAATTGACCCAAATTCAATTAACTATTTTTCACACCCTCGCAAGCCGCGAGGAAAGCCCCGCTTAACCCCAGACCCGCGATGCGCTAAAGAGGACCGCCCATGCCCCTCGAGATCCTCTTTAAGGCCGCCAATTATGCGGTTCTTCCGTTCTGGTTGCTCCTGGTGGCCGCGCCGCGGTGGCGTTGGACACAGCTCTTGGTGCACGGGCCGGTGGTGGTGTTGCTCCTGACCCCCATCTACGCCTACATGCTCTTCGGCTACGGTCCGTCTCCAGAAAACGTAGACATGACGACACTTTACGGTGTGATGAGCGCGTTTACGGCGCCCCACCTCGTCGTCGCTGGCTGGATTCACTATTTGATCTTCGATCTCTTCGTCGGCGCCTGGGAGTCGCGCGACGCACAGCGTTTGAATATCCCGCACCTGCTCGTGATCCCGTGTCTGCTCGCGACGCTCTTGGTCGGCCCGGTGGGGCTTTTGCTCTACTTGATCCTCCGGTTCCTCCTACGCGGCGGCGTGATCCACTACCAGGACACCCTTTCGGCCGAGTCACGGTCTTAAATAGAGAAGGGCCAGCGCCCTTGAGCGCCGGCCCTCTTACCATTGAACTCCCACCGGTGTGGGGGAGTTACGTCGGTGGGCTAACTCGTCCACACCTCCGGTGAGAGTTCGGTTCTACTACTGATGTCCATATGCACATTCCTCCCCCGGCGATGCCGGCGCTCTTGGGTCTCTGGGCACCACGCCCAGACCGCGTAGAGCCTTCTCTGGTGGTTAGACCCACGGATATCGAGGGCCGGTTCACGATAGCGAGTCTCCTTTAGGAGTTCGCACCATTGCGGGGACTCCGCCCAACCGCCACCGGTGGCAAGTCGCATTGCGAAAAGGGAGTCCCTTTTTCGGGCAACGCCACTCACCCTTCAAAGATAGCCGCAACGCTCGATCGCGCCAAGTCCGGAACGGGGCTTAGAGCAAGAATTCGTCGCCGAGCTGGAGAATCTGCAGGTTCCGACCGCGAATCTTGCCGAGCTCACGCAGCACTTGGGCCTCGAACACCGGTTTGATGTGATAGAGGAGGACCGGCAGCTCGTCGCGGTGCGTCAACTTCTCGAGCTCGACCTCGAGTGTTTGTGGAGTGTGATGCCGCGACCGCCGCGCAAGCTCCGCTTCTGCGTTCGGGAACGAAACTTCCATCAAGAGCGCCTGCAGATCATCGATCTCATTGACGTGTCGCCAGAGCTCCTCGGTCGGCCCGGTATCTCCGCTGTACACGATGCTGGTCGCGTTTTGATGAATGATGAACGCGGACGTGTCCACGGTGTGATTGACCATTACGGGGGTCACCTCGAAGCCGTTGATCTCGGTCGGTCGACCGGGTTCGATCTCCACGAAGCGCACAGCCGGCCCATCCTTGGATTGAATTCTCGTGAAATCCGGCCAAATGATATCGTTGAAGAAGTGCTTTTTGAGAGCCTGCACGGTTGCGGGAACGCCGACGATCTCGAGCGTCGCGCTACCCTTTTGACAACGGTTGTCGGCAAGCGTGGCGAGATCTCGAATGTGGTCCATGTGTGGATGACTGATGAGGATCGATTCGATGCGCTCTTGCTCGTCGAGCGACAATGAGCCGGTCACCGCGCCGGCATCGACGGCCAGAGTGTCGCCGACGAGGAAGCTCGAAGTGCGGTGTTTGGGAGTCTCTCCACCATGACAACCGAGAACGCGCAGGTGCATCAGGCGCCCCCGGAGTTGCGGATGAACTCGAGAAACTCGGAAAGGCGTTCTTGGTCCTTCACGAGCACGAAACCACCAGAAACTTCGACCACGCCGACGCGGGTGAGTCGGCGCAAAGCCAAGCGAACTTCGTGCGCTTGCACGCCCAGCTTGAGAGCCAGCTCCTCGTCGGTGATGTCAGGCGCGGACGAACCACCGGCGTGTTGAAGCACGTCTTGAATCTCGAGAATGACGCGCGCGCTCACGTCGTCTTCGAGTAGAACATCGATGAATCGATTTGCTCGCTCGAGTCGTTCGGCGAGATGTCGGACCAGGCGAATCGCGACTTCGCCGGCGCTGAGGATCATCTCTTGGAGTTTCTCTGTCGGAACTTTGAGGAGCTCTGCCTCCTCGACCACCTCGACGGTAGCCGACCGTGGTCTTCCCGTGACGACGGACATTTCACCGAAGAAATCCCCCGGGCCGAGGGTGGTTACCACGCGTTGCCGGCCGTGCGACTCCTTGATGACGCGGACCTTTCCCACGCGGATCACGTACATCGACCCGCCGGGGTCCCCCTGGCTAAAAACCGTCGTGCCCTCCGAAAGGCGAACACCAAATCTGTCAGCCAAAGACTGAACCGCCATCCCCGCTTTATCAATGTAACGCGCTGCGAAGTCGACCGCCAGATCGTTAGGACGTAATCTCACGACCGAGCTTCGATGAGGGTCGACTGGGAGCAAGTCCTCGCTTTTGCGCCTGAAGTGAGCATCGCGTTGGGCGTCTTCGTCGCGTTTCTCGCCTCCGGCCACGTGATCCTCAATAAGATCGACACTCGCGCCGCGACGGCCTGGGTCGGCTTGATCTGGCTCGTGCCGGTCGTGGGCGCGATCCTCTATCTCTTTCTCGGAATCAATCGCATTCAGCGCCGGGCCCAAGAGCTCAGATCGAGCGTGACCCATTACGGTGTGCCGCTCGACGAGGCACCGCGCTCGCCTGCAGACCTCGACCGAGAGCTCGGGAACGAGCGCGCAAGCCTGATCGAGCTCGCCCGCGTGGTGACCAACGTGACGTCGCGCCCGTTGGTCGTGGGCAACTCCGTAGAACGACTGGTCGATGGGGATGAAGCGTATCCAGGGATGTTGCTGGCGATTCAAAGTGCGCGACACTCGATCTCATTCGTGAGCTACATTTTCGAGGCCACGGGAGTGGGCGCAGAGCTCGTCGATGCGCTGGCGGATGCGCGCAACCGGGGGGTTGAGGTTCGCGTACTGATCGACGACGTCGGAGCGCGATATGCGCGGCCCCGCATTCATCGGGTGCTTCGCAAGCGGGGGGTTCGGGTTGCTAGGTTCCTACCCGCACTCCTCCCGCGGAGCATCACGCATTTCAACTTGCGAAACCACCGGAAGATCATGGTGGTGGACGGCCGGATCGGTTTCACGGGTGGGATGAACATCCGGCAGGGTTGCGTTCTTTCATCGCACCCGGGGTACGCGACCAAAGACCTACATTTTCGGGTCGAAGGCCCGGTCGTTAGCCACCTCCAGGAGGTGTTCGCGGAGGATTGGGCGTTCGCTACCGGCGAAGAGCTCGAGGGCGAGCTCTGGTTTCCCAAGCTGGAACCCTCCGGAGAAACCTTGGCCCGTGGAATCGCCGACGGCCCCGATGCCAATATCGACGCCCTGCACTGGGTCTTCCTGGCCGCTGTCGGAGCAGCTCGCCGATCGATTCGTGTGATGACGCCGTATTTCTTGCCCGATCGGGTCTTGCTCAAAGCTCTCCACCTCGCCGCGAAGCGGGGAGTCGAAGTCGATGTGATCGTTCCCGAGACAGGAAACCTACCCGTAGTCCGCTGGGCGATGTGGGGGCACTACCCCCAGGTGTTGAGGGAGGGGCTTCGACTTTGGCTGACGCCGCCCCCGTTCGATCACTCGAAGCTCTTCGTCGTCGATCGCTATTGGTCTTCGATCGGCTCTACCAACTGGGACCCACGGAGTCTCAGGCTCAACTTCGAGTTCAACATCGAATGCTACGACGAGTCTTTCGCCGCTAGCCTCGAAGACCACGTCCATGACCGACTCAAAGGTGCCCGATTGCTCACCGCCGAAGAGCTCGAGGCAAGGAACCCGTTCTTGAAGCTGCGGGACGGCACCGCGAGACTATTCACGCCCTATCTTTGAGCGCAACGAGCCGCGAAAGGTGCTCCGCCGTGGCAGGCGCGGCGGAAGGGGCAACAGAGAGGTGTGCGCGCAAGAGTTGGAGGTCACCCGGCTCGTCGACATCGTACCAAGGGGAGGTGATCGTCACCCGAATGCCGGCATTCGCCTTCTTGGTATCGTCGAGCGTGGACGAAGTAGACCAGCGAACGCCCTCGAAACTCGGTCGAACCCGGTGAGAAGCGCCAATGGCATAGTAGCCGCCGTCGCTGGCGGGACCGAGCACCATGGATGCGTCCGTCAGCGAATCGAAGGCGTCGACGATGAGACCTGCGGGCAGGGTGGGTGCGTCGCTCCCGATGATGACCACCCGTTCGTAGCGGGCCAGCCCCTCTTCGAATGCGGCGTCGAGGCGAACGCCGAGGTCGCCCTCAGGCTGGTTGCGGACCGGCGTTCCCATGCGTATTGCCCATTCCGCGACGCGATCGGCTGGCGCCCCGGCGCACCAAAGAGCCACGTCGACACGGCCCAGGGATCGGATCCGCTTGCACAGGCGCAGGGTGTCGTCGACAAAGGCCTCGTAGAGCTCGGCGGCACCCCGGTCGCCAAGCAACTCGGCCAGGCGGGTCTTCGTGACGCCCGCGACTGGAGGTCGCACGAATACGGCCAGCTGGGCTAGCTCCATGCATAGCGGCCTAGCAGCCAGAGGATCTTTGCGCCCGCGCTGAAAGAGCCCTTCACTGTGCCACTGATCTTCGATGCGCCGATGCGCGAGCGATATGAAACGGGGACCTCGAGGTACGAGATCCCTTGCTTGGCCGCTTTGATCTGCATCTCGACGGTCCACCCGAAATTACGGTCTTGCATCCCGATCGACTCGAGCGTGCGCCAACGAACCGCGCGGAAGGGCCCCAAGTCGGTGTACTGCACGCCGTAGAGCAGCCGAAGCCCGCGACACGCAACGATGTTACCAACTCGCTGCTGAACGCTGAGCGCCCCGGCCTCCCGTCGCCCCGTCGTGCGGGAGCCGATCGTGAGCTCGGCTTCGCCGCGGAGGATGGGATCGACCAAAGATGGAAGCTCAGAGGGGTGGTCGCTGTAGTCGCCGTCCAAGAACACGACGATCTCTGGCGGGTCCGTAGCGAGGTACTCGAGTGCCCGAAGGCAAGCCGCGCCGTAGCCTCGCTCGGGCTCGTGCACCACCTCGGCTCCTGCGTTGCGGGCAACCTCGGCGGTGCGATCGGTCGATCCGTTATCGGTTACGACGATGCGCCGGACCCGTGCGCGCGGTATCTCCTCGAGCACTTTCGGGAGCGCGCGCTCCTCGTTCAATGCTGGAATGACGACGTCTACGGAAGCCATGGGAAAAGAGGACCATTCCCCGTCTTCTAGAGGCGCTTGGAATAGTACTCGATGACGAGGTCGATCTCGAGGGGGAAGGGCACCGAATCGGGCTTGGGAAGCGCCTTTGCGGTGGCTGTCTTCTTGCCTTCGTCGAACTCGATCCAGTCGGGCCGAACGATCCGCACGTCTTCGAGAGACGCATCGACGGCCGCCAGGTTCTGGCTTCGCTCCCGAAGACTGACGACGTCGCCTTCGCGAACGCGATACGAAGGAATGTCGAGCCGTTTGCCGTTTACGAGAAAGTGGCCATGACAAACGAGCTGGCGAGCTGCGGGGATGGTCGGCGCAAAGCCCGCTCGGAAAACGAAGTTGTCGAGGCGACGCTCGAGGAGCTCGAGGAGCTTGTCACCCGAAGGGTCCTTGCTGTGGACCGCTTCGCGGTAAAGCCGCATGAATTGGCCTTCGTTGAGGCCGTAGTTGAATCGCAGCTTTTGCTTTTCCAGAAGCTGCTTCTTGAAGTCGCTCATTTTGCGGCGGCGCGCGGACTTCGGCCCGTGGACACCGGGCGGATAGGGGCGGTTCCACATACTCTTCCGCGACAGCCCCGGCAGATCGATGCCGAGGGCGCGCATGCGCTTGACCCGAGGTCCTGTGTATCGAGACATCTGTTAGGCTCCCGGCGCGAAATCTGGAGGTTTTTCCGAGCTCGCGCGAAGGCGGCCCTTTTAGCGGCATTCCGACAGGGAGGCAAATCGAGGCGAGACCGCTGGCCTGCCGGCGGGACCGCGGGTAGCGGGAGGTGGAATTTCCCGTTAATCAGGGGGATGGGGGAGGCACGCACCATTCATTTCGTGTCGCTTGGGTGCGCCAAGAACCGGGTCGACACCGAGGTCATGCTCGGGGTGAGTGACGAGGCTGGGTTCCGACTTGTCGACGATCCGACAGATGCCGAGGTGATCGTCGTCAATACGTGTGGCTTCATCGGGCCAGCCAAAAAGGAGTCGGTGGAGACAATCCTCGAGATGGGGGTCCACAAAGAACGGGGCACGTGTGAGAAGCTCGTCGTGGCTGGATGCCTTTCGCAGCGGTATCCGGAGGAGCTGGGGCTCGAGCTGCCGGAGGTCGATCACTTCCTCGGCTCGAGCGACATGTTGAAACTGCGCACGGTTCTCAAGGGTCGAGAGGAACGGATGCTGGTCGGCAACCCCGCCGAGTACACGATGCGCGCCGACGACCCGCGGATCCTCACCGAAGCCTCCCACCGCGCCTATGTCAAGATCGCCGAGGGTTGCAATCGGTCGTGTAGCTTCTGCGCGATTCCTTCGTTTCGCGGGAAACAGCGCTCGCGGGCAATCGGCGACTTGGTCCGCGAGGCCGAGCGACTGGCAGCCGCCGGAGTCGTCGAGTTGAACCTGATCAGCCAGGACACGATCGCCTACGGACGTGATTTGTCGGAACGCGTAACACTCGCAGGGCTCCTCGAGGCGCTTGGCGGGGTCGATGGCATCCGCTGGATTCGGGCGCACTACCTCTATCCCGAAAACCTGACGGACTCGCTGATCGAAGTGATCTCGCGGAATGACAAGGTGGTTCCGTACATCGACATGCCGCTTCAGCACGCCTCGGACCGCATGCTCCAAAGAATGCGCCGGGGCCACGGCGGGGACAGGATGATCCGTGTCGTCGAGCGCCTTCGTGCGGCGATTCCCGATCTCGTTTTTCGTACGACGTTCATCGTCGGTCACCCAGGCGAGACCGACGCAGACTTCCAAGAGCTTTGCCAGTTCGTCGAGTGGGCCGAGTTCGACCACGTCGGTGTGTTCCTCTATTCCCACGAAGAGGGCACCCCGAGCGGAGACATGCCAGACGGACCGGATGCCTCGATCGCCGAAGCGCGTCGAGCTGAGCTGATGCGAATTCAGCGGCCGATCAGTCGCAGTCGGCTGGAGATTCGCATCGGCACGAAGCTCGACGTCCTGGTTGAAGGGGTGAGCGATGAAAGCGATTTGCTCTTGCAAGGGCGCTGGTGGGGACAGGCCCCCGAGGTCGATGGAAGCGTGTATCTCGCAAACGGCACGGCCCGGCCTGGGGAGATCCGTCGCGTCCTCGTCACCGACGCCGCCGATTATGACCTGATGGCCGACTTCATCGACGCTTCTGGGCAACGCGACGCGCCGCCCGACGCAAAAGATCCCCGACCCGCGAAAGTTAAGCTACGAACGCTAGGGTGAGGTGGACTGAGCTCGCCATCGTGCTCGTGTTGCTGGCGGCCATGAGCAGCTGTGCAACAGCGGTGCCTGCGATGGTCGGCGGCTCGACGACACCGAAGAACCGAACCGACATCGGTATCGGTGGCGCAGCCCGCGTGCCACTTGGGGACCTGAAAGATCCCGTCGTGACGGATCCGGGCGAGCCGGGTTACCGTGAAGCTGCCGATGCAGGGGGGGTCGTGCCGCTGGCATATGCACGCTACGGGTTGAGCAGGACCTGGGACCTCGGGTTGATGGTCGCAGGCACGATGGTGCGAGCCGACGCGCGCCACGAAACCCTACTGCAAGATGGTTCGACACGATCGAGCCTGGTCGTCGGGATCGCACCTTACGGTGGCTGGATCACCGACCGCGATGGCTCGGGGAGCGGCGGACGAGTCGGCCTCGAAGTGCCCTTCACTTTTGGGGTGGACATCGGCGGCATTTACGAGTTTTGGATAGGCGCACGGGGCAGTGGTGAGTACGTTCTCGGAGACTTTCGGATTTCGGGAAGCGCTGCGCGGGCGAGCGGCGCCGGGGTGCGAATCGGACCAGTCATCGGGATGGCCCTCGGGGTGCGCCGATTTCACGCCTTGATCGAGCTTACCGCGGCCTACGAACACTGGTTCATCGACCAGGCGGGGGTCTCGCTCGATCGGGGAGGCTTTGCGTTGATCCCTGGCTTTGGGCTCAGACTCCGATTGTAGCGATCGAAGCCTTACACCTCACGCAGCCTTCGGGCGCCGTGTTCTCTTCTTTTTCTTTTTCGGGATCGCGGCATCGCTGTTCCTGAAGAGGTTGCCCACGAAAGCACCCATCAAGGCCATCATCGTCGCCATCAGGGCGCCTAAGATGTACGCGCCGAGCGAGAGTTGATAGACGTCGGCGATGCTCGACAGATACGCCATCGTCGGGATCGCCGCGAGAAGGCCCCCAACGGGAGGCTCGAGGAAGTTCTTGCCAGGTGATACGTAGTTGAGCGCCGCCGCGCCGGTGAACCAAAGTACGATGGTAATTACGATACCCGCGAACCCCTGCGGGTCATAGGGCGGTATCAGCAGCGGCAAGAGCCCGAGGGCCAACGCCGCCATCACCAAGAAGAGGCCGAACGAGATCGCGACCCAGCGGAGCTCGAACTCATCGGGCTGGTGTCTTCTCGCGTGCGCTTCTTCTTCGGTGAGCTCGGCCAGAAGCTCCGAGAGGCGCGCTCCGCACGAATGACACCGCTCGGTTCCTTTCGGGTTGAGTGCGCCGCATACGTGGCACTCGATGTCGTCGGCAGCCATATCACCTCGCCTCGCTGGTTGCGTGTCCCCGCAAGGCATTGTCTACGGCGACGAGCCCGAGCGCAACTGCCTGTACATTCGAAGGAAACCGCCCTGGCTTGACCTGACGACCGGGCCCGCTACCTTCCCGCACCGCCCGGAACTGAGGCGACAAGGAGGCCGGAAGTGGCCCGTTTTATCGACGAGTTGAAGCGAACACATTCCTGCGGCGAGCTGCGCGAAGACCACATTGGAGAGGAGTGCGTCCTCTTTGGCTGGGTCCAAAATCGGCGCGACCACGGGGGTTGCATCTTCATCGACCTGCGCGACCGCGACGGACTGACCCAAGTGATCTTCGACCCGGAAACCACTGCGAAGGAAGCCTTCGAAACGGCCGACCGTGCGCGCTCGGAGTGGGTCCTCGGCATCCGCGGCACGATCCGCGACCGAGGCACCAAGGATGACGGGACGAGCCTTCGAAACCCTCGCTTGGCAACCGGGGCCATTGAAGTGATCGCGGCGGAGGCGACGGTCTTCAACAAGGCGGATACGCCACCGTTCGAGATCGAAGACGATATCTCCACGCACGAAGACAAGCGCTTGGAGTTCCGTTACCTCGATCTTCGGCGTGCGCCGCTTCAAAAGAATCTGATGATGCGGAGCCATCTCAACCACGAAACGAGAAACTATTTTCAAGGCCAAGGGTTTCTCGAGGTCGAAACGCCGTTCATGGTCCGGTACACGCCAGGCGGCGCGCGCAACTTCTTGGTGCCGTCACGACTCTATGGCGGCCACTTTTACGCACTTGCTGAAAGCCCGCAGCTCTACAAGCAGCTGCTGATGGTGGCGGGTTACGACAAGTACTACCAACTCGTGCGCTGTTTCCGCGACGAGGACCTTCGGATCGATCGCCAGCCCGAGTTCACGCAGATCGACGTCGAAATGTCGTTTATCAACCAGGACGACCTGTTTAGAGTCATCGAAGGGCTCATTTTCCGGCTCTGGAAAGAGGTGCTCGGTGTCGACCTCGAAACACTCTATCCGGAACGAAGCTTTCCGCGTCTGCCGTTTGACCAATCGATGGAGCGCTTCGGCAACGACAAGCCCGACATGCGGTTTTCGATGGAGCATGTCGATCTCACCGACCTCACGGTCGAGCATGGCGGTGGCGGCATTGGCATGCTCGAGCCCATCGCGAAGAAGTTCGCGGACGGGGTGTATCGGCGAGACCTGCCCACCGAGATCGTGAAGGCGTTGGTCGTCCCGGCAGGCCACGGCTTCTCCCGAAAGGACCTCGACGCCCTCGAGAAGTTCGTCGGGCAAATGGGTGCGAAGGGCCTGGCACGGGCCAAGGTCGACGCCGGAGGCAACTGGCTGCAAAGCCCGCTCGCCAAGATGGTCACGCCAGAGTTCCGCAAGGCCGTCAACGAAGCGGTAGCCGCAAAGGACGGAGACCTGATCCTCTTCCAGTTTGGACCGACGCCCAAGGTGCACACGGTGATGGCCAACCTCCGGCTTCACGTGGCGCGCAAGCTCGGCCTGATCCCCGAGACGGGAAGCGGTGGCGAGTGGAACTTCCTCTGGGTAGTCGACCCACCCCTTTTCGAGCGCAACGAAGAAAAGAAGCGCTGGGATGCGGCTCACCACGTGTTCACGCGGCCGCACGACGAATGCATCGAGCTCCTCGAACGCGACCCTGGGAAAGTGCTCTGCTACCGGTACGACCTCGTGCTCAATGGCTTCGAGATTGCCGGGGGCTCGATTCGTTTGCACGACCCGGAAGTCCAGAAAAAGGTTTTCGAAGTGATCGGCCTCGGCGACGAGGAGGCGCGCGAGCAGTTTGGGTTCCTCCTCGATGCCTTGAACTACGGAGCTCCGCCGCATGGCGGCATCGCGTTCGGAATGGATCGGATCGCCATGCTCGCCGCCGAGACCGAGTCCATTCGGGACGTCATCGCGTTTCCAAAGACTCAGCGCGCCAACGACTTGATGACCCGCGCTCCGTCGCGTGTAGAGCCCGAGCAGCTCCTCGAGCTAAAGATCAAAACCCTCGAATAGGGGGACCCCACACTATCGCCTACCTAGTGGCCGAGCTCGTCGCAGGCTTCCACATCGCCCCCAAAGCAGCGACTCTCGAGTGAGCCCTCCTCTTCGGGTTCTTTTTCCTTTGCTTCGACTCGGTCGGGTCCTCGGCCGGTCGATGGGTCCCACCCCGCCGTTTCCGCGCGATCGCCTGCCTTCTTCTTGCCACATCCCAACACGAGGACGAACACGATGAATAGCGAGAACTTGCCGAGCGTCTTCATCTCCTGACAATGTTAGTCATCATGAAAGCCACCGTCAGATCTTTGTTCGTCGCCCTGTTCGTGCTCGCCATGGCGGTGCCCGAGGCTCCCCTGAGCGCAGACGAAGACTCCATGAAAAACTGCTACGACGTTCGTGGTGAGGCGCGGTACGGAGCGCTCGGTTACAAACACATCGTGATCGTGACCAACAGATGCGATATCACGCTCAAATGTGAGGTGTGGACCGACGTAGACCCCTCACCCCGCGTGTCGCTGACCGTCGGCCCGAACGCCACCCAAGAGGTCGCCTGCCGAATCAACTCCCCGGCGCGAGGGTTCAAGGCCTTCGGCGAGTGCAAAAAAGAGTAGCGCTCAGCCCACCCCAGGCTATCGCCTAGGGAGCGTGGTGAGGAAGCGCTCGAAGACCGCGTAGCCTTCGACGAGCTTGTCGAGCTCGGTGTACTCGTTGGGTTGATGCGCTTGAGCTGCAGTGCCAGGGCCCAGGTTCACACCGGGAACGCCGATACCGTCGAAGCGAGCCACGTCGGTCCAGGCTTGCTTGCTTCGCACTTCGGTCACGCCGCAGGTCATCAGGTGCTGAACCAAAGGATTCGTGGCGTGAGGGCGACCCGCAGGAGACAGGTCGGTGGCCCGCACCTCGCACCCGTCGTCGACCAGACCGCGCACGTCGTTGAGCGCCTCTTCGGGAGTTCTCCCTGGGGCGAAGCGATAGTTGACATTGACGTCGACTTGGCCTGGGACCACGTTACGCGCGCCTCCGCCTGAAATCACGGTGGGCGTCATCACCTCGCGGAAAGTGTAGCCATCGATCTCGACATCGTTCGGCTTGCGCTTTTCGAGCTCGCTCAAGAAGGCGGCCGCCTTGTAGAGGGCGTTGTCACCTTGCCAGGGTCGCGCGCTATGGGCCGTGCGTCCGCGAAAGGTGAGGGTTGCATGAACAGACCCCATCGCGCCGAGCTGCAGCTGATTGTCACTCGGCTCGAGACAGATCGCCAAGCTCAGCTCGCGTAGCTCGGGATGAGTCTCGAGAATCGGCCCGAGTCTGTTGTCCTCGAAAGGACCTTCCTCGCGCTCGTAAAAGATCAGCGTGAGATCGCAGGGGAGAGATTCGCGATCGAGGCGCTCGACCACCTCGATCATGATCGCGAGCCCCGACTTCATGTCGGCCGCACCTGCCCCGTAGAGCTTGTTGCCTTCGATTCGGACAGGCCCGTTGTGCTCGGTTCGAACGGTATCCAAATGCCCGACGAGCGCGATGCGAGGCGCACTCTCGCGGCGCACCGCTCGCACGATGAGACTGTCGTGGAAGCGAGTGATGGCGTCGGCCCCCAAACTCCGCGCCAGGCGTTCCTCGACGTGATTGCAAAGATCCGCCTCCTCGCCGATCGGGCTCGGAATCTGCGTCAGCGCCAGCAGAGTGTCGGAAAGCGCCTGGAAGACGTCGGTCATCGCGCCGAGCTTAGCAGGGTGATCCTACCGGACCACGTCTTCGGGCGTATCCCAGTCGTCGAGCGAGCGCACAATCGCCGGCGTGAGCTCGATCGGCCAGACTTCGACTTCGGAAAAGAGCTCCTGGAACGATCGGCGACCGTCCCCAATGACGTCATCGAGGACCGGAACCAAACGCTCGGCGTCGTATCGCGCGAGCATCGGTTCCCACGGAGCCTCTGGTCCGCGACGAGGGGCCAACACCACCGCTTCGGTCGGGTGATCGCGGAGAAGCAGAAGAGCCTCGGTCATCACATGGGGCATGTCGCACGCCACAGCGATGACGTATCGTTGGCCCGCCTCACGTGCAAACGCGAGAGCCGCTCGTAACCCACCGAGCGGACCGGATCCGGGGGGCTCATCGTCGACGCGCGGAAGCTCCGTGACCAGACCGGAGTACGGGCTCGCATTACCCACGAGCAACGGAACGAGACCTGCGTCGCGACCACGGTCGACGAGTTGCTCGAGGATCGTCTGTGAGCCGCCCGGCACCGTGAGAAGCCCCTTTGCCTCGCCCATGCGACGGGACTCCCCGCCGACGAAAATGGCGAGCTGGGTGTGGGACGCGATCGTCATCAGACGAGAAGACCCGCATCGTTCGGAACGCGGGCGGCGAGTTTTTCGACGACGCGATTCAACTGGTCTTGCTGAATCGCGCTGGTGACGAAGTTGGTGAAGAAGACCGTGAAATATGCCGCCACATCGAGAATGACCGCGATCATCGACGTGTCTTGAACCGGACCCAACCCGTTGCGCTCTTCAAAGTTCGCGATCTGAAGAGAGATTTGATAGTCGACCCAGATTCCGTAGATCGCGAGGGTGATGATGACGAAAAAGAAATCCAGCCAATAGCCTCTGCCCGTGGGCGTCTTGCCGTCCAGAGCCTGGAGGTCTTCATAGATGCCGTGGTACCAGAACGGCAAATAGAGGCCGAGGGTCAGGATGCTGAGAACCAACACGAAGGCGGGTTCGCGACGTTGTACGGTCGGAGTGGTCATTGAACGGTCCCTTCTCCCTCGCGTGATGGGCTGTGTCGGCTAAGTTTCGTCCCATGAACGGTGCGTCTACGCAAGCGGCGACGATCGGTGTGATCGGTGATGTTCATCTGTTCTGGGACGCCGAGGACGTCGCTTTCTTCAACCGAAGTAACTACGACATGCTCCTTTTCGTGGGCGACTTGGCCGCATACACGCAGGTCCGAGGGCTCGGGGTAGCGCGGTCGCTCGGAAAGTTACGGACCCCAGCGTTGTGCATTCCGGGCAACCACGACGGCTTGCACGCGCTTCAACTGGGCGCCGAGATCACCCCGCGCGCCCATCGTCTTCGAAACGTGTTTTGCCAGGGCCAAGACTGGCGCTGCAATAATCTGGACCGCGCGCTCGGCGACGTGAAGCTCGTGGCGTACAGCCGACAAAAGGTCGAGCTTTCCGGCATCGCGTTCAATCTGGTCGTTTGTCGCCCTCATTCGATCGGCGGTCGAAGGGTCGCGTGTCTGCGCTACCTCGCCAAGAAGTATGGGGTCGATTCGATGGACGCGTCGAGCGCGCGTTTGAGAGCGCTGATCGATCAATGTGACGATGCTCCGATCGTGTTCTTGGCGCACAACGGCCCATCCGGGCTCGGTGACCGTGCCGACTCGATCTGGGGTTGCGATTTTCGTAAGCAGGAAGAGGATTGGGGCGACCCAGATCTCGAAGAGGCGGTTCGGCACGCCAAGGATCAAGGCCGCGCGGTCCTCGCTACGGTCGCGGGCCACATGCATCGAAGGACCAAATCCGGAAAGAACCGCCCAGGGCAAATCACAAAGGGCGGCACGCTGTACATCAACGCCGCAGAGGTCCCCCGCCACCGAATCAAACAAGGCGCAATGAAACGCCACCACGTCGAACTCACCCTGACCCACACGACGGCGACAGCCAAAGACATTTGGATCTGAGCGACCGGTGTCTCGAAGTGCGGCGCACGGCATGGTGTTAGTGAAGTTTGGTCCTCGCATTGGCCATTTTCAGCACGCGTTTGAAGTGTGCTTTCTCGACAGGCTGGACTGAGAGCCGCGACCCCTTCTGCGTCACCCGCATCCCTTCGAGCGTCGGGTCGTCTTTGAGCGCCTGTAGCGACACGGCCTCCTCGAACTTCTCGACGAACGAAACATCGACCATCGACCATCGCGGGTCTTCCTTCTTCGACTTAGGATCGTAGTACTTGCTATTCTCGTCGAACTGGCTGCCATCCGGGTAGGCCTCTCGAGAGATCTCACAAACCCCTGCCGCGCCCGGCGGTTTGGCGCTCGAGTGATAGAAGATCGCTAGGTCCCCAACGGCCATTTCGCGCATGAAGTTGCGCGCCTGGTAGTTGCGGACCCCATCCCAGCTTTCGGTGCCGTCACGCTCGAGGTGATCGATCGAATAAACATCGGGCTCGCTTTTCATGAGCCAGTACTTCGTCGGACGCTTGGGCATGCGCGCTTACTATCGCACAGTTGGCCGCCAGCTCGACGCAGATTTGACCACGGAACCGATGTCGTTCGATCATCGCAAAGTCTTGAGCCGCAACGTCATGAAGAGGCTGCTCGCCGGGGGGCTACCACTCGTCGTGTACGTGTACACCGCGTCGGGGTACGCTCATTGGCTCGACACCGGAGAGTTCGTGGCTGCCGCAGCCGACTTCGGAATCTCTCACCCCCCTGGTCATCCGCTGGCATCGCTCGTCCTCGGGTTGGCAAACTTGTTGCCGATCGGCGCGCTCTCGTTCCGCGTGGCGTTGGTGTGCGCCCTTCTCGGTGCAGTCGCAGCCGTGGCTCTTTTTTCTGCGTTAGAACGAACCTTCCGCGTGAGCGGCGTCATTCGCGAGCCGTTGATCGTTCCGCTCTCGTTGGCAGGCACTTGGTGGGTGGCGGGTAGCCAGGCGTGGTGGTTTCAGGCGGTGCGTCCCGAGGTGTACGCCCTGCAAGCGGCACTCCTGTGCATTGCAATCGAGCGCCTGCTATGCGTCGCGACTTCGGGCCGGGACGGCGACGTTCGACCCCTCTATCATGCGGCGCTCGCCATCGGGTTGGCCCTCGCCAACCATCATTACCTCGTGCTCTTGGCCCTAGTACCCGCCATGTGGCTGTTGATCGGCGTTTGGACGGTCTGGGGATGGCGCCCTTTCGCTTGGTCGACCGGGTTCCTCGGTGCCGGCTTGCTGACGTACCTCTTCTTGCCGCTCCGCGCAATCTCGGAACCGTTTCTCAACTTGGGTGACCCGACTACGCCGTCTCGCTTCGTATGGGTCGTCAGCGCGCAAGCGTTCCAAAAGAGCCTGGGACCGGAGCGGATCGCACCCTTTCGCGAGCACCTCACCGACGTGATCGTCGCCATGGGTCAAGACCTGCACTTGGGAACGCTGCTTCTCGCGCTGCTCGGTGCCTACTTCATGCTCCGCGTCCGCGCTGCGCGGAAATTCGGTCTCTTTTGGCTCACCGTCTGGCTCGTTTACATGATGGGTCGAGCCTTACTCGGTTTTGTGCATGGCAATCCCGATGCATTGGCGTACTTCATGATGGCTTACGCCTCGGTGGGTGTGTTCGCCGGGTTCGCCCTTGGCGTCGTCCTCTCGGCGGTCGCGGAGGCAGCTCCGGGTCGACCAAGGCTGGTGCCGGCGCTCGGTGCGATCGTCGCATTGGCGTCGCTATTTCAATTTGCCCGTTCGTACGAGGAGGCTTCGCTTGCGAACTTCGTTGATACGGATGTCTTCGACGACGGCCTGCGCCGCTCACTTCCCGCACGCGCGGTGGTGTTGGCCCACAATCCAAATACGATCTTTCGCTTCTGGGGCGGAGAGGCCGAAGAGCTGAACCGACCCGACGTCACGATGGTGCCGCTCCCAATGTCGAGCTACCCGAAACTGGTCGATCGGCTCGTCTCCGACGAGCCCGAGCTCAAACTGTTGCTGAGGAACTATGTCCTCGACGGCCAGCTCAACGCAGCCGACCTTCAGAGTCTTGCCGCGCTGCGACCCGTGTTCATCGAGATGGACATCCGGGTTGCCACCGAGATGTTCGACATGTTGGTGCCCGAACAGCTCTATCACCGGGTCCTCACCGCCGACATCACCGAGACTGACGAAGGGCAAGCGATGCAAAGGCACGGAAAGCTCTGGGATGACATCGACGCGCGCATCGGTGAGCCGCATGACGCGCAGACCGAGGTTCAGCTCCTGTGGCGCCACTACAACGATGCACTCTATTTTGCGGGCGTTGGTGATCTGCACGGGGCCCGGCGAAGCGTGGGAGCGGGGCTCTCGTTGAACCCCCACGCGGCGGAGCTCCTGCTGATGCAAGACGCCCTCAAGCACGCCCCTTCAGGTGAACCCATCGACATCGCCCCGTTTCGCGTCCAATGAAATGGGGTCTGACCGTTTTTCAACGTGCTTGGCGCTCGACGCGGCGGGCGTGGCGGTAGACTTCGTAGAGGCGTTGACGAATGGCCGGCGGGACGCTTTTTCGTAGGTCGATCTTCCAGCCCGCAGGTTGTTCGATCAAGACGATAGGCGTGTAATCGGGCGCTGTAGACGATGAGCGCACGTAAGCCGTGTTTCCTTCGATGTCGATCATGAGCTCGTCCTTGGCGGCAACCAGCTGCCCGAAGACGAAGCCACCAAGCCCCTGGTCGTGCTCGCCCTGCCAGTTGGAAAAGCAGCTTCGGAAGAGGTTCTCGTCGACGAGCTTGAAGCGTTCGCGAGCCTGAAGCCGCCGGCGGATCTCTGCTTGCGGGACGTCCCGGACATCGTACGCGCGAAACAACGTCTCGATGGTTGCGTTCGGAGATTCGAAGCCCGAGGATGCGGACTCGGCCTTGCACGAAGTCAGCGCAAGCAGGACGGTGGCGGCGATGGTAAAGGCTCGCACATAGCTGTTATTGCTTCGTTTTTGTGGGTTGTCCACCCATTGACGCGTCGCGTGACATGCTTAACTTGCCGCGAACGCAGGAAAAGCAATGCGATTGGATCGACTTACCACCAAAACACGCGAGGCTTTGGTCGCGGCGCAGCAGAACGCGACCGACCGTGGGAATCCCGAGGTCTACCCGGAGCATCTAATGCTCGAGTTGCTTGCGCAGGCCGACGGGCTGGCACCCGCGATTCTCGAGAAGGCCGGTGCGGACCTGCAAGGTTTGATCCGGGCGGAGGGCGCAATCCTCGACAAGATGCCCAAAGTGGCCGGAGGGTCCGAGCCCGGGATCTCCCGACGGCTGCGCAATCTGTTGACGGCGGCGTGGAAAGAGACCGAAGGGCTCAAAGACGAATACACTTCTGCGGAGCACGTGCTCCTCGCTGCATATGACGACGCGCAACTCAAGCAGGCGCTCGAAGCACAGCAGGTGGATCGCAAGAAACTCCTCGAGGCGCTCCAAGAGGTTCGCGGAACGCAGCGAGTGACCGACCCGGATCCAGAAGGGAAGTTTCAAGCGCTCGAGAAGTATACGCGCGACCTGACCGAAGCAGCGCGCCAAGGCAAGACCGATCCGGTGATCGGACGCGACGAAGAGATCCGCCGCGTGATGCAGGTGCTTTCGCGCCGTACCAAGAACAACCCCGTGTTGATCGGCGAGCCAGGGGTCGGCAAGACGGCGATCGCCGAAGGGATCGCGCACCGCATCGCGCAAGGCGACGTCCCCGAAGGTCTGAAAGAGAAACGCCTCTTGGCGCTCGACCTCGCGGCGATCGTCGCAGGCTCGA
>Ga0224497_10000114_pt1 | contig 64720 bp, 56 predicted proteins | sample SF_Jul11_sed_USG_4_FD_167970 | JGI IMG/M metagenome (GOLD analysis project Ga0224497, IMG submission 167970) | Sediment microbial communities from San Francisco Bay, California, United States - SF_Jul11_sed_USGS_13 | ecosystem: Environmental > Aquatic > Marine > Sediment | place: USA...
ACTGGCACTGGCACTGGCACTGGCATTGGCACTGGTACTGGCACTGACACTGGCGCTGACACTGTTACTGCGTCTGTTCGACTACCCAGCTGGCGTAGGGCTCAGCGACGTCGGAGGCTGGCAGGGCGACCAGCTCTGGCACCTCGTACGGGTGCTGTTCGTAGATCCACTCTTCGATGGCTTCGAAGTGCGATCGCCGCGTTTTGATCAACAGTTGGATTTCCGAGGCGACCTCGATCTTGCCTTCCCATCGGTAGAAGGAGCGAACCCCCGGAACGACCTTAACGCAGGCGGCGAGCCGTTCTTCGACTAATCCGGTGGCGAGACGCTCCGCCGTTTCGTCGTCTGGGACCGTGCAGAAGATGACGATGAGCTCGTGTGGGTCGGTCACGAGCCGAGTGTACTCAAAGCGTGTGGACCGTCACGTCGAGCCCACGATTGATCACCGCGACGGAGCGTTCCGGCACGATCTCGTAGCCCACGGGGGCGTCCTCGACGTCGGTGACGACCATCACGTAGCGGAGCTTGGTGCTCCCAGTCGGGGGTGGTTTGTAGTCGTCGGGCGGGTCGTGCATGCCCTGGCGCTCGACGTAGGCCATCGGTGCACCATACCGGAGCGCATACATCGAGCGACCATTGGTGAGAATGAAGCTCAAGCTGTTTTCGGTTGCGCCAACCTCTGCGGTGAGCCGTTCGACGAGCGCCACCGCCGTGCCGATCGCAGCCAGGGCCTGCGCCTCGGCGACGTCTGGGTTGTCGAGCTGTCCTGCGTCGTGAAGGAACGTCAGCACCGTGTGGAACAAATACTCGCTGTCGGTCTGCCCACGAATGTTGCGGCGAATGAAATCCGGAATCGTCTCGGAGAGGCTCGCGCGGATCGCGTCAAACCTACCGATCGTCCCTTCGTGCGCGAAGAGCCACTGCCGCATCCGAAACGGGTGTGCGTTCTCGGCGCGAAAGTCACCAACGGTGGGTTGCCGCAGGTGCAACACCGCGCAGTCGGAATGCACGTTGCCAGCGATGTGCTCCCAATCAACTCGCTCTGCAGTGCGCGTCGGTCGCTTCTTGTGCAGCACTTCGTCGCCATGATAGAAGCCAATCCCCCAACCACTCGCACTCGGCGGCGCCGTCTTTGGGTTCAACACCGCGCGCTCTTGGTAGAGCGCGTCGCGCATTCGATCTGCCCGGTTCGCCACGTATCCGATGAGCCTACTCATTGATTCACCATCGGAAGGTAAGTGGAGTGAAACATCATTGATCGATAAATCCAAAATACCACGCTGCGCGATCCTCATCAATGAAACCGGTGTCAGATGGCAACTTACACACGTACACAAAATGGGCGGTCCCCACAGGTTTGTGGTAGCGAGTAGTATGTCCGTCGCATTCGACGGTGCGCTGGATGACTACATTCAGCACCTGCGGGTGGAGCGGGGACTTTCGCAGCACACCGTGGACGGATACGCGCGCGATCTCGGACGCTTCGGCGCTCGGCTAGAGGACGACAAAACGCCTCTTGCCAAGGTCGATGAGGCCGACGTGGCTGGCTACTTGGTCACACTGTCGCACGAGGGCCTGAGCGCACGCACCCAGGCGCGAGCCTTGAGCGCGATTCGAGGTTTCTTCCGGTTCCTCGTTCAGGAGGGTCGGCGTAGCCGTGATCCTACGGAGCTACTGGAAGGACCGCGGCTGCTCCGCAAGCTCCCGGACGTGCTGAACCGCGACGAGGTTCTGCGGCTCCTCCAAGCACCGGCCGGCGACAAACCAAACCGAGTTCGCGATCGCGCAATGCTGCACACCATGTACGCCGCCGGCCTCCGCGTGACCGAGCTCGTGGACCTCGACCTCGGCGATTTGAATCTGGTCGAGGGTTTCCTTTCGGCCCTCGGCAAGGGCAACAAGCGACGCATCGTCCCGATCGGCGAGCATGCGAGGGTCGCGATGACGCAATACCTGAGCGAGGTGCGGCCCAAGTGGGCGCGACCGGCAAGCCGCGCCTGCTTCGTCACGGCTCGCGGCAAGGCGATGACTCGTCAGGGCTTTTGGAGCATCGTGAAGAAATACGCTCGAGCGGCAGGGATCACCAAACAGATCTCACCCCACAAGCTCCGGCACTCGTTCGCCACGCACCTTCTGGCAGGGGGGGCCGACCTCCGGTCGGTTCAGACCATGCTCGGACATGCCGATATCTCGACGACACAGATTTACACCCATGTGACGGGTGATCACCTTCGCAAGATGCACGAGCGGTATCATCCGCGAGGATAGGGATGATCACCGGTTCAGGTCGGTCTGCCAAACAATCGCCCGGCGTCACATCAATCGGTATCCTCATGGAAGATGTCGACGTTCGACGTATGGGTGATTCGTTTCTCGCCGGGTGGAGCTCCCCCCTCGGAGCGTTTGAAGAACGCGTTCGGCATCGATGACGCTAGCGCGCGGTCGCTCGAGCAGAACCTTCCCCGCGTCGTCAAACACGGCGTGGCCGCCAAAGAGGCGGGGGAAATGCGAAAAGTCCTCGAGTCGATCGGAGCGGTGGTCGAGTGCCGTCCTGCCCGGGACCCGAAACCATCGGCAGGACCCGGCCCCGCGGTATTCCAGCGGCCCGCCGAAGACCTTTTACCAGGCCGAATGTCGGCGATCGATCCGTTCGCGCCCGCCGCTCAACCCGACGTTCCGAGGATCTCGGTCGACGATCCCGTCGCTCCACGGCCGCCGCCGCCGCCGCCGACGAAGTCGGACGTGTCCGGAGTGCTTCGTCCGCCCTCTTCGGCGCCCCCAAGCTCGATCGATGAACTGATCCGAGCGAAGTCGCGCCAGCAACAACGAAACGTCTTCCTAAGGCAGGCTGTCGCGACGATCATGGCCGGCGTCGCGATTATTGGGATCGGTTGGCTCATGGGGAACTCGGTTTTTCGCGGCGACGCGGGCTGGGTCGGGATCGCTTTCGACGGAGTGGGAATTTACTTGCTCGGCGTCGGGGTGTGGGACCTATTCACGACGCTCAGGGGCTAGCGACGATGCAGATCACGATTCCGAAGTTGCTCTGGTTGATCGTCGCGTTTGGGCTCGCATGGAGCATCAATACGTGGCGACAACAAGCCGTCGCGCACGGGCTCGCCGCTGCCCGTGCAGGTGACCGCGGCGCTGCCGAGAGTTGGGTCGACCGTGCGCTCCGGGAGAGCGACTGCGAGCTTCACGAAGCCAAGACCTATTTGTCCTCAGCAACTCGTCAATACGTTCGTCGCCCGGACTATGTCGAGACGTTCGTCCACAAGCTCTATGACGGGGGAGCACCGAGTGTCGAGGTCTGTGATTCGGATGCGCTGGGCTTCAGGTTCGCCCACTATCTGGTCGTGACACTTCCTGAAGACTCGCGCGAGCAAGAGAGAGTCATCGCGGATGCTCAAAGCTTCGTCCGGCGTGATGCAGTCGTCTATCGCGGCGTGACCTCGCAGGAAGTCGAAGAAATCGTGCGCGGTTCGACCCTGGTCGGTGAGACCCGCGTGCTCGTCGATTTGCCTGCCGAAGCACGTTAGTCTCGGTTCGGGCGCCTCCACGTCGTTGTGCTATACGCGGGAGGCCGCGGCGCTGGGCCACGGTCCCGCACGCGCACTACTCGGAGGCACTCGCGTAATGGCAGACTTTCCGCAGCCGACTTCCGGCACCCCTCTACGCATGGGGGCCGACGAGCATCTTCAAGTTCCCGACGATCCCATCATCCCCTTCATCGAGGGCGACGGCACGGGCCCTGACATTTGGCGAGCGTCGCAGCGTGTCTTCGACGCCGCCGTAGACAAGGCGTACGGGGGTGAGAAGAAGATCGCGTGGTGGGAGGTCTACGCGGGCCAAAAAGCCTACGACAAGTTCGGAGAGTGGCTACCTGCGCCGACCGTAGACGGGTTTCGCGAATACCTCGTCGGGATCAAGGGCCCACTGACGACACCGATCGGTGGTGGCATTCGCTCGCTCAACGTCGCGCTTCGCCAGATGCTGGATCTGTATGTGTGTTTGCGACCGGTTCGTTGGTTCGAGGGCGTGCCCTCTCCAGTCAAGGCACCGCAGGATGTTCACATGATCATTTTCCGCGAGAACACGGAAGACATCTACGCCGGCATCGAGTGGGAAGAAGGCACCGAGGACGCGAAGAAGATGCTGGCGATCTTGAAGAATGAGTTTCCGGATCGCTTCGAGAAGATCCGGTTCCCCGACACGACCGGCTTGGGCCTCAAGCCAGTCTCGAGGGAAGGCACCGAGCGACTCGTCCGCGCTGCCATCGAGTATGCGCTCGCTCACGAGCGCAAGAGCGTGACCTTGGTCCACAAGGGGAACATCATGAAGTACACTGAGGGAGCCTTTCGTAATTGGGGCTTCGCAATGGCCGAGCGCGAGTTTGGCGACAAGGTGTACACGTGGAGTCAATGGGACCGCACCAAGGAAGCCAAGGGCGAAAAAGCGGCCAATGCAGAGCAGTCGGCAGCGCAGGAGCGTGGTGCCATCATCATCAAGGACGCGATCGCCGACATCGCGCTTCAGCAAGTGCTGACACGACCAAAAGAGTTCGACGTCATCGCGACCCTGAACCTCAATGGCGACTACCTTTCCGACGCACTTGCGGCTCAGGTCGGAGGCATCGGCATCGCGCCGGGCGGCAACGCGAACTATGTCACTGGCCGCGCGATCTTCGAAGCAACGCACGGAACTGCTCCGAAGTACGCCAACCAAGACAAGGTGAATCCGTCGTCGGTCATCCTCAGCGGCGAGATGATGTTTCGCCATCTTGGCTGGGATGAGGCTGCCGATCGGGTGATCAAGGGGGTTGAAGGCGCCATCGCTTCAAAGCGCGTGACGTATGACTTCGCCCGCCTGATGGAAGGCGCGACGACCATCAAATGCTCCGAATTCGGTGACAACATCATCGCGCACATGGGCTGAGGCGCCACCTGCTCGGAACGGACTCCCTCTAAGGAGGACAGCACTGTGAACATTCACGAGTATCAAGCGAAAGAGCTCTACCGGAATTACGGAATCCCCGTGCCGCAGGGCATCGCCTGCATGTCGGTCGAAGAAGCGAGCGCAGCGGCGAAGAAGCTCATCGAGGAGACTGGCAACGAAGCCGTAGTCGTGAAGGCACAGATTCACGCCGGAGGCCGGGGCAAGGCTGGCGGCGTGAAGGTCGTCAAAGGTGTCAAAGCGGCAACCGAGGCCGCGACAGACATCCTCGGCAAGACTTTAGTGACCCATCAGACCGGCCCAGAAGGCAAGGTCGTGCAGCGGCTCCTCGTCGAACAGGGTCTCGCCATCAAGAGCGAGCTCTACCTCGCGCTGGTCGTCGATCGAGAGGCGCGTCGGGTTGCGATCATGGCGTCGACAGAGGGCGGCATGGACATCGAAGAGGTTGCGGCCCGCACCCCGGAGAGAATTTCCACGGTGCACATCGACCCGGCCGTCGGCCTCCAAAGTTACCAGACGAGACAGCTCGCCTTTGCGCTCGGCCTGTCGAAGCAAGAGCAAAAAGGGTTCAGCAGGCTCCTCCGCGGTCTCGCAACGCTCTTCATCGACGAAGATTGCTCCATCGCCGAGATCAACCCGCTCATCCTAACCGAAGACGAAAGGGTCATCGCCCTCGATGCCAAGGTGAACTTCGACTCGAACGCCGACTTTCGGCACGAGGCCTACTGGAGCTCGGTCCGCGACTTCACCGAGGAGGCCCCAACCGAAACCGAGGCGAAGGAAGCGGGGCTTTCCTACATCCAGCTCGACGGTAATATCGGCTGCCTCGTCAATGGCGCCGGCCTCGCGATGAGCACGATGGACACCATCAAGTACTACGGCGGAGAGCCTGCAAACTTCCTCGACGTCGGGGGTGGTGCCGACCAAGAGGCGGTAACCAAGGCGTTCAAGATCATTCTTCAGTCCGAAGCCGTGAAGGGCATCTTCGTGAATATCTTCGGCGGAATCATGCGTTGCGACACCATCGCCAATGGCGTCGTCGCCGCAACCAAGGAGCTCGGCCTGAAGGTGCCTTTGGTCGTTCGACTGGAGGGGACGAAGGTCGAAGCAGGCCGGAAGATCCTCGATGAGTCGGGCCTCGCGATTACGTCGGCTGCCACGATGGCCGAGGGCGCTCAGAAAATCGTCGAGCTGGCGAAGGGATAACCGGAATGTCGATTCTCGTAGACAAGAACACCAAGCTCGTCGTTCAGGGAATGACCGGGAGCGTCGGCAAGTTCCACACGGAGCAGATGCTTGCGTACGGGACCAAGGTCGTAGCTGGCGTGACTCCGGGCCGGGGTGGGCAGTCCTTGATGGATGTCCCGGTCTTCAACACCATGCGGGAGGCCGTGAAGCAGACAGGCGCCAACGCGTCCTGCATCTTCGTGCCGCCGCCCTTTGCTGCGGACGCCATCCTCGAGGCCGCCGATGCGGAGATTCCCCTGGTCGTGACCATCACCGAAGGCATCCCGGTGATGGACATGATCAAAGTTCGACGCGTTCTAGATTTACAGAATAAGACCCGACTCATCGGGCCAAACTGCCCCGGCGTCATCACCCCGGATCAGTGCAAGATCGGCATCATGCCGGGCCACGTCCACAAGGCCGGGCGCATCGGCGTCGTGTCGAAGAGCGGCACTTTGACGTATGAGGCCGTGGGTCAGCTCACTGCGCTCGGCATCGGCCAAAGCACTGCGGTCGGGATTGGCGGTGACCCGATCAACGGCACCGACTTCATCGACATCCTGAAGCTCTTCAACGACGACCCGGACACGGATGGGGTGATCTTGATCGGGGAGATCGGCGGCAATGCCGAAGAACAGGCCGCGGCCTGGATCAAAGAGAACTTCCGCAAGCCGGTCGCCGGCTTCATCGCGGGTCGAACTGCGCCGCCAGGCAAGCGCATGGGTCATGCGGGCGCCATCATCAGCGGCGGCAAGGGCACGGCAGATGCGAAGATTTCAGCCCTCGAGGATGCTGGCGTGAAGGTCGCGCCGACGCCGTCCGACATGGGCACCACCCTGCAGAGCCTTCTCTAAGGAGGGATAGAACGATGTCGAAGAAACCGATGCGTGTCGTGGTCACCGGGGCCGCGGGTCAGATTGGCTACAGCTTGCTATTCCGCATTGCGGCCGGCGACATGCTGGGGAATGACCAACCGGTCATCCTGCAACTGGTCGAGATTTCGCCGGCGATGAAGGCGGTCGAAGGCGTCATGATGGAGCTCGAAGACTGCGCGTTTCCGCTGCTTGCCGGGATGGAATCGAGCGACGATCCAACCGTCGGCTTCAAGGACGCCGACGTGGCTCTATTGGTCGGTGCACGGCCGCGCAGCAAGGGCATGCTCCGCAAAGACTTGCTCGAGGCGAATGCTGGGATCTTCACCGGGCAGGGCAAAGCGCTCAACTCGGTCGCCAGCCGCGACGTCAAAGTGCTCGTGGTAGGCAACCCTGCGAACACCAATGGCTACATCGCGATGAAGAAGGCGCCCGACCTAAACCCCTCGTGCTTCACCGCGATGGTCCGGCTCGATCAGAACCGCGCCACGTCGCAAGTGGCCGCCAAGACCGGTCGCCCGGTCACCGACATCAAGAAAGTTACAATCTGGGGCAACCACTCAAACACCCAGTACCCCGATCTCTTCCATGCCGAGATCGACGGCAAGAGCGTCGCGGCCATCATCGACGATCAGAGTTGGATCGAGGACGATTTCATTCCGACCGTGCAACAGCGCGGCAAAGCGATCATCGATGCGCGCGGCCTCTCGAGCGCGGCGTCCGCAGCCAATGCAGCGATCGACCACGTACACGACTGGATGCTCGGTACCCCGGAGGGCGATTGGGTTTCGATGGCGGTCCCCTCGGACGGTAGCTACGGTGTTCCCGAGGGCCTCGTCTACGGCTTTCCGTGCACCTGCAAGAACGGGCGCTGGTCGATCGTCCAAGGCCTTCAGATCAACGACTTCAGCCGCGCCAAAATGGATGCCACCACTGCCGAGCTCCAAGAGGAGGCTGCCGCGGTCGCGCATTTGCTCTAGGCTCCAGAAACCACGCCTGGGGGTCCACCATGCGAAAGCCACGATTGGTCGAAGAGCACGAAGCAGCAGGGCGACGAGTCGACGTCGATGGTCACAAGATCTTCGTGCGAGAAGAGGGGCAGGGCGAGCCGGTTCTCTTGCTGCATGGTGTGCCCTCGAGCTCCTTCTTGTTCCGCAAGATGCTCGCGCCGATCGCCGAGGCGGGTTTTCGCGCCATCAGCTTCGATTTCCCGGGCGTAGGGTTGAGCGATAAGCCGAAGAACCTAGCGTACGATTGGCATGCGCTCTCGAAATGGGTAGGGCACGTGGTCGACGCGCTCGAGCTCCCTCCCGTGCATCTGGTCGTGCACGACATCGCAGGCCCAATCGGGGTCGAGTGGGCCATCCACAATCCGGTCAAAGTCCGATCGATCACGATCACCAACACGCTCCTCGACGTCGCGCATTTCTCGCCGCCGTTTCCCATGTGGACGTTCCGAGTTCCGGTGATGCGGCACCTGGTGTTCGCCACGATGAACACCCCGACGATGCTGCAGCTATTCCGCCAAACCGGCGTCAGGAACCCCGAAGCGATCGATGAAGACACCATCGCCAGCTATATCTATCTATTGAAGGCGAACGGGGGGCACCGTAGCTTCCTCGAGATCATGGCCGGCTTTGATCTAACCGAGCAGCATCGCGACTGGCTTCGAGACGGCCTTCTGGCGATCGACAAACCGATGCAGTTGATCTGGGGCGAGCAAGAAATCGCGATCCCCAAGGCGCAGCTCGATTACATCTGCCAGGCGTTTCCGCTTCGCGCGGAGCACATGGTCGAGGCTCGGCATTTCCTCCAAGAGGAGCAGCCCGAGGTCGTCGCGGCGCATATCACCTCGTTTGCCAAGGGCATTGCCGACCAACCAAAACGCGCTACAAACGCGCCGAGTTGATCAGAGAAATCAGCCGATAAAAGGAGCCAGAATGGCCGTCGAACGCACCCTCAGCATCATCAAGCCCGATGCTGTCGAGCAGAACAACATCGGAAACATCCTCGCCATGATCCAGGGCGCCGGCCTCGAGATCATCGGCATGCGGATGCTGCAACTCAGTCGCGCCCAGGCCGAAGGCTTCTACGAAGTTCACAGGGACCGCCCGTTCTTCGGCGAGCTAGTCGAGTTCATGACACGAGGCCCAGTCGTCGTGGCGGCGCTCGAGGGCGATAACGCCGTCGCGCGCTACCGCACGCTCATGGGCGCCACTGATCCGGCCGAGGCGACCGAGGGCACCATTCGCAAAGCGTACGGCACCGACATCGGTGAAAACGCTTGCCACGGCTCGGACAGCGTGGAAAACGGCAAGATCGAAGTCGGTTATTTCTTTCCCGAGTACGTCCTCAGGTAGCCGATGCCGGACGCGACCGAAAATCAGCTACGCCCATTGATCGAACAGGCCTTCGAAGACCGTTCGAAGCTCGCCGACGCTCAGTATCGGCAAGCGGTCGAAGAGACGATCGCGCTCCTCGACCAGGGCAAGATTCGAGTCGCCACCAGGGGCGATGACGGAGAGTGGACGGTGCATGCTTGGGCCAAGCAGGCGATCCTCCTCTACTTCGGTGTTCGCCGGATGGAGCGCGTCGAAGTCGGCGCGTACGAGTACCACGACAAGATCCCGCTCAAGAAGAACCTCGACAAGCAAGGGATCCGCGTGGTCCCACCAGGCACGATTCGCTACGGTGCACACATGGAGCCCGGCTCGATTCTCATGCCCGGATACGTGAACATCGGCGCGTACGTCGGTGCCGGCTCGATGGTCGATACGTGGGCGACCGTCGGTTCGTGCGCCCAAGTCGGTAAAGGAGTCCATCTTTCGGGCGGGGTTGGCCTCGGTGGCGTGCTCGAGCCCCTCGGCGCCACGCCGGTCATCATCGAAGACGGCGCATTCATCGGCTCCCGAGCGATCGTCGTAGAGGGCTCGCGCATCGGCGAAGAAGCGGTTCTCGGTGCCAACGTGGTGATCACGGCGAGCACCAAGATCATCGACGTCACCGGCACCGAGCCGGTCGAGATGCAGGGCTACGTGCCCCCGCGCTCGGTGGTCATCCCCGGCACCCGCACCAAAAAGTTCCCAGCAGGCGAGTATCAGATCCCGGTCGCGTTGATCATCGGCCGGCGAAAGCCGAGCACCGACAAGAAGGTGTCGTTGAACGACGCGTTACGAGACTTCGGCGTCTCCGTTTAGTGTGCGGACCTTTCTCCCGCACACTAGTGGTTGAAGTTTACCGTTCAGCGTCGGCGTTTAGTGCGAGGGTTGGTGGGTTATCCTTTGCCCACTGGTACGCCATGTAGGACGAAACCAGGTGACACACCCAACCGAAAAAGCCTCCGGTGCCGAGCCAGAGGCCTGGCGTGATGATCAACCAAACCACCCCGCGAAGAAACTTGCCGTTGTAGATCTGACCTGCGCCTGGAAGGACGAAAGACAGAATAGCCGCGGTTCCCGGGCGGTCCACCTACTTAAAATGGGTCCGCCCGCGGGATTGTCAACCGCGCTCGATTGCACTGCGCCCCAAACTCTGACACCCACCAGGATCGTGGAGCTTCCGGAACAGGCATCAACCGGCCCCCAGGATGCGATCGCGCGTCTACCGCACGAATGGGAGCAGACCGTTACGTCCTGGGGTGAGCCGGCCTACCGGGGACGCCAGGTCTTCGAATGGGTCCACCGCCACGGCGTCCTCGATCCTGCCGAGATGAGCAATCTCCCTAAGGCGTTGCGGGCGCGGCTTGCGGAAGACGGCGTCTCCTGGCCGCTCGAACTGGTTTCGTCGCACGTATCGGACGACCGCACCAACAAGTTGCTCGTCGCGATGCCAGACGGGGAGCGAGTCGAGACCGTTCTGATCCCCCAGCTTCAAGACTTGAGTGTCGTCACCCAATGCGTTTCGAGCCAGGTGGGCTGCGCCATGGGTTGCGTGTTTTGCGCGTCGGGCGTTGCTGGATTGAAGCGCCAGATGAGCGCCGCTGAGATCGTGGCCCAGGTATTGCTCGGGCGACGGGAGCTCGAATCCGATCAACGCATCCGTAACGTGGTGTTCATGGGCATGGGCGAACCGCTCCACAACTACGAAGCCCTCGCTCGTGCCCTCGTTCTGCTCACCCATCCCGATGGTATCGACCTCTCCAAGCGGCGGGTCACCGTGTCGACCAGTGGCTTGGTCCGCCAGATCGATCGCCTCGGCCGGGACTTCGGCGGGCAGGTGCAGTTGGCAGTTTCGCTTCACGCGGTCCGCGACGAAGATCGAAGCGCCATCATGCCGATCAACCGCAAGCATGGACTCGACGAGCTGATGGCCTGTTTGCGGCGCTATCCGCTCTCGAAGCGTCAGCGGATTACCATCGAGTACACGCTGATCAAGGGCGTGAACGACTCCGTCGCCGACGCCAACGCGATGGTCAGCCTGCTACGCGGCATTCCGGTCAAGGTGAACCTCATTCCGATGAACCCTATCAGCGCGTCTGATTTGCGGGCTCCGGACGCCTCGCACGTGACGCGCTTTCAGGAGCGCCTCACCCAGCGTGGCATGTCGGTTTTCGTTCGCAAGACACGCGGCGACGACGTTGCAGCCGCTTGCGGGCAGCTCGCGTTTCACGGAGAGCCCCGTAGAACGAGGCACACCTCGTCGCGAGGCTAGCTAGCCCCGCGACGATGACGTGACAGGCTGCCGCGTGCTTCTAGGGCTTTGACGATGTCGGCACGCTCCTTGTCGACGTCCTCGGGCGTCTTGATCGGCTGAAACCGTGCGTCGGGACCGTGGCGCTCGACACGAAGGAATGCCGGGTCGAGGAACGCCGTCAGCTCACCGACGAGGCGCTCGAATTGCACGGCCGGCTTGCCGTCGACTGTCTTGTTCACCGCGAACCAGGTCAAGGGAAACTCCGCGTCGATCGATCTCGCATCGAGGACGAAGGTATTGGTGTTGAACACCGGGATCCGTTCCTGGTCGAAGTCTGCCGGAAATCGGAACGACTCCACGATTTGTGCCCGGCCGTCGACCCGCGCCGGCGCGCCTCCTTTGTCTCCGCGCTCCTTTGGCGCCATCTCGGCCGTGAGCGCGGCTCCGGCTTTGATGTGCGCGCCGATGACCGCGGGGTCGAGCGTCGCCGTGAGGTTGTCGACATTGGACATCATCAAGGTCCGCCCGCCGCTGCTGTGAAAGCTCTCCATGATGCCAGAGCGCCGAAGCGCAAAAGTGAGGTCGCCGTGCCCCGGTGCATACGGGGAAAGCGCGCCCGCTTTGTCGCGGAAGAGCTGACCCTCGGGCGTCAGACGGAGGGAGATGAACTGTGGGAAGGTCTTGATCGGACAACGATCGGTCGTGAGGGACTCCGCCATCTTTCGGAGCACGTCATCGGTCGCGAAGCTCGTCATCAAGTAGACGGGAATCCGCGCGTCGCAGCGTTGCGCCGTGGCGGCGATGTCGCGCAGCTTCAGCTCCAAGAACGAGGCGCCATCGAGGACTTCCACCGCGGCCTTGACGGCCCCGCCAAAACGCGTTGCCATCCCACCTGCGAGGATGACGGCTGCCACCTCGCCTCGGTGCATCGCCTCCGTGCCGAGCTCCGTCAGCTCGCGTCGAAGGTCCCCGCCGATCGGGGGAAGCGCCTTGAGATCGCCTTCCTCCGGGGGTTCCACATTGCCGCGGATCCGGTTCTGTTCGGAGCCCGCGGTTCCTTCGGCCAACCGCTTTTGTAAGGATTCGAACGGAATGTCCTCGAATCCGTATCTTTGAAGAAGTTGCAGGGTTTCGTCGTCTATGTCCCGTGAGTCCATCTAAATCGCCCAAACCCAAGCACTTTCTGACGAACCTGTCGAGCGGGCCGCGCCTGCTCATCGAAGGGGGGGTGACGGCGGGTCGATCCGGACGTACACCTGAAAGAAGGTTTCCCATGCCATTCGCAGCGTCCTTTCTCGCACTCGTCGCCTCGCTGATCGTGGGCGCGATCGCCCTTCCTGCAGGTGCACAATCCTACGATCGGTCGGATGGTTACGTGGGGGAGACCGAGAACCAGGAGCCCGTGGTCGGTCGTGACGGCTACATTCGAGACGACGTCGCAGTCGAACAGGACCCGACCAACTACATCGTGATCGAAGAGGGGCAGGGCGCGAGCCAGGAGATCGAAGGCGAGACCGTGATCGTCGTCGAGGAGCCGCAACCCACCGCCGCCACCGAGAAAGCTCCCCCGGCGCCTACGACGGTGATCGTCGAGCGGCCGGTGGCGCCTTACGATGGGGCGATCTGGGTCGATGGGTACTGGTATTACGGCTCGGGCGGTTATGTCTGGGTCGACGGACACTACGTGGCACCGCGTACTAACTACGTGTTCGTTCACCCGCGCTGGGATTACTACGGCTCCGTTTGGTACTTCGTCCCCGGCTACTACCGACCGTGCAGCGTGTGGGTCAGCTTTGGGTACTACCGCCCCTTCTTCTACTACCCCCCTTATTACAACGCCTACTACTACCGCGCCCCGTACTACTATCCGCGCTACTACGGTCACTACGGAAGGCGGGGTTACTCCTCGTACCCGCAGGGTCGCGGCTATCCCGTCCGACGCACCACCGCGCGTGAAACCGGACATCGGGGCTACTCACAGCCGAGTCGATCGCGAACCTACGGAAGAGCGCCTGCCGTTGATCGCTCGCCAGGCTCAGCGTCTCGCACCCGCACGGTCGACCGCGGCGGAACCCGTCCGGCGCGGACGGGCACCTTGAGCCGAACGACGTCGACCCGGACCGCGACGGTCGATCGAATCCGCCCAAGCACGACTCGGACCTCGACCGTGACGAGGACAACGCCGAGCACGATGCGAACCGGGTCGATCGTTCGGACGCCGCCGCGAACGGGCACTACTCGGGCCAACGCCGTCAACCGAACGCGAACCAACGCGCCCTCGCGCACGAGCACCGTCAGTCGCCCGAGCTCCGGGCCCTCCCGGAGCGGCACCGTCGGTCGCCCGAGCTCCGGGCCCTCCCGAAGCGGCACCGTCAGTCGCTCGAGATCCAGGTCCTCCCGAAGTGGCACTGTGGGCCGCTCGAGACCTAGCCCTTCCAGGAGTTTCGGCTCTTCGCGTTCCGGGGGCTCTCGCAGCACAGGGCGGTCTTTTGGCGGCTCTAGGGGCGGGCGATCCACCTCGACGGCCCGAGGCCGCTGAACCCCTTCGTCGACTCTTTGCCGTTGCGGTGGGGGGGTGTAACCCTACATGGGGGAAGCGGAGCCCACCCCCAAGGACCATTTCGTGCACCACCGCTACCGAGAGCCTGTTTTCGTAGCGTTCGTGATCGCCCTGATCGCGTCGATATCGGTCCATTTGCCGGTCTACGAAGTTCTCGGCGATCTGGCGGACCACTTCCGGGCCCTGGCTGAGGAAGCCAGAAAAAAGAGCGACTTCGAGCCGGTCGAGGTGGAGTTCGACGTTCCCGACAGCTCTACCGCAGAGGCCCCCACGCCAAAGAAGCGCCAGAGCGCCAAGCGCCGCGCCAAGCCGCCGGAAAAGGTGGCCAGGGCCGTAGCGCAGCAAAGGAATCAGCAGGAGAAGCGCCCGCCGCCCCAGGAGCTGCTGAACCGTCAAGCGATTCAGCAGCGCAGCCAAAACCCCGATGTGGAGCCACCGCCTGATGCTCAATACATCGCGCAGGAGAACCAGCGGGTCGAAGAGGAAACCGCAGCGAGAGTTCGCAACTACAACCGTGACGACGAGGAGACTGCGGTCGGTCGGCAGCAGAAACCCACGTCGACCCTCGACAAAGAGGGTAATTCACAAGACGAAGAGGTCGCGGACGCTAGGGACAAGCAGGGCAGTGAAGCGCGAACCGTTACCGAGGATGAGGCCAAGCGGGAGCGCCCCGACAAGGCCATCGACGCGGATCCGATCAAGGCCGAGCGAGTGGCGAGCGAGTCGCCGAACGGCCGGCGCGCCGACACGACCGGCGATCAAGCCAGTAGGCAGGGCGACAAGACGATCACAATCACCGATTCTGCGGGCACGTTCACGATCGGTCGGCCGAGCCGCGCTGGGCAAGGTGGTGGTCAGCGCGCGAAGGGACGCGGGCCGGGGACCGAGCTCACTTGGTCGAAGTTCGAGGCGGCGGTCGGCTCGGACAAGCTTCGTGAAGATCGACGCGCCCGAATCGCCGAGCACAAATCCTCCCAACAGGGTGTGTCACGCGAAAAGAACTGGGACCAGTTCCGCGCGGCTATCGAGAACTTCACGCCGGCAGTCAAGCCCGGTGCTCAAACCGCGCTCAATGCTGCGGCATCCCCCTTCGCAAACTACATTGCCGCGGTGCACCGCCGGATTCACCGACAGTTTGCCGATCGGTTCCTTCGGAACCTCCCCATGTTCGCCGGAAGCCCCTACTCAGATCCGACGCTCATGACCAAGCTCGAAATCGTCCTCAACCAGGACGGGTCGGTGCACCGGGTGGGGATCGCGCGGACCAGCGGGCTTTTGCCGTTCGATTTTGGCGCGTTCAACTCGGTCTTGCGGGCGCAGCCATTTCCGCCGGCGCCAGGTTCGATCCTGAGCGGCGACGGGCGCGTCTACTTCCACTGGGGCTTCTACAAGAACCAGCGGCAATGCGGGACGTTCAACGCCGAGCCCTATATCCTTCCCAATCCTCCGGGAACCCCGGCCCAGCGCGACGGGCTCACCGACGCCCCGGATTGGGACACGGTCGTGCCTGAAGGGTCAACCCCGACCTGGCGCACGCGCGAGGAGCCCGACAACTCGGAGGACGAGCCCGAAGAGGAACAGCCGCGACAAAACAAGTCGCCTCCCGCCGAGCCGAAGGACGACGACGACGCGCCCAAGGTGCCTCCTGCGCCGCGCGGCTCCGCTGTCGGATGACCCGCGCCGAGCTCACCAAGCGCGTCAAAGAGGAAGCCGAAGCGATCGGGTTTGCACGCGTCGGTATTGCAGCGGCCGGCCCGCTCGATTCCGAGGGTGAGCGGCTCGATGCTTGGATCGCGGCTGGCCGTCACGGTCAGATGGCATGGATGGCCCAAACCGCGCCCGTCCGGAAGGACCCAGGTCATCCCGACATGCTCTCCGGTGCGAAAAGCGTCATCGTCTTGGCGGCACCCTACCTCCGGTCGAGCGATTACGAAGGACCGTCCCCCGGCCGGATCGCAAAGTACGCATTGGGGCGGGACTACCACGCCGTGCTTGCCAAGAAGGCGCGCCGGCTGCAAGGGCTCCTGCGCGACTCCGGCTACGTCGCGCGCGTGGCGGTCGATTCGAAGCCGGTGTTCGAGCGCGCATGGGCCGAGCGGGCGGGCGTTGGCTTCATCGGAAAGAATTGCTGCCTCATCGTGCCGGGGATCGGCTCGCACGTCTTTTTGGTCTGCATCGTCACGACCGCACCCCTCGTCGCGGACGGGGCGATGAGGCGCAAGTGCGGCACGTGCACGCTCTGCCTCGAAGCGTGCCCGACCCAGGCCTTCGAAGAGGCGCACGTCCTCGACGCGCGAAAGTGCATTTCATACCTCACCATCGAGCATCGGGGACCCATTCCCGAGGAGCAACGAGCCGCGCTAGGCCCATGGATGTTTGGGTGCGACGTCTGCCAGGACGTATGCCCCTACAATCAGACCTCCGCGACCGCGGGGGCTCCCCTAGACGCGTTCGCGGTCGGAGACCGATGGCGGGGCGTCGACGCTGCCGCGCTCCTCGAAATGGACGACGAATCGTTCCAAACCTGGGCACGAGGGTCGGCGGTGAAACGTGCCCGACACGAAGGTTTGGCCCGGAACGCCGCGTTGGTACTCGGGAATCGGGGGAGGGAGATCCACCTACGGGTGCTGGAAGACGCAAAGCAGAACCACGCCTCGGCGGTGGTGCGGGACGCGGCAGCGTGGGCGAGCACGAGGCTCAAGCGTCGGTTGGCTCCTTCAGAATAGACTCGAGCGCCTCGAGGACCTGCTCGAGCCCGGTGCGCGTAGCCGAGCTCACGCCAAAGACCTGATAGCCGCGTGCCTCGAGCTCGATCTTTACGCCATCGAATGCTTGCCGCACTTCTGGCAGGTCGAGCTTGCTGACCGCGACGATCATGGGCCGTTCGAGAAGGCGGGCATCGAAGCGCTCGAGCTCGGTCATGAGACCGTCGAAGTCGGTGATCGGGTCGCGTTCGGGGTCGGGGTCGACGCTGATCATGTGCAGGAGGACGCGGGTGCGTTCGACGTGCTTGAGAAACCGAAGCCCCAAACCAGCACCTTCGGAGGCGCCTTCGATGATGCCTGGGATGTCTGCGATAACGAAGGTTCGGTCGACCCCTAGCGAAACCACGCCGAGGTTCGGTACCAGTGTCGTGAATGGGTAATCGGCAACCTTGGGTCGCGCCCTCGACACCGTCGCGATGAAGGTACTCTTGCCGACGTTCGGGAAACCGACCACACCGACATCGGCCAGGAGCTTGAGCTCGAGCCGGATGCGACGGCGCTCACCGGGTTCGCCGGCTTCTGCGCGACGAGGCGCCCGGTCGTAGGGGGTGGCGAACTTTATGTTGCCGCGTCCGCCACGTCCCCCCTTCGCAGCGACGAACTCCGCTCCTGAGCGATCGAGATCTGCGAGCTGCGCTCCGCTCTCGTCGTCGTACACCTGGGTGCCGACCGGAACCTCGATCCGAACGTCGGCCCCGGCCTTTCCGAATTGATCCTTGCCGCGTCCGTCCTCGCCGCGTTCGGCGCGGACAACCTTGCGGAATCGAAGGTCGAGGAGGGTCGTCATGCGGTCGTGCGCCTCGAGGATCAAGCTTCCTCCGCGACCGCCATCGCCGCCGGAGGGGCCTCCGAGGGGCACAAACTTTTCCCGTCGAAACGCGACACAGCCGTTGCCGCCGTCGCCCGCGACGACTTCGAGCGTAACCTCGTCGACGAAGTCCACGCTCGTCAGTACGTCGAGGGGTAGGCGGGGGCAACCGACTTGGGACTCGAACAAATCCACCGGATGCGTACACTACACCTACCCGTAGTCTGCTGCCCCGATGCAGAGCCCGTGCCCTCAGAAGCAAGAATCATCCAAGCTTTGTACGCCAATAGCTTGGAAACAATCAGGTTGACGGAATCACTGAGTATCGAACCAGGGGATTTCGGCACGCGAGCTGCGCTCACCGACCGTCTCATGGAGCTTCGCCAAATCGCCGCCGAGCACGGGTTGGGTCACTTGGAGGCCTCGGTGCGGGCGGTGCTCGATCAGTTGAGGGAAGAGTCGTTCAGCCCAGCTTCGGTGCATGCAGCCGAGGTGCTCGCCCGTCGATGTCAGGAGCTGGCTCGGGTCCCCAGCCGGTCTGGGACCCACCCGGTCGTGACGGAGCCAAGGGCTCCGGGCGAGACCCTAGGGTCGTTTAGCCTTCGGGGGCGACGCGTGGTGGTCGCCGATGACGATGCCGAAGTGCGTTGGTCTTACGTGGGTATGCTTCGAGAGGCGGGTGCGAGGGTTGTCGAGGCGACGGATGGCGTGCGGGCTCTCGAGCTCGCGCGCTTGGCGGCGCCCGACCTGATCCTCGCCGATATCTTGTTGCCGCGGCTCGACGGCCTCGCCCTGTGTGCCGCAGTCCGGCGTGAGCCCAGCCTCGATGGGGTTCCCGTCGTTCTCCTGTCCTGGAGGGATGACTTTCTCCACCGCATGCCGGAGCTACAGGCGGGGGCCCAAGACTATCTACTCAAGGAGCTCCCCGCCCGGCAGGTCCTAGACCGCGTGGCGGCGGTCCTCGAGCCTCTGAGCGGCTTCGAGGAATCCCTGACCAGCGGAGCGGAGGCACGCGGGGATCTCGAAGAGCTAGGCGTGTCGGTCCTGTTTCGAGCGGTGCGTCGCCTCAGGCCGAACGCACGGGTTGTGCTCCAGGATCCCTGGAGCCTCTTCGAGGTCGAGCTTTGTGAAGGCCGCATCGTCGATGTCACGCGCACCGCGATCGACGGGACCGTGACCCACGGGCCGCGGACCCTGATGTCGTTGGCGGGGATGAGCTCGGGGCGTTTCGTCGTCGCTGAGCCGATCCCGGTGGCTGAGAGAGGCGACGTGTCGCTCGAAGAAGACTTCGAAGCAGCGACTCGACGGCTGAGCGAGTTGATCGTCAATCTCACACACACGCCCGATTGTCGCGTCGAGCTGGATCCGGCCGTGCTGGCCACCTACGTTCGGCATTCGCCGGCCAGAATCCAACGAATGATCGCGCGCCTGGCGGCCGGAGAGCCGCCTCGTGCATTGTGGGAGGCGGGTGATGGGTCGCGCGCGGTGGTGGATGCGCTATTGGTGACCCTGGCGAGGCAAGGCGCGGTCCGAGACGTGGGGATCTCGCGGGAGCAGGAAGTGATCGAGGCCGAACGAGAGCCTGAGCAGCCGATAGACCCTCTCGAGCGAGAGAACTTTCGCGCACACTGGGCGGTATCGATGCATCGAGAGCCAGCCAACCCGGTGCCGACGTTCCGCGACACGATTTGGCGCCGCGAGGTCGGCAGGCGGGACGAGGATGATGAGCTACTCTCTGGATTTACCCTCGAAATGCAGCTCACACCGAAGATATTGGGGTCGGGGTTCATCTTGATCTTCTGCGCGACCGTCGGTTTTCTCCTCTGGCGGGAAGTAGCTTTCGGCGGCGAGCAGGCGTATCCCGAGGCGGAGCCGACATCCAAGGCGGCTCAACCCCCGACGCAGGTCGTCGCGCCAGGCGATGCGGAGACAGAACCGGCGCCGACTCGGACGGGGCTGTCCGCCTTTGCGGGGGAGCTTCGGCCGGGCGTCCCGCCCTCGCTCGCCGCATCTGAAACGCACGGTGTGCTCGAGCTTGGCGGCCCGGCCGGCATCTCGGTGCAAGTCGACGGGATCGAGCGAGGCCCGCTGCCGGTGACGCTCGTGTTGGAGGAAGGTCGACACGCGGTGCGATACGCGATCGGCGACATTCGGACGTACCGTTTCTACTATGTCAAAGCGGGTACGACGCGCGTGCTCCGCGCGTCCCTGACACAGGGTGGTTTTGTTGACGACCGTTGAAATCGCGTGATAACCGCTGAGAGGGCTCCGCAGGCCGAAACCTCGGGAAAACCGGCCCGGTGGAGCCTCGAGAGGAAGTGGCGGATGCGACTGTTTGTGCTGGTGATGGTGGCTTTCGTTTCGACGACCGCTTGCAGCCGCGGAGGGACGGACCCCGATCTCTTCGCCGGCCTCGACACCCATGTCGACCTCACCGAGATTCGGCACCTCGCCGAGGTCGATGATGGCGGCTGGTACATCGACTTCGGCACCCCTGCGCAGTCGAAGTTCACCGTGGGCGACTGGCGGAGCGGCTGGGTGGGTCGCGGTGTGGATGGGGACACCACGTATGCGCACGCGGGGATGCGTGGCCGCGTGTACTTCAACGCGGACATGCAGGAGGCCCTGGTCGCCCGCATTCGGCTTCGGCCCCTCGGCACCCAGGCGCTGACACCGTACCTCAACAACAAACAGCTCGCGTCAGTTCACCTCGGGCAAGGGGATGGGTTTGCCGAGTACGACATCCCGCTCCCGAGGGAGCATGTGCAGCTTGGGGAGAACTACCTCCTGTTGACTTTCGGCGGCACGGTCCCGGTCAGTGGAGAAGCGGTTTCCGTCGCGGTCGACTCGATTTGGATTCGAGACGAGGGGGACCTGCCAAAGAGCGCGCAGGCTGCCCCCGCCTACGAGGGCTTGCTCGCGAATGTGCGACTCGGCGAAGAAGAGCGCCAAGCGATGGCCCTTTCGCGCGACTCGACGCTTCGTTACTATTTGCAGATCCCCGAAGGTGCTTCGATGGGGATAGGCGTCGGCTCTGAGGGCGAGGGGACGACACCGCTCGTCGTGGAGATCGCGACGGAGAGCAAGCCCGCCACGCAGGTGCTTGCAGCGGAGGCCGGCTCCTCCTGGACGGACCACAAGATCGATCTCAGCGGTTTCGCAGGGGAGGTCGTCCGCATCGATTTGCGTGCGACGGGGCGGGGCGCAGGCCGGGTTGCCTGGCATGCCCCGCGGATCCTGTTGCCCGCCAAAGTCGAGCAGCCGATCGAGCCTGCCAAGAACGTGATCGTCCTGGTCATCGACACGCTGCGGGCCGACAAGCTCCGGCCCTTCAATCCGCACACCAGGGTCAAAACCCCGACGATCGACCGGCTGGCCACGGAAGGCGTGGTGTTCGAGCTCGCCCAGGCGCCAGAGAACTGGACCAAGCCGTCCGTGGCGTCGATTTTGACCGGGCTTCACCCCCAGACCCATCAGCAAAAGACCGGCGATGCGGCGTTACCAAGCTCGGCGCTGCTGTTGAGCGAGCATCTCAAAGGAGAGGGTTTTCGCACCGGCAGCTTCATCGCCAACGGCTACGTGTCCGACAGGTTTGGTTTCGATCAGGGCTGGGACCATTACACCAACTACATTCGCGAGGGGAAGAACACCGAAGCGAAGAACGTATTCGAAGAGGCGGGCAACTGGATCGAGGCGCACAAAGATGCGCGCTTCTTCGCATACGTCCAGACCATCGACCCGCACGTGCCCTACGACCCTCCCGGCGAGTACCTGAGAATGTACGACCCGAGCGAGTACTCGGGGCAGATCAAGCCCCGCATGACCGGGGATCTGCTCGAGCGCGCGAAGCGTAGGCCGCCCGCGGTGGTGTTCGACGCACGTGACAAGCGGAGGCTTGCCGCACTGCACGATGGCGAGATCACACAGCACGATCACTTCCTAGGGCTCTTCATCGATCGGCTGGTCGAGCTCGGCTTGTGGGAAGACACTCTGCTGGTCGTAACGTCGGATCATGGAGAGGAGTTCGATGATCATGGTTCGTGGGGGCACGGGCACTCGGTGTATCAAGAGCTTCTGCACGTACCGCTCATGTTTCGCCTTCCGAATCGGCTGCCTGCTGGTGCGCAGATCCCCGACGCGGTGAGCACCCTAGACGTTGCGGCCAGCGTGACTGAGCTCGTTGGTGTTTCGCCGATGCCCAAGAACGAAGGGCAAACGCTAGTGGGCCTGATGCGCGGCTCGCCACCCGGCAGGCCAACGGTCGCGTTTAGCGACTTTCAAGATGACCGACGTGTCATTACGAGCGGGCGGTGGAAGCTCATCCTGCGTGGCAACCTCACCTCGACGATGTTCGACCTCGTCGCCGATCCCCATGAAAAGAACGAGCTCGACGGGTCGGCTTCGCCGATCGGACGCCGCCATTGTCGCATGCTGCTCGGACAGTTTCTGGGTGCGACCGATCGTGGGGACTGGTTGAGCGCCGAGCAGAAGAGCGGTACACAACTCGAGCGAGAGAATGCGGAGATGGACGATACGATCCGCGACCAGCTTCGGGCTCTCGGTTACGCACACTGAGGCCAAATGCCCGTCATCGAACAGACTCCACAGCGGTACCTGAGAAGCCCGCGACTGGAGCCTGTGGCGGGTGCCGGAGCGCTCCTTCACGTTCTTTCGTGGTCCGGCGACCAGGAGTGTGTGCTGCGGTTCACGCTCTCGGACGACGGCTCCGTGGTAGGGGAGCCCGTCGCCACCGATCATGGCCCCGCGATCATGGGTTGGGCGCCGGGCGCTCCGCGTCCGACCGACGATCCCGGTGCTGAGCTCGAGGCGAAACATCGAGGGTGGCACGTGATCGTTCGGCATGAGGGCGCTCGTTCGATCGTGGTGGTCACGCCGCCGTCCGGGGGTGAGTTCGTGGTTTGGAGTGCGATCGGCATCGCGGCGGCACCCTGCATTGCGACCGCGCCCGGTGGAGCCTGGGTGGGGTTCCACCACGACGTCCGCGAAGACACCGGCGAGCCCGACATCGCCAAATGGATCGCGGTTCGCTTCGTCGACATGGAAGGGCGGGTGTTTGAGCCGGCCGCCCCGATGACCGATCGCGACCGCGATCTCGCGGGCGAGGAGCAGGGCTTCGAGTTTCCGAGCTTGGTCGTTGGCGACGATGGAGCCGTAGACCTCTTCGGACGCGGGTCGCACAATGTCTACCGGCAGCGCTTGAACGCCGCCGGCTTTTCCCCTCGCGAGCCGATCGATGATGGGCGGTGGGGATGTCGCGGACGACACGCCAGCGCCGTTCGACTCGCAACCGGGGCCACGCTCGTCGCGCGAAGAGGGCGCAGGGGGATCCTGATCGAGCGTTTCGATGCGCCATCAGGCGGCGCGCCGGAGTTGGTGCCCGCTGAGGTCGAAGTGGGGGTCGGCGGCTCAATGACACCTCATGCCAGTGCATGGTCTGGCCCACAGGTGCTGTTTGGGGACATCCAGCAGCACAGCGCGCACTCGGATGGCGTTGGAAGCGCTGACGAGCCCTATCTGCGAGCGCGGTACCGATACGGCGACGACTTCGCGGCGTTGACCGACCATGAATCGTTTTTGGGTAAGCGCATCGGCCCCGGGGAGTGGGCGTATCTGCAAGGCGTCACCGAGCAACACAACGCGCCGGGCGAGTTCGCGACGATCGTAGCCTACGAATGGACCGGGAAGGCCTATCCAGGGCCCGGACACAAATGCGTGTACCTCCCTGGCTCTGGGTTCCCGATCGTTTCTCGCGATCGGGTTCCGCGCGGACGCGAGTTGGTCGAGCAGATCCGTGAGCAGGGAGCCTTGACCGGGCCGCATCACATCGGATGGACCGGTGCGGATGCGCCTGGGCACGACCCGATCGGGCAACCGGTGTGGGAGATCTGTTCCTGCCATGGGTGCTACGAAGAGCCGGGCAATCCGCTTGGGTACCGTGGCGAGCTCCACGACCAGTTTGCCAAACCGATGCTCGACACGGGCTTGCGGTTTGGGTTCATCGCCAACTCGGACAGCCATGGCCTGCTTTGGCATCATGGTGAATGTCGCAAGCGCGACCCGTTTCGAACCGGCCTCACCGCGGTGCTGGCATCCGAACGAACCCGTGAATCGATACTCGAAGCGCTTCGGATGCGGCGTTGCTACGCGACGAGCGGAGCCAAGATCCTGCTGGACGTCCAGGTGGCAGGTTTCCCGATGGGAAGTGAGATCGCGGTGAACGGGCCGGTCGAAGTTCACGCCCAGGCGCTCGGGACGACCGACATCGCGCGCATCGAGCTCGTGACCCCGTCCGGGGTGTCGGCGTCGGACGAGCCAGGGTCCCCGTCGGTATCATTCGCTGCCGAAGTCGAGGCCGCCTACGTCTACTGTCGCGTCACCCAGGCCGACGGTGAAATGGCTTGGTCGAGCCCCATCTTCTTCGACGCCCCGTAAAGCGGCTTCGTCGCCACGGGGCCTTGCCCCACTAGCCTACGGGCGTGTCGAGGATTTCGTGGACACGCTTGGCCGCTTCTTTTCGGAAGACGGTCTGCTGCGTTTTCTCGCGTAGGTCCTTTACTTGGACCGCACCCGCCGCGACTTCGGACTCGCCTAAGATCAGCGCTATGCGGGTATTCATTTTGTCGGCGCGGCGAAGCTGGCTCTTGAGAGAACCCCCGCGCAAGTCGCTTTCCACCCGGAGCCCGGTGCCTCGAAGTTCGCGACCGAGAAGGGCAGCCTCCGCGCGGACGGTGGGCTGCGCGGCGATGACGAACACGTCGACATGGGACTCGGACTCGACCTCGGGCATGGCCAACAAGAGCCGATCGAGCCCCACGGCGAACCCGATCGCCGGGGTGTCTGGGCCTCCAAAACTCTTCACCATCTCGTCGTACCGTCCGCCCCCGAGAAGCGCGTTCTGAGCGCCAAGCCCCTCGCCTTTTCCAAGCACCTCGAAAAGAGTACGAGTGTAGTAGTCGAGGCCCCGCACGAGCGAACCGTCGACCCTATACGGGGTGCCCAGGGTGGTGAGCGTCGCCTGCAGCTCGTCGAAGTGCGCACGGTCGTCGTCGGTGAGGTGCTTCAGCATCGAGGGGGCGTTGGCGGCGATTTCAGCACACCGGGGCACTTTGCAGTCGAGCACGCGCAGCGGGTTGGCGCCCATCCTCCGCTGGCAGTCCGGGCAAAAACCGTCTTGGTGCGGCTCGAGATAGGCGAGCAAAGCTGCGGTGTACTTGCTTCGGGTTTCGGGACCGCCGATCGAGTTGATCAAGACTTCGACCTCCGCGATGCCGAGGCTCGCGATGAAGCCGACGACCATGTCGATCACTTCGGCGTCGATGTAGGGACCGGGATCACCAAAGACCTCGATGCCCGCCTGGTAGAACTGACGGTAGCGTCCTTTGGCCGGCCGCTCGCGTCGATACATCGGCCCCACGTAGTACCACTTCGTGACTGGTTCGCGGCCCTGCACGCTGTGTTGGACGTACGCACGCACAGCCGACGCGGTTGCTTCCGGCCGTAGCGTGAGCGACTTGTCGCCCCGGTCGGTGAACGTGTACATCTCTTTTTCGACGATGTCGGTCGTTTCACCGATCGAACGAACGAAGAGTGCCGTTGGCTCGACGATGGGAAATCGGGCCTCTCGAAACCCATAAGTCTCGGCGCACTCGCGGAATGCTCTTTCGAGGCGATGCCACTTCGAGATCTCGTCGGGCAGGATGTCCTTCATCCCTTTGACGGCGCGCAGGCTCATGGCGTCCCGTTACCTGATGCGCCGACGGCGAGCAAGCTCAAGGTCGCGGATCGAACTCGACAAAGACGTAGTTGAAACCGTCCTTGCCCTTTTCCTGCTTGACCGTCGGCGTGACGTCGTCGCGCATCTCGAACACCATGACGACGTCGTTTCGCCCCTTCTGTTGCACCGTAGCGCGGGTCACCGGGGTGCTGAAGTACTGCGTCTCGAGCGGTCGATAGCTGTTACTGAGGAACACCTGGGTCTTCCGCATGACGAGCTCGAACCGTCCCGGAGCCTTCTTGGTGGCAACCTCAACCGGCTTCGACGTCTGGATGAAGAAGCAGGAACGGCCTTCCTTCCGCATCACGAAGCCAGGCCAGGTGAGCATGAGGGCATCCGCCGGGATCTCGTCTGCGCGTGGCGGCGGGTTATCCGAGCCCGGGGTTACCCCCTGATAGTCCGCCGACGCGATCGTCCCCGTCGTGCCCAATGCGATGGCGAGCATCGCAATCCACCATGTCTTGCCCACGGCAGTAGGGTAGCGACCAATCGGGTCAGGGGACAAGTTTCGCTCGGACGCACGGGTTTTGGGGCCGCGCCGCAGCGGTTGGGGGCTTCTTTTTGGCTTCCACGCCAACCTGCCGCCCGAGCGGTTAGCCGGAACGCGCCCTACACACCAAGTTCCAAAAGCCCGGGGTGATCGTCCGGTCTGGGGCCGGGAGCATTCCAGTGAAAGAGCCGGTCTGCCTCGGCGATAGGCATGTCGTTGATGCTCGCCTGTCGCCAACTCATCTACTCCAACGGCTGTCGACCGAGTATGCCAGCGACACCCGCTCTGGGTCCCTAGAGTTCCAAGCGTCCTCAGCGAGGCGCACCTTGCGAATCGCCGTCTCATGAGTGAAGGCTGGAACCAATGGGCTAGTCGTTAGGCCTCCTTTGTGCCGACTCTGTTGTTGTGTGGGTACGGTCGCACCCGCATGGCGTTACTCGCTCCAAGCTACTATCCTCGCCGGCTGAAGCACTGCGGTAAATGAGGCGCCGTGTTTGTGAGCGTTTCAAAGAGATTGACGATGTTGGAACGAACAATTTTGCTTCCGCCGGCGGTAATCATCCTTGCAATGGTTGCCATCGCCTGTGGCTCGGAGTCATCGTCGGAGCCATCGCCCGATGCGCTGGCGACTGCCCTGAAGCCGCAGCAGCCGCCGGAGTACTACGTCGAGCAGGCCAACAAGTACTTCGATACGCTCGACATGAGTGCCGATCCCAACAGCGTTCCCAACTACTCGACGCTCGTTGCGAGGTGGGAGTTACCGCCCTGGCTCTTGCTGACGGGGTATGGGCGCGACAACATGATCGCCACGACGGAGTTCGCGCTGCAGATCGATCCCTCGACGGTCCCCACGCGTGATTGCCGTGCGTTCCCCGTCCAACCCTTTGCCCGCTGCTACGTTTCCTTCGAGTACGCCGCCGGCTCCTGCCCCATCTACGAAGAGTTCGTGTTCAACGACCAGGGTGAAATGACGTTCATCGAGGCATGGTCGGATCAGCCAGGCCTGCTGCCTATCTCAGATCCGAACGATCCCTGGGCCGAAGGTCCCGATGTCCATCGCTTGTCCACGAAGATTCCGGGCCTCGGCAACGCCACCGGGCTCATCGACCTCAACTCAGAAGCGATGCAACGCGCCGCGAGCGAAGATCCAGAGGTCGCCGACTTCGTCACGCGAGCCCGGGACTTCTGGCCGTCTTGGTTTCAGGCCGCCGAAGATGCGGGGCCGGACTACTTCGCTCGCGGGTGCGGCTGGTCACAGTGAAGAGGCACATGCTCCGACTCCTGTCCTCGCTTGCCGTCTTGTTGTCGCTTGGCTGTGGGAGCGACGCGCTCCAACCAGAGCCTGGCGTTGAGATCGCGCTCGAACAGGTGACTGTCGGCGAGCTCGTATTCGACCTGCGGACTGCGGGGCCCGCGGACGCTCCGGTCGTGATTCTGCTTCACGGCTTCCCGCAGACGTCTCATGAGTGGCGCCACCAACTCAGAGCCCTCGGGGCCGCCGGTTACCGCGCCGTAGCGCCGGATCAGCGCGGCTACTCTCCCGGGGCGCGACCTGCCGACGTGGCCGACTACAACATCGTCAACCTCATCGGCGACGTGCTCGGGATTGCGGACGCGCTCGGCGCCGACCGTTTTCATTTGGTAGGCCACGACTGGGGTGCGGCTGTCTCTTGGGGTGTGGCGCGCGTTGCGCCCGACCGCATCATCAGCTTGACGCCCATTTCAATCCCCCATCCCGATGCCTTCAACGAGGCGCTCCGCGATCCCGCATCGTGTCAGAGCTCCGCGTCCGGCTATTTCGACACGTTCATCCTCCCTGATTCGGAGGACATTTTCCTCGCCAACGACGCCGCGTTTCTGCGCGCGATCTACGCCGGCCTCCCCGATGAAGCCGTGAGTGTCTACATCGAGGCGCTCGGGACGAGGGAGGCGCTCGGAGCCGGCCTCAACTGGTACCGCGCCAACATCACAGACCGGCAGTTCCCGGGTCCCGCCGTCGGCACGATCGACGTTCCCGTGATGTTCATTTGGAGCGACGGTGACAGTGCGGTTTGTCGCGAACCAGCGGAGAGGACCGGTGACTTCGTGTCAGGCCCCTATCGGTTCGAAGTCATCGAGGGCGTGAGCCACTGGGTGCCCGAGCTAGCGGCGGAGCGGGTGAGTGAGCTACTGCTGGAACATCTCGCGCAGTAGGGGCGGGTCACCGCGGGAGCGGCTCCTGAGCCGAGCGAGCTCCATTACACGAGCTAGTCAGTGCGGTCACTCCGCCGCTTCGAGATAAACGTATGCGGCTTCGGCGGGCTCGAGGCGCTCCTCGAGCAAGTCGGCCCATGCTTCGAGGTAGGCGACTACGTTTTCTCGCAGATAATGGTGGAAGTGCTGCTTGTGTGTGTCGAGCCGGCGCCGCACCTTCGAGTCGCTCAATCGTTCGAGATGCCATACGTCGTCGGGGCTCAACCCAAGCGCATACATCTGCCCGAGCACCTCATCGAGTGGTGCACCGGTGACCTGACACGCGCCGATGTCCTCGGGCTCCCACGCCCCTTCGTCGAGGGCTGGGCGGTCCCCGTAATCGAACTCTGGAAAGCGTCGAGCCGCTACGTCGAACGCCTGGCCGCCCCAGTCGCCTTCACGACGCATCGCACGGCGCTGAATCTCTTCGGGGGTGAGGCCGGTGATCGTTTGTGCGAGATGCCCGCAGTTACAGTGCGCGAAGCTCCCCCACTGATACTTCACCTTCTCGCGGACGAGTCGCGCCGCGGTCTCACGCAGCGCGACGATCAGCTCGACCGAAGCCTTGGCCATACACGGAACCTAACGCCAAGACAGCAGCTCGCCAAGAAGCTCCCGGCTCGGCAGCGTTGTGTCTGACTAGGGGAACACGCTCCTTCAGCCCCCCGAATTGCGCAGAAAAGCTTGTGTGTCTGCTTACTGTCTCTGGAAAGTGGGCTTTTGTGGTGCCTGCCTACCGGTATGCCCTGCATATTGAAAGAGGGCTCCTGAAGAGGAAACGAAGGGGATAGGGATGAAAAAGAAGACTCTCACTTGGATCGCCGTGGCGGCAGTCGTCGGGCTGGTGGTCCTGGGACTTGCGGGTGCGAGCCCGTTCAGCATGTTCATGCTTTCGGATGACATGCACAATACGACCAATGCCATGCCGCCTTCGGGGAACGCGGGAGACACTGCGGGAGACACTGCGGGAGACACTGCGGGAAGCAACGAGGGGCACGGGAACGAAACCTCAGGGAACAGCCCGGGCGGTGGCACCCCAGGCACCGACGGGGACGGGGACGGGAATGCCGGGCACGGCGATGATGAGACCGGCTACGATCCGGACAATCCGGGCAAGAGCACCGGCACGAATCGCGGCGGTAACGCCGAAGGTGGCGAGGAAATCGACAATGGCGATGGCGCCACGAGCGACAGCAAGGGCAAAGGCGGCGAGAGCAGCAACAAAGGCAGCAACGCCGAGGGTGGCGCGGAAGTCAACACCGGTGACGGTGCTACCAGCGACAGCAAGGGCAAGGGCGCGAAGTAGGACCCGCGATCGGGGTCTCAAGCTCGACGGCTAATGGGCTTTGCCGCCCTTGAGGAGATGACCGACGCCCTCTCCGAGCCCCTCCAGGGTGAGGGGGAACATTTCGAACACCTGGCGAACGTATTCGATCGTATTGCCGTTCCAGTACCGCTGGGGCTCGGGATTGAGCCAGATGCTGCGGTGGAAATGTTGGCTCAACATCATCAGCCACTGGATACCCTCGATGCCTCGATCGTCCCCGAGGTCCAGCGAGCCGCCTGCGGCCAAAAGCTCGTACGGGGCCATCAAGGCGTCGCCCACCATGATCAACTTGTAGTGAGACCCCGCCTCGTGGACGAGGTCGCGCACGCGGATGGGCTTGTCGAAGCGCTCGGTCTCGTACACGTGACCGTAGACGCAGTTGTGAAAGTAGTATGTTCGGAGCTCTTTGAAGTGGCTCGACTTCTTTGCAGCCGAAAAGAGCCGGGAGCAGAGATGTGCAAACGGATCCATCGAACCACCCACGTCCATCATCAGGATGATTCGGGTGTTGTGACGTTTGGGAGGACGTGTGACGACTTCGAGCTCGCCGGCGTTTTGGGCGGTCGCGTCGACGGTCCCTTCGAGGTCGAGCTCTTCTTCGCCGCCTTCCCGGGCGAAGGCCCGTAGCTTGCGAAGCGCAACCTGCATCTGGCGGACGTCCAGCGTGAGGTCCTGACGGTAGGGTCGGTAAAGGCGTGCGTCGGCCACTTTGACCGCGCTTCGGCCACCACCCGAGCCGCCGATGCGGAAGCCTTTCGGTGCTCGACCACTATGGCCGAAAGGGGAGGTGCCTCCGGTGCCGATCCACTTGTCGCCGCCGTGATGCTCTTCGTCTTGCTCGGCGAGTCGCTCCTCGAACAACTTGCGAAGCTCGTCGAGGTCGAGGCTTTCGACGAACTCGCGCTGCTCATCGGTGAGCTCGCCCATGTTCTCCTTCGCCTCTTGAAGCCAATCCCAGAGCTCGTCCTTGAGCTTCTTCGATTCGATTTCGACGCCCTTGAAGAAGGACAAGAAGGCTTCGTCGAACGAGTCGAGGTGCGCCTCGCTGTGGATCATCACCGAGCGGGCAACGTTGTAGAACCCGTCGAGCGAGCTTTCATGGAGGCCCGCTTTGAGCGCTTCGGCAAGAGCGATGACCTCCTGCGTCCCCACCGGGACGCCGCGGCCGCGAAGCTCGTACATGAAAGGGACTAGGATTTTAACTTCTCCATTGCCTGCCGCCGGAGAGCTGGTCGGCAAAGGCGACTAGGTCTTGTTCCTTCTTGAGCAGCGCGCCCAGGAAGGGAAGGTTTTCCTCGAGCTTGACGTTGTCGATGCCCGCCCGTTGCAGCACCGCGATCCAGTCCACCAGCTCGCTGGTGCTGGGGCGCTTCCGGAGCCGCCGCATACCCCGAATTTCATAGAAAGTCTTGAGCGCCTGGTCGACCAAGCTCTCGTGGATGTCGGGGTGATGCACCCGGACGATGTCGTGCATCAGCTCGGGGGTCGGGAAGTCGATGAAGTGGAAGACACAGCGCCGAAGGAAGGCGTCAGGGAGCTCCTTTTCGGCGTTGCTCGTGATGATCACCACCGGGCGCTCGGTCGCGATGATGTCCTGCTGGGTCTCGTCGACGTGAAACTGCATTCGATCGAGCTCATTCAGCAGGTCGTTGGGGAACTCGACGTCGGCCTTGTCGATCTCGTCGATCAGCAAAACGACTCGCTTCTTGGCGTTGAACGCTTCACCCATCGGTCCAAGTTTGATGTACTGACGGATGTCGTTGACGTCCTTGTCTCCGAATCGGGAGTCGTAGAGGCGCTGGACCGTGTCGTACACATAGAGCCCGTGCTGCGCGAGGGTGGTGCTCCGGATATTCCACCGCAGGAGCGGCATCTGAAGGGCGTCGGCGACCGCCTCGGCCAGAAGCGTCTTCCCGGTGCCCGGCTCGCCTCGAACCAAGAGCGGTCGCTCGAGGACGATGGCGCAGTTGACCGCCGACTCGAGGGCGTCGCTGGTGAGATAAGTAGCCGTACCGGAAAAGCGTAGAAAATCATCGGTCATATCGGCCGAAATCTATCACGGTCCTGCAGAAAGGCGACCTTGGGGCGGGGATGGCAGGGATCTGCTGCAGGCCTGCAGCGCCGGCGCCAGTTTGACAGCTCCCGAGGCCCACTGAATATTAGCGCGTCTCGTATCCAGGAGAGCCGGTGGACAGGCGCCAAACCGGCTGATTTCAATGTCTGCTTTCGTCCTACAAGTCCAGGACCTCGATGAGTCTGGAAAGGAATGGAACTTTGCCATCGGCACGGACTGGTTGTCGTCCGCGTTGGCCGGGACCGAGCTCAAGCCAACCGGTCACGAAGGCGCCTTCCACGTTCATGCGCAGCGCACCGGCCAAGACATTCTCGTGCAGGGTCAACTCAGCGCCGACATGCTGGCCTCCTGCGCCCGGTGCCTCGCCGATGTGGCCATCGACGTCGACCTCGCCGTGGCGGCGCTCTTCAGCCCGGAGCACACGAGGCCCTACTCGAGCGAGGAAATCGAGGTTCGGCTGGACGAGACGAACCGGGACTACTACGGGGGAACCGAAATCGTGTTGGACCCGATGGTCCGGGAGCACTTGCTCCTCGAAGTCCCAATGAAAGCACTTTGCTCCGACGACTGTGAGGGAATACCGATCCCAGAGCGCCTTCGACCTCCAAACGAAGTCTTTGGGACGTCCGCGCTCGACGCGCGCTTCGCGCCCTTACTGAAACTCAAAGAAGAGCTTACCAAGAAAGAGGAGTAATCCCGTGGCAGTTCCCAAACGCAGAACGAGCCCCATGAAGCGTGACCAGCGGCGCGCCCATCACGACAAGGTCACCGCCCCAAACGTGGCCCCGTGTCCGAACTGCGGTGACGTGATGCTGCCGCATCGGGCGTGTCCTGCATGCGGGCACTACAAGGGTCGCCAGGTCATCAAAGGCAACGTCGACGAGCTCGAGTAGCCGTGTTCGCTCTCGCGGGGAAAATTGCAGTCGTGACAGGGGGGTCGCGGGGCATCGGGCGCGCGACCTCTGTTGCGCTTGCCGGAGCGGGAGCCCACGTCCTCGTCAACTATCGAACGAGTGCTCAGGCAGCAGAGGAAACCCTTCGGCTCATCGAGGAGGCTGGCGGGCAGGGCGAGCTACTCCCCTTCGATGTGTCCGACCCCGACGCCGTTGACCAGGCGATCAAACAGGCGTACCAGAAGCACGGTAAGATCGACATTCTGGTCAACAATGCTGGAATCTCGATCGACCAGCTGTTGTTGCGTGTATCGCCAAAGGATCTCGAGATGACCTGGGCCACGAACATCAATGGGGCGGTCTTTTGCGCCAAGGCCTGCATCAAGACCATGATGCGGAAGCGCCACGGGCGGATCATCAATCTGTCGAGCGTCGTGGCCGAGTCTGGGAACCCTGGGCAGGTCGTCTACTCGGCCTCGAAAGCGGCTCTCTTGGGTGTGACCCGGACCCTCGCTCGCGAGTACGCGTCCCGCGGGATCACGGTCAATGCGATCGCGCCGGGATTCATCGAGACCGACATGACCTCGGGGCTCACCGAAGCGGCCCGCAAGGGGATCATCGAACAGACCCCGCTCGGCAGGATCGGACGGCCCGAGGAGGTCGCCGCGGCCGTGGTGTTTTTGGCAAGCGACGAAGCGAGCTATATCACCGGACAGGTAGTCCGGGTCAACGGAGGCATGCACGTTTAGCCGAGTGACGGAGGAAACACATGGACATCGCTGAGAAGGTTAAAGAGATCGTATCGCAGCAGTTGGATGTCGATCAGGCGGAGATCAAAGAAGCCGACAACTTCATCGACAACCTGCAGGCGGACTCGCTCGCGATCGTCGAGTTGGTGCTGGCCTTCGAAGAGCAGTTCGAGATCGACATCGACGACGAGGACACCGAGAAAATCAAGACCGTCCAAGATGCGATCAACTACATCACCGAGCGAAAAGGCTAGCCGACCTCTAGTCCCGACTTCGCGATGAATCGATGCGGCGAGTAGTGATCACAGGACTGGGGACGGTGAGCCCGTGCGGCGCGGATACCGCGACGACGTGGGAGAACATCAAAGCCGGCCGAAGCGGCATCGCGCGGATTCAGTCGTTTGACGCGACCGCCTTCGGATCCCAGATCGCGGGCGAATGCACGGACTTCGACCCGCTGCAGTACATGCCCAAGCGCAGGCTGCGCGAAGCGGCGCGCTTCATTCACTTGGCGCTCGCGGCTTCGACACAGGCCATCCAAGCAGCCCACTTCGAGCCTACCGACGAACAGAAGGAGCGGGTCGGCACGTTCATCGGTGTCGGGTTTTGCGGGCTCGAAATCTTTGAAGACACCTGCAAGACGCTTTTCGAGAAGGGGCCGCGACGGGTCTCGCCGTACTTCGTTCCCTCGGTGATCTCGAACTTGGCGCCGGGTCAGGTATCGATTCAATACGGGTTCAAGGGTCCCAGCTATACCCATACCAGTGCGTGCGCTTCGGGGGCGCATGCGATTGGCGATGCGTTTCGGTGGATTCAGCGCGGCGAGATCGACGCGGCGATCGCGGGCGGTGCGGAGGGGGCAGTCACCCCGGTCGGTGTGGCGGCGTTTTCGTCCATGCGCGCACTGTCGCGTCGAAACGACGACCCGGAGGCGGCAAGCCGACCCTTCGACACCGAGCGAGACGGGTTCGTGATCGCCGAAGGAGCCGGGATCTTCGTGCTCGAAGAACGGGAGTCGGCAATGGCGCGAGGCGCGACCATCCTCGCCGAAATTGTGGGTTATGGGGCTACCTCCGATGCGTACCACGTGGTGCAGCCGGCGCCGGAGGCCGAAGGTGCACGCCGCGCGATGAAGCTGGCGCTGGCGGACGCCCAGATCAATCCGGACGAGGTCGACTACGTCAACGCGCATGGCACCTCGACACCGGTAGGGGACGTGGAGGAGATCAAGGCCATCCGTGCCGTTTTCGGCGCCCACGCCACCGACGGACTGGCGGTTTCGAGCACCAAGAGCATGACCGGTCACCTCCTCGGCGGGGCCGGGGGCCTCGAGTCTGCCCTTTGCACCCTGAGCATCCGGGATCGGGTGATTCCTCCAACGATCAATCTCGGCATGCCTGATGACTCCGCGACTGGGATGAATCTCGTCCCCAACGAGGCGCAGGAACGGCCGCTCGACGCCGTGATGAACAACTCGTTCGGCTTTGGCGGGACCAACTGTACGCTCGTGCTAAGACGCTCGTAAGAGCATGGCCAAAACCCTCATCGTCGGCTCGGATCACGCGGGCTTCGCGCTCAAGAAAGAACTCTGCGACGTTGCGCGCGAGCTCGGATATGAGATTGAGGATGTCGGCACCCATTCGACCGGGTCGACCGACTATCCGGACTACTCGCACCAAGTCGCCAAAGCAGTGTCGTGCGGTGAAGGACTCGGACTTTTGGTATGCGGTACCGGCGTTGGGATGTCGATGGCGGCCAATCGGCACCCCGGCGTTCGCGCTGCGGCGTGCGGGGATATCTACACCGCCGCGATGGCCAGACGGCACAACGATGCCAACGTGCTGTGTCTCGGGGCTCGGGTCATCGGGCCAGGGTTGGCGGCCGAGATTCTCAAGGCGTTCCTCTCCTCGAGCTTCGAAGGCGGTCGGCACGAGCGGCGCGTGCACAAGATCGAGCTTCCCGATGAAAGTTGAGCAAGACGAGCGCTTTCGCGAGCAGCGGGAACGCTTCCGGCTCAAATGGAACTGCGAGGACTGCGCGCTCTTCGACCCCGCGCTGGGGTGTGCGCACGGCTTCCCCACGCACAGGCATCGCCGGTCGCGCTACGACGACCCACAAGCCGCCCTTCTCTTCTGCAAGGACTTCGAGCTCGCCTAGGAGATAGCGTGGGGGTGGCGGGGTGGGACCAATTGCCAGGGCCGAAGGCCCGACCGGGAATCTGGACCGTCCCCTTTCAGGCGGCTTTGGCGGGTTCGGGGCCCTGGGCAGCGAGCTTCATCTTTAGGCCTTCAGCGGGGCGTAGGGTGACGGAGGGCTTGAGCTTCAGGGTTTGGCCGGGAACGAGCTCGAAGCGGTACGCGCGGATTAAGGTCGACAGCAGCAGGATCGCTTCGGTCATAGCGAAGTGATTGCCGATGCAGATGCGAGGCCCTCCGCCGAACGGAAAATACGCGTACTTGTGAAGCGCGTGGGCACGCTCGGGAAGCCAACGATCGGGGTCGTAGCGAAGAGGGTCGTCGAAATAGTCTGCGTGGCGGTGCGTGACCCAGGGCACGAAGAGTAGGGTGACGCCCTTCTCGACGACGTATCCACCGAGCTCGTAGTCCTCGGTGAGCTCCCTGCCGATGGCGTACACCGGCGGGTAGAGGCGCATGCTCTCCTTGATCACGCGTTCGGTGAGGGCCAGCTGCTGCACGTCTTCCGAGGTTGCGGGCCGGTCGCCGAGCACGTTAGCTACCTCCTCGTGGACCTGCTGTTCGATTTCGGGATGTTCGGACAAAAGGTAGAACGTGTTGGCCAAGGCCAGCGATGTCGTTTCGTGTCCAGCCAAGAAGAGCGTGATGCATTCGTCGCGCAATTGTCGATCGCTCATCCCGCCGCCGCCGTCGTCTTTCGCCCTCAAAAGCGCGCTCAGCAGGTCGCCGTGGTCTTCACCACTCTGGCGCCGGTCCTCGATGATGCGCTCGACGATACGGTCCACCTTGAGGGCATTTCGTCGGAAGCGTCGCATCGCGGGCGATGGCCACCACTCTGGGGGCACGATCGGCTTCTCGAGTACGTCGGTGTAGAAGTCGCTAATGACATGAAGGGCATCGCCGACCTCTTTGGCCTCGCCTCGCACATCGGCGTCGAAGAGCGTGCGGCCGACGACGTCGAGGGTGAGCTCTGCCATCGCTGCGTGGATGTCGAGCACGTCGCCCTCGGCCCAGCGGGCGAGGCTCCGGTGCGCCGCCTCGACCATGGCATCGCCGTAGGTTCGGATTCGTCTGGGGATGAACGCGTGAGACACGAGCTTTCGTTGCCGCCGCCAGAGCTCACCTTCGCTCGTTACCAGGCCCTGACCCATTACCCGGCTGAGCTCGTGGGTAAACCGGTCTTTGCGCATGACGGTATGGCCCTGGGTCAGTGCCTGCTGAATCAAGGCCGGCTCCCGGACGAGGTAGTAGCGTTCGAACAAGATCGGGAGATCGACGATCGGGCCAAGCTCTGCCGCCTGCGTCATGTAGGCGAGCTGGTCTTTCATCATGCCTCGCAAGTTGCCGAGGCCGAATCGGTTTCGGGGGCCTGGGGGTCTTGGAAGGCGCGACACCGTGGCTACTCCAGGAAGAAGTGCTTCATCACGTCGATCATCTTGGGGACGTCGGAGGTTGCAGCAACCTCTCGACACGAGTGCATTGAAAGCATTGGGTTTCCGGCATCGACGGTGCGGATCCCGAGCTCGGCTGCGGTGATCGGTCCGATCGTGCTGCCGCAACCGAGGTCCGAGCGGACGACGAATCGTTGCGTGGTAACGTCGGCCTGACGGGCCCAGCGTTCTAACGCCGCCCAGCTTTCGCCGTCGGTGGCGTATGATTGATTTACGTTGATCTTGATCACCGGACCGCCGCCGAGGACCGGCTGATGCTCGGGTTCGTGAAGATCGGCGTAGTTCGGATGTACTGCGTGCGCCATGTCTGCCGAGATCAGAAACGAGCTCGCGACCGCCCGGTGATAGTCCTCGGGTGCGCCTCCTGACAGTCGGTGGAGCGAGCTTCGAAGGAAGTCAGAAGCTGCACCTTGTGCGCTCCGGCTACCCACCTCCTCGTGATCGTAGAGAACCAACCCGCGCGTCGCGGCAGCGTCGGTGGATGACGCGATGAGGGCAGTGCATGCCGCGTGACAGCTTGCCAGGTTGTCGAGCCGGCCGGCGTGGATGAATTCCCCGCCGAGACCCCCGATCGCAGCGGGCTGTACGTCATACGCCATCAAGTCCCACGCCGCGACGTTTTCGGCCTCGACGCCGTCGAGCTCGTCAGCCAACCACGCGGTGAAATCGACCTCTCCAGCGTTCGTCAGACCAACGACGGGCGCCATGTGTTTTTGCGCGTTGACCAAGAGTCCCTTCTTGTTCACCTCTCGGTTCAGGTGAATCGCAAGCGACGGAATCCGGAGCAGCGGTCGAGCAAAATCCACGAGGCGCGAGCTCCCGTCGGTGAGTGACACGCGGCCGGCGAGCGAGAGGTCGCGATCGAGCCAGGTGTGAAGAAGCACCGCCCCGTAGGGCTCGACACCGAGCTGTTGATAGCCTGCTTTCTTCCGCTCGGGATTGGGCTTGACGCGAAGGTTTGGGGAGTCGGTATGCGCGCCGACGAGCCGGAAACCCGCTTCGCTTGCCGGGGTGGTGCCGAGATGAAACGCCGCGATCGAGCCGCCTCCTCGCATGATGTAGACCTTGTCACCGGCCTCGACCCGCCAAGGCGCCGATTCGTCGAGCGGCCGAAAGCCGTGTTGCTCGAGTCGCCTAGCCGTCTCAGCAACTGCGTGAAAGGGGGTCGGCGACGCGTCGATATAGCTCAGCAGATCTTGGACTGGCACGTGCTCGTCCCTCACGTCATTTGGCAAGCGAGCGCACGCCCGCGCGATGGACCTTGCCCGGTAGCTCGCGCCCGACGATCGCTTCTGCGACCTGGCCGGCCTGCCAGAGTCGGTCGAGGTCGATCCCGGTTTCGATGCCCATGCCCTGGAGGGTATACACTAAGTCCTCGGTCGCGAGGTTTCCGGCGGCGCCCGGCGCGAAAGGGCAGCCGCCAAGGCCAGCCACCGACGAGTCGAAGGTCGTCACGCCCATTTGCAGCCCGACCAAGACATTGGCCAACGCGGTTCCACGCGTGTCGTGCAAATGAAGGGCGATCTGCTCGACGGGCACCTCCGACAAGAACAACTCTAGAATCCGGTGCGTCTGGAGTGGCGTGCCCACGCCGATCGTGTCTCCGAGCGACACCTGATAACAGCCCTCCCCGAGAAGGCGGCGCGCAAGCTCGAGCCCCCGCTTCGGGTCGACGTCGCCTTCATAAGGGCAACCCCACATGGTCGATACGTAGCCTCGGACGCGAAGGCCTTGCGCGACCGCCGGGCCGATCACCGCCTCGAACACCGAAAGCGTCTCTGCGATCGTCTTGTTGACGTTCTTCTGGTTGTGCGTCTCGCTGGCGCTCACGAACACCGCGATCTCGTCGACGTCCGCTTCGAGCGCACGGTGCAGCCCGCGCGCGTTGGGACACAGACCGGAGTACGTGACGCCCGGTCGGCGCTCGATCATCCGGAACACCTCGTCTGCGTCGGCCATTTGCGGGACCCACTTCGAGGCGACGAAGCTCCCAACCTCGATCCGAGTGATCCCCGCATCCACCAACGCTTCGATCAGTCGGACCTTGGCATGGGTGGCCACCTGGGCGCTTTCGTTCTGGAGGCCGTCCCTCGGGGCCACCTCGTAGACGGAAACTTCGGTGGGTAAGTTGGGCGCAGACACCATACCCTTCATTTACAGCGACTCGCTCCCGGTGAAAAGGCGGTGACCCCGAGGCGAGAATTCGGCCCTAGCTCGTGCCAACTCCTGGCCCCACGGGGGAATCTGGTAGATACTGCGCCGCGATGGGCCCCCTCACCGCTCTCTTGCTTGCCACCCCAATTTTCGGGCTGTCTCTCAACATCGAGTCATCGTTGGAGGAACCCCCCGCGGTGGTGATCGACGCGGCAGCAGTGCTCGCGGTTCAAGTGTCGACCGAGCTGGAAGAACCAGCCGAGCCCACCACCGCTGACCTCGTTCGCCAACGAAACAAGATCAAGCGGTTTCACAAGTCGTTTGGGATCGCCACCTGGGCGATGATGACGGTGACCGTGGCCGCCGGGTTCATCCAGTTCTACAACCAGTACGGTTGGTGGGCGGGCCAAGGCAGCAATCCGTGTGTGACCGGCGATGCCATCTTCGGTCAAGGTCAATGCAGCGGCGCCCCGACGATACATTTAACGCTGGGCGTAGTGACCAGCGCCCTCTATTTCACGACCTTTGGCCTGTCCTTTGCGATGCCGGACCCGTTGGGGGTCAGCGAGGGCAACAGCGATTTCGCGAGGAAGCTGCGGACCCACAAGGTGCTGCGATGGGTCACCTTGGCCGGCATGCTCGCGCAGATCGGCATGGGTGTCGTCATCGCCAACCCGGATTGGTTCGGCCTCGATCGGGCCAACAACTACAGGACATTGCAGGCGCTGGCGACGACCCATCTGGCGCTGGGCGTCGTCACCTGGGGTGCGTTGACCTGGGCGGGCGCGATTATGCTCTTCTGACGGCGACCCGACGAAGCTTCAGGCGAGCGCGAATTTCCTGAAATTCGAGGCTTGCCGTCGGGTTCCAGAGACCGCTAACATCTAAGCACCTGGGAGGTGGGGAGCTTAGTTCCCAGGATCCTTTTGCTTTTCGGGGTTTCGTGACATCACCCAAGGGTGAAAATTTCCCTCCGACCGAGGGATCAATAGGAGCGGAGATGCCGGACCTCACGGTGGCGAACTACTTGGGCATGTTGCTCGAGGATCCCTACGACACGCGACCGATCAAAGAGTTGCGTGAGCTGCTCGATAGCGAGCCTGCGAACAAGAACGCGCAAGACCCACTTCGGCTGATCGAAGCGGCTCGCGGTGGGCACGAGCGACGGGGCGAGTTCTTGGCGGCGTCGTTGCTGATGGAGATCGAGTCCGAGCTGGTGTCGGACGATCCCGAGTTCCACAGAATCCTGGTCAAGGAGCTCGGCCGCGTTCGGCGTGACGAGCTGATGGACGATCAGGGTGCCCGCCAGGCGTACGAACGGCTCGGAGGCCGGGAGTCCGACGATCCCGAGGTCGCGCAAGCCGTCGAGCAGATCGAGCAGGCGGCCGAGCGGTGGCGTGAGATCGCGCATCGATTCGTCGAGGAAGCGCGCGAAGCGGCCGATGCACGGCTCAAGACCTCCTTGCTCACGAGGGCGGCATCGCTGATTTGGCAATACGGCGGCGAGGAGGAAGTGCAGCAAGCCGATGCGATTTTCGACGAAGCGCTCGCTGCCGACCCATCTCATCTGCGGACGGCGCGCCAGTATGCATTGAGTCTTCGCGCGCGCGAGCGCTGGGAGGACGTCGTGTCCGTGTTCGTGTTGGCGGCCAAGGCCGCCCGCAGTCGTGAGGAAAAGGCCGCAGCCTGGTTGCAGGCGGCCCGCGTGCTGCGTCGGTGCTTGGGGGATGTGGAGGGCGCTGCCGAGGCGTATCAGAAAGTCCTCGAGCTCACGCCCACCGATGAAGAGGCGCTCGGGGCCCTGGTTCAGTACTTCACCGACAAAGAGGCGTGGGATGAGCTGGCGGCGATGTACGACGACGCCCTCCGTTCCCGACAAACGCTCGAGGCCGAAAAGGGGATGCTTCTGCAACTCGCGATGGTGCACTGGCGCTTCCGCGAAGACCCGGAATCGGCGGAGCCGTACTTCGCGCGTCTGCGAAAGATCGACGCTGCGCATCCAGGCATGCTGGATTTCTATCGCGAACGAACCGGAGGCGACGACTCGGAAGGCCGCTTGTTGACCGTTCTCGGCGATGCGCTGCGGACGACGACCGACCCGGAACGACAGCTTCAGCTTGCGCGCGAGCTCGGTCATCGTGCGAATTCGGCCGACCGACCTGAACGTGCTCTCGAAGCTTGGAAGCTCGTCGAGCGCCTATCACCCGGAGACCTCGATGCGCGTGCGGCGCTTCAGCAGCTTTACGAGAGCAGCGGGAAGTGGAACGCGCTGTCGGAGTCGATTCGTGGCGAGATCGAGGCACTCTCTCCGAGCGCGAAGGATGAGAAGCTAAGGCTACTGCGGGACTTGATTCCGATCTATCGCGATGCGCTCGGCCTCGATTCGATGCTCATCCAGGCTTACGCGGAGATTCTCACGTTGGCGCCGCACGACCCCGAGGCTCTGACCGCGCTTGCCGAGCTTTATGAAGCGTCGGAGCGCTGGAACGACCTCATCCAGGTCCTCGATCGCCAGGCCGAGATAGCCACGGACCCCGAGGCGCAGATAGCGCTCCATTTGCGAGCGGCGGACCTGTGGGTCGAGCGCTTCGGCAACTTGAACCAAGCGACCAGGCCACTCGAACAGGTCATCGCTCTTCAGCCCGACCACGATGATGCGCTCTCCCGACTCAAGGAGATTTACACCAAGAAGCGCAAGTGGGCCGCCTTGTTCAATGTGCTCGGCAAAGAGGCCGAGCTCGCCGCCGATCCGTCCGATCGGCTGGAGAAGAAGATCGAGATGGCGGAGCTTTGCACGAGTCATCTACACCAGAACGCGGTTGCGATCCGATTGTGGAAGGAAATCCTCGAAGAGGCGCCCGACACGCCTGGCGCCCTGGATGCGCTCGAACAGCTCGCAGAACGCGAGAAGGAGTGGGAGACTCTCGCGGTGATCCTTCGACGTCGCGCCGAGCAGAGCGACGGCCAACCCGCGCAAGGCGAAGTTCTTCAGCGGCTCGGCGTGGTGTTGATGGAGCGATTGTCGCGTCCCGAGGAGGCGGTGACGGTGTGGGAGCAGCTTCTCGAGCGCGACCCCGATAACAGCCGTGTTCGCCGAACGTTGAGAGATGCCTACGTGGCTTCTGGCGCTTGGGAACCCCTGGAAGCGCTCTACGGTCAAACCGAAGATTGGGCCGGGCTGGCCGATGTGCTCAACCAGGCCGCAGAAGACGCCAAGGAGCCCGAAGCCATCGTGGGGTTGAGCCTTCGCGCCGCGGAAGTGTACCACGACCGAGTTGGGGAGCCGCATCGGGCGCAGCGCGGTCTCGAACGAGTGCTCGTTGCAGATCCGACGAACGAAAGAGCCGCTCGGATGCTCGCGCCGATCTACGAGAAGGATCAGAGGTGGGGTCGCTACACCGAGATGCTCGAGATCATCGAGGCGAGCGCAAGCGGCGAAACTACGCCCGAAGAAAGACTCATGCGCCTCAACGCGCTCCGAAGCGTGACCCTCGAGCGCCAACACGACCCGGCCGCGTCGTTTGCCTGGGCGAGCCGCGCATACATGCTCTTTCCAACTGTCGCGGAGGTAGTGGCTGGCCTCGAGGAGTCGGCCGAAGCGGCAGGGGCCTACGACGACCTCGTCGCGCTGTTCCGAGCGCGGGTCGACGATGCGGGTACCCCGGAATCCGAGCGGATCGACCTGCAGCGACGAATTGCTGCTGTCGCGGGCGAGAGGCTCGGGGAATCCCAAGAATCGATTCACCAATTAGAGGCCATTCTCGAAAGGAAGCCGGACGACGCCGAAGCCATGGCGGTGCTCGATCGACTGTACCGCGCCGAAAGGCGCTTTACGGACCTGCGTAGCCTCTATGAGCGTCGTGTGCAGGCCGTGATCGACCCCGCCGAAGAGTGGGTGTTGCTCAACGAGGTCGCGCAGATCGAAGAAGAACAACTGGGCGACCTTCCTGCGGCCGCGGAACGCCACTGGCGCATCCTCGAGAGCAACCCGCACGACGTCGATGCGTTGAAGGCAGTCGAACGACTATCGCAACAACTGAAGCAATGGGACCGCCTCGACAGAGCGCTCGAAAAGCGACTTCAATCCAAAGTGGGTGACGACGATCGGCTTGCGGTGTATCTGCAGCTTGCCGACTTACGGCGGATTCACTTGGAAGATCGGTCCGGTGCGCTCGAGTGCTACCGCGAGGCGCTTGCGATCGACGGCCGAAACCAGGTGGCAATCGGTGGGCTGGAAGCGATTTCGGCAGAGGGCGGCAAGCTGTTGGCGAATGCGGTGGCGTTGCTCGAGCCTGCGTACGTCAAACGGGGTGAGTTTGAAAAACTCGCGGATTTGCTCCGAAGGCGACTCGACCAAACCAAGGACCGTAAGGAGCGTCGTGCGCTGCGCTTGCGAATCGCCGAGCTGGCGGCGTCGGAGCTTGGTGATGCCGCCGGCGCGTACGACGCGCTCGAATCCGCTTTTATGGATAACCCGCACGACCTAGGTCTCCTCGACCGGCTGGGCGGTGTGGCAGAGGCAGCGGGTCAGCATGAAGCATTCGCGAAGGCATTGGTGGTCGCGATCGATGCCGGTGATTTGGATCCCGACACTGAGGTGGCGCTTTGTAGACGGGCCGCTGAGCTCTTTGATGGGGTGCTTGGGCTTCCCGACGAGGCCGCCCGGTTTCATCGGCGAGTGCTCGAGGAAGATCCCGGCGATACGAGCGCGTTCGCCGCGCTCAAGCAGCTATACACCAAGCAAGAAGAGTGGGACGACGTTCGAGCGCTCTACCAACAGCGCATCGAGGCGACGACCGACGCGGGAGCCAAGCTCGACTTGCTCTTGCAGCTCTGTTTCTTGTTCGAGGAGATTCTCGACGAGCCGAAGCATGCGATCTCGAGCTACGAGCAAGCGCTGGAGCTCGATCCAACCCACACGCCTTCGAGGCGCGCGCTCCAACGGCTCTACGGCCGATTGAAGCGCTGGCCCAAGCTCGCAAAGCTGTTGGGGCGAGACCTCGACGAAGCCACCGGCCAAGAAGCGGCCGACCTCGCGTACGAGCTTGCCACGCTCTACGAGACGCGCCTCAATCGCCCCAGCGACGCCATCGATCACTACGAGTTGGTCCTGGCGTCGAGCCCCACCCACCTGCGTGCCCAGGAGGGGCTCGAGCGCCTCATGGAAACCCGCGAGGAGCGCCAACGGGTCGCACGAATCCTCGAACCGATCTTCGAGTCGCAAGGAGCATGGGGTGAGCTCGCGAAGGTCCTGGAAGTCCAGCTCGAGGACCTCACCGATTCGAGCTCCCGGGCAGCGCACCTCGGTCGCCTCGGGGAGCTCGCCGAAAGGAAGCTGAGAGATCCGGAGATGGCCTTCGACGTCTACGCGCGAGCGGTGCGAGAAGATGCCGCGGACGGAAGCGCACGCGCGGACCTCAAGCGGGTGGCCTCCGAGCTCGACAGGCAACGGGATCGCGCCGAGCTACTCGAAGCGGGGCTTTCATCGGTTGCCGACGAGTACGTCAAGACCGAGCTTTGTCTCGAGCTGGCCGAGCTCTGGGAGGAAGCCGAGTCGGAGCCCGAGCAGGTCGAACGGGCGTACCGACAATTGTTGCGGCAAGAGCCGGACAACCCCGACATCGTGTTGAAGGCGTCCCGCGCTCTGGAACGAATCCATCACGCGTCTGGCGCTCACCAAGCGCTTGCCGAGGATCTACGCCGACAGCTTCGTTTCGAAGAGGCTCCCGGCCGGCGGGAGGAGCTGTTTGCGCAGCTTGCCGCTCTGCTCGAGGGGCCCCTGCAGGATCCGGATGGTGCCATCGATGTCCATCGGGACCGTCTCGAGCTCGACCCCACCAACGAGGAAGTCCTCGCTGCACTCGAGCGGCTCTACGAGCAGCGGGCCCGTTGGGAGCCCCTTGTAGAGGTGCTCGAGCGCCGTCATGAGCTCAGCAACGATGAGGCACAACAAAAAACGTTGTTGTCGAGGGTTGGCGGAATATTCGAAGACCAGCTCGGCAACGTAGAGAACGCCATCGCGACGTATCGCGACATCCTGTCGAGGTTCGGGTCGACCGAGGACACGTTGGCAGCGCTGACGCGGCTCTACCGGGCAACCGAGCGTTGGCACGAGCTCCTCGAAATCACCGAGCTGCGGGCCGACACAGCAGAGGCCGTCGACGCTCAGATCGCGTATCGGTTCGAGGCGGCCGAGCTAATGCGGACCAAGACCGGAGAGGACGAGCGAGCATTCGATGTCTATCGAGAGCTTCTCGAACGGATGCCGGGGCACGAGCCGACGGTGCAAGCGCTCGAGGAGCTCGCGAGGGAAGGTGAGCCGTCGCTCCGGATCGCCGTTGCCCGGCGGCTTCTCGAGCATTACCAGAGCTTCAGCCAGTACGCGGATCAAGTCCGCATGCTGGAGATAGTCGCTGCCCAAGGCGATCCGAGCGAGCGAGTCAGCGCACTGCTCCGCGCTGCAGAGGTGAGCGAGATCGGGTTGGACGATTCCGACGCGGCCTTCGAGCTCACGGGGCGATCCCTCCGCGGCGGCGTCGAGGCAGACGATTTCCAGCGCGTGGTCGCAGACTACGAGCGCCGTGCCGTGGTGACGGGTCGTTTCTCGGACTGCATCGAGACACTGAATGCCATCGTGCCTGAGCTTCTCGATGGTGACCTCCGCATCGACGTGCGGATGCGCGCAGCCGACATCGCGCAGCAGCGCCTCGGCAATGTCCAAGTCGCACGCTCCCAATACGAGCAGATTCTCGAAGAACAGCCCGATCATCGCGCTTCTCTCGATGCCCTCCTGAGTCTGGTCGAGGGGACAGGGGACGTTCGCGAATTGGTGGACCTATTGCGGCGCAAGGCCGAGCTCGTCGGCGAGCGTGACGAACGCGCCGAGTTGTTGGTGCGTCAGGCGAAGCTCTACGAAACCGACATCGAAGACCTCGATTCTGCCATCGACGCCTTCGACCGCGCGCTTGGCGAAAATGACCATCCCGCTGCCTATGAGGGCCTCGAGCGCCTGTATCGCAAGACGCGCCGTTGGGAGGACCTGTCCACCCTCTACGAGCGTGAGATCGACCAACGGGTCGGCGATCCCGCCACCGTGCGCTACGAGCTCGGGCAACTGTGCCTCCGTAAGCTCGATGAGCCGTGGCGCGCGCTCGATCAGTTCCGCGAAGCGCTCACCCAAGATCCGAACCACGAACCGACCGTTCAGGTTCTCGAGGAAATGCTCCAACAACCGGAGTACCGGCGCGCGGCGGCCGAGTTGCTCGAGCCTCTCTATTTGAAGCGAATGGAGTGGGAGAAAGTCACCGCTATTCTCGAAGCCCGTCTCGACGGCGAACACGATCCGACCCAAAGGCTCGAGCTGCTGCGACACCTTGGCGACGTGCAGGAGTCGCACCTCGAAGACCTCGATGGCGCCCTCGAGACCTACGGTCGTTTGTTCGCCGAAGACCCGCATGACCAAGGGAGCCAGGAGAAGCTGACCAGGCTCGCGAGGTCGCTAGGGCGTTGGAGCCGGCTGGCTGCCATTTTCGACACCACACTGAGGGCCGTCGAGGTCGATGACGCAAGCACGGCGAACCTCGCGTTGACGACCGCCAAGCTTTACGACGAGCGCTTAGAGGACCCCGAAAAGGCGGCGGTCTACTATCGGCGGGCGCTCACGTACGACCCGAGCAACAAGAAAGCAAGCACCGCGCTAGCGACCGTGTACGCAAAAAGCGGCAGATGGTCCGAGCTTTTAGAGCTCGACCGCGAGCGCGAAAGCTTTGCTGAAGACGACGCAGAAAGGGTTTCGATCTTGCACGAGATCGCGCGCATCGAGGTCGACGAGCTCGGAGCCGTCCCGGACGGCATCGTCACCCACCGACGAATCCTCGAAATCGATCCGTCCGACAAGGACGCGACCACGAACCTCGACACTCTGCTCGAGGGGGCCGAGCGCTGGGAAGATCTCGCCGCCCACATCGAGTTTCGGATCGACAACACCGCTGACCGTAGGGCGTCGATGGCTCTTCGTCACCGTTTGGGCTCAGTCACCGAGACGAGGCTCGGCGACGTCCCCCGCGCGCTCGATATCTACGAGGATGTGCTCGCAGATGATCCGAGCTACGAACCCGTTTTGGAGGCCGTGTCTCGCTTGGTGTCGCACGACGAGCACGGGCCGCGAGCGGTGCAGATCGTCGAGCCCATTCACCGTGAGGGCAGCCACTGGCGCGAGCTCATCACAGTCCTGCGCGCCAAGGCCGGGCAGACGGCCGATTCGTTCGAACGAGCCGAAACGTGGCGTGAGGTAGCCCAGCTTTACGAGGCACCGGGCGGTCATGAAAGAAAGGCCTTCGAGGCATGGGGAAGGGCGCTCGTGGCCGAGCCTTCTGATGAGCCCACGCGTGCGGAAGTCGACCGTTTGGCGAGCGCGCTTGGGGACTGGGCCGGCTACATCGACGTCTGCGAGGCTGCGGCCGCGGCTTCGGACGACGCCACGCTCAGGGCCTCCTTCCTGCGAAGTGTAGCGGAGACCCAAGACCGTGCGCAGGGCGATCCGCGGGCCGCCATCCAGACGTTCGGCCGGATCCTCGAGGTGGATCCCGAGGCCGCCCCAGCCCTCGACGACCTCGAAGGCCTTCAGACAATGGTCGGAGATTGGGAAGGAGTTGCGAGGGTTTACGAGCTAAAGCTCGAGCGCTCACAGGACCCCGACAGCCGCGCTGCCCTCTTTACCCGGTTGGGCTCGCTCTACGAGGAGCAGCTTTCCGATTCGGAGCGCGCGGTGTCGTACTACCAACAGGCAGCCGGCGAAAAGCCGGACGATCGAGACGCCTATGCGGCGCTCGACCGCTTGTTTGCGGCCTCCAACGACAGTGACCGGTTGGCGGACGTCCTCGAGCATCGCATGGCTCTCGAAGAGGATCCCGATGTCCGCGTGGAGGTCGGGCTCCGGCTCGCTGAGCTCTATGAAGCCCAGCTGGGTCGTCCCGAAGCTGCCTGCGATGCGCTCAGGGCAGTGCTCGATGCGGACCGCGACCACAGGGGAGCCCTCGAGAGTCTCAGCCGCCTCTACGAACGGCAAGGGCAATGGCAGGACCTGGTCGAGGTGCTGCAACGTCGGACCGACACGGCTCTCCACGAGTCGGAACGGGTCGAGCTCACGCACCAGCTCGGCAACATCACCGAACGAGAGCTCGACGACGAGCTGAGCGCGATCGCGGTGTACGGGGAGGTCTTGCGCATCGATGAACACCACGAGCCCTCGATGCAGGCTCTTCTACGAATCACCAAGCTTGCCGATTATCGCGAGGAGGCGGCTGCCGTCGTCGAGCCTTATCTCCGCGCCCATGAGCGGTGGAACGACCTCGCGGCCCTCCTTCGATTGCGGGCCGACGCGATGACCGATCCCCATGAGAAGGCGGAGCAGCTCATAGCGCTCGCAGACGTACAAGAGCAGGGGCGCAGGGACCCCAACGCTGCGCTCGACGCGCTGCTTCAGTCGATCGGAGAGCGGCCCGAGGATGACGCAACCATCGACCGCGCGGAGATGCTGGCACGCGACCTGCAGCGCTGGCCGGACCTGGTGGAAGTCTCGTTCGCGGAGGCAAGCGCGAGCCTCGAGCCCGAGCGAGGGGCGGCCCTCTATCGCCGGGTAGCGCGCATCTGCGAAGACGAGCTGAGCGATCACGCCAGGGCGATAGACGCCACCGAGCGCGCTCTCTCGCTGCTCGGTGACGAGCCTTCGATCCTCGAGGACTTGGATCGATTGTTCGAGAAGACCGAACAGTGGGATCGCCTGCACGACGTCGTATCTCGGCGCCTCGAGGCAGGCGACGCTGATCGACCGCCGCTATTGCTCCGCCAAGGAAGGCTCCGGGCAAGCTACCTCGGCGACCTCGACGGCGGTCTCGGGGCCTATCAAATGGCGATGGAGCACGAGTCAGGCCGCGACGCCGCCATCGGGGCGGTCCGACGTCTCGTCGAAAAGCCGCAAGTCGCCGCAAGCGCCCTCGACGTGCTCGAGGATCACTACCGCAACGAAGGCAACCTCGAGGAGGTCGTTCGCCTGTACGAGCAGAGGGTCGCGATCGCTCCAAGCGACGCCGACCGTGTCGCGCTGCTCACCGAGGCCGCTGCCATTTGGGAGAACGACTTGGGTCGTCCCGAGGAAGCCATTACGGCTCTGCGGTCCGCCGTCAGGATCGAGCCGCGTGACCGCGAGCTGATCGCCTCCCTCGAGCGTCTGGCGGAGAAATCGGGACGCTGGGAGGACCTCCGGGGCCTAGTCGAAGAGATTGCCGCGGGTAGCGGGCTCGACCGACGCGAGCTCTACGAGCTTCGTTTACGGTCCGCCGAATGGTATCGAGACCGCCTCTTGGATGTGAAAGCAGCCGAACGCGCGCTCACCGACGCGCTCGAGCTCGATCCCGAGCCTCTCGAGGCGCATGCCCAGCTCGTCACGATGCTGCGAGAGCAACAACGGTCGGCCGAGCTGGTAGCGGCGCTCCGAGCCTGGGCGGTCGTCGAGCCTGTCGTGGACGAACGAAAGGTGCATCTTCGCGACGCGGCCGGCATTGCCCTTGCCACCCTTTCCGAGCCCGAGCTTGCGGCCGAGTGCTATCAGGAGCTGCTTGCGATCGACCGCACCGACGCCCACGCGCTCCGCGCTCTTTGCGAGATTCGACAAGGGCAGTCGCGATGGAACGAGGTCGTGAGCCTTCTCGAACGTAGCCTGGATGTCGCTTCGGACGACGCAGAGCGCGCGTCGCTGGCTCGAAGGGTGGGAGCGGTGTACCGCGTGCACCTCAGCGATTCGAGGGCGGCGATCGAGGCTTATGAGGCCGCGCTCGAGTTCGAAGAGAGCGACACCGAGACTCTAGATGCGCTCGAGGAGCTCTACGAACAGAACGATCGTATCGAGGCGCTTCGCTCGCTTCTTCAACGCCGGTGTGAGCTCGTCGACGACCGGGAACGAGCTGGGCTTCAGCTCCGGCTTGCGAGGCTCTACGAGGATTCCTTCCGCGATCAAACCGCCGCGATTGCCATGCTGCGGGAGGTGGTGCGGTCTGACCCCACCCACGAGGCCGCGCTCAACGACTTGGAGCGCCTCTTCGAGGCGGCCGGTGCCTGGGATGAGCTGGTCGCCTCGTTGCTATCGCGGGTCGAGAACGCGACCGAGGAAGAGCAACGCAACCTCCTCGAGCGGATTGCCGAGATCCACGAGGACAAGCGCCACGATCCCGAATCCGCCATCCAGACCTACGAACGGATCCACGCCGAAATCAGCGCCAACGAGAGATCACTCCGCGGGCTTGCGTCGTTGTACGAGCGTAGCGAGAGTTGGACCAAGGTTGCAGACACCCTCGAGCTCCTGGCCGCTCGGCTGGACGGCCAGTCGGCGGTCGAGCTTTGTCATCGGGTGGCGGACCTGTGGGCTGAAAGAATCGGCGACCGGGAGCAGTCTGGCAGGACGCTCCGGGCTGCCTACGAGCGTTTCCCGAGCGACCGCGCCACGCGGGAGCGGCTCAAGGCGCACTACGAATCCGAGGGCGACTACCGAGCGCTCGCCGGCGTCCTGGACGACGAGCTTCAGGCCGGCGTCTCCGACCAAGAACGAGTAGCGCTACTTCGGTCGATCTCCGATGTCTATCGAGACCGACTCGACGATCCCGGCACCGCCGCAACCTACCTCGAAAAGGCCGTGGCCCTCGACCGAGAAGATCGGGCGGCGCTCATTCCGCTCTGCGACCTCTACATCGCGGCCGGGCGTCAGCAAGATGCAGTTCCCATCCTTCGGCAGATCATCGAGAGCTTCGGTCAGACGCGAAGCAAGGAGCTTGCGACGCACCATCACCGGCTCGGGCAGGCGCTCGAGTCCTTGGGGGACGCCGAGGGCGCGCTTGCCGCGTATGACGCCGCCTTCAAGGTCGACTTGGCCAACGTCGGGATCCTACGCGACCTCGGAAAGCTGACCCTGGCCCAGGGCGACCTCGGCCGGGCCCAAAAGAGCTTTCGGGCGCTCCTTCTTCAGAAGCTCGAGCCATCGTCCGGGATTCGCAAGGCCGATGTCTACTACTACCTGGGTGACATCGCCGCTCGCCAAGACGACAAGCGCAAAGCGATCACGATGTTGGAACGGGCGCTTGCCGAGGACGCGAGCCACGATCAGGCTTCGCAGCTACTCGCTCAGCTGAAGGGTTGAATCATGGCGACAGGTAAGGTCTGCATCGACGGAGAGATCGTCGACACCGCGGAAGCACGCGTGCCGGTGCTCGACCGGGGCTTCCTCTACGGGGACAGTGTGTTTGAGGTGTATCGGACCTATGGCGGTGTCCCGTTTGCTGAAAAGGAGCATCTCGAACGGCTGAGCCGGTCGGCGGACTGCCTCATGATCTCCATGCCGGTGTCGATCGACGCGCTTGCCTCCGAGGTGCGCGCCACCCTTGCTGCAGCCGGCGAGGGCGAGTGGTACGTGCGGGTGATGATCACTCGTGGGACGGGGCCACTCACCTATGACCCCACGACCGCGAGCTCGCCGTTGCGGGTGATCATCGTGGCTCCGATCACACCGTACCCTCGGGAGCTGTACGAGCATGGCGCGTCTGTAGTGCTGCTCAACGCTTCTCGGCCCACCGACGACGCGCGCGCAGCCGGCGCGAAGGCATCGAACTACCTTGCCAACCTGCTCGCGGTACACGAAGCGAAGCAGAAAGGCGCCCAGGAGGCGATCGTCCTCGGCCGGCGTGGGCAGCTTCTCGAGGGCGCATCGAGCAACCTCTTCGTCGTGAAGGACGGGGTCATCCGAACGCCAAAACCGGAGCCGGGGATCCTGGTCGGGATCACGCGCGCGACGGTGCTCGAAGTCTGCGCGAGAGAGGGGCTGACGGTCGAAGAGACCGAGCTCCATCCACCGGACCTCTACGACGCTGATGAAGCTTTCATCACCAGCAGCATTCGGGAGGTGATGCCAGTGGTTGTCGCCGATGGCCGTTCAATCGGCGATGGAACGCCGGGCCCGTTGACCAAGAGGCTTCGTCGCGGCTATCTCGGGGCCGTTGCGGCTGGAACCGGGGCGGCGGTTTGACCGCTGTAGCTCGGGGCAGTATCAAGCCGCTCTCGGATCTTTCGGAGGCCCTCGGCCGCAGTTTGTCTCGCCCCACCGCCCCCACTATCGCCTATGTCAGACACCAGCAAGACCAAAGCCCAGCGGCGCCGGAAACGAGCCGCGCAAGGCAAAGACCGCAAGAAGAAGCTCGAGAAGCAGGGGAGCACCCCTAAGTTCCCGATCGACCCCACAAAGGCCCGTAAAGCCTGAAGCATCGCGCGGGCCCGATTGCGCGCCCTCAGTGTAGGGTGTGCGATTCGCCGTCATGCTCGACTCGCGGCACGCCCGCGTCGCTCACTACATCCGTCTCCGCCTCGGGCGCGGGTGGAGGAAGCGTTGCGGCCGCTGCCTCGAGCTCTTCGCGGTGGCCCATCTGCTGGAGCTTGAGGTGATGGTAGCGGCGCCTGCGGCGATACGCGACGACCACCAGGATGGCCGCGAGCACCCAGATCGTCGTTCCTCCGAGCAGAGCCGGCACGATTCGGTACCGTGTGCGAAGGCTTTCACGCCATTCGCGCTCGAGCCCAACACTGGTCCAGCCGTAGGCAGTCGAGAGCGCCGTGTCGAATGTCTCCCCGGCTCGCATGGTTTCGATCAATCGATGAAAGCGTCGCTCGTCGTTGGGCGTGCGGCGCAGGAACCCGACGATGTCCGCGCTCTGCGCGTAAGCGATGTTGACTTCATGAGGCCGGTTCGGGAAGCGATCGGAGAGCTCCGAAAGACGCAACATCGAGCGCTGGGCGGCGGCACGTAGGAGTGACTGCATCCGGGGCAAGAGACGGACCTCCGATTGGTGGATCGCGACGCCCTCGTTGAACCAGCGCGGGACGTCGTGCCCGTCAACCGCGCGGTAAAGCGCAACGTGGGAGAGCTCGTGCACCAAGACGACTTGGAGGTCGGGCGGTTGCCACGTGTCCGGTGCCGACATGGTGATCAAGATCACGCCCCAGCGCGGGTACGCAACTCCGGTCGCATAGTCGGGAGGCGGATACCCGATCGGCGACAAAGCGCGCATCTCGCGCGGATTTCGCGCAACGCGGACGATCAGGCGATCATCGATGACGACCCCGAATTCGTTCGCGAGCTCAGCCCAGTGTTTCTCGACGCTTTCGACCAGTGGGACGACTCGAGCGCGCTCGGAGACCGGAAAAGTCCAGGTGACGGCGCCGATCTGCTCGCTTGCGTAGCCGGTTGGCGGCTCAGGCAAAGGAGCCTCAAAAGGCGCCTGAGCCGCTGTGACGGTCGCGAAGAGAGTGGCCGCGACCAAACACAGAATCGCCCCGGGCATGGGTCGTTCTCGTCTATTCGTCACCAGGCCTAAATCTTAGCAGCGGAGGTCCGGGTTCGTTAGTGCGACGCCCATCAACTATGAGATAGGTTACACCTGCGGCGAGAAGCGCACCGACGATGAAGTAGGGCCAAGCCTTCTTGATCCAACGTTTCTTCTCGGTTTCATCGGTTGCCTTGGCGGTTGCGTCGATTTGGGCGCCGGCTGCGTTCGGGTCTTCTTGCCATCGTTGCTGTGCGGTCTTGGCGCGGCGCACGATGTAATGGGTGCGTTCCTCGGGTGTGGTGTCGTCGACCTCGAGGAGGCCTTCGTAGAACTGGGACGCGCTCGCGTCGAAGACTTCGAGCTTGATCGTGCCCTCGCGGCGCAGAACGACTAGCGCATCCGCTCCGGCAATAGTCGCAAGCCGCTTGTACGAGCCGAGGTCTTTCCGAGGATCGACACCCAGACTCCGCCGAATCGAACGAAGCCCTTCGAGACCGTCATCCTCGCTACCCACTTCGCCACGAAGGGCCGCGCGGAGGGTTGAGTCGGCGGGGGTACGGAGGCCCGCGCCAGCGCACTCCTGCTCAATCTGGGAAGCGGTCGCGCGGAGCGAGTCATCCGGATCCCCGGCGACGACGACGGCGATCTTGGGGCGGAGGGGGTCGGTGGCAGCGACAGTGCCAGCGACAGTGTCAGTGGGAGCGACAGTGTCTGTGCCAGTGTCAGCGCCAGTGCCCGCGTCAGTCCCGGCGCTCCCTTGCGCCGAGGCGGTGGCCGCTAAGACGAAGGCTAGGGCCGGGGTCAGGCTCAGAATCAGGCGCACCGCCGGACGATAGGCAACGACGGCCTTCCGCGCTAGCGTCCGGCCGGGCTGAGATGGGCAAAGAGAAGCTGCAATTCCCGCACGGCGTCTGCCTGTGCCTCGGCTATGACGGCACCGACTTTCACGGGTGGCAGGCGCAGCCCGGCCTTCGCACCGTTCAGGGGATGATCGAGGAGGCCATCGACGAGATGGGACTCGAGCATTCGCCGGTCAAAGGATGCAGCCGGACCGACGCTGGCGTCCACGCCCTCGGTCAGGTGGCGAGCTTTTCGTGCACGCACGACATTCCCCGGGAGGGCTGGGTCCTTGGGCTCAACGCGAGATTGCCCGACGACATCGTCATTCATGACGCCCAACCTTGCTTTCGTCGATACAATCCAAGGTTTCATGCCGCACACAAGCGATACCGGTATCTCGTGCGCGTCGGTCGTCATCGTGATCCACTCCTTCGAAAGCGCGCATGGCAGCTCGGCCCCAAGGATGGACGAAGGGACGTGTCGCCTGACGGGGACTTCGTCGAGGACTATCTCGATGTAAGCGCGATCCGAGAGGCCGCGAAACATTTCCTCGGAACGCACGACTTCCGCGCGTTCCGCCAGTCAGGGGACCAGCGCGAGATCGTGGAGCGGACGATGTTTGCCATCCGTGTGCTTCCCGGCTGGAACGCAAGGCGCGACGTCTTGGCGATCGAGGTCATCGGCAATTCGTTCCTGAAGAACATGGTGCGCATCATGGCGGGCACGCTCGTCGAAGTCGGCCAGGGGAGAATCGCTCCAGGGGACATTTCAGGGATGCTGCACGCCGAAGCCGATCGCACCAGCGCGGGGCAGACCGCTCCGTCGCACGCCCTGACGCTCGTCGAAATAGAGCTCGCTCGTTTCGACGGACCTTCGGATGCCTTCGACCGCCCGACGGTGGGCGAGCCCCCGCGACGAAACGCCGTCTAGAAAGTCAGCCCGAGGCCGCCGGTGAAGTAGAGGTTGTCGCCCACCGGGGCACGGCTGTTCGCGTCGGAGCCCGCGAGCTCGAAAAAGAAGAACGAGCTGTTGATGCCCCAGTCCTCATCGAGCGCATTGGCCCGCCGCTCATTGACGAAGTTGAGCTCGATCGCAAACTGCGCAGCCCATCCAAAACCGTGGCTTCGACCGCTAGATTTGCCGCTACCGACGTCCTCGTTGAAGAAGACACTGTTGAAGCCGACCTTGCCCGTGAACACGAACGGCACTGGGGTCTTTCGGGCAAGGGCGTCGATGCGGACAACCGCCATCAAGTTCAAAGGAAAGAGATTGAACTTCGCGGTCTGCGTGGACGGGACGCAGGCCGGAAGGTTGGCGGTCTCGCATGCGGCGCCTTTGTACGCAGCCCAGCCACCAGCGATGCCCAAGCCAATCGGACCGATGAAGGGGATCCGGTACAGATAGAAATCGAATTCGACCAAGAGAATCGGACCGTTGTCGCTCGGATAGACGAGGTCGAAGTCTTCGCTCCCCGGCTTGGGACGATAAGCGCCTATCCCGAGCGAGAGCAGATATCCCTCTGGGGACCACCCCTCTTCTGCCGGGCCGCCGATCGCCTCGGCGCTCACCCGGTCGGGCAGCAGGGTCACGGCGGAGACCAGCAGGAGGGCCGACGCGATTCGCTTCACCGGCGGAGCCTCCAGAAGCCTGCCAGAATGAATATGAGACCGAGGACCCAGCCGAGCGATCCGGGGCTGCGTCGGTCAGCGAGGCTAGCGTGTGAGACCGAGCAGCCCTCGCACTCCCCACTGACATCGCAGAAGCCGGACACCTCGATGTTCGTGACCATGACCCCTTCGGAGAGCTCCCCCTCGTTAGCTAGAAGTGGGTCGGAGACGAACGCCTGATCGAAGGCGTTCACGAAGACGAAACCGGATTCGCCAGGTCCAAGACCCAGGGTCGTCGCCGAAATCGTCTGACTGCGCTCATTCAGCGACGCTGTGACGCTCAGTTGGGTGGCGGTCGTAGAGTCGTCGGTGTCGGAAAACCAGAAGGTCCAGAGTTGAATGTCGTCTGCGGGATCCGGGTCGTCCCAGGTGATGTCGAAGTCTGCTTGCCGTTGTGGGGTGGTGTCCACGACGGGCTGGTTCGGCGGCTGCACGTCCACCGTGAACGCCGCGATCCCGTAGTCGGTCGCGGCAATGTCGCCTGAGCCCGGGGCCTGATTCCGAAACGCGAAGATCTCGTACGGGGTGCCTCTCAGTCCCGACTCGCAGGTCACGATCTCGGTCCCCCCCGAGCGCGCGTCGAGCAGATCCTGGAGCGTCAGGCCGCTCACCGTGAAGTTGTTGCCCACCGATCGCGGGTTCCCCGTTACCTGGCCACAGGTGCCCATCGTCTCGTTTCGGTTCACGGCCAGATTGCACGCTGCGTTCTCGCCGCCAACCCAGAGATACACTTCGTTCACCGACCCGGATTCCTGGAGACGGATCTCGAAGGTCGTCGTGTCGGGGCTCTTCTGTACGGCCGTGCTGATGCCCCCCGCTCCGCCCGTACCGCCAACGCCACCCGCGCCACCGGCGCCACCAACGCCACCAGCCCCCGCGGCGCCACCGGTGCCCCCGGCGCCATCGACGCCGCAGTCACGGCCATTGAAGTAGCGAGTCTGCGCGTCAGACTCGAAGTCGCTGTCCCCGTTGATCGAGCTGATGCGGTCCACCGCGGCGGTCTGCGCCGAGGCGCTCGGGGCCAGCGCCATCCCCGCCGCCACGAGCGAAACAAGAAATAAGAGAGAGGCCTTCATGGCGTGATTTCCGTGCAATCCCTGGGCCAATGGCGCAACCCCAAAAGCTGTGTGTTTTCGGGAGGCCGGAGGACAAACTGGCATCATCCGCCTTACTTCTACGCCAGGCGCTGACATTTCGTCACTTTATCAGAACTTTTTCGGCGATTTGGACCGCATTGAGGGCGGCACCCTTCCGCAGGTTATCCGAGACCACCCACATCTGAATCCCGCCGGGATTGCCCACGTCATCGCGAATGCGGCCCACATAGACCGCGTCCTGCCCCGCCGCATCGATGGGCTGCGGGTAGCGCCCTTCGCTCAGATCATCGACGAGCACCACACCCTGAGCTTTTTCGAGGAGCTGCCGGGCGCGTGCCGCCGTCAAGGGTGCGTGGGTTTCGACGGTCACCGCCTCGCTATGGGCGGTGACCACCGGCACACGGACGGCGGTCGGTGAGACACCGATGGAGGGGTCCCCGAAAATCTTGCGAGTTTCCGAGACCATTTTGAGCTCTTCCTCTTGGTAACCCGTGTCGGAATCCGGCTTCCAGTGCATGAGAAGATTGCGGCTCAACTGACCAGAAAGCTTCTCTTTTTCGACCTCGTCGCCGCGACTGGTCGCCACTTCCTGAGCCTCGAACGCGGCGACGGCCTGAGCCCCCGCGCCGCTGATCGCTTGGTAGGTCGCCACGACGACGCGCTTGAGCCGGGCTTCGTCGTGAAGGGGCTTCAAGGCGACGACCATCTGGATGGTCGAGCAGTTCGGGTTGGCGATGATGCCCTTCGGGCGATCGGCGGCCGCCTCGGGGTTCACCTCCGGGACGATCAGCGGGACCTCGGGGTCTGCGCGAAACGCCGACGAGTTGTCGACGACGAGGGCTCCCTTGCTGGCTGCGATCGGGGCCCACTCGCGCGAAGTCGCACCGCCCGCGGAGAAGAGGGCCAGGTCGACGCCCTCGAAGACCTCGGGGGCGATTTCGACGACGGTGTGCTCGGCTCCCTTGAACCTGACGGTCTTGCCAGCGCTACGGGCGGAGGCGACCGGGACGAGCTCGCGCACCGGGAAGGCACGCTGCTCGAGCACGCGGAGCATCTCTGCCCCCACCATGCCGGTGGCTCCCACCACCGCGACTTTCAAGCCTTCAGACATAGGCCGGGGCTATAGGTCGGCGTCGAGAAAGCGGCAAGCGGGCTTTGCGAACGCTCGGGTATGATGCCTTCGGCAAGGAGTATTCATGAGGATTCAACGCTGCAGCGGTTTCATCGGGTTCGCGGGTCTCTTGTTGTTGGTCGGTGTGACGGAGGCCCGTGGACAGGCGCCGCCCGACGCCGATGCCTTGCTACCCGCGGGTGATGAACCAGACGCCGCCGCGCGCGGCTTGCGTTCGCTCTACATCCCCGATGGGCTTACCGCGGAGCGAGCCGTCGAAGAGATCTTGAGGACGTCGCCCGACGTTCAGCGGACCCGAGCGCTTTCTCTCGAAGCCAAGGGCGGCGCGGTTCAGGCGATGTCGGGGCTCGTTCCACGCCTCGAGCTCGTCGGCCGAGCAACGAAGCTGAGCCCGGTCAAGACCGCAGGCATCCCCGGGGGTGACAGCGCCGTGATCAACGCCCGCATCGACGATCTTCAGGACGAGGCGGCCCAGGATCTGTGGCGAGGCCTTTTCAGCTTTCAGTTTCCATCCTTGACGACGCAGTACGCGACCGACGCGACGCTGATCTACTCGTTCACCGACTCGCTTGCCGAAGCGCTGCCGGCTTACCGAGCAGCCAAGAAGAACAAGAAGGCCGCGCAGCAGCAACTCGAGGCCGAGCTGAACGACGTCGCGTTTGGAGCGCGGCAAGCGTACTACGAGTTTGCTCGAGCAAAGGCTGGGGTAGGGGTGGCGGAGAGCGCGGTCGCGGCCGCGGAAGCCCAGCGCAAGGATACGGCGGCGCTGGTCAATGCGGGGGCGGCGGCAAGAGTCGACCTGCTGCGCGTCGCAGCACAGCTCGAGGCCGCCAACGTCGCGTTGGAGCGAGCCAAGCTCGGTTTTCAAGTGGCACAACGCGCACTTCAAACGCTGATGCACACCAACGAGGTTCCGACGCTCGGCGAAGATCTGTCGGAACCAGTTACCGGTATCCCCTCCAAGACGGAGGACGAGTTGAAGGAGCGGGCGTTGGTCGACCGACCCGACCTCCAGGCCCTCTACACTTACGTCGAGGCGACTCGACATCAGCTCAAATCCGCCAACGGTGGACGAGCGCCGGACCTCCTCGTCCGCGGAAGCGCGCAATACTCGAATCCCAACCTACGCGTGGTTCCACAGCAAGAGCGGTTCGAAGGAACCTGGGAGGTGAGCGCCGTGATCCGCTGGGCGCCGAACGACACCGTAGCGGCCCAAGGTCGGTCCAAGCAGCTCCAAGCTGCGCTCCAACGCGCGGAGGCGGACGTCATTGCGCTAGGCGATGCGATTCGCGTCGAAGTGGCGGAGGGCTACCATGGCGTGCGTGCGGCCAATGCTGCGCTGAAGTCCGCGGGCCTCGGGTTGGCAGCCGCCGAGGAAGGGTACCGCGTCAAGCGAGAGCAACTACGAGCAGGCATCGTGAACACGACCGATCTGTTGCAGTCGCAGTCCGAGCTCATTCGCGCGCAAGTCGACGTGGTCGACTCAGCGGTCGGTCTTCGCATCGCCAAGGCACAGCTGCTGCGGGCGATCGGGTCGAGGCCATAGTGCCGAGCATCGTGGCAGCGGCGGTCGTCATCGAGGGCGGTCGCGTGCTTCTCACCCAGCGAGCCGAGGGAAGACACCTGGGGGGCCTTTGGGAGTTCCCCGGCGGCAAGCTCGAACGCGGCGAGTCTCCCGAGGAAGCGCTCGTTCGCGAGTGTCAAGAGGAGTGTGGGATCGAGATCGCGGTCGCCGACATTTTGGACGTGACCTTCTACCGCTATGCAGACAACGACGTGTTGCTTTTGTTCTATCGCTGCTCGATCGTGTCCGGCGAGGTGCGCCACCTGCAGGTCGAGGACCATGCGTGGGTCGCTCCCGAGGAGCTAGCTCGCTACGACCTGCCGCCTGCCGACGCCCGTATCATCGCCCGCATCCGCTCACTAACGGGTGCGCGCGCCTTCGATGATTAGCCCCTTCACGAGCGTCACGTCCTCGGCGGGCATCGTCACCGGCTGGGCGAGGATGTTGATCGTCTGGCCGGTCGTGACGTTCTGCTGCGTGTAGAGCATGCCTTTCTGAATCGCTTTGGGCTCGCCAAAGAGGCCTGTCAGCTGAATGATGCTGGGCTTGGCGTCATCGTCGAACTGGAAGACGATGCGGGTCACCACTTCGCCCGGCGTGGTGAGGATGATGCGATAGCCTGGGTAGTGCATCAAAACCTGCGCCGTTGTCCGGGCCATGATCACGCCCTCGAGCTCCGCGGCCACCACCTCGACCGTCGGACGCTCTTTGCTCCAGACCCGCATCGCCCGACGGACCGAATTGAGGGCCGCCTCGCTGCTCTCCGAGGGTGCGTCGGCGTCGGCTCCCGGTCGCTGTTCGGCCGCCTCTTTTTTCGAGCAGGCGACTGCGCACAGGGCGATCAGAAGAACAAGGGCATTTCGCTTGAACACATCAGCTCCTGGCTGGCGTTTGTACCGCGAATCGCGACGTCGCCCAAAAGAATGCCAGATGGGCTCAGTACCTCGCGAGGGCGTCTCCCACGCTACCGTTCGCGCCGGTGACGATCCGAACGGCGAACGGGTCACGTGCCGAACCGATCCGCTCGAGCGACCCAGAGCTTCCGAAGAACGCGCCGGTGGCCTTTTCGAGAGGGCCCCTATACACATCGTAGGTGACGTCGTCGTTCGGGGCCGCCAATCGATCCTGGACCCGGAAGAGCATCTCGTCTGTGGCGAAGTCAAGACCCAGATCGGCCTCCGACTCGAGCAGCTGGCAGGCGCGAAGGGCGCGCCGAAACGCGTCTTCGATCCCTGCTTGGAAATCGCCCTCAAAACCCCGCTTGCGACTGTAGAGCAGACCTGGACGGTCATCGGCCACATCGAGATAGTAGTCCGATTGGTGGCCGATCAGAACGACACCCGGCCCCTGCGGAACGTGTGCGTAATCCGCGACGTCGATCAAGAGCTCGTCGGGAATCCTTTTCTCACGGATCCACCTGTGGAAGACCGGAACGAGCTTCTCGAGCTCGATCTCACCGGCGCTCGTGTAGAGCTTCACCTGAAACTTCGTCGGTTTCATCGTCATTCCGCAGCTGCGGCTGCTGACTCAGTGAGACGCTGATAGCACGAATGCGCCGCTTCGATGAACAACTGCGATTCGTCGAGCGTCCGGTGGGCGATCTCGTCGTTGGCGTTCTCGTGGGACTTGTCCGCGTGCATCTTCAAAAGATAGGTCGCGAACTTCCCCTTGGCGAAGGGATCGTGGAAGAGCTGTGTGTCGTGGAGGTGTGTCTTGAAGTTCGCCACCACATCGTCGGCATCGTCTTTGACCTGCACGTCGAGGTGTCGAACCAGTGCCTTGGCTGCGGTCACCATCGCCCTGAACCCGCCGGCTGCAGCGATCACCGCATGGCCGGCCTCGAGCGCATCCTGTGCGTCGTGGAGCTGTTGCTCAGCCTCTTGAAGGCCAAACTCGACGAACGGGACGATCTCGCCGGCACATTCGCCGACACCGATGTCGCCGATGTTGTATTCGCGGGGGTCACCCCAGTCGCTGTAGTAGCTCGGGTCCTCTTCGTAGCTCGGGGGCTTCTGGATCGGTGCTAAGACCTTGCGGAAGTCTTTCTTGCCCACGCGCGCGATGAAGGCCTGAAAGCTCTCGTCGCCCTCGCGATTTTGCATGTAGTGGGCGGTGATCAGCTCGACGGCCTTCGGAATGTTCTTCGAGGGGACGGCGCCGACGACCAGGCCATAGCTCTTGGCGTTTTGGGTCCATTGACCGCCGAGAACGAGATTGAAGTGCGGCACCTTGCGACCGCCGACCTGTCGGCTGACTCCCGTGAACCCGATGTCCGCAGCATGGTGCTGGCCGCAGGAGTTGAAGCACCCGCTCGCTTTGATGCGGAGGGACTCGACGGCCGGGGGGAGGTCGCTCTTGATCACGTCGAGTCGTTTACGGAGCTCGCCCGTCAAACCGCGCGACGCGGAAATCCCGAGCTTGCAGGTGTCGGTGCCTGGACACGACGTCATGTCGGTGATGGTGCCGGCGCCGGCCTCCGAGAGGTTGAGCGCATCGAGCGCTTCGTAGAAAGCGACCGCGTCTGCGCCGCTGAGCCAACGGAACGCGAGGTTCTGCTCGACGGTGCACCGGATCGAGTCGCCCGTATACTGTCGGGCCAGATCGGAAAGAGTACGACCCTGAGTCGACGTGAAGTCGCCGAGGGGCATCTTGATGATGGCGACGTAATATCCGTTTTGCGCTTGCGGACGGAGGTTGTGCTTGGCCCAGGCTTGAAAGCCCGCCGGAGCGTCGCTCGGAATCGGGCCCGGGTCGCGAACCGGTTGCTCATCGGTGGAGTGCAGGTCGTCGAGGAAGGCGGTCCATCTCTCGTCGGGGCGAAGCGTCTCGCGCTCTTCGGCGACCAGCTTCTTGAACTCGTCGATTCCGAGCTTTTGCACGAGGAACTTGATTCGCGCGCGCGCGCGGCTCTGCTTTTCCCCGAGGCGAGCGAACACGCGGGACACGGCCTGCGCGAGCGGAAGCAGCTCTTCTTCGGGGCAGAACTCGTCAAGCACCTTGGCTTGCACCGGCACTGCGCCGAGACCGCCGCCAACTACCACGCGGAAACCACGCTTGCCATCACGAACCTGCGCCACCGCGCCGAGATCGTGGAAGGTCACCAGGCCGCACGGATTGTCTTCACACCCGGAAAAGGCGATCTTGAACTTGCGCCCGAAGTCTTGCACGTCCGGGTGGCCGAGCAGGTATTGGGTGATCGCGTTGGCATACGGCGTGACGTCGAAGGCTTGTGTTTTGCAGACGCCCGCGTACTCGCACGCGGTGACATTGCGGACGCTGTTGCCGCACGCCTCGCGGGTGGTGATCCCCACCGCAGCGAGCCGCCGCATCATGTCGGGGGTGTCCTCGATGTGAACGAAGTGGAGCTGAATGTCCTGCCGGGTGGTCACGTGGAGAATCGAATCGGAGTATTCCTCGGCAAGCTCGGCAAGCGTGTCGAGTTGCTCGGCGCTCAGCTTCCCAAACGGGATCTTGATCCGCATCATGCCGGGCGCGTCCCACACCGTATCGGGGCCCTTGGTCAGGTCACCGCAGGGGAAATGGAGCGGCTGCTGACCGGTTCCGTCGTCACGCAGGCCGTTGTCGTAGCGCTGGCCATACACGCCGCGCCGAAGCCGGGTCTCGGCGAAGATCTTGTCGTCGATCTTCCCTTCTTTCTTGAGCTCGATTTGGCCCTCGAAGAGGTCCACCTCGCCGCCGAGTCGATCGGGAATGCGGTCGCCGAGCTGTTGTTTCCACGAAGTCATGGTGCTCCTGTACCTAGGCAGCGAAAAGCGTTGCCAGCGGCAACCACGACTATTCCGCAGTTTGCACGATGGTCAAGTCAACAATTGCATGGGGCAGCCCGTAAATCCATTTTCGTTGGGTAAATGGGAGTAAATAGACGACTAAAAAGATAAAGATTTGGCATTTCGGCTGCGCGGTTGCTGGCCCAACCCGTGCCGCTATAGTGCCGCCGCTCGACGCCCGATGTTAAGGTGTCGCTCCCATTCGGGGATCGTCTAACGGCAGGACTCCAGTTTCTGGTACTGGCTATCTAGGTTCGAATCCTAGTCCCCGAGCTACTGAACAGCTAAAGGAGGTGCTCAAAGGGAACCCGGATGCCCACGCTTCGAGAGCGGTCCAGCCAAGGCTGGCCCGCGTTTGGTCTCGCGCGTGCGGTTCGAATCCTAGTCCCCGAGCCAAATAGCTGTTAAGCAACGCAGCTCATAACTTAAGGCCCCATCGTCTAGTGGTTAGGACATCGGCCTCTCACGCCGGTAACACGAGTTCGAATCTCGTTGGGGTCACCACGGTAGCCCCGCTTCGGCGGGGACTTTCTTGCAGGAAGATTGTAATAGAATCGCGCAATTGCTGCACGTAGCGAAGGCTGCGTGCAACGATTACATGGATTCGGTCTTTGGGAGCTCTTCACTCATGCCGTTTCGTCGATGCCTACGCTCCAAGCGGAGGCCTGGCATGCTACTTGCTGCCTAGGGTCTTATCATGCGCAACCTAGCTTTGAGTGTGGTGCTCGCAGCCGCGACGGTGATGTACGTGGGTTGTTCCGGCAGTGGGAACGGCGGCGGAGGTGGCGGCGGGGCCGGTGGTGACGGGACCGGCGGTACGGGTGGCGATAGCGGATGGCAGCAGCTCGGGGGAGCGGTGACCGCCGGCGGTGCTACCCAGTTTTCTTTGGCGCACGACGGAACGAATCCCGTGGTCGCTTGGGTCGAACGCGAGCCCAACGGATACCAAGTCTATGTGAAACGCTGGGATGGCAGTAGTTGGGTGCAACTGGGCGGGGCATTGAGCGCGAGGCGGACGACGATTGCTCGAACCGTCGAGGTCGCGGTGGACGCCGGGGATCAGCCCGTGGTTGCTTTCACTGACTCGGATCT
>Ga0224497_10000118_pt1 | contig 64374 bp, 62 predicted proteins | sample SF_Jul11_sed_USG_4_FD_167970 | JGI IMG/M metagenome (GOLD analysis project Ga0224497, IMG submission 167970) | Sediment microbial communities from San Francisco Bay, California, United States - SF_Jul11_sed_USGS_13 | ecosystem: Environmental > Aquatic > Marine > Sediment | place: USA...
AGGCCTTGTTCCTCCAAATGATTAGGGTACGATGACCGGAGAAGACTATTCGTTTTTTGGACTGTTTCTCAGTGCGTTTCTTTCTTCGACGATATTGCCGGGAAGCTCAGAAATCGTGTTGGTGGCCTTAGCCACCACAAGTGATGGGCCTCACTGGGATCTTCTTGCTATAGCGACGGCAGGCAATACGTTAGGCGGGATGAGTTCGTGGGTACTGGGATGGCTCATTGCCCTACGGTATCCCCTTACTGAATTGTCTAAGGAGGCCCATCGCCGAGCCGCAGACCGCGTCCAGCAATGGGGGAGTCCGATTTTGCTGTTGTCCTGGGTGCCCATAATTGGCGATCCATTGTGTGTGGCAGCCGGGTGGTTGCGAATTTCTTGGATTGCAGCATTGCTTTTTATTGGGGCGGGGAAGGCGCTTCGTTATTGGGTGCTCCTTGCCATGTTGCCATCCTACGGTACCTAAGACCTTAGTGATAGCATTCCGGAAATGTAGTTGTTAAGGTTGGGTTTCAGGATAAGGCATCGGTCCTGAGTATTGCTGGAATTTCAAACAACTCTTTAGAGGTATCCTTTTAAAATTTGACGGAGTGCTATTGCTGTGAATGTCCCCCTGCTTGATTTGCAAACGCAATATCTTCGCCTTCAGCCTGAGATCATGAAAGTCATTGGAGAGGTCTGTGCTAAACAAAGTTTTATTCTTGGCGCATATGTAGAGCAATTCGAAAACACGTTAGCCAAGTTCCTTGGTACGCAGCATGCCGTAGGTGTTGCTTCGGGGAGCGATGCCTTGCTGCTCTCCCTCATGGAACTCGATATTCAGCCTGGTGATGAAGTGATTACCGTGCCCTTTACGTTTTTCGCCTCCACAGGAGTTATTTCTCGATTACATGCCCGTCCGGTGTTTGTCGACGTGAGACCCGACACATTTAATCTTGATCCCATGCAATTGGCTGAAACAATCACGCCTCGTACGAAAGCGATCCTTCCGGTGCATCTCTTTGGCCAATGCGCGAACATGGAACTCATCAATGAAGTGGGCATTAACCACGGCATTCCGGTGATTGAAGATGCCTGTCAAGCCATTGGTGCGACTCGAACCGGAACCCGCGCGGGGGCCTTTGGGCGAACCGGTTGTTTCAGCTTTTTCCCATCAAAGAATTTAGGCGCTTTTGGCGATGGAGGATTAATTTCGACGCATGATGCGCAGGTGGCAGAACGGTTACGACTGCTGCGAGTGCACGGGAGTCGTTCGGAATATCATCATCATTTGATTGGAATGAATAGTCGATTAGATGCCTTGCAAGCTGCGGTCTTACAAGTGAAGTTCCAGTACTTAGCAGACTGGACGACGAAACGGCAGAATAACGCAGGGAGGTACCGACAACTCTTTCAGGAACATGGCTTGGATGATCGCGTCATCCTGCCAGTGGTTGAGCCTGGCAATGTTCACGTGTATAACCAATTCACCATTCGTACCCCTATGCGTGATGCCTTGAGTGCGTATTTAACGGAACAAAACATTGGCAATCGCATCTATTATCCCGTGCCTCTCCATCTCCAAGAATGTTACGAAATGCTCGGCTATCACAAAGGCGATTTCCCTGTCGCAGAACAAGCGGCCAAAGAAGTTCTGTCACTCCCTATCTATCCAGAACTGACGACCGATCAATTGGTATTTGTTGTTCGGTCCATCAAAAAGTTCTTCGAACAATCAGAAAAATAATACAGGATGCCCCATCTTGGGGTTTCTCAGTGCAATGAGTTTCCATCGGCTAAATTCTTTGAATACCTACAATCAATACCCCTTAAGGACATGCCAAGAAGGCCGATAATTTGGTTGAAGAATAGGCAGCATTGTGGCTTCTATTTTTCACGATCGTTTTAGCAGAGAGGCGGTCCGTGATCGAGCCCTTCTGCTTTTGCGAGGAAAAAGATAGAGGAGCTGGCATTCTCAATCACTCTCGGAGGGTTGTCCAATGAATCGTACTTTGATTAATCGACACAACATCTTATGGATCTTTGCCATATTCTTTCTATTTGTGGGATGCGAAGAAGGGCAAGGAAACCCTATGAAAGTGATGCAAGAAAGGTTTGATCAGGCCCACGAGGATGCCAAGCAGGCCGTCGATGAGGCCATTGCAGAAGTTAATCGAACGGTCGAAGGGCAAATGAATAAGTATTAAATTCCATTCTCAAAGGGGTAAAAAGATCTAAAAAAATATTAACAAGAAAAAGAGATATGTCGGGGAATATGACATCATGAGAATGAAGGAAAAGGGGTTTTCAAAATAAAAATGACTGTCTTTAATTCGAGTCTGACCCCTTATATTTGACCTCTTTTAGTTATGGGTAGGAGGCTTCGATGGTGCTGCTGAGGCCGCCGCGGGCGGTGAACTCACCAATGACGGTGGCTGAAACGGGTTTGCAGGCTTTGACGACATCGGCCAAAATTTTATTAACTGCGTTTTCGTAGAAGATGCCCAGATTGCGGTATCCATGGATATAGACCTTGAGCGATTTGAGTTCGAGACAGGATTTGTCCGGGACATACGTGAGGTGGATGGTCCCGAAATCGGGCAGGCCGGTTTTGGGACAAATGGCGGTGTATTCCGGAATTTCAATAGTAATGACGTACCCGGGGTATTGGTTCGGCCAGGTCTCCAATCGAGGAAGTTTGGCGGACAGGCCGCTTTTGGCATGTTGTTCTGAATATCCGGATCGGCGTGTTGTTTTGGTTTTTTTCATCCAAGATGGCCTTACATTATTTTTAATAAATAGACGATGAGCCCCTAGTCTACTCATTTCAGTTTTTCCTCTGCAACTTCTTATTCTCGCCTTTGGTTTTCAATCCGATGGTATGCTTGGTTGGAATAATGAACCTGAAAAGAAAGATTTGTGAAGTGGCTTAACAGAGAAGGGGTGTTTCCTTCACGTGAACTTTTTGTCCAGTTTGCGCTGCCTGATAACAGGCCTCTACCAGTTCTACTGCCCGTAAGCCATCTTCTCCTGTAATGGGGACGCGTTTGTCGGTCCGAAGGGCTCGGAAAAAATCTTTCAGCATCAATACGATCGTGGGAGTAGCGGGAAAAAATTCCTGAGAGGTGAGCTTTTCTTTCTTAAAAGTTTGTACCTGACCGGTTGTCCAATCACCTCGAATGCGGTCCCTCGTTCCGACAACTTCAATATGAGTGACTCGCTTTGTGTTGACTCTGGCGATGTCCAATCGACAGGAAAGGCCTGAAGGAGTCGTAAGGGTGATATCTGCATATTGCTCAGGTGCGTGAGGAGTTGCGTGTGTCATGTTTGCGGACACGGTGAGTGGCCCTTCAGGCATCATGACGCGAACCCAGTCCAATAGATGAATGCCGAATTCCAAGAGGATTCCGAGTCCGGTTTCTTGGCTTGTTTTGGTATCCGGACGTTCTTCCAAATGCATCGTCCCACTTAGGGATCGCCAAGGTCCAATGGTTGAACTAGCGTCTTGAATTGCTCGAATGACGGGTTCGTATCGCAGTGTATGTCCTGTCATCAGGGGGACCCCGGCTTGGTTTGCGGCTTCGACAATTTGCCTTCCTTCACTGGAATTCAGCGCTAGGGGTTTTTCAAGGAGAAGGGCTTTTTGGTGTGCAATCGCTTCTAAGGCGATGGGTTTATTCAGTGCCGGTGGGGTCACGACGAGCACGGTTTGGATGGCAGGGTCCGCAATTAAATCCCGATAGTCCGGGTAAAATTGAAGGTGATGCTCCGCTGCTTGCCGGCGGCCTTCGTTTACCTGTTGTCGGCTGATGGCAACGAGTCGACCACCCGTGTCTTCATCTAAGAGATGACGAAGATAGCGACTGCCGTGTCGTCCAACTCCGATGAGCCCAACAGGTATCGGGGGTTTCATGTGTCCTTCTTGATCTTATCTCGGATGAAGTTAACGGCAGATCCAACTGCCGGGTTTATTCAATGCGAATGAAACAGACCGGATCTCCTACCAGGGCGGTCGGGTAGGTGGCTTCTTCGATGTGGTACGGTTGATGATGGATGTCGCACCAATGTTCCACCCAAGGGAGTTCTTCCACCGAGGTTGTGAGCCATCCAGGCGTCGTGAGTTTGGCCATGCAATTGGCAAATAAGCGAACGCCGGTCTCTCGTTCCGATAAAAAGGCAGAAGTGTCAAAAGCCAGGGGGTCCGCACGACCATAAGAAAACAGGACTGATAGGGTGGGAAATTCTTCCGGGTCATTTAGGACGCTGACGATCCAAAGATGATCAAATGTTCCAGCAGCAGACTCTGCCGAGCCGCAGTGAAACGTGAGTCCATTTTCCTGGCCGGCGTGGTTGAGAATGTCGACTTCTCCTTGCCGAAGATTATAGGGAAAAACCGTACGATTCAAATCCAATTGTTCCATGAGCAGTGGGGGAATCTCTGGGACTCCTGCGCCTACGTATAAGCTCCGTCCCTTAGGCTGGAGGCGGCCTTTGAGGGCTTTCGCAATCGCGCTTCCCATTTTCTGACATGGCCCACGGCGGTCTTCCCAAAATTCGTCTCCTCCTTCGTCACAATAGATGGGTCCGAGGCCATGGTAGTCGAGATCCAGGTAGACGTCTTTGATCTGTTGGGCTGTTTTTTTTGCGAGACGGGGTGTTCTGGATGGTGAAAGGGCCATTTGGGTACTTTGTTCCTTTTTTGAGACAGAACTAGAAAATGCCCTGATGAGTGGCTTGATTTATTTGTTACTAAATGGTCATTCACCTTGCCAGGGTTGACCAAAGTATCGATTTGGTGTATTCATTGGAGAGCATTCCCTCAGAAATTCATGAAGGGAGATGTTCCATTCCTAATACTGGTCAAACAGTTCCTCCGTTGTACGTACTGATTTCTTCATTTTTGATAGAGTTGTGGGTCCTAAACCTTCCCCATGAAGGAATGTTTCTGGATTTTCCCTGACATTCATGATCGCCCCCTGCTCATGATGTTCTTGAAGACAAGTCTATACTCCTGTTTCTGAATGAAAGCGTAGACACATGGATATTCTCAACGAATTACGTCGAGTCATTCGGTTAGAGGCAAAGACTCTTATCCATTTGGAAGAGAGTCTGACTCCCCAGTTTGAAGAAGCCGTCAAAATGTTACAGGCTTGCCAAGGGAAAGTCATCCTTATGGGGGTGGGGAAATCTGGTCTTATCGCGAATAAAATTTCGGCCACCATGGTTTCTACTGGGACGCCAGCGGTCTTTCTCCATGGCTCTGAAGGGATGCATGGGGACATTGGCATTGTGGCGAAAGACGATATTGTCATTGCGGTGGGAAAGTCTGGAGAAAGTGAAGAACTGGTTGTGCTGCTTCCGTTTATTCGAAAGATAGGGGCACGGATCATTTCCATCACCGCCCAAGCAGAGTCCACCCTTGCACGTGGAAGTGATCTTGTGCTCATCACGCCGATTGAAGAAGAAGCCTGTCCACTGAATATGGCACCCACCTGTAGTACGACCGCCGCGTTAGTCTTGGGTGATGCCCTGGCGATGGCCCTGATGAAACTTCGAAACTTCCAACCCGATGATTTTGCCTTGTTTCACCCAGGGGGACAATTGGGAAAACGGTTGCTGCTGACGATTGGCGATTGCATGCGCAAAGGTGACGCGAATCCTGTGATTGATGTGTCCCAATCGATTCGCACCATGCTATACGAAATGACGAGTAAACGAGCCGGTGCCGTGTCGGTTATTGACGATCAACAGCGTTTGTTGGGTTTGATTACTGACTTTGATATTCGACGACCCTTGGAAGCAGGGCAAGACCTTTTTGCGATGTCCGTCACTCAGGTCATGAATGCCAAACCTAACTGGGTCTATCTTGATGAGAAAGCGGTCACGGCCTTGGAATTTATGGAGAAACGAGAAAAGCCCATTTCCGTGCTTCCCGTTTTAGATCGGCAAGAAAAAGTCGTGGGCATGATTCATCTGCATGACCTCGTTTCTCAAGGCATATAGGGTTCTTGGAAAACAGCTAGGGATTGAATGAATAAATTTCAATACAATTTGAAGACCAGCCATTTCTGGTCGGTCTAGGGATCAAGGAAACAAGGCCTGACTTCTGTTGAAAGAATCTCACATTCGTTTGGGGAATAGACCTTTTATCTATTCTTTATTGTCTGAAGTCTGGAGGATCCAGCTCGGAGGGCTCTTTGTTTTAACCGTTATCAGTTTTTTCCCCGTGTTCTTTCATGTCGAAGAAATTCTTTTTTTCATTCTGTTGGGATTAACAATTCTGGCAGGATGGCTGGAAGAAAAAGATCTGAGGGTTCGAACGCCTATTGATCTTCCACTCTTACTGTTATTGGCATGGATACTTCTCACCATCCCCTTCTCGTTAAATCCCGAATACAGTTTTATGGAATGGCGAAAATTTGTGGCCCAATGCTTAGTCTTTTATTGGGCGGTGTATGTCATTCGTGAAATTTCTCCAAGGCAGCTAGGAGAACGTAGGGGGCAACCCTATAGGTGGTTGAAATGTATCCGAGGTCAGAATTCCCCACAGATGGTATTCCTTGGAGTGCTTCTAGGAGTTTGTCTGCTCACTATCTTTGCGCTGGCAGATTTCATTGATCGAGGGGGGAATTGGCAGGATCGAAACATTCGAGCGAGGGTTCCAGGATCAGATTATAATTGGTTGAGCACCTATTTGGTTCTTTCGGTTCCTGTTGTGTTCTATTGGGGGATCACCTCTCGATTTTTGTTGGAGAAAATATTTTCATATTGTACCTTGACCCTTGCTCTATTTACGCATGTGGCCTCATATACCCGAGCTGGTTGGCTGGCTTGTGCGGTACAACTTTTCTCTTGGGGGTTTGTTACGCGAAGGCGTTTGGTCCTGGCGAGTCTTTTCCTCGGAATTATTCTTCTGTTGCCTGTTGCTCTCATTGGAATAGGTCAGCGAGGATATCACGTCGATACACTGGATGCGTGGACACTGGAGACACGGATCCAAGTGTGGAAATTAGGAGTAGAACAAATCATCAAGCATCCCATCGTAGGAATTGGATATGGCAATAATAATTTTCAGCCTGTCTTGATCGATTCCCGAATGGGGGATAGCCCTATGCATCTTCACAATACGCTATTGATGTTTGGTGTTGGCAACGGGATTCCGGGCTTTGTATTTTTTTTATGGGTGTTTATTCGTTTAGGGAGAGAATTCTTCCCAAGGATAAATCGTAACAATTTGACCGATTCAGAAACCCTCAAGCTTTGCTTGGGGATTGTCCTGGTGGGGTTTTTCTGTCGAAACCTGTTCGATTATATGTTTGCTGGGAGTGTGGCCTACTTGTTTTGGATTCTTATGGCCTGTGGCATAGCTGAACCATTGAACAGGGCCCAAGCTAAAGATCCCCGGTATTCCTTATCTTAATCCCCTAGGTGGGCCTAATGATTGTTCGAGGTTACCAAAGGGCAGCTAGCACAAGGAGGAAATAAGAGAAATGGTCTGGCAAGAGAAGGAGCCAGCAGGTTGAGAGATAATATGAGAGAAGAAAATCCTATCCGGCTCATCAATCGGAAGGTCGGTTGTGCGAATCGTCTCATTGAAGTCTTTCTGGACGAAGTTCAAGGACTGTCCGGAGAAACTATTTTAGACTTTATGGTTGTGTCGCCACGACAGAAGTCTGAGCATCATGTAACCGGGGTAGCCATCCTTCCGATTCTTGACGGTAAGCTTGGCTTACTGCAAATTTACCGTTATCCCATCGGCGAGTATACGTGGGAAGTCCCTCGGGGTTTTATTGATTCTGGCGAGAAAACCCAGCCTGCAGCCCTACGAGAATTGGAGGAAGAAACGGGATTGCTTTGTGATCCTCAAGATGTCATTGATCTCGGTACCCTATTGCCTGAGCCTGGCATTTTAGCAGCGCGCACACACCTTTTCGCGGCCTCCAAGTGTCGTCGAGATACGGCCTTTAAAGCGAATGAGCTGGGTCATATTTCGCTACAGTTTTTTCAGCTTGAAGAATTTGCTTCTATGGCACAAAGAGCTGAAATTGAAGAAGCGCATTCTCTTGCCGTGTTTTACAGGTATCAGCAATCTCAAATCATCAAATCATAATGCGAAAGGGCGAGAGAGAACATATTCGAGTGTAGAGAGGCATTTCTCCACCATGATCAAATCTAAGGTGCCTAACAGAAAGTTAGATGTGCTATTCGTGAATGCCGACTCATCTTTTCAGGCATATCAAGATTTGGCTCAGACTTACACTGCTATCGAACCCCCCACCTGGGCGTTGTTATTGGCACAATCTTGTCGAACGAAGGGATTTGGCGCGGCAATTTTGGACTGTACTGCTGAACGACTGTCTCTACAGGATGCCGTGAATAAAGTTAAAGACGCCAACCCGCGTCTTGTGGTGTTTGTGGTGTATGGACAAAATCCAAATTCTGGTACGACAGGAATGATTGGTGCTACGGCTTTAGCAAAAGAACTGAAGTTGCACATTCCCATGGTCCCGGTTTGTTTTGTTGGGTCTCATACCAGTGCTTTGCCGTTGGAGGTATTGCAACTCTCCTTTGTTGATTTTGTGTTGCTAAATGAAGGGGTCTATGCATTGCAGGCTCTTTTGCAGACCGACTTACGCAGCAATTTGGCCTCTGTTAAGGGTATCGGGTACAAAACATCCATAGATAATCACGCTCTCCTGAATGAGCCACAGTCCATTGTCCCCCAAGAACGGATGGATGTAGATATGCCAGGCTATGCCTGGGATCTTCTTCCTTATGAATCGCGTCCTTTAGATTTATATCGAGCGCATTTCTGGCATGCAGAATTCAACCATGAGAAGCGCACACCGTTTGCGGCGATCTATACCTCGTTGGGCTGCCCTTTTGCCTGTAATTTTTGCATGATCAATATTGTGAATCGCGTAGATAACCAAAGCCACATTGATGCGTCTCACTCTCGAGGGATGAGATTTTGGAGTGCGAAATTGATCGTTGATGAACTTGAAAAGTTGGCCAAAATGGGGGTGGAAACGGTTCGGATCAGCGATGAAATGTTTTTCTTGAATCGAAGGTACTATGAACCGCTTCTTCAGAATATTATCGATCGAAACCTCAAATTACGAATGTGGGCGTATGCGAGAGTCGATACGGTTCGCCATGAATTTATTGACTTGTTCAGACGAGCGGGTATCAATTGGCTGGCGCTGGGAATCGAGGCCGGGAATCAAACGGTAAGGCAAGAGGTCTCTAAAGGCTCGTTCCAAGAAGTCAATATTCGGGCTGTTTGTGAGAAGGTTAGAGGTGAGGGCATGAACATTATCAGCAACTACATTTTTGGATTCCCAGACGATACAGGAGAGACTATGCAGGAAACTCTAGATTTGGCCGTGGAACTCAATACGGAAATGGCCAATATGTACCCTTGTCAGGCACTGCCGGGAAGTCCTTTGTATTTTCTCGCCCAGCGGAACGGCTGGGATTTGCCCGAGACCTATACAGGGTTTGGGTTTTTGTCGTATGACAGCCAGCCCCTTCCAACAAAATTTATTTCGGCTTCAGAAGTGTTGCGATTTCGGGATGCTGCTTGGCAACAATACTTTACCAATCCAGCCTATTTGAAGCTTGTTGAAGCAAAGTTTGGGATCCAAGAGCGTAATAACGTTGAAGCCCTGTCTAAAGTCCGTTTGCGGCGGAAAATACTCGGCGACTCGTAAAAAAGGGCAACCCTAAGCCCTAGACGATCAATTTACTTAGAGCCAATGATTATAACCAAAACACCTTTCCGCATCTCTTTCTTTGGCGGTGGCACTGATTATCCAGCCTGGTATCAAGAGCATGGAGGTGTAGTTCTTTCCACTTCAATTGATAAATATTGTTATATCAGTTGCCGCCATCTTCCGCCTTTTTTTGAGCATCGGCATCGTATTGTTTATTCCATTGTAGAGAATGTGAAGCGGGTCGAGGAAATTAAGCACCCTGCAGTCCGGGCGATTTTGGGGTGGGCTGGATGTGAGGCCGAAGGCTTGGAGATTCACCATGATGGAGATTTGCCAGCCCGATCGGGCCTTGGGTCTAGTTCGTCCTTCACAGTTGGGTTGATTCATGCCTTAGCGGCATTACGGGGCAAATATATATCAAAGGAAGAATTGGCGAAGCAGGCGATTTATATCGAACAAAAGATTATCAAGGAAAATGTCGGATCCCAGGATCAAATTGTTGCAGCCTTTGGGGGGCTAAACCGGATTGAGTTCACGACCAGTGGGACTTTCCATGCGGCTCCCGTGATTCTAAAAGAAGAGCGTATATCTGAGTTTCAATCACATTTGATGCTATGCTTTACGGGATTATCTCGCATTGCTTCTGATATTGCTAAAGACAAAATTGAAAATCTGAAGAATCGAGAAATTGAGCTTCATCGGATGCAAAGTATGGTTGATGAGGCCATTCTGATTCTCCAGAGCACCAAGATGCCCATTGATGACGTGGGTCGGTTGCTACATGAAAATTGGCTCTGCAAACGAGAACTCTCTAAGCATGTGTCGACCCCTGAAATTGATGTTCTGTATGAGGAGGCAAGGCGGTCAGGAGCCATTGGGGGGAAACTTCTTGGGGCAGGCGGAGGTGGTTTTCTGCTGTTGTTCGTGAAGCCTGAGCTACAGGCTAAAGTTAAAGAACGACTGAAACACCTCATCCATGTTCCGGTGAAGTTCGAGACGTCTGGTAGTCGGGTAGTTTTGTACCAACCGAATGGCTTGTCTTGAAATGTTCAATGAATAATCAGTCCAGCATTTATGTCGCCGGTCATACAGGGCTCATAGGCTCTGCAGTTGTTCGTCGATTGCATAAGGCAGGGTATGCCAACATTCTAACCAGGTCACGAAGTGAATTGGATTTACAAGATAGTGAAGGTGTATCAACATTCTTTGATCAGTTTCGTCCAGATTATGTGGTCTTTGCCGCCGGACGGGTAGGGGGCATTATTGAAAACCAAACGTTTCCCGCGGATTTTATGAATGAGAACCTCGCTACTCAACTTACTGTTCTGCAGGCAGCACGACGATTTGATGTGAAAAAGTTAATTTTCTTTGGGTCCTCGTGTATGTATCCTCGTGAATGTTCACAGCCAATGGCCGAAAGCGCTCTCTTGTCTGGTCAACCTGAGCCCACTAGTTTGCCTTATGCGATATCTAAGCTTGTAGGCCTACATCTCTGTCTGGCCTATAACAAACAAGATGGCAAGACCCGGTTTCTCCCCCTCATTCCCAATAGCGCCTATGGTCCTTGTGATAATTTTGATCCGAATTCCGGGCATGTCCTAGCAGCCCTCATCACGAAATTTCACCAAGCCAAAGTCAGCGGTGAAAAAACGGTGAAGCTCTGGGGGAGCGGTACGCCACGGCGGGAGTTTATCCATGCGGATGATATTGCCGGAGCCTGTTTGCATTTGTTGGAGATGGAGAGTAATGAAATGCCGCTTCCGATTAATGTCGGAGTCGGTTCGGATATTTCCATTAAGGAATTAGCTGACCTCATTGGGGAAACTATTGGGTATCCCGGCTCTGTCGAATGGGATCAAAGTAAACCGGATGGATGTCCACGTAAGTTTCTTGATAGTGGGCGCATGCGGAATTTGGGATGGAAGCCAGATGTGAGTCTTGCCGAAGGATTACAGAATACCTATGAATGGTACTTGAACCATCTTGATTCATTGCCGTTCCTCAGGGATCGTGTCGCTTGCCATTAAGAATGCCTCTTGGAATGAAGGATGAAGTCCTGCAAGCGGGGTAAAGAGATTCATGCTGCTGGTGCTTTGACGAGTGGGGACCGTTGGAATGTAAAGCTCCCGGACGATTATCTGTAGACACTGAGATGTGGAGAATAGACCTATGACGAAAGAAGAATTAATTTCATTTGAAGAAGAGATTGCAGAGTTATTCAATTCGGGGAAAATTCGGGCTCCTGTTCATCTCTATTCTGGCAATGAGGAACAAATTATTGCCGTCTTTAAAAATATTCGGCCACAGGATTGGGTGTTTTGCTCATGGCGATCTCATTATCAATGTTTGTTAAAGGGAGTTCCTAGGTTGCAGGTTCGAGAAGAAATTCTGGCCGGACGTTCGATTTCACTCTGTTTTCCGGACCACCGAATTTTTTCTTCGGCTATCGTGGGGGGGATATTACCGATCTCAGTTGGCGCCGCTATGTCTATTCAACGTCGTGGAGAAGATGCGAAGGTGTACTGTTTCATGGGAGAAATGACCGCTGAGACAGGCATTGCCCATGAAGCCATAAAGTACAGCCGAAATCATCGACTTCCTATCCACTTTATTGTGGAAGATAATGGGAAGTCTGTGTGTACCGATACGCGTGAAGCTTGGAATCAAGCAGATTTGAGCTTCGATAACGTTCAAGACGAGTACATCACCTATTATCGCTATGAAACGAAGTATCCCCATGCCGGTGCTGGAGTACGAGTCCAATTTTAAATTGGACGGAACTCGCTCAGCTTTATTTGGTTTAGAGGTTTGGCATAGGGTGCCTTTTCTCTTCAAATAAGGGGCTGCTCATGATTGTTGAGCCTAAAATTTCCGATGGAAGGCATGATGAAATATTTCGATGAACTTAAACGGGCTATGACTTTCCTGGCGCAGGATTCACGAACGATTTTTATCGGGCAAGCGGTCGCGGTAGCTGGAACTGCGATGTCCAATACTCTGACGGATGTTCCTCGTGACCGTCTTCTTGAATTGCCAGTGGCGGAAGAAATGCAAATGGGTATGACGAATGGAATGGCGCTCACGGGGTTGGTGCCTGTGAGTATTTTTCCTCGATGGAATTTCCTGTTGTGCGCCATTGGGCAACTGGTGAACCATCTGGATAAAATCCAGGTAATGTCTAATGGCGGATTCAAGACTAAAGCCATTATTCGCACGGGTATCGGCTCAGAGCGCCCCTTGCATCCTCAGCATCAACATGTCGGTGATTTTACGGATGCTCTTCGTTCAATGTGTCGAACGATCGAAGTGATTCGCTTGGAAGAGCCAAAAGATATTTTTCCTGCGTATGAATGGGCATTATTGCGTGACGATGGTCGGAGCACGATTGTGGTGGAGTATGGCGATTATTATGGAGAGAAATAAACCATTGGCAAATGTGAGTGATAAGGAATGGTGAAGGAACTTTCTCTTCAAGAATAAAGTGAATGCCTATGAAATTTCCGTTGATGCGTAACAACATTGTTCGTGAGGATCTTGATGCGGTGATCCGCCATCTTCAGCAGCCAGATCCTATTCTAACCCATGGGGCCAACGTTCGAGCTTTTGAGTCTGAATGGTCAAACTGGTTGGGAGTGAAGCACAGCATCTTGGTGAATTCAGGAGCTTCGGCGAATCTTCTGACTATGGCGATTCTCAAAATTCGCCATCCGGAAGGGGGAGAGGTCATTGTTCCTCCATTAACTTGGGTCTCAGATATATCTTCGGTGCTACAAAGCGGGTTTCAGCCAGTTTTTGCCGACATTGATCCTCGGACGCTGTCTATGGATTCCTCGAAGATTTTTGAGAAAATCACCACCCGAACCAAGGCTGTCTTTTTAACCCATGTACAAGGATTTGACGGTCTAACGGATAGGTTACTGAAGGAATTAAAGGTTAGGAATATTCCGCTAATCGAGGATGTGTGCGAGTCCCATGGTGGAACCCACAATGGGAATAAACTGGGAAGTTTCGGGTGGATCTCGAACTTCTCCTTTTATTATGCCCACCATATGAGCACTATTGAAGGTGGAATGCTCTCTACCAATGATTCAGATGTTTATCAAAAGGCCCGTATGTTGCGGTCCCATGGGATGGTGAGAGAAGCTGATGATGCGGGTCTCAGAGCCACGTACGATTCAAATTACCCCCAATTGAATTCGGACTTCATCTTTGCCTTTCCCGCGTACAATCTCCGGAATACGGAAATAGGAGGAATTCTGGGACGCAGCCAGCTCAAACGATTGAATGCTAACAACATGCGCAGGACTCAAAACCTGAAGAGATTTTTGAAATTAATCGATCCAATGAAGTATCGAACTGATTTCAAGATTGAAGGATCGAGTAATTATGCGTTTAATCTTATTCTGAATCAGCCCGATGACGAATTGGTCCAGCGCCTTATGCAGAAAATGCGGGAGGCAGGAGTGGAGTTCAGACGTGGAAGTGCGGGCGGAGGCAATCAACTCCGACAACCGTATTTGGAGGGGATTGTCCCGAAGGAGCATTATCGTGATTTTCCAGAAACTGAACATATACATTTTTATGGGTTTTACCTCGGAAACTTCCCTGATCTGAAAGACGAGGAAATCGATCAGCTGTGTGCCATTTTGAATTCGGCATAGGGCCATCATGACTTCAGCAGTGATTCTGGCTGGTGGTCTTGGGACCAGATTACGTAACACGGTACCTGACGTGCCGAAACCGATGGCGTCGGTCGCGGGCCGCCCCTTTCTTGAATATCAACTAGATTATTGGATCGGCAAAGGAATTAGACGGTTCGTACTCTCCGTGGGCTATCGACATGAAGCCATTATCGATCACTTCGGGGATCAGTATAAAGGCATTGAACTCTTGTACGTAGTGGAGCGGGTGCCGCTTGGCACAGGGGGCGGCCTCTTGTTGGCGGTGAAGGAATTATCTCTGACCTCCCCATTTCTTCTGCTAAACGGTGATACGTATTTTGAAGCGGACTGGATGCTCCTGAGGGACTTTTCCGAAGCCAATGATGCCGACTGGTGCTTTTCTCTCTTTCGCACCAACGAAAATAGTCGGTACATGGGGATGGATATCTCCCCACAAGGGAAAATCCTGTCAATGAAGTCTCGTGCCGATGGACTAGGTCGCCTGGCCAACGGGGGGGCGTATTGGGTGAGACCTCAGGTGTTAGATGAGGCAGGTTTTGGGGTGGGAAGAAAACTTTCACTGGAAGATGACATCTTACCCACCCTGCTGGCAGCCGGCCGGCAGCTGTTTGGGATAGAATTCTCAGGGCTCTTTATTGATATTGGTGTCCCTAAGGATTATGAGCGAGCTTCATCCCTCTTGGCGGTCTAAGACAAAGGGCTCATGGATTCAAGCGATCGATTAATGAGAAATTTTGAATTCTCCATTGCGGCAAAGCGGCAATTGTTAGAGGATGCAGAAATTTTATCTATGTTTTCTCGGGCGGTCGACACTGTCATTGAGTGATACCAACGTGGAGGGCATCTCTACAATGCAGGGAATGGTGACTTAGCGGCAGATGCCCAACACTTGGCGGCTGAATTCGGAAGTAAGTTAGCTCGAGATCGAATGCCATTACCTGCAGAGGCGCTCACCGTGGACAGTTCCATCACTAGGGCAATTGGGAACGATTATGGGTTGGATCCCATCTTTTCTCGACAAGTGGAGGGCAATTCACATCTAATGATGTGTTTCTTGGGATCACGACCTCAGGAAAATCACTCAACATAGTACGAGCGATTGACCCATGCTGGGAAATGAACATCCCAACTATTGTGTTTTGTGGACGAGATGGCGGAGCCGTCAAGCTGTTGGCAGATTTTTGCATTGTGGTGCCGGGTGTGACCACCAGCACTATTCAAGAATTACATATCGTACTTGGCCATACCCTCTGTGAGTGTGTGGAAGTGGTGATGGGTTCCTCCTCAATGATCGATCAACAGAAAGGGACAGTTTGATGACATATAAAATCCTTGTGACAGGAGGTGCGGGTTATCTCGGCTCTACGATGGTTCCTGAATTACTCCAAGCAGGCCATACGGTTACGGTGGTCGATGCGTTTATCTACAAACAGGCCAGCCTCAATCATGTCTGCTATCATCCAAATTTTACAGTGGTCAAGGGGGATATCCGGATTGAAAGTGTCATGGCTCCCCTGCTAAAGAACGCTGATATCATAATCCCCTTGGCTGCCTTGGTAGGGGCTCCCATCTGTAGTCAGGATCCCGTTGGTGCCAAGACCGTTAATCATGATGCTATTACGATGATGCTCAAATTATTGTCGACACAACAAAGGGTCATCATGCCAACTACCAATAGCGCGTATGGAACCGGAGATGAGAATAATTATTGTACGGAAGAGTCTCCTCTGAGGCCGGTATCCCGGTATGCGACTGAGAAAGTTGCTGTTGAAAAGTCATTGATGGAGCATTCAAGTGCCATCAGCTTCAGGTTGGCAACGGTCTTTGGCATGTCCCCGAGGATGAGGATTGATCTCTTGGTGAACGACTTTACGTATCGCGCCGTCCACGACAGATTTGTGGTGTTGTTTGAAAGTCATTTTAAACGCAATTACATTCACATTCGCGATGTGGCGCGTGCCTTCATTCATGCGATTGAGCATTATGACACTATGAAGGGACAGATTTACAATGTCGGTCTTTCCGATGCCAACGTGTCCAAGAGGGAATTGTGTGAATATATTCAACGGCAACTTCCCGAGTTTGTGTTTTTGGATGCGCCTGTGGGGAATGATCCGGACCAGCGTAATTACATCGTGTCGAATGCGAAGATTGAAGCAACTGGTTTTAAGCCTATTCACTCACTCAATATGGGTATCGCTGAGCTTATCAAAGGGTATACCATGATTAAGAATACGCGATATGGCAATGTCTAATTCTGACCGTTTAGTATGAAATGATCATGCTGAGATCTCGTGCGGTATCGATTCCGATAGTAGTACAAGCGGTGCTTGTCCCTGACGATTTATCGTAGATGGTCAAATTATCGCTCTTACTTCCCACCCGTGGTCGACTAGGGTTTGTCGCCAAGTTTTTGCAAAGCGTCATTTTAACAGCTCACCACCCCCAGTTCGTGGAGGTGGTGTTGACCATCGACCAAGATGATATCGAAAGTCAGGCTATTACCTGTCCTCCCCCCTTACATATGGTGAAAATAGTAGGTTCGCCAGGGCGGCCGATGGGGTTGATGAATCAACAGTGTTATGAAGCCAGTTCAGGGCAGTATGTCATGCTTGTCAATGACGATGTGATCTGTAGGACGAATGGATGGGATACGCTGATCTACAAGGCTTACTCCAGGTTCTCTGACAACATTGCACTGGTGTATGGGAATGATTTGGATCAGGGATCCCATGTGCCGACCTTCCCTATTCTTTCACGCGAAGCCTGCCAAGCTATGGGGGGCCTTTGCCCAGTTAGCTATTTAAATCTTCATATCGAGTCACATATCTTTGATATATTTAAACAACTTAAACGGCTCCGTCACGACCGAATTGTGTATCTCCCTGACTTAGTTTTCGAACATTTACACCACACGTTGAACAAATCGGTGGCAGATCAGACCTCAAAAAAACGAGATCCTCGTGCGGATGACTGGTTGTTTATGGCATTGGATGATGACCGCTATAGGGTTGCGAATGGCCTAGCTCGTATCATTGAAGAAATTGAAGCTGGAAATTGTTCCACAATATCGAAGAATTGAGCCGAAGGAAATTCGTTTATTCCTCGGCACATTGTAAAGACCAGAGTGTAGACTTTCCATTATCCCGGGTTTTTGCCATAGACAATAAAGCTTTCACAGTCTTGGAATTCACTTCGGAGTTTTGGGGCAAGGGGAACGTGGTTACTCGGGTTTTTGTGGATTCGACAAGTCCAGCCTGAATGATGTCGTCGAAGGTGATTGCTATTCCATCGAAGTCTATCGGAACCACCATTGGTTAATATCAGATTTCCTCGAACGAGCATAGCGTCTTGAAGGTGAAGAGTGCCACTATCATCTCAGGACCAAATTAGAGAATCAGATATGAAGGAAAAACCAGATGTCTGTTTGGGACGGATGAGTGGTCGTAAGGCGTTGGGGAAGCGTGTGCCCGCAATTGCCGAACTGCTTCAGGTTGTTCGTCGTCATCGTTCGATGATTTTTGCCATGGCTTTGCGGGATTTTCAGAGCCGTTTTGCAGGAACGTTGGGGGGGGTACTATGGACGGTTATACACCCGCTTGCCGTTATCTCGATTTTCTATTTCGTGTTTGCCGTTGGCTTCAGAGCTCAAGGGCCTGAAGGCACCCCATTTATCCTTTGGTTTGTATGTGGATTGGTGCCGTGGTTCTTTTTTAATGAGACCCTATTGGCGATTACCGATTCGGTTACTCGTCATGCCTATTTGGTAAAGAAAACGATTTTTCCTTCCGAAGTTCTTCCGTTTATCCATCTGACGGCCGGACTGCTCCCCCATATGATCTTCATGCTTATCGTGGTCTGCTTGCTGGGCTATCTTGGCGTGGCGTTTCTGGTCGATCGGTTATTGGTCGTGTATTTTCTGTTCTGTACGTGCATACTTCTTCTCGGTTTTGGATGGATGCTGTCAGCGCTTCAAGTATTTTATCGTGATATCTCCCATGCACTATCGATCATCATGAATCTGTTGTTTTGGACCACTCCCATTGTTTGGCCAGCTGAAAATATTCCCATAGCGTATCGCAGTCTCCTGTTTTATAACCCGTTGTACTACATCGTCGAAGGCTATCGCGGGCTTCTTCTCTTCGACACGGTCGTCTGGCCAAGTCTGTGGCACACGACATACTTTTGGATTGTGGCGGGACTGGCATTCATGACCGGTTCCTATTTGTTCAGTCGACTCAAACCCGAATTCCCCGATGTCATGTAATTAGGCCCATGCATTCGGATACCGTTATCACCATTCAACATGTATCGAAGAAGTTCAGGCTGTTCTCGTCCCCCAAAGAACGACTGATGGAGGCTTTGCACCCTTTTCGGAAACGATATCACCATGAATTCTGGGCATTGCATGACGTGTCCTTTGATGTGAGACGAGGGGAAATCATCGGGATACTCGGCAGAAATGGTTCTGGGAAATCGACACTATTGCAGATCATTTGCTCAGTCATGCAGCCCACCTCCGGTGATATCCATGTTAACGGTCGAATTTCGGCTCTGCTTGAACTTGGTGCAGGCTTCAATCCAGAATTCACAGGTCGGGATAACGTCATTCTCAATGGCGCCATCATGGGGCTGTCACGCAAGGAGATGCTGGACAAGATTTCAGACATCGAGACCTTCGCCGACATTGGTGAATTTTTCGATCAGCCCGTCAAGACGTATTCATCGGGTATGTTTGTGCGTGTCGCGTTTGCTGCCGCGATTCACGTAGATCCGGAAATCCTGATTGTCGATGAGGCGCTCAGCGTGGGAGATTCAAAGTTTCAACACCGTTGTTTTCAGCGCATTCGTGAATTCATGGAGCAGGGAAAGACGATAGTCGTTGTCTCGCATAGCACGGACATGCTGTTGCGACTGTGCCAACGAGGAGTCGTTCTGGACGCCGGAGAACTGCGTTATGTCGGGCAGATAACCAGTGCGGTTAATTGTTATCAGAATCTCTTATTCGGTCCGAAGGTTCAGGACGATACTTCTTTGGAAGTAGAAGCAGGAGCCACGAGAAGGGATGACTCGACCTCAGATGGGTCCGATGCCACGGGGTTGTTGATTGGATCGCTCAGCGAAGACATCGAGGACAGAATTCATGAAAAACGAATCTACAACAACCATGAAACACGTCTAGGCAATAGGGAAGTCCAGATTATCGACTTTGATATAATCGCCGATGCTATCGTGAACCCGCTAGAAATCCCATCGCACAGCGATATGCAACTAATTATCAAGATGCGATTTAACGAAAATATGAGAGGGGTCTCCGTTGGTTTCGCACTGATCTCCATTGACGGCCTGTATATATTCGGAACTAATCTAGCGATGATGGGCGCGCCTTTGATTTCCGCAGACGCGGGCAAGTGCCTTGCGGTTAAATTCCACTGGACATCATATTTGGCCGGTGGAGAGTATTTTTTAAATATTGGCTGTACCCAATTTGTGAACGGTGAAGACCATTTTGTCGATGTTCGACGTTCGGTTGCAAAAATAAAATGTTCTGATACTCCTGATATTTCTGGGTTTATTGACCTTGGCGTCACGCATGAGGTTGTTGCGTTACCTGCTCAAACGCTGGGAGGGGAATTGTGAGAGAAATCTGTCCGTTAGTGGTTGGACATCCTCGTACGGGATTCACCCTGTTGATCAGCGTGCTCGCGGAAATTTCCATGTATGGGGGAGGACGGGTCTGTCTGGACCCAGGAATTCAGTCACTGAGGGCATTCTGCGATACTGCCGGGATGCAGATTTCGGCTCGAATCGAGCAAGTAATTGAGCGTCACGGTTTGTCGGACGATTTGCTCTACAACTACAACTTTAAGCAAATGGCTGGAGGACCGAAATGGCTAAAAGACGGAGATGATCGCCTTGCCTGTTTTCGGAAATATATTGGCATTCGCGGGCAGGGGGACTTTACACTTATCACGTCACATCCGCAGGAAGTATTGCGCTATTACGATATCATTCATTCTCATGCCAACCCTGCTCGCTGGGTGTCGCATCTTGGGTATGGAGACTGTCGTCGCTTTGCTTCAATACGACACCCGGCCGCCACGCTGGCTTCAGCGTGCTTCTCGCTGAATGCGCTGGCAAGTGAATACATTCAACGATTCGTCCCTCCTAACGAGGATAATGATACAATTCGGCAGCGCCTTGCCCTCTATAAACTATCCGATCTGAATTTTTTCGAGGCTCTGATTGGGCCATTTAAAGCCTATCTTGAAGAATTCTGCAACTGCCTTGATCAGTATGCCGTTATGCGGTGGGAGGATTTAATCCAGTCGCCAGTGAGAACGATTCAGGAGATTGCCACGGTGATGCAGATTCAGATCAGGGCCGACCAGGCTTTGGATATTTGGCGTCGCCTTGATCACGTCAATCTTACAGGAGCTCATAAGCATAATTTGCGTGATGGACATGGTGTCGTGGGAGGATGGCGGGGCTGGCTGACCAATACCCACCTGGATTTGCTGCGGGACAACGGATTAGACGCCTACGCGGAACGTTTTGGGTATGGGCGGATAGATAAACTTGATAGAAGTACATACACGCCATTCCAGAAATGTCTGGCCGAATATATTGAGCGTGGCGAGGTCTTTCGTGAATACGGGGATGAGGATTTATTTGGGTTTGCCTTTAACAAATCAAATCTGGATTTGAATCGTTTTGCCTTCAAGCGCTATGAATGGCGAATGCATACCCAGATTGAGCGATCATCCTGTACCAACGATCATCTAGTCAGGGAAGTTTGGGATGTGGCGGAAGAATCGTGCATGCTGATTAACCGAGCGCTCATTTACTGGTTTCAAGATGGTAAGTTTATCGGCCTGAAGGATGCGAGTGTGGTGGATGATGTCTTGTCTGCTTTAGTCCCACTTTTCGTTGACGAACAAGCAAAAAATGCATGCCGTATGGCGTTATTGAATGCACTCCACTTACAGGAAGATGGAGATGATAGAGTTCGGCCTAGAGCGGATATCAGGCCGAAGAGCCCTCCTCTACTTTTGCAAAGTGTTGGCACCACAAATATCGTGAAATTCGACGAGAAGTACTATGCCCTGCCACAGAGCCTTGGTCCAATCGATTTCCTGAAGGAATGCGTCATTGATCGGCCTGGCGTCCAGGTCGCTGACAGTCTCTCTGAAATTTTGTCCCGGGTTGCTACCTGATGAATAGCAAGAAGCGGCAACTCCAATTCGTCCCGCCTACGGTTGAAGGGTTTCGCGAACCCTTGACTTTGTTACATGCCGATGGTGTTCAACAAGTGAGGCTTATCGGCGACAATGCCTTGGCAAAGTCGCTGGCCGAAGCTGATTGGATGCGGGGTGTGACCGTTGAGCGGAGTTCATCATTGGATACTCAAGGCGCGGGTGAAGCACAGGCGATCGTATTTACCGAAACTGTGGGGGAGAAGCTTGGACTCCAGCTGCTATCCTGCGTAGATCGTGAGAATGTGGTGGTAGCTCCGGTAACGGAGTGGCATTTTAGCAGGAAGCCATTGTTCTTGGTGTCCATTCCAAAAGCCGGAACTCATCTGCTCTATGAGCTGGCCAAGGGACTGGGGTATTTCGAAGGGGTGCTGCTGCCAGAATTCCCAAAAGGGCAGACCTGGTATTGCGTGGAATACACTAACTCTCACACGGTGGCTGCAGACTTCTTTGTCGATACCGTACGACGGGCACCATTTGGGAATCGGCATCACCCCTTCATGCAAAACCCGACCTTGTTTATCTATCGTCATCCTTTGGATATCCTTGTGTCCGAAGCGCATTACTACCATCGCGAGGGGAAAACGGCTTTCGCGGGTTGGCTGGGTCAATGCGATTTCGAAGAACGACTGATACGCTTGCTCGAAGATAATTGGCTTCTGGGTTCGTTGCGGGCCAGAATCGGAGGATTTTTGCCATGGCTGGAATTTCCAAATGTCATCCCATTCTCTTTTGAGGAATTAGTCGGGGCAGCAGGTGGGGGAAACCAAGAAGATCAGCGTGATTTGATTTGGTCGATACAATTAAAATTGCAAGTACCTGGTGTCCCAGAAGAAATTGCAATGAAGGTTTTTAATCCTGACTCGCCGACGTTCCGAACCGGCAAGATCGGGGGATTTCAGGATTACCTCTCTCAGGAGCGTATTGCTGATTTTGCACAGAGGAATTCCGATATTTTAGGGGCATTGGGATACTCCTGTGATGGCACTATCGGATTGCCCGCACAGAGGGATGCGCGTCGACATCAACCGATTTGTTACTCCCATATCGACTATGAGGGAACGCCTCTTAATATTGAAAGCGACTTTCTTGGTTGTAATCTCGTTCGATTTAGTGGGCGGATCTATGCAATCCCCATGGCGGCAGGTTCCGTTGCGATCGAAAGATTGTCCCCCGATATCCTGGCGTCGCTCCCTTCCGGAGCTTCACTCAGCGAAATCAAAGCACTGCTTTTAATTGGACTCTTTAATTTTAGGGAGCATCAGCTGGCGATAGACCAGCTAGCCGACGCATTGAAGAACAATAATGTCTTGGGGCCTACTGGGCTGTACTGGAACGAGGCTCCTACCCCTTGTGTAGTCGATGTCTATAATGGCTTTAACATCGTAGCATACCATGGATATTACCTCGGTTTACGGCAAGCAGTTGGGCCGATTGATTTGTCAGGAAGTTTGATTGACCTTGTGCAGGAATTTCAACCTGGCGACGTGTTGGTTGCGCGGTCTGTTGTTGAACTGCAGGCAGATATTGATGGTATCTCGACTTCCATGCCTGTGTGGCACGAGTCAGTGACGGCCAATGAGCGAGTCCATACGGCCATACGTATGTTGGAGGCGAAAAACGCAGAACTTGAGCGGAAGATCATCGAGCAAGAGAAGCAGCTCTCCACCTTACTTACGGGAAAACGGGGTCGTTCGTTTTGGGGCTTGTTCGCCCGACGAGTAGGGAAGGAAAAATGACTCGTCATTCTTTGAGCGTCACGGTTCCCTGGAGCCTAAGTCACTATATTCCACTGAATGGCTTTCACCCTCTCTATCGGGCCTTGTTTGACCATGTTCCAGAACATGTCGTGCTCTCTGCTTGGGATAATGTCAAGTTGTATCACAGAATTCGCGGTGAGCGCTCTATTAGAAGCATGTTGCTGACCAAAATAAAAACAGAACAGGATCGTCTCGGTCGATCTAGAGGCTCCGTCGAGAAGAGGTATTTGGAGCACTTTTGGCCACCTAATCAGGTTCTGACGGCTGAGCTGACGGGGGACATAGAATTCCATCATACTGCCCCATTTGCCTCGCTTAAACGACCATTTGTTTTTCATTGCGAGTCGTTTGCGCCGATGCTATTCCCTTTTGCTCAACAAGGAAGTGGGAGCCTTAAAAGCCCTACTCGGATCAGAGAATATTATCGAAAAATTTTTGCTAACCCCTTATGCCTGGGTATTTTCTCTCATATTCCAGAAACCCTTCAGACGTTCAAGCAGTTTTTTTCCGATCCAACTATTGATCAGAAACTCTTCGCATCAAAAATTGGATTAAGCCAGAAGGCATTTGAGGGGATCGAAGGTCTTGAAAAGCCAACATTTTCGAGGCCACGATTTTTGTTTGTTAACTCTGCTCATCAGAATCCCGCGAATTTCTTTCTTCGTGGAGGGCATCTCGTTTTACGTTTCTGGAAAGAGTTTGTGACGAGTGGTCGCGATGGGCTGCTAATGCTTCGTTGCGCAAAACCCAGTGACAAGGAGTTGCTAGAATTGGGTGTTGATGTGTCTCTGGTCAATGCGGAAATGGGCCGGAGTATCATTTGGGCTCAAGATTATCTTACCGGCCTTGAAATGAATGCGCTAATGGCAAATGCCCACTTTTTCTTGCTCCCTAGTGCTTCTCTCCATTCAGTCTCTATTATGCAGGCAATGACATTGGGAACAATTCCGGTGGTTTCTGACACGGTGGGTACGTCTGCTTACATTGCTGACGATAAGGATGGGATTGTTTTGAAAGGTATGCGAAAGGCTCTTTGGAGCACAGATGAAGCAACAGGTATCCTAGTCGATTGTTACAGGCGCATACCTGATCTTGACGATTCTCTTGTTGCACAAATGACCAGTCGCGTGTGCGCCTTGGTAGAAGATCCCAGTGCGTATTGGAACATGCGAACGCGGACGCTCACCCGGGCACGAGAACAGTTTTCGGGACAGGATTTTTCCAAGGAATTCTGGAATATGGTATATGATCTCAATGCACGATTCAGATCCAATGTTCCAAGCAGCGAGTCTGATGCTGAAGGGGAGAATTGGCATAAGTGCCACCTCGAAGGTGATGGCTGGGCAAGAGTATTCGAGAGTCCGCCCCGCCCGATGTTACGTATGAACACAGGGTGTGGCTTAATTTGGGAGATGGGTGGCGCCTTCATTCATAGGTATGGAAATACGGGGATGCGACCAAATGACTGGTCGGTAGCAGCCCAACTCTTCAGTACTGGTGCCCTGGAAGCAACCTTTTCGAATACCATAGAGGAATTAGGAGGGAAGTACCTTCGTCCTATCGATGGTTCCTTTCTAAAGGCAAGGCTGGCCTTTATTGGATGGATCTCAAGAATCCTTCGGCCATGGCCCTGGCTCTACCGGTCTGCTTCCTATGTATATTTCAAATTGCGACGTTTTGGAATGTTCACGTTTGATAAGGCCAGGGCAAAAGCATATCCCGAAATGGAACTTATTCGTCATGGAGTATCGGGGTACAACATTATCCGTCACGTAGATCGATACTACGCTATCCTGCAAAGTGAAGGAGCGTTTCTTCCGGAGAAAGCCAAGGCGGGAGGGTATTCTTCGTGTTTTTCAGCAGATTCTTTGGATGAAGTACTTCGTAGTGTTTATGATGAAGCGTTGAGGAAATACCGCTAATGAAAAAACCGGGGATTCATCTCTGGGTTTATAATCATCCTATGGCAGGAATTACTGACCAGGTCAGTTTTTTCATCATGGCCTTTCAACAGCACGGCTATAGAGTGACTTTGGGTCGACGACCGCATCAGTCGTCTCTGAATGTAATCATTGAAAACTTCTCGCCCCAGAGCAGAGATGTGTTGTGGGAGTTTTGTCAATCCTCGAAAAAACGAGTGGCAATAATCATGACTGAGCATCTGGATTTTGAACATGGCCAAATATTTTTTCATGGCACCCCACTCGGAAGCGAGAATGATTACATGCATCCGGCCACGATGTTGTCGAGGGTAAAGCACTTACTAGAGAGCTTGCCCTATATCCGGGGGATTTTCGTGCTGGGAGACTTGCCAGAGCTAAGGAATATTTCAACTATGCTTCCAGGCCTTGAGGTCCGTGCAATTCCTTTTCCCAGGTTTGACGATGTGGCATTCACCAGTGTGGATATTGCTTCGGAACCCATCAACGACTTTGTGTTTACGGGGGTGAAGACTGGTTATCGTGGTAAGATCTTGAAACTTTTGACAACACCATGTTTCTCGGTTGCATATCCAAACGCATTCGTTTCCCGACGTCGTCGGAATGCCTTAAACAGATCGAGTAAACTGATTCTGAATATTCCTCAGAGGGAGGGATGGCAGTGGTTGTCGCTTATGCGAATTGTGGCTGGCCTCCAGGTCGGACGGGCCACGGTCTCGGTCGGCACCAGTGATACTTCGCAAATTGCATCCTGTTGCACGCAGGTGGACGTACACAAGAAAGATTGGATTGGTGAGCTTCGGCAGTGCGTCGCTAATTGGAAATCGTTGTATTTTCGGGATATTGAAAGCTATTCACTTATGGCCAAGGCATTTGAAGAGGAGCACCCGTTTCCCCATGATGTGCTTGAATATTGGAGTATTACGGACAGAGTATGTGGCTGAGGACCGCAAAAGTCTTTGCTATAAAAGCAGGATATGATTTTTTGTGAGACGGTCCTCAATGTGCGATTGGGGATTTAACAGAAAAACCTTTTTACCTTGAGTTCTTTCTGGATGTTCTCATCGATCGGGTCGTCTCTTCCGCTAAGATTGAAACAACATTCACTCAGGCTTGCAGTGAAAGTCTTTATTGGAGATAAGTTGAGAACAGTCTCCTGGGATTGGACCGATTGTCGATGAAAATGGGTGCTTTCTGCTGATTGTAGTAAAATGGAATTGCGCTTAGGGTAAAATGGAAATTTTGTACCAGACTTCAAGAGATCGACAATCGACCAATATGTTCCCATGGTGGTTCCCTAATATTCGCCGACCCCTATCGGGTCTCTTACTTTCCAAAACGCTTGTTACCCTTCTGTTTAAGGAGGTGTACATTAAGCTCACCAAATTCCGTAGGTCCTTCAAGCACCCTAGAGAGGTTGGAGAAAAGGTTCAGAAAACAGGAAAATTTCTTTCGAGTATGTTGGAGTATAACCGGTTTGCCGTGGAAGTCTGCCGACAGACATTATCTTGCCTTGCGGAACAGGGGATTACTAAAGTGTCGGTGTATGGTGTCAATGAAATAGCGTCGATCCTGTATGCTTTATCTTATGAGCTGCCAGTCAAGGTCACGGTTATTTATGATGAATGTCCCAGGTGGAAGCCTTGGGCGCTCCCTGTTTTACCTTTGAAAGACTATCAACACAGCCATGAACCGATGATTATTGCAGCTGTTGTTGGAGTTGAGGAAAAGGTTACACGTCTTTCTCAGCTAGGTGTCAACGTTGAGAATCTTGTGTTGATGGGTCGATCGCACGATGGGATTTCCAATTCTGGTCCGTCACTCTGATTCAAAGCGGACCGTAGTAAACTCCAATGATGTGTTGGTCCGTTCCTTGTTTGAAAGGATTAGACTGCCGCTTCCTGATTTTTTGGTTTGCGGTAGTCTGATTACTGCGCCGAAATCTGGAGTCTTGCCGGAAATAGTTGAGACAGTTGGTATGATAGTGAATTCGTCACAGGATATTACTGATGTGGTCCACAAAGTTGGTCCAGATGATGGGTTACGGAGGCGGCTCTTTTAACTTGGACTTCAACCGACCAGGAAATATTTGTGGTGCTTACTGAGGGGGCTAGGTTTTCCAGTGTTCTTCGAGGGAGGGATGCGTGAAGGTGGCCCTGGTCCATGATTGGTTGACGGGGATGCGAGGGGGAGAGCGATGTTTGGAAGCCTTGTGTGAGCTGTTTCCGGATGCGCCGATTTATACCCTGGTATATGTCAAAGGAAGCGTTTCCGAAGCTATTGAGCGTCATGCCATTGTCCCGAGTTACTTGAATGCTATCCCGAAAGTCCGGAAGTTCTATCGATACCTTCTACCTTTATTCCCTTCTGCTATTCAATCTTTTAATTTTGATAATTTCGATCTCGTTCTGAGTTCAAGCCATTGTGTGGCGAAAGGGGTCGGAATGCCTGAGACGGTTTGTCATATCTCATACGTTCATACACCCATGCGGTATATTTGGGATGTTCATGAACAATACTTCAGAGGGAAGACCCTCTTCAGTTTTAAGAAAATGGGGATGGCAATTTTTCGAAAGCGGCTTCAGCAGTGGGATGTGGAATCCAATGCTCATGTCTATGGGTTTATTGCCAATTCCTCTAATGTTGCAGAGCGCATTCAACGTCAGTATGGGCGTAAGGCTTCCGTGGTTCATCCTCCGGTTGATTGGCATGCATTTGAGGCCTCTGATGGTGACGAGGGATTTTATTTGATGGTGACAGCTTTTGCGCCGTATAAGCGGATAGATTTGGGCATTCAGGCTGCCAATAGATTGAAGAGAGCATTGAAAATTGTCGGGAAGGGGCAGGAGGAAAAATATTTAAAGGGGCTGGCCGGTCCTACAGTGGAGTTTTTGGGGTGGCAGTCGGATGAAGATGTTCGGCAGTTATACAGGCAATGCCGGGCTGTCCTCTTTCCAGGTGAGGAAGATTTTGGTATCGTGCCGTTAGAAGCCATGGCGAGTGGGAAACCTGTCATCGCATATGGAAAAGGAGGGGTTCTAGAGACAGTGATTCCCATAAACTCAGTTGTCTCGAATAGTGGTGATGATCCTCCTACCGGTGTCTTTTTTTATCAGCAAACGGCGGATGATCTCAGTGAGGCGATTCAGTTGTTTGAACAACGAAGAAGCGATTTCCAGGCAAAGGCCATTCGGGCTCATGTCGAAATATTTGATCGAGAGCATTTCAAGGAAAATATGAAGCAGATGATTATGAGGAATTTTGAGCAATTCCGTCAGCTCCACTTATGCTAAGACGTCATTCTGAATTTTTCAAAAATCTCCTTTTCCTTTCGGATCTTTTCCTGATCAGTGCCTGTTGGGTTGCGGCCTATTTTATTCGTTTTTCCCTTCCTATCTTTCCAGTGACAAGGGGGATCCCTCCGATTGAACCGTATTTGTGGCTGCTTGTTCCCATTATCCTTGTGTGGGGGATCTGTTTTTCGTCGTTGAATTTATACCGTCCGCGCAGAATGGGATCGCATCTAGCCGAATTTATGGATTTGGGGAAAGCCAATACGCTTTGCATTTTGATTCTTGTCGCGCTCACATTTTTTTCGAAGACGTTTGAATTTTCCCGTCTTGTTATTCTGTGCTTTTGGTTGTTGAATTTGGTGGTTCTAGGATTTTCGCGAATGGTGTTTCGCGAAATTCTTAGAATTTTGCGTCGGTTGGGATATAACCAACGCCATGTCGTGGTGATTGGAGCAGGAGCCTTAGGGCAGAGAGTGGTTCGAATGCTTCAGATCCACCCTGAGTTAGGAATGAAGGTGCATGGTTATTTGACGAGAAATGAGGACAAAGTAGGCCAACTTTTAGAAGGAATCCCTGTTCTTGGAACGTTTCAGCAAGCATCCGAGTTCCTATCTTCCCACGTGGATGTTGTGTTTTTGTGTTTGCCGCCTGATGTGGAAGGTGAAGCTGAGAGGCTGATGGACATTCTTTCTACTACGACCGCTGAAGTGAAAATTATTCCCTCCGTTTATGAATTTATTACCTTAAGAGCGGAAGCTGAAATTTTTGGTGGTCTCCCTATCATTACGCTTCAAGGATCGCCCCTCTACGGATGGAACTTATTTTTAAAACGTTGGTTTGATGTGGCGGGAGCAGTTGTAGCACTGGGGTTGACCATACCCTTTATGGGGGTCATTGCTGTACTCATAAAACTGACTTCATCAGGCTCTGTCTTGTACCGTCAAAAACGTGTTGGGTTAGATGGTCGTTCCTTTGAAATCATTAAATTTCGAACTATGTCTCTCCATGCAGAATCAGAAACGGGCCCAGTTTGGGCACATTCAGGTGATGATCGCTGTACCGGAATCGGTAAGATATTGAGACGAACAAGCTTGGATGAACTCCCCCAGTTTTGGAATGTACTCAAAGGGGAAATGAGTATCGTGGGGCCTCGCCCAGAACGGCCTGAGTTTATTCAAAAATTTCGAGAACAATTTCCTCAATATAATCTTCGACACAAAATGAAAGCGGGGATAACAGGATGGGCTCAGGTCAATGGCTTCCGAGGGAATACGTCCTGGGAAAAACGACTTGCACATGATATGTATTATATTGAACATTGGTCTTTGTGGTTGGATCTGAAAATAATGGTTCTCACTCTATGGAAGGGGTTTATACATAAAGAGGCGTATTAAGAACGAGTCCTGCTCTTCTTGATCTGGTAGTTATTTGATTTTGGTGCCAGGCGGAAGGTCTTCGGAGACTCCGAGTAAGCCCAGCATTTCGTTCTCCCCAGCGGCCAGGACCATGCCCTGTGATTCAATGCCCATCAATTTGGCTGGTTTGAGATTGGCCACCACCACAATGGTTTTTCCTACCAATTCTTCTGGCGCATATTTTTTACCAATGCCGGCCACAATCTGACGCTGTTCTGTCCCGATATCCACTTGCAGCTTCAAGAGCTTTGAAGATTTTGGCACACGTTCGGCTTCAAGGATCTTGGCAACCTTCAGTTGAACTTTCTGGAACTCTTCAATTCCGATCTGCGGAGTCTCGCTAGAGGGCCCAACAGATTGAAGTGATTCAGGTGATTTTTGAGCACCCTTTTCTGTCATGGGAGCGGGAGTTGGTGAGGAAGCAGGTTGTGATTTTTCAATAGATGGTATGTCTTTTTTGGGAAACAATGATTCTCCTTTAGTGACTGGGTTGATGTATGCGTATTGGCCCCACATGGGGAAGTTCGATTGAGTGAGATCTGGAATGTCTGCAGGTAATCCTAAGCGGGCTTTCATGGTTTCTGCTGTGTGAGGCATAAAGGGGATAAGGGCATGGGTCAGGAATCGAAGCGTTTCTGCCAGATGGAACAAGACGGTCTGTAGTCGCGGGGTCTTGGCAGGGTCTTTGGCTAAGACCCAGGGCGCAGTTTTATCGATATATTGATTGGCCATATGAACCAATCCCAAAATGGCTTCTAGGGCGCGATGAAATTCCAAGCTCTGGAGGTGTTGTTCAATTTTCTCAAACAAGGTTGATGCCGTCTGTTGGAGCTGGTGGTCTAACTCTGTGTCCGTTTGAGAATCAGGGGAAGGCACGAGATTTTTTGAAAAATTTCCCAGCATCGCGAGGGTTCGAGATACCAAATTGCCTAAGTCATTGGCGAGTTCCGCTTGATACCGGCTATGAAAGGCGGTCAGTGAAAAGTCTCCATCCTGGCCAAACGGTACTTCGCGTAGCAGGAAATATCGAAAGGCATCTGTTCCAAATTGTTCGACCATGGCATACGGATCAACGACGTTCCCGCGGCTTTTTGACATCTTTTCCCCTTCCACGGTCCACCATCCATGGGCAAAGATGGATTGGGGAAGGGGACGTTCCATACCCATCAACATGGTTGACCAGTAGACGGCGTGGGTGGTGAGAATATCCTTGCCCACCAGATGGACCGATGCCGGCCAGAATTCTGAAGCGTGGGAATCAGAAGAAAGATATTCTAAACCTGAAAGATAATTAACCAGGGCATCGAACCAGACATAGGTGACACAGTCTTGGTCGAAGGGCAATTCGATTCCCCATGAAAGCCGTGACTTGGGTCGGGAGATGGACAGATCTTCAAGGGGTTTCTGCAGAAACCCTAACACCTCATTGCGGCGGGAGTCCGGCTGAATATATGCGGGATGAGTATGAATATGTTCTTTGAGGCGATCTTGAAATTGGCTCATGCGGAAAAAATAGTTGCGTTCGCTGACCTGTTCCACGGGACGCCGGCAATCTGGGCAGAGACCTTGGTCGACGTCTTTCTCAGTCCAAAACCGTTCATCAAACGTGCAGTACCATCCAGTGTACTCGGCCTGATAAATCAACCCCTTGTCATAGAGAGTTTGAAGACAGCGTTGGACAACCGCTTGATGTTGAGCATCGGTTGTTCGAATAAAGCCATCCTGTGAAATATTCAATTTCGTCCACAACTCTTTGAATGTTGGCATAAGTGTATTGCAATGGGTTTGGGGATCGATGCCGGCCTTGGCCGCGGCTTGTTGTACTTTTTGTCCATGTTCGTCCAGCCCGGTGAGAAAAAAGACCTGGAAGCCACGCAAACGATAAAAGCGAGCCAATACATCGGCAGCAATCGTGGTATAGGCATGGCCAATATGGGGAACATCGTTGACATAATAAATAGGAGTGGTGACGTAAAACCTGTTAGGCATAGGGGCATGATTCCTTTGGTTCATTAGAAAAAAAATATGTTGAAGAGCGTCATCGGCGTTTTTCAATGGGATGGAGAACTGTGTGGTGATTCATTCGCATAAATAGGGTGTAAGTGGTCTTGGAGATGAAAGAAAAATTGTTCCAACCCGATTTGCATGTTGAGGTTGCGTTGATGCCCACGTTCCAGCTGATTCAATTCCTGTATAAGTTCGATAACAGTTGATGGGGGTATCTGCTGTGCAAACCGGCGAAGAGCCGATTCCTGATCACGATAGAGTCTGGGAATGTTTGCTTCGTCTAAGGAGAGCAAGAGTAAATCTCGGAGGCCTTGCTGAAACCAATAGATCGCTTCAGGCACTTGATTTGATTTCACCAGACTTTCGCTGATGTCAAAGACCTGTGCTGCTGAAGTCATGCATTCACCAAATAACAAGGCCCAGTATTGGCGAAGCTTAATGTTTAATTCCTCCGGGTCTAAGAGAAGAGCCTGTCCTAGCCGACCTTCCGAGAAGCTAGAAACCAACCCGGCATTTTTGGCATCCAAGACTGTATGCTCCTGGAGAAATTCATGCACGTCATTGGTAGGCAGGGGAGAAAAACGAAGCGCAATACATCGGGACCGAATGGTCGGCAACAGATGTTCCGGGCGACTAGAGATGAGAAGAAAGAGGCAATGATCAGGTGGATCTTCCAGTGTTTTGAGTAATGCGTTGGCTGCCTCTATGGTCATTGTCTCAGCTTCATCAATGAGGCAAACCTTATGTGATCCCACGAGGGGGCGATAAATGACCAAGTGTTCGATGGCTCGAATTTGGTCAATTTTTATTTTGGGGTTCTGCTTTTGTCCGTTTTCTGGCTGAATGACCAAATAATCCGGATGGATGGTTTGCTCCACTTGATGACATGACCGACAGGTTCCGCAGGCATCGATATGTTGATCTGCGTCTGGATGTTCACAATGGAGTAATTGGGTGAGCGCCATTGCAGTAAGCCGTTTCCCAATGGCTGGTTCCCCATGAAATAGATAGGCGTGACCGAGGTGGTTGGTTTCCACTGCCGTCTGAAGCCACTTGATGGGGCGTTGATGTCCGATAATTGAGTGGAATGGCATACCTAAGAATTACTCTAATGTCACGCAACTAGGGTTTTTGTGAAGGGGTCTGTTGAAAAAAGCCACCAGCGGTGTTCCCTGCCTTCGCCGGAGCGGCTTCGAGCAGGCAGGTCGCCACTTTCCGGTGCTCACGTATTGGAAGTACGCTCCGCGCCTGAAATTGGCTGTGGCCTTGCTGGATGGACTCTTTTGAACCGACCCGAAGCTGCTGGCATGCTGCGAGTCTGTGTGAGCATTTTTGCTCTTGGCGCTCATTATTATTCAAATTTCCCTGAAGAACGAATCAAATGGAGAGACCGGGTATTGGAGATCATGTGTTCGGCAATCGAGGCAATGTGTAAGGATACAGTGAGTGGCGATTGCCGCGCATCCACCGTATGTATACGTATTGGGTGTTGTTTGGCCAAGGCCAGAAATCCACGACGGACCTGTCGATGAAAAACGAGCGATTCCTTGTCGAGTCGGTCTTGTTTTTTGGACCGTTGTCGTCTGGCTAAACCTTCCTGAATAGGGATATCCAGAAAGAAGGTCAGATGCGGTTGGAGCCCAGGTGAAATAAATTGCTGGGCCTCATTGAGAAAGGTCTGACTTAAGCCACGGGCATAGCCTTGATATGCCACGGTTGAGTCAAAAAACCGATCACACAGCACAACCACCCCTTTATCGAGTGCCGGTTGAATCACATGCGTGATATGTTGGGCTCGAGCGGCAAATATGAGCATGGATTCACAGGCTGGTGTCATGGTCTCCAGGGGATTTTTGGACTTTGACGATGTGAGCAAGAGTTTTCGAATAGTTTCAGCTAAAGGGGTTCCGCCTGGCTCCCGGGTTTCGAGGACTTGGAAGCCCTGGTTTCGCAATGATCGAGCAAGCCGTTGACATTGGGTCGATTTACCAGAACCTTCAGTGCCTTCAAATGTAATAAATGCTCCTCGTAGGGCACGTGTTCTTTTGGACCGCAATTTTCCGGATTCCATTAAAAACGCCTCTCCATACCGGTAGTCTAAGTCATTGAAATTTTAAAGAAAAGTCTTGCCGGTTCCATGGGGGAATTGTAAGATGGCTTAAGCAATTTTCACCTCAAATTTTTCATGGTACCCTTTTCTTAATACCAAAGGTTTCCCTTTTTACATGAACTCCCTGCGCGCTTCCCTTAAACGGTATTTCCTCACCGGACTACTCGTGATTACCCCCATTTGGGGAACCATTCTCATTTTAAAAACCCTTTTTGTCACGGTGGATAGCATCCTGGGGACGGCTTTGGCCGATTTGGTCCTTCCGGATTATTACTTCCCTGGCCTTGGAATCATGGCCTTGGTCCTCCTTATTTTGCTAGCCGGAATCCTGGCCACCAATTTCTTGGGGAGACGCATGGTGAGCCGTTGGGAGGAGTTTTTGGATCGAGTGCCTATTGTAAGGGGTATTTATGCCACATTGAAGTCCATGATGGATATTTTATCCTTTAAGCAACGTGAAAAATATGACAAGGTGGTCATGATCCAATTCCCTAAAAATGGGAATTATTGCTTAGCCTTTGTGACCGGAGAAACCCGAGATGAAATTCAATGTTTGGCACCGGAGCCCTTGGTACATGTGTTTGTGCCCACTTCCCCCAACCCTACGTCCGGGTATTTTTTACTTGTTCCGGAAACGGAGGTTGTTCCAGTAGAAATGAGTGTGGAAGAGGCGATGAAATTAATCGTATCCGGTGGGTTCTATTCTCCTCCGGAAAAATCATCTGGCATTGAACTTGCTAAAAAAACCAGTACAATGACTCTTAAACGCTCATCAAAATTTTCTACTCCCTAATGGACGCCGTGTTATTTCTTTTTTCCGTCTTCACATGAGTAGTCAAAACAACACAGCGGTAATAATTCTTGCGGCAGGGCAGGGGACTCGGATGAAATCTACCCTACCAAAAGTGTTGCATGATGTTGCTGGGCGTCCCATGTTGGGCTATGCCATGCTCCTAGCTCGGCAAATTGCCCCATTGGACACTATGAATGTGGGGGTTGTGGTTGGCCATGGGGCCGATCAAGTGCGGACATATTTAGCACAAAACGAGGAGGAATTCCCTCCCTATCTCGTCATAGAACAATCTCAGCAATTGGGGACAGGGCATGCGGTTCAACACGCCTTTCCCGCGCTGGCCCAACAGTCTCCAACAGTCATGACTCAATATGTGATTATGTGTGGTGATACGCCCTTGTTAACCACCGAAACGGTTTCCGCCTTAGTCGAGTATCATCAATCTGAATGTGCGACGCTGACCTTATTAACCACAGATTTGTCAGATCCTAGTGGATATGGGCGAGTCATTCGCGGAAAACAGGGGACGGTTTGTCGGGTCGTTGAAGATCGAGATGTCTCACTGGAAGAAAAACAGGTGTCTGAAATAAATGTCGGCACCTATGTGGTGGAAGCCCAATTCCTTGAAAAGGCCCTCGGGCAATTGAAACCGCAAAATGCACAGGGGGAATATTATCTTACGGATATTATTGAGATGGCCGTTCAAGAGGGAGAAAAAGTCGTCGCATGGATTACCCAAGATTCCCTCGAGACCACCGGTGTCAATACGCGGGTGCATTTGGCCTTGGCCGAGAAAGAAATGCGTCGAAGGATCTGTGAACGTTTGATGTTGGACGGAGTCACCATACTGGATCCTGAACGGGTGGTTGTGGATCATCAGGTACAGGTCGGACGCGATACCGTGCTTCATCCGGGTGTCGTCCTTGAAGGCCAAACTCAGATCGGGGAGCATTGTACGATTCGGGCCAATTCCAGAATCACCAATTCCGTTGTCCATCGCGATGTCACGATTCGAGATGCATGCGTCCTTCAGGAGTCCACGGTGGAGGAGCAAGCGGTGATTGGACCGATGGCTCATGTCCGGCCAGGCTGTGTCATTCATCGAAAAGCCAAGGTGGGAAATTTTGTGGAACTCAAAAAAACGGAAGTTGGGGAGGGATCAAAGGTCAATCATCTCAGCTATCTTGGGGATACGGTGATCGGTCGGAATGTGAACGTGGGCGCTGGAACGATTACTTGTAATTATGATGGGTACCGAAAGGCAAAAACCGTTATTGAAGATAATGTGTTCATTGGGAGCGATGTCCAGCTTATCGCCCCTGTAACGATTGGCTCTGGGGCGTTGGTTGCGGCTGGGACGACGGTCACCGTCAACGTTCCGCCTGATGCCCTTGGAATATCTCGCACCCCTCAGTCGAATAAGGAAGGAACCGCTGCACGTCGACGTGCCCTGTTAGATCCTTCGACGTTCCCCCCTAATGGTCAACATGAACAGGCAGATGAGAGGCCCGCTTCAACCCCGGTTCTTCGGAAACAGGAAAAAATTCCATAAACGTTTTTTTCCCCCTCCCGTGTGGCTATGTGAAAGTTGGAAGCTGCCTTAAGGTTCTCCATGAACTGACCGAAATATCATGTATCTTTATAAAATATTCAAGAAATTAAAACGTTAAGGGATCTCAGCATATGTGTGGGATTATTGGATATGTGGGGCAGGAACCGGCAGCCCCGATTCTGCTGGCAGGGTTACGACGACTGGAATATCGCGGGTATGACTCCGCCGGTATTGCCATTCAGCAGAATGGCAGTCTAGAGATTCGACGGAGCGTGGGAAAGCTCATGAATTTGGAGGCGAACCTTCAACAGGCTTCGGTTGAAGGCAGAACCGGCATTGGACATACACGGTGGGCGACACATGGACGGCCTTCTGAGCAAAATGCACATCCCCATCGTTCAGGGGACATCGTGCTGGTCCATAATGGCATCATTGAAAATTTCATGACCTTACGCCATCGTCTGGAGGCGGAGGGCTATCGATTTGAGTCAGAAACCGATACTGAGGTCATTGCCCATTTATTGTCTTCTGCTGTCAAGCGAGGAAGTCGTTTAGATGAAGCGGTACGGCAGGTAGCCCATGATTTACATGGGAGTTATGCCATTGCCGTGATGTCCCTGGCTGAGCCAGGACGAATTGTGGTGAGTCGATCCGGATGTCCTTTGGTCATTGGCTTAAATGGAACAGGGGCATTTTTGGCCTCAGATGTGACACCGCTCTTGACGCATACACAGGAAGTTGCGTTTTTAGAAGATGGAGAAGTCGGCATCTTGCAAGAATCTGAGATTCACCTCTTTGATCCAGATGGGCAGCCAAAACCTTTTCAGCCTGAAACGATTCATTGGGATGCGGAAGCCGCAGAAAAGGGCGGGTATCCCGATTTTATGATGAAGGAAATTCATGAGCAGCCACAAGTTATCGTGGATACCCTCCGTGGTCGATTCGATTACGAAACAGGAGAAGCTGACTTGCCGGATTTGGCGATGACGAAGGAAGAGCTCTTAGGCGCAAGACGATTTTGGATTGTGGCGTGTGGGACATCCTGGCATGCAGGATTAGTTGGAAAATATCTTTTTGAAGAAATGGTTAGAAGACCGATTCAAGTCGACATTGGTTCAGAATTTCGGTATCGCGAACCGATGATACAGCAGGGTGATGTGTTTATTGCTATTTCTCAATCGGGTGAAACCGCTGATACGTTAGCGGCAGCCAGAGAAGCCAAGCGCCGTGGTGCGCGGGTTTTGGCCATCGTGAACGGCGTGGGCAGTACCTTAGCCCGCGAGGCCGACGGGGTGATTTATACGAGATGTGGCCCAGAGATTAGCGTCGCCTCAACCAAAGCATTCACGGGTCAGGTTATTGCCTTGTATTTGCTGGCTCTTCATGTTGGACGAGTGCATGGCGTCTTGAGCCCGGAAGAAGGACGATGGTGGTTGGATCATTTTCTCATGCTTCCTGGTCATGTGGAGCATATTTTGAAACAAGAAAAAACCATTGAATCCATTGCCAATCACTATGCGCAAAAACGAAATTTTCTGTATTTGGGTCGCGGTATCAACTATCCCATTGCCTTAGAAGGAGCTTTGAAACTGAAAGAAATTTCATATATTCATGCCGAAGGGTATGCTGCAGGGGAAATGAAACATGGTCCCATTGCTTTAATTGATAGTGAAATGCCTGTGGTCGTGCTTTCACCAAAAGACCGTTTGTATGAAAAATCTGTGAGTAATCTCATGGAAGTGCGGGCCCGAAGTGCCCCTGTGATTGCCTTTGTTTCAGAAGGGGATCATGCCCTGGATCAAGTCGCTGATCACGTTTTTGCCATTCCGGACGTGCATCCTCTCCTCACCCCGATTCTGTTTACTATTGGGTTGCAACTTTTGGCGTATCATATCGCGGTCCTCCGTGGTTTGGATGTTGATCGTCCAAGAAATCTTGCCAAAAGTGTGACCGTGGAATGATCTTCCTATAAACATTCACGTACAATTCCTCTTTGTCTCACCTCTTGACGTTGTTTCCCACTCTCGTAAGATAACCGTATGAACCATACGATGATTGTGACGGGAGGTGCGGGGTTTATCGGTGCGAATTTTGTTCGTATGGCGTTAGCCAAGACCGACGCCACTATCATCGTAGTGGATAAATTGACCTATGCCGGCCATCGAGAAAATTTGGATGGGCTCTGGCAGGATTCTCGCTTGAAGTTTGTCCATGCTGACATTGCTGATGAGGCAGCAATGTCCAAGGTTGTCGAGACAACTCGACCCACATGGGTCGTGAACTTTGCCGCTGAGTCTCATGTGGATCGTTCGATCGATGATCCCTATCCCTTTATCCACACGAATGTGACGGGGACTCTGGTGTTGCTCGATACCGTTCGGCGATTTCTGAAACAGGATGGTTTGGATCAGCGACAAGACTTTCGATTTCTTCACGTTTCTACCGATGAAGTCTATGGGACCTTGGGGGCAACGGGATTGTTTACCGAATATACTCCCTATGCACCCAATTCACCGTATGCCGCTTCCAAGGCGAGTGCCGATCATTTAGTCCGTGCGTATTTTCATACCTATGGCGTCCCGGCGATTATCACCAATTGTTCGAATAATTATGGGCCCTATCAATTTCCGGAGAAACTTATTCCTTTAATGGTGTTGAATGCGTTGGAAGGCAAGCCCCTTCCAATTTATGGGAATGGCGACAATATTCGTGATTGGTTATTCGTGGAAGATCACTGCGAGGGTCTCTTGCGGGTACTTCAGGATGGAATACCAGGGGAAAAGTATAATTTGGGTGGGCAGTCTGAACGTTCTAATGTCGAAGTCGTGGAGGCCATTTGCCGCATTCTCGATGACCTCTTTCCCTGTCAATCCAATCCTGGCTTTGTTGAACGGGGAATCACTCGATATGCCAGCTTGAAAACCTTTGTCACGGATCGTCCTGGACATGATTTTCGTTATGGAATCGATCCAACCAAGATTCAGTCAGAGTTGGGTTGGGTCCCGACTCACACGTTTGAGGATGGTTTGCGCAAGACAATCCAATGGTATGTAGGGAACCGTCCATGGTGCGAGGTTGTCACCGAGCAGTCCTACCAGCGAGAACGACTCGGATTATCGGATGGCTAGATTCATGATCCTCTCTGGGTGAGGGGATTGATCCTTAAAGTTGACGATGAAGAGAGCGATCAGTCTATGGCAGGGTTAAAGGGCATTATTTTAGCGGGTGGGTCTGGAACCCGGCTCTATCCTCTTACCCATGCGGTGAGTAAGCAGCTGATGCCGGTCTTTGATAAGCCGATGATTTACTACCCGCTATCAACTCTGATGCTAGCGGGCATCCAAGATATTCTGGTCATCACGACTCCACATGAACAAGATGGATTTACACGGCTACTTGGTGATGGAAGCCATTTGGGTTTGAACATCAAATACCGGGTTCAACCAAGACCCGAAGGGATTGCCCAGGCCTTTATCATCGGTCGGGATTTTATTGGGCAGGATCGGGTGGCGCTTATTCTTGGGGATAATATTTTCTATGGACATGGCTTGTCCGGATATTTGCTGGAAGCGGCAGCTCAAGTTGATGGTGCCCAAGTCTTTGCTTATCAGGTTCGTGATCCCGAACGTTATGGGGTGGTGACCTTTGATGATGACGGTCAGGCTACGAGTCTCGAAGAGAAACCTGTTCATCCCCAATCGAACTTTGCGGTAACGGGCCTGTATTTTTATGACCATAAAGTGGTGTCGATTGCCGACTCCCTCACGCCTTCCGCCAGAGGGGAGCTAGAAATCACCGATGTGAACAAAATCTATTTAGGAACACGTTCGCTGCATGTCCGAGTGCTGAGTCGAGGTATTGCCTGGTTGGATACGGGAACCCATGAGGCCCTTATGCAAGCGGCACAATATATTCAGGTCTTGCAAGAGCGACAGGGTTTAATGGTGGCGTGTCCAGAAGAGATTGCTTATACCATGGGATATATTCAAGCCGATGATGTAGCACTGTTGGCGGCGGGGATGAAAGAAAACAGATATGGGCAATATTTGTTGAATTTGGTGCAAGGGTAGTCTCCTGTATACGAGATGAAAATTTTACCGACCTTATTGCCGGGGGTTCTCATAATTGAACCGGATGTCTATCGTGATGAGCGTGGATGGTTTTTGGAAACCTACCATTGTGATAAGTATGAAGAAGGAGGGCTATCTTTTTCATTCGTGCAGGACAATTGTTCTTCGTCCGTGCACGGGACGCTTCGAGGGCTCCATGCGCAATTATCACGGCCTCAAGGTAAATTAGTGCGAGTCACGAAGGGAGAAATTTTCGATGTGGCGGTAGATATTCGTCGAGGTTCTCCATCTTTTGCAGTCTGGGAAAGTGTGATGCTATCGGCAGAAAATTTCAAACAGCTGTATATTCCTCCTGGGTATGCCCATGGATTTTGCGTTCTTTCAGATGTCGCGGAAGTCGAGTACAAATGTACGGATGTCTATACTCCAGGGGACGAAATCACGATTGCTTGGAATGATCCGCAAATTGGCATTCAATGGCCTCATACTTCACCCATTCTATCTCAAAAAGATGCGGCAGGCCCTTCCTTGCAAGAAGTTTGGGATCGGCTTCCCCAGTATCAGATATGAAAATTTCTAAATTGCTTATTACAGGGGCGCAAGGACAATTAGGCCAGGCTTTACAGACTCAATTTATCGATGCCGAAGTCATTGCGTGGGATATTCAGGATCTAGATATTTGTCAGCTTGAGCATGTTCGAAAAGGGTTGAAGCAGTTACGGCCTGATATTGTGATCAATGCTGCTGCGTTTACCCAGGTGGATCAAGCGGAAACCCAGCAAGAGGAAGCCTATCGCGGCAATGCCCTGGGACCAAGAAATCTCGCTTTTGCCACCAACGAAATTGATATTCCACTTGTCCATTTCTCGACCGACTATGTCTTTGATGGGCGGCAATCCCGTCCCTATCATGAATTTGATCGGCCTAACCCACTTTCTATCTATGGGCAAAGTAAATTGGCTGGAGAAGTAGAAGTGCAAAAGGGAAACCCTCGACATTTTATTGTTCGAACAGCGTGGCTCTATCATCGTGTTGGAAAAAATTTCCCGCAGACAATTTTACGATTAGCCAACCAAGGACAAGTTCGAGTGGTGAATGACCAATTCGGCTCTCCAACCTATTGTCCGCATTTAGCCCAGGCTGTCTCCCGTTTGCTTGAAACAGACGTGTATGGCACTTATCACATGGCAGGATCTGGGGGAGCGAGTTGGTACGATTTTACCAAAGTCCTCTACAAGGCTCACGGGATCAACACTGCCGTCGTGCCCATTACCACTGCGGAATATCCGTTGCCCGCGCCACGTCCAGGCTATGCAGTACTGGCCTCATTGCAGGACCCTTCGATGAGTGGGTTGCCCCCTTGGGAGGATGGTGTTCGGGATTTTGCTGCCCGAGGGAAAGTTCATCATTCATGAAGTTCTCCAGCTCTCATTTACTCCGCTGGTGTATCCTCCCCTAACCCATGGGTATTGTTGAAGCGATAGTTTTAGCGGTTATTCAAGGACTCACCGAATTTCTTCCAGTTTCCTCTTCAGGACATTTGGTCATGGCTCAACATTGGTTTGGGCAATTCAGTGAGACGAATTTGCTCTATGATGTCATGCTGCATATGGCAACCGTGACAGCCATTCTGCTGTATTTTTGGCAAGATCTTCTGACACTTGGAAAAGGGTATGTGGGATTGCCCACTGAGCCGGGGAGTATGTTTCAGGGCTATGAGCGGCAGACTATTCATTATGTGTTATTGGCCTCCGTCCCCACCGCGATTATGGGTCTGGGGGTGAAAGCTATTGGATTTGCCTCCTTGGCTACCCCCTCGCTGGTCGCCGTGATGTTTATGGTAACTGGTGTCATTTTATGGGTGGGTCGAGGTGGGGCCACTGCACGTACAGCTAAGGAAATGAGGCCGTGGGATGCGCTGTTGATTGGACTTATTCAAGGCGTTGCCGTTCTTCCAGGTATTTCTCGATCCGGGTCTACGATTGCAGGGGGAATCGTGCTGGGATTGGATCGGGAGCTTGCTGCCCGGTTTTCCTTGTTGATTTCCATTCCAGCCATTGTCGGGGCGACACTATTAGAATTAATGAAGGTATTTGGCCAGGGGCATGAATCCGTTGGAACCTACCTGTTAGGTATGGGGGTGGCCGCACTCGTGGGGTATTGGTCCATTGGGGTTATTCTCAGGTTAGTTAGGCACAATCACTTTTATTTATTCTCGTATTATCTCTGGCCTTTAGGTCTCAGCATTCTTCTTTGGAGCTTCTTTAAATCCTAATCTTCACATTCTCCTTATCCTACTTGATGTGTCCGTCTTCCAATTTGATCGTTAATACAGATCTTCAGGTGCTTATCTCTATTTAGAAAACTCCCATATGGCCTGCCCCCATTCTTTGTTTTAAGAGGATGATAGTCCAGGTTAAGGATTGAATTGTGTCATGAATGAAATGCCACCATCTATTGATCTCTGGCCCGACTCTGAACGTGGTTTCCATAAAGAGATTCGCTTTTCTCCTTCCCTGACGGCGTTGTGCTTGTTGGTTTGTGTGTGTGGGTTTGTTGTGCTCCTATGGAGTGTCTCCGCTACAGAGGTTGAGCTAGGAATAACAGCCAGTCGTGATTTGGAACGACTTGCCAGTCGCTTGTTGGGATTTGAGTCACGGCTCTCCGAGCTCTCGTCTTTGGAACGAGGCCTGTTTCGTCTCTGGGGAGAAGTCGGAGATTCCCAAGAGCAAATTCGCGAATGGTATGAAGAATTGCCACACGAACAACGCAACCCATTGGATGAATTGTATGCAGGGATATTACATGGCGAAGCAGAAGTCAAAACAGATCTTCGACAATCGATGGCGATGTGGGGATCAGAAGACCCTCCATTACCAACATTCCGCCGATTTCTCGAAGTTGGGTATTTAGGAAATAACGGGGAACATATTGATTTCGATACGTTGCAGGCGCGATTAGCTGAAGAGGTTCCTTCAAATTGGTTTTATTATCAATTGGCTAAACGGTTAGCTCTTCAATCTGGCGATCAGACTTTGCAAGAAAGCGTACGTTATCAATTTCAGCTATTGACTGACCCGCAATTATGGAAATGGCGGGTGTTGGTTATCTTGGAATTGACGTTGGGGGGAATAGGGTTCATGTACCTGGTGTTTCTGGTCAGTAGGTGGTTCCGGCGAAGAGCGGATCTGACCATCGAACCAGAGAACCAACGGATAGCTTCGTGGACCTTCCATGAGGGGCTGGCTGTGTTGGTTCGTGGAGGAGCCCTGTCAATCGTACTTATTGCCCTGGTTGCTACCATACCGTATGGAATAATCATGTTGGAGGATTATGGGTCGCTCCTTTTATATGTTCCAACCGTAGTCCTGATTATGGTGTTACTGTGTTGGCCAAAAAAACAATCTTTCCTAGAAGTGTTGGGCTGTCAGTATCCCCTTCGACACCTTCAAACTGCTTTCCCAATCTTATTGGGTGTCACCGGGTTAGGGCTTATGGGGGATTGGATGATCATGTTTGGGGGCGATTGGCTCGATATCTCCGCCCATTGGACAGAATGGTTCCTTCCCCAATTGGTCTGGGGTAGTTTTCCAGATTTAGTGAAAACAACTATGGAGGTGGTCGTCCTGGCACCAATTTTTGAAGAGATTATTTTTCGAGGGTTGGTCTTTTCGACGTTACGCGCAAAATTTGGTTTTTCTGTCTCCATGATCGGGAGTGCTATGATCTTTGCTCTGGCTCATGGATATGGGCCAATGGCATTTCTCACCGTGTTTTGGAGTGGACTGTTGTGGGCATGGCTCTATGAACGAACTGGAAGCCTAGTTCCTGGCATGTGTGCCCATGCCATCAATAATGGATTGGTCGTGTATTTTCTCGTTGGGATTTTCAGGTGATCCTTGAAACCTTATCATTCTCCGTTCTCAATGCGATCCAAAGCTTGGTACAGATCGGGAAACCGAAAGGTGTACTGTAAGTCGGTACCAAGTTTGTGAATCGACACGTGTTTTCCAGGATGGTGAGAGGAAGTGGGATCAGGAACGGGGATCTGCCATATAGAGGAAGCCATAGAACATATTTCATTCCAGGTTCGTGGGTGCCCATCACTGGCCAGATATGTGTTTCCATCCGGTGCCGTTGTCAGCGCCAGAAGGCAAATGGCTGCGGCGTCTTCTACGTGGAGAAGATTTACCCATTTTTGAGTGTTCTGAATTTTTCCTTTTCGTATCCAATCACACACATGGCGCCCTGGTCCGTAGAGGCCAGCTAGCCGGATCACCACCGCTCCGTAATGTGTTCGAAGATATTCCTCTGTCTGGACGCGGGGAAGGTGGAGCTTCAAGGCGGTGCGTTCGGTGACGGGGTGTTCTTCCGGTTGGTACGCTGAAGTACTCCCCATGATCAATAGCCGACCGTGTTGAGGTGAACGTGTGATCAAAAATTTCTTGACCAGGTCGAATGGGACACCTGGAAAGCACCAGATGAGGTGTGCTGGGTCGGGAATGTTTGTCCATGTTTCGGCCCGAGTGAGATCGAACTGTATGCGATGTTCTGTTGGAATTGGGCTCAAATGTATTCGGGGATTGCGACTGGTGGCGTACACCCGCCAACCCAACTCAATAGCTTGTTGATAGATACGAAGGCCGGTATACCCTGCCCCGAGGATCACCAATGGATAGTGTTGAAGTGATGAGAGATTCGACGGATGAACGGCCAAGGTATCAGAAGTTGGGGACCAAAGAAAAAGTGAGGAAAAGTATTTTCATTTATCCCTGTTGGTCTGCAAGATAATATTGTGCGTAGCGGCAGTAATTTGCGGCCGATTCTTTAATCCACAACACTTCGTCATCGGTCAGAGTGCGTTTCACTTTAGCCGGAGACCCGATCACAAGGCTCTTGGATGGGATTTGCGTGCGTTCGGTGACCAGGCTGCCGGCCCCTATAATACAATCTTCCTCCACTATCGCTCCATCCATGATAATGGAACCCATCCCGACGAGTACGCGATCATGAATGGTACAGCCATGCAAGAGCACGCGATGTCCAATGGTAATATCATCTCCAAGCGTGAGTGGATGCGTATCGTGGGTTACGTGTAACAGCGAAAGGTCTTGAATGTTTGTTCGATGGCCAATACGAATGAAATGAACATCTCCCCTGATAACGGTATGAAACCATACACTGGAGTCTGAGCCAATGACGACATCTCCAATGACGATGGCGGTGTCTTCAATGAACGCATTGGGGGCCACAATGGGCTCGACACCCCGGTAAGGTTTCAGCATGTGTAGAATTCTTTGGGTAAAGGTGAAGTGTGGATCACCATGAATAGGCCATTCAAAGTTGAACCAGTATGGCGCAGAAGACCATAATCGTAAAAGCTGCAAGGATCGTAAGGTAGATCCTAACACTGTGATCCATGGACCAGTCCGATTGCCAATTCTTTGGAAAGAGCGCCTCGCCATTCGGTTGCCATCCTTCTTGATAGAAACCTAAGGCCTGTTCCAAGGCAATTAATTGTTGCTTGGCCATGCGATGTCGTTCCGCATGCTGGAGAATGAGATAGGCACATAAGCCGGAAAACAGTGCCACGCCTGATATGGCCAGCCAGGAAGCAGGGGATTGTTGGGTTGACCAATGCATCAAGGCCGGAAGAGTCACAAGGAGGACCAGCAAAAAGGCACTGGCGAAAGTTATAAGCCAAATCATCTGTTCACGTCGTTTGAAAACTTCCTCTTTGAAAATAGGATACAGCACGTAAAAGATTTCCAGCCGGTTGTCGGTTGATTCAGTTGTGGCTAGACTAGGATGACTCCTATTTTTCGTCTCGCGGTTCATGACATCCTCAAATGTTGGACCATCCATTGAGTGAGATAATTCGTCAGGAGCCGAAATTCCTCTGGTCGGCCAAATTGATGGCCGGCTCCCTCAATTAATTGCAATTGTTTCGTTGTGTTGAGTGTGGCCAGTAAGCGATCAATTTGAAGACGCGGAATGAGTTCGTCTTGATCACCATGGACCACCAGGGTGGGAACCTTGATGTGTGGCAAGGCCGCATAAGCATCAATGGTCAGACATTCTTCATAAAAACGATAATGTAAGGGGACGGGCGAGCCATCGCCAATAATATTGGGAATGTGGTTGGTGGATTTCCAACGTTCCATGGCTTCATGTCCGAATTCCAGACGCAAGGTTTCCGGAAAATCAACAACGGGACATTTGAGGCCTAAGACCTGGAGGTTGGGCTGTTTGGGAGCTGAAAGAATCGCCAGTAATCCACCGAAGCTTGATCCTATGAGACCCAGTCGATTTATTCCCCGTTGTTGAAGTATTTGAAAGGCGGCGTCAAGTTGTTCTTGGCACTGCTTGAGGCTCAGAGTAGGGAAGAATTCTCGAGTTTCTCCCATGCCGTGCCAATCAAACCGAAAAGTGGCGATGTTTTCAGGAACGAGGAGCTCGGTGAGTCGTCGATTGGTGCGACTGTGTTTGTCAGAGAGAAATCCATGGCAGAGAATGACGCCGAGATTTGTTGGCTTGGAAGGTTCAGCTAATATCCCGGAGGTGATGAGACCTGAAGCATTCGAGAAATTCAGAGGGGTCTCTAGAATGTGTCCTTCTTTGTCTGGAGAATTGGAATCCACGGATAGTTAAGCTTGAAGAAAGTAAAAGTGATCGGTTGGTCCATGACCTTTTCCGAGCATAAAGCTATGGCGAATGGCTTCGGTGGTGTACGCCTTTCCCGCCTTGATGGCCTCGGCAATAGGTGTTCCTTTTGCCAGGTGTGCCGCAATGGCCGAGGCCAAGGTGCAACCCGTGCCATGCGTATGTTGAGTCTGGATATAGTCACCTTTATACATGTGAAAAAAACGGCCATCGTAGAGAAGATCCGTGCCGGGTTGTTCCTGGAGATGACCGCCTTTTATCAACACATGTCGACAACCTAATTGATGAATGATTTTTGCGGCCGCTCGAGCGTCAGCGATGGTGTTGATCGTTGAGCCTGTTAATACTTGGGCTTCGTAAATATTCGGAGTAATCAGAAAGGCTTGGGGGCAAAGTTGGGTTTTCAGAGTCGATATCGCATCTTCTTCGAGTAGAACATGCCCGCCTTTGGCCACCATGACAGGATCTACAACAAGTTGATCTAGTTGTTGCGAAGCGAGTTTTTGGCTGACGGTGGTGATGATTTCTGTGGTGGCCAACATGCCGGTCTTGACAGTTTTGACTGGGATATCAGAGAAAATGGCATCAAGTTGGGCCTCAATGATTGAGGTGGGGAGATGAAAGACCGATGACACGCCGCACGTGTTTTGGGCGGTAATTGAGGTCAGGACCGACATAGCGAAGGCGCCGTTTGCGGACAAGGCCTTGAGGTCAGCCTGAATGCCTGCCCCTCCGCTGCAATCCGAGCCAGCGATCGTTAAGACTGGGGGTTTCATCAATAAGTTCTTGCCTGTGTGGAAAGAGTGGATATGAGTCTACCACGCTGTTTCAAAGGTATCAAAACGATATTCCATTCGATTGAGTGTTCAATAGGATGTGCATTACTGCACCATGCGAAAATTTTGAATCTGAAGCCTTTTCTCTTGACATTAATGTGAAGATATTTCATTGTACGCTGATACCTAGGTAAACAATTCCTACCCCTCCGGATTTTTCCATCTGAACCTGGTGCAGCTTTCATGGATCCCAACAATTTCCTGAGTATGTCTTCCTCACAAGAACGGGAAATTTTGCATAAACAGATTGGAGACTTGCGTCTGTCTCTTCGCTCTTTTGGAACCCAGTCCATTGCTTCAAAGGCCATTTTTGATGAGAAATTAGGACAAATAATTGATCAAACGGTGGTTGGGATATACCGCAGTACCATTGATGGGAAATTAATCATGGCCAATGCGGCTCTCGCTCAAATTTTTGGTTATGGCTCTCCGGAAAAAATGATGGAAGTCGTGAACAATATTGGGGAACAACTCTATGATGATCCAAGTCGGCGGAATGCCTGGTATGAGAGTTTCCACGACCAAGAGATGGTTGGGCCGGTGTTATGGTGCGGAAAACGATCCGATCATGAATTGTTATGGCTTGAAGAATATGCCCGAGTAATACGAGATAGCCAAGGTGAAATTTTGGGTTTCGAGGGTGTGGTGTTGGATGTGACTGCACGGGATGCACAAGATTCCATTCCTCGCCATTTGAGTAAAAAAGGCCATATCAGTGAGAACATGCAATTGATGAGTCGGACTCGGACCAAAGAACAACTTCAGATTGAACTCGCAGATGCCCAACAGATGATAGCGATATTGCGTGAGCAACTTGATCGATTCGAAATTGCGACCCTGGGTTCCCAGGAAGGTCTGTGGGAAGGTCGTCCCTTGCCGGATCGACCCTGGGATTCGCCTGAGACTCCTGCATGGTATTCGTCCCAATTTAAAGCCCTCTTAGGTTTTGAAGATCATGAGTTCCCTCCAGTCTTGAACTCATGGGCTTCTCGGATTCATCCTGAGGATCGTGATCGAGTTTTTCAAGCGTTGAGGAATCATATTGAGCATCATGTGCCCTATGATGTGGATTCTCGGCTCAGGACAAAGCAGGGAGTCTATCGATGGTTTAAGGGGAAGGGCCAGGCGATCTATGATGAACAGGGAAATGTTGTGCGGGGCGGAGGGACCATTCGGGATATAACCGCTCAGAAGGAAGCCGAAGACGCTCTGAAAAGCGAGCATGCGTTATTGACGACAGTAGTGGAGGGGACAAGCGATATCATTTTTGTCAAAGACCATTTCGGTCGCTATTTGTTGGTGAATTCGACGGGAGCGACATTGCTTGGTCGAGAAATTGAAGAAGTGATTGGAAAAACCGATGCGGAATTGTTCCCCAATGGTACGCATCCTCTTTTTACTCAAGGTGATCAAGACGTGGTGCGTGAAAAAGCTACCCAATCATTTGAAATAGATGTCGAAAATGCTGGGGCAGTTTCTCGTACTTTCCTGGTGACCAAAGCCATTTTCAGCCAGACTGAGGAAGGGCTTGAAGGGTTGTTTTGTATTGCTCGTGATATTACCTTCCGCAAGGCCGCGGAACTGACGATCCAAGAACGAGAAAAACGCTATCGGGCGATTATGGACAACGCCTATGATTTGATTGCGGAAGTAGACGGATCGGCAACCTTTTTATATGTGAGCTCAAATTTTGAAGAGGTCTTAGGGTATGCCCCCTCAACCTTACTGGGGACCAACATTTTTTCGTTCGTGCATCCTGACGACCAAGCCGCAGTAGTAGAGGAATTTACCAGGGGCATGCAGAGGGCAGGTTCAGGATGTTCTATTTATCGCTATCGGCATTCCAAGGGAGGGTATCGTTGGTTTGAAAGTACAGGGCGCGTCTTTCAAACTGCTTTGGGGGAGGTTCGAGGGGTTGTTGTGTCGCGTGATATCACTGAGCGCAAGGAGGCAGAGAATGCTCTGACAGAGCTGAATATAGCCCTTACCCATGAAGCCCCGGGTATTGCATTGATGGACCATGAGGGCCGTTATCTTCAGATGAATAGTGCCTATGCGGCCCTGTTTGGGTATTTGCCAGAACAGCTACTCGGAAAATCTTGGAAAATTTCAGTGCATCCAGACGATCATTCCCAGGCGTTGGCTGCGTTGAAGTCCATGAGGGAAATGGGTATCGGAGAATTTGAGGCCCGTGGAATTCGCAGGGATGGATCCGAACTTTTCATAAAGATTGTTATGGTGCGTGGTATCAATAAAGCAGAGGGAGAAGGCTGTTACCATTGTTTTATGCGTGACATCACGGACCGAAAACAGATGGAAAAAGCTTTGGGCGAGAGGGATCAGAAGCTACAGCAAGTTCAAAAGATGGAGGCAATCGGAACGTTGGCCGGTGGAATTGCCCATGACTTTAATAATATTTTGGGTGCTATATTGGGCTATTCCGAGCTGGCCATGGCCCAGGCTAAAAACGAGCCGCGATTAATCTCGTATTTGGAGGAAGTTCTGACAGCAGGACATCGGGCGAAAGAACTCGTGAAACAAATCTTAGCCTTTAGCCGACGGTCTGACCATGAACGAGAGGCCGTTGACTTAAAAGCGATAGTACAAGAAGCCCTACGAATGGTTCGAGCCACTCTGCCAACCACCATTGATATACAGTTTGAAGTGGCCCTGGACTCTGCAGTTGTTTTTGCCGATTCCACCCAAATGCATCAGGTCATCATGAATTTGTGTTCCAATGCCGAGCAAGCAATGCGGGAACAGGGAGGAGTTTTGAGTTTGACGGTCTCCTCAACAGAGGTGCCGGAGAACTTGAGCCAGGAATATCCTGAGTTGAAACCGGGCACCTATTTGCAGCTCACCATTCAGGATTCAGGAAAAGGTATGCCCAGGGAAGTGTTAGAGCGGATATTTGAACCGTTTTTCACCACAAAAGGCTTAGGTGAAGGGACGGGTTTGGGGTTAGCTGTTGTGCATGGAATTATTGCTGGGCATGGTGGGCATATAGCAGTTTCAAGTTCAATCGGCCAAGGCACGACATTTAAGATTTTACTGCCGCGGTTGGACGTTGTTCTTCCTGCTCAACGAACCAATGCCATCGACCGGCCACACGGAACGGGGACGATCCTCTTTGTTGATGATGAGGATGTGTTGGCCAGATGGGGAGAGCAAGTGTTAACGCATTTAGGGTATACAGTGGTGGCCAAGACCAATCCTCATGAAGCAGTTGAATACTTTCGGAGCTGGCCAAATTCAATTGATCTGGTGGTGACGGATCAAACGATGCCCACGATGAGCGGTGAGGCTTTGGTAAGGGCTTTTTTGGAGATTCGTCAAGATATCCCAATCGTATTGTGCACCGGGTTTAGCCACACTATGTCCGAGGAGAAGGCTGATCGGCTTGGCGTGAAGGGATTTCTGATGAAGCCAGTCAACGGAGCTGCTCTGGCCAAAACATTACAAGAGTTGCTTGAAGATCTTTCTGGGCCATCGAATGAGAGTAGTTGACGTCCCCAAAGAGCCTCGTACATAGTCTTTCCCACTTGTTTGTGGTGCTTGAAGTCCACCCTTCCACCAAAAGAATCCAGACTACCTTCCATTGGTTTATCAGGCCCGATTTCTAACTCACCTCGCACAAGATGGTTTCGGCCCATGCTCTGGCAGATTTAAGGCATATTGAATGTAGTTAGAAATACCTCGCGTAGGCTCTAGAAAAATTCTGGTATCAGTGGCTAAGGGGGAATGGCCCCTTAAGGACGTCAAAGGTCGTTAGGCGTAAAGGGATGGACAACAATACGGGAAAGGACGTCTGAGTTGAATGTCTTTCCTCTGGCTTCGGACCCCTGACTTTTCACTCATTACTGAGACAGAGATCGTAGTCCTGCCAATCTCATCAATGGGCCATTTGATTTCGACATCTCTCCCTTTAGGAAGCGGAGGATTTGGTAGCCAGAGGGGGGTGGAGATCAAACTTGGCTACCCAATCTACGGCATGACAGAGTTCCTGAAAATCCAGAGGTTTTTCAAACACACGGTAGACCCCGTTCTTGAACGCGCGAAGCCGGACTGTGTTGGAGACTTCAGCAGTTAGCAGAAAAATAGGAAGTATTTCATCGGGGAATTCATGCTTCACATGTTCAATAAAGGTTAATCCATCCATTTCAGGCATATTGTTGTCGGTGATAATGATGGAGACGGATTCTTGTCGTAAAATCTGTAAGCCACCTATTCCATTCTCTGCCTCTATGCAGAGGTATCCCCGTCGATGAAGAAATTCCTTAAGACAGGAACGGTGAAGGTCATCATCGTCAACGAGTAAAATCCGTTCTGTATGTAAGGTTGTGGACGAAGGCGATGCTGTGGAAGATTGAGTAAGACTAAAAATATCCATGATGATCGTATCCTTTAGCAAGACCTTCTTAGGATTGTTGGTGGCGGAGGGACTATTGGGAAGGTGGCTGATGAGGAAACAAGATTCCGGGTGCGGTCGGAATCACAGTCTCCTTAAAACCAGTCCCTCCGCCGTGGACAGTACAAGGGTCTATTGGATTAAAAGAGCCAGTCCATTGGCTCTCACAACCGCTTGAATAGAATCTCCTGTTTGCTTAGGGGATTGAGGCAGTGTGGTTTTTGTTCCAACATGAATTCGATGTTGATTGCTGACCATGTCCTCCACTACCCAATACTTTCCTTCAATATTCAGCAGTTTCCCTTCCAAAATATATGATTCCCTCGAGGCTGTGGTGGCCTCAATTGTATTGCCTGGAAGGGTTTTGGTGGTTTCTTCTCCCAGTGCATATAAATTCGGTATAAGGCTCAGAACAACAACTAACTTGAAAATTGACATGAACTGCATCATGGAAAACCTCCTGAATAAAGAGGATAATCAAGATAGTTACAACAGGATGCAAAGGGTGTTCCTAGAAATGGTGAGGCTAAAAACATCTTATAAAACAAGTCGTTGCGAATGAGGAATAATCCCAATTCAAGCTCTGTGATGAAGGAGAAGGCCTACAGGCTATAGAAAAGGCCTTCAGGGGAGTACTCACTCTAGAACAAAGAATTTCTCTAGGACATGTGTTCCTTTATTAATGTCAAACTGACGCCGTGTGATGGCGCCGAGGTTAGTGGGTTGAAAAAAGTACTAATTAGTATTATACTGGTTAGTAATAAATAGAGAGGACATAAATAACTCCAAGGAGAATCAATGCCAATAGAAGATTTCAAAGATGACCCCTATTTAAGTCTTGTGCGTCCTTTAGTTGAGGCGTATCTCGGTTTTTACCGTGTAGGGAACCGCCATATTCAGGCATTGGGATTAACTCCTGGGCAATTTGATGTGATCGCGGAATTGGAAGGAACAGAGGGTTTAACGTGTGCGCAATTGTCACAACAAACTTTGACCACAAAGGGAACCTTGACGGGTATTTTAGACCGACTAGAGCATCGTGGCCTCATTCAACGAGGTCAGATTGGTGGGGATCGTCGAGCCATTAGGGTGCAGTTAACTGAAAAAGGAATTGAGATGGTCCAACGAGTATTCCCAGCCCATGCCGAGTTCATACGGCCCTATTTTTCCAGGGCCTTGAATGCGTCTGAAGTTCAGGAAACCAAACGATTGCTTGCTCTTGTTCGGGATAGTTTCAATAGTTCTTTGAAGGGCTCAGGTTCAGGCTTGGTGCAAAAAGGAAATCCATCGACCAATTCTGAGATTCCAAGACTTTCAAAAACCGCGGATAAGAAAAGACGCGCTATTCAACAATCGAAAAACTAGAAAAATACGCAATTATGTTGAAGGCTTGCCTAAGGTGGTAAGGTTCAATTCAGTTAGAAAAAATTTTGTGGAAAACAGGAAAAGAAGGGGATGGGGTTATGCAGGCGCACTATTTAGGACATGTGGTGTTGTACGTGAAAGAGTTGGAACAATCCTTAACCTTCTATCGGGATGTTGTGGGTTTCAAGGAAGTAGGCCGAACGTTCGGTGGCAAAGCCGTTGCCCTCACGTCAGGACGGACCCATCATGAAATACTTCTCATTGAAGTAGGAGATGCGCCGGGGCCCCAGTCTGGAAGGCGCCGGGGCCTCTATCACATTGGCATCAAAGTAGGAGACAGTATTGAAGATCTCCGTGCCGCGAAGAAGGAATTAGAAATAAATGGCATTCAGATTTCGGGTATGAGCGACCATACGGTTACCCTAAGTCTCTATCTCCATGACCCTGATGGGAACGAAGTTGAGCTGTATGTGGATGCCCCAGGTATTGACTGGAAGCAAGATCCTCAGGCTGTGCTGGCTCCTATTAAGCCCCTTCTTCTATAAGAGGATGTGAAGACGATCTATCCGAGCAACTGTCGATATTATAAGGAATGTTTTCTACGAACAAAGATGTCAAGGAGTCTGTGAAAGGAGAATGAAAAATGGCTGTTCAAGTGTATGGAGTCAATCACGTGGCGATTGAAGTCGATGATGCACAAAAAGCGGTTGAATTTTATGCCGACGTCTTTAACCTCGACATGCTGCGCGGCGGTGAAGGGGCGGCCTGGTGTAAGCTCGGTGAACATCAATTCCTGGCGATCTTTGAAGTGAAGGAATTGCGGCCCGATCGGACCAAGCATTTTGGGATCATGGTTCGGGATGAAGCGCAAATAAAGGAAGTTCGAGAAAAGATCACCACGAAATATGGCTTAGACGTACATCCAGATTTTCGCTGTGATTTTCGAGACCCATGGGGCAACCGAATCCAGGTGGGAGATTTACAGGATGAATCCTTGGTCTGGTTGTTGCCGTATCGGGAAGTCCAGGATATTGGTATCATATTTGACTCCAAAGGCTCTTCGGCCTAAAGGTTTCATTCTCATTGAATTCAAAAATCTCGTTGCTAAAAAATGAGGTGAGAATCATGAATAAAAAAATACGAAAAGTACAAACCGTTATTGAACCGACATCGGTGGTTGAAGGGGCCGGAGTACGGCTGAAACGAAGTCTTGGTGGCGAGAAATTGAATTATCTTGATCCCTTCCTGCTTTTTGATCATTTTGGATCGGCGAATGCCGAGGACTATGAAGCCGGGTTTCCGATGCATCCTCATCGGGGAATCGACACCGTGACGTATATGTTAACCGGGGAGGTCCATCACCGAGACACGCTGGGGAATGCCGGCAGTATCGGAGCTGGTGATGTGCAATGGATGACGGCCGGAGGGGGCATTCTTCACGAAGAGATGCCTCAGGTGCGTCCGGAAGGCAATGGTGGATTTCAACTCTGGATTAATCTTCCGGCCAGGCTGAAGATGAGCCAGCCACATTATCAGGATATCCCATCGCAAGAGATACCTGAGATCACGACCAAGGAGGGAGTTAAAATACGAGTGATTGCTGGAAATGTTGATGGGACTGGTGGAGCCGTCAAAGACATTGCGGCCAAGCCCACTTATTTGGACGTCGACATTCCTGCTGACAGTTCTTTCACATATGCCATTTCTCAGGGGTACACGGCTTTTGCCTATGTGTTCGAAGGAAAGGCGGCTTTTGGGGAGGATGACACAGGATTACAACAATGGATTGCCCAGACAGCACTCGTGGTGTGGGATGATGGTGAATTAGTGAAGATTGAGACCGGGGAAGAGCCCGTCCGCTTCTTGCTCATTTCGGCTATGCCCTTGCATGAACCAATTGCCCGTTATGGCCCCTTTGTCATGAATACTCAAGGCGAAATAAAACAGGCCCTCCTGGATTTGAAACAGGGGACGTTTATTTGGCAAGCACAGGCTGAATCATGACGCAAGCGCAGTTTCCAAATGAACAAACTTTAGACGGTCAATTTGATCGCCAAGAGGACGAATTTCGTGATTGGGTTACCGAAGATGGAAGTTCTGGATATCCCGCGACCAAGGGACGCTACCATCTTTATGTCTCATGGGCCTGTCCATGGGCGCATCGCACCATTATTGTTCGAAGATTGAAACAATTAGAACAGGTGGTAGGAATGACCGTGGTTGACCCTATTCGAGATGATCGAGGATGGGCATTTCGCGATGGACCAGGATATTCGGTAGATGCTGTCAATGGATTTCAATTTCTCAGCGAGGCGTATAGAGCCACCGAACCCACGTACCGGGCACGTGTGACTGTGCCGGTGTTATGGGATAAGGAAACCAGAAGAATTGTCAGTAACTCCGATGATGACATCATGCGCATGTTTAATCAGGCATTCCATCAATTCACTAAAAGCCCAATCGACTTGTATCCAGAGGGTCTGCGACAAGAGATCAATGAGCTGAATTCGTTCATTTATGAAAACGTGAATAATGGGGTCTATCGGGCTGGATTTGCGACCTCTCAAATAGCCTATGAACAAGCCGTAACAACGCTGTTTGATGCCTTGGACCAAATGGAGGACCGACTATCCACCCAACGATTTCTTTTTGGTCAACGGATCGTTGAAACCGATTGGCGGTTCTTTGTCACCTTAATCCGTTTTGATGCCGTCTATCACGGCCACTTTAAATGTAACCTTCGGCGAATTGTTGATTACCCGAATCTCTTTGGATACCTCAAAGACCTCTATCAACAAGAGGGAATTTCTGAAACCGTGAATTTTGATCACATCAAACGCCACTACTACATCACACATGATGATATTAATCCCACCGGCATTGTGCCGCTTGGCCCTGATCAGGACCTTCTCTCGCCACACGGACGAGGAAGATTATTAAATAGCGCTCATAATCTGTTTTAATTAATATTTGAACTGAAGGGAGACTGAACCATGAGTATCAAAACCCAAGTCCAAGCGGTCATTGATGGAATTTTGGCAGGAAAAATTTTAGAGACATTTGATACCTTTTATGCGGATGATGTAGTCATGAGCGAAAACCGGGTAGAGGAGCGGGTTGGGAAAAAGGTGAATCGAGAATACGAAATACAATTTCTTGAAAACGTTCATGAGTTTCATGGCGCGCAAGTGGGGAGAGTAATTGTCGATGGCAATCATGCCGCCGTGGAATGGTCATTTGATATCACGTTTAAAGATGGCAATCGAGTGAAGATGCAGCAAGTCGCGGTGCAAACCTGGAAAGACGGAAAAATCATCCGAGAAGATTTTTATCATGGCTAAGAATCAGAAAAATGATGCCTTGCGAAAAATATGGGGTAAGCAGTAGGGTAGGGGGTCTTCAATCTAATTTTGTTTGTTCCCGTAAGTAGAGGAGTATCTTTATGGGGGAGTTTCAGTATCAGGAATTATTTGAACATGGGGCAGATGCCAAGATCTATCGCAAGCTTACGTCGGACTATGTTGCGACGACCACCTTCGAGGGCCAAGACATCCTCAAAATACAACCCAAAGCGCTGACGCTCCTGGCGAAGGAAGCCATGGACGATGTCACCCATTTATTGCGGTCAAGCCATCTTAAGCAATTAGCCAAAATTCTGGATGATCCTGAAGCCTCAGCGAATGACCGATTTGTGGCGTTAGAACTCCTGAAGAATGCAAATATTGCCGCAGGTCGGGTGCTGCCAGGATGCCAAGATACGGGGACGGCAATTGCCCTAGGGTATAAAGGCCAGCAGGTCTTTACCCCTGGGAATGATGCTGAAGCCCTTTCGCGTGGTATTTTCGAAGCGTACGATCAGCGTAATCTTCGGTACTCGCAGATGGCTCCCCTGGATATGTATACCGAAAAAAATACCGGGACTAATCTACCTGCACAGATTGATCTCTATGTCCAGGAGGGATCTGAATATAAGTTTTTATTCATTGCCAAAGGCGGTGGTTCTGCAAATAAAACTTTTCTCTATCAAGAAACCAAAGCCCTCCTGAATCCAAAATCGCTGCTAGTATTCGTGGCGGAAAAGATTCGTACCCTAGGAACATCCGCCTGTCCGCCATATCACCTAGCTTTAGTTGTTGGTGGCATGTCTGCCGAATTTACGTTGAAGACGGTGAAACTTGCGAGTTGTCATTATCTGGATGATCTGCCGACTTCTGGAAACAATCAAGGTCGCGCATTTCGAGATTTAGAATTAGAGAAACAAATCTTTCAACTCTGTGCGGAAACCGGTATCGGCGCGCAATTTGGCGGGAAATACTTTGCACATGATGTGCGCGTCATACGCCTGCCTCGACATGGTGCCTCTTGTCCTGTGGGTTTGGGAGTTTCGTGTTCCGCTGATCGACAAATTTTAGGGAAAATCACGAAAGACGGAGTCTTTCTTGAGCAACTTGAAACAAACCCGGCGCAATATCTTCCCGAAGTGACGGAAGCAGACCTGGATGGAAGCGTTGTCAAGATCAACTTGAATCAGCCTATGGCAGAAATCTTGGCAGAACTGCGAAAGCATCCTGTGGCCACGAGGCTTTCCCTTACTGGGCCTATCGTCGTGGCACGGGATATCGCCCATGCCCGACTCAAGGAACGCTTGGATGCTGGAAAAGGCCTGCCACAATATATGAAAGATCATGTCGTCTATTACGCGGGTCCTGCTAAAAAGCCTGAAGGCCATGCCTCAGGGTCTTTCGGGCCAACCACCGCAGGACGAATGGATTCGTACGTGGAGCAATTTCAATCTGAAAGCGGCAGTATGGTGATGCTAGCCAAAGGCAACCGTTCCAAACAGGTTCGGGATGCCTGTGGGAAATACGGCGGGTTCTATCTGGGCTCTATTGGTGGTCCCGCCGCTCGCCTAGCCGAACACAGCATCAAAAAAGTCGAAGTGCTTGAATACGAAGACCTGGGCATGGAAGCAGTATGGAAAATCGAAGTTGAAGACTTTCCTGCCTTCACCGTCATCAACCACGAAGGTAAAGACTTTTATGCGGACCTAGATGCTCAAAAGTCCGCGAGTCTCATTCAGGTGGGTGATTCGGAGAGAAAATAATTGCCAATCGATAGACGTACCATTTTTAAATATAGGTAGCAGTGAAGTTTGTTACAAGAAAAAGTTGGTTGGTTTATGAGGTCGAATCTGTTGTCTAGAGTATTCAAAAAGTAAGACTACTTACCCCCACAAATCTGCCATCTTTTAGATTTTTGTAGTTCTAATGAGGTAGGCAAAACGAGATGGCGTTTTGGTTTAGAGGGCCTTTCTTCCATCTCTTTTTTTAAGGCGGATAGAGGTTTCCCCACCTTGTCATCTTGACTCCTTGAGAAGAGACTTTCTACAGTTAAGATAGTGATGGTGCTGACGGTGAATTTAAGTGGTTGTGGTTGGTTTAAATTTTCTCATGTGAGTGCGGGTAGGGAGGTGTCGTATGGGACAACGCGAAGTGGGCTCTCTGTTTTTTCAAGTGGTTAAGGTTATGGTTGTTATTGGATGCCTCCTGGGTATGTTGACGGGGTGTGGCTCCCGGATGCGAACAACCATTGTGTCTGGCAGTGAGGCCCCGGAGGTGCAAGTCACCCAATTGGAACCCGAAACGGTGGTTGTTGAAGAAGTGGTCGCTCCGCCGGTTCAAAAAGAGAAGAGGATAGATATTCCTGTGGAGGAGCCAGCTAGACCTGCCCCTCGGAAGGAATTACAAGCAGAGATTTTTGCGACACCCAAAACCCCTGACGTCCCGTCTGAAATGACTGTCCGTACAGAGGTTGAACCGTTCCTCCCGTCTCCGGAGGAGCCAGTGGTTTTTTCACCTTCTCCCATATCAGAACCGGCCATTCAACAGCCTTCGGTTGGGATTCCTCCGATTGCCTTTGAACCTGAAATGCCTGCATTGCCTAGTGTCCGTCAGGATGACGGTCCTTCCATCTCTCAAGAAGCGCCAATAACCGTTGTCTCTCCACCAGAGGTGGTAGCCTTGGTTCCTGAACCGGAAGAACCTGCGCAAGCCGATATTCCTTCGATCCCTGAGCTTCCTGCTGTTCAAGAACCGATTCAGGTGGCCAAAGTTATGCCGCAAGAACCAGAACAGTCCGAAATTATCACAGAAACATTGGAAGCTGCTTTGAGCGACGTGTATTTTGATTATGATCGATTTTCAATTCGGGATGATGCGATGGAGGTTTTGAAAACTAATGCGCAGTTATTATCCGCACAGTTGGCAGAGAAAAAAATTGTCATCGAAGGCCATTGCGATGAACGAGGCACCCAGAGTTACAATATGGTGCTTGGAGAAGCGCGAGCTAATGCGGCCAAAACTTTTTTAGAAGATTTAGGTATTTCGGGTGATATAATTGAGGTGGTGAGCTATGGGAAGGACAAGCCATTTTGTCAGGAATCAACTGAGGAATGCTGGCAAGAAAATCGAAGAGGACATTTTGTCCTCAAATAGCTGGATATTCCTAAGTTTCTATTAACGGTCCTATTGGGGTTCTCGATCTGTTTAAAGGGGAAACTCCTGGGAAATTTTTTTGTTCGCGGTAGTCTATTCCTTGTCTTTCTGTCTCTACTGATTTGGGGCGTGTCTCCAAGTCCAAGCCTGGGGGTGGAGTCTTCCCTCTCCTCCCCCAACATTCCTTCCCTTCCTGATACCTCTCTAGTATACGTTTCGGATTATTTTTCCTTTGTTGGGGAAGATGCCCAGGGTCGTGTGGCGTTTGCTCTGGACAATAATCGTGGACGAGATGGGGAATCCTGGCAGGCTGAACATTTTGTGGTGCTGCATGATGAGCAAGAAGGATGGGTCTCACTCCAGGGATCTGGTTCGTACGACAATTCGACCCACCAATTAGAAACAATTCCCCCTTCCACTTTTTTCCATATCGAGGGCATGCCGCAAACAGGGATGTTGATCAATAGCACTCCGAATAATTTGACGTTGTCAATTAAACCGATCCCAATTCGACTCGCGAAGGAACATGAAGGCGGGCGGTATTGGCTGGGGTCGACAGCGGGCGAATTGCAGTGGAACGGTCGAACCTTACAGGGGCGAGTGATTTATGAGTATTTCATGATGCCAGAGTTCAACCGCCTATCAAGAACGTATTGGGGTTTGTGGAAACACTTTCAAGGACTGTATCTGGTCATTGAAGGGTTAGGTGATCTCTACGTACATTCACAAGAAAGTGACATGATGGCTCCATTGGTCGGAACCGTAAGCGGCTTTTTGGCAGTGCAGGGAGAAACTCAGCCTCTACAAGTACTTCAAGTTACGCTCTTGGATCATAACCAAGCATGGGGGCTGTATCGATGGCCCAGTGCGTGGGGTCTCAACTGGGTCAATAAATCCGGAGCGGGTCGTGCTCAGTTAGAAATTCAAAACCTCAAGACGATGGGCAATTGGGTCATTGGAGGGTTTGGAATGGGAATCGTGAAGGGAATCGTGCATTATAATGGCAAAGAGTATCCGGCCTATGGATTGGTCGAACTCATCATGTAGCTTAGGTGTAAACGCGTGGATTTGAGACTTTCGGACAAGTACAAATCTCTCCAAAGGTAATACCTATGCATAGGATTTGGCAGGAATTCGTAATCGCCGCAGGATTCAGTTTTATCCTCATTTATGGAAGTGTTTGGGAAAGAGATGCGGTTGCCAAGGATTCTCCGTCATCCAGTAGCCAAGGGGGAGGGATGGCATCTGCTGCGAAGCAGTGCCCAACGAATCTTTCCTTTCTTCAACCTAAGATGGAAAAAGCTTTGCAATTTATCAAATCTGCAAAATTTCGGGAGGCCATGCTCGCCTCTTTGCAGGCATCCATTCCCCAAGCGATTACTCAAGCTGATGGGCTTGCTCAACAAATTTTTTTTCTCAAGCAAGAGATTGCCAGGCAAGAAAAGGAGGGAGCCCATGCAGAAAAAGTCGCCAGAGAAGGACTCAAGGATCCTTCTCAGGAACTTAAGCCTTGTCGTCATGGGAAAGAAGGAGCCTATTGCTATGCGATGGAACAATACCTTGTTTCCAGGGCAGCCAATATGGCCAACCAAGAATTTCTGAATGCGTTGTTATGTTATCAACGCGAGGGAATGCGGTAAGGAAAGTGATGAATAACGCGCCCTTCAATCTTTTGCAAAATATTCCTGCAGAGCTGAATCAAGAAGTAGTTGAGAAATTATTCGAAAAGGGATCTTTTCGTCTAGAACGCATTGTCTCGCGTGGGCAGGCTTCACCCACTGGATTTTGGTACGACCAGGATGAACATGAATGGGTGGTCGTCCTTGCCGGCCAGGCGAAGCTCCAAATTGAAGGGGAGAAAGATTTCGTAAATTTAGGCCCTGGGGATATGTATAATCTTCCAGCTCATACGAGACACCGTGTTGCCTGGACTGAGCCAAACCACGATACCATTTGGCTTGCCGTGTTTTGGAAGTCCAAGTAACCTTACCCGATTTTGGGGTAGGAGACTTTAAACCCAATAATGAAGCGAAGGGTTTGTCTTGGGTGCGTCCATTGAGACGCCTCGTGGTCTTTGCATTAATGCCGTGAGTCCAGGCGTGCTGGAAGAGTCCATGGAAAGGATCGCCGCCTCTTTTCGAGGCCACGTCCCTGTGCCAGGATGGAAGGTGGCCAAAGCCTATAGTAAAAGCGGTGAAGGGCGATTGAATGGGCAGGTGTTTCGTGTCTGGTAAGATGAGGTCATATAGAACCGTATTGCAAGGTTCAGCGATTATGAAGATCGATCAGTTGAAGGTGTAAGACGATAGCACATACTCTAATCTATATCGCCGATCCTATGTGTTCCTGGTGCTGGGGGTTTTCACCTGTTTGGGGAGAAATTAGAAAACGATATGAGAAACAGGTTTCTTTCCAATTGGTGTTAGGTGGACTTCGTCCAGGAAATATGGAACGGTTTGATGAATCGAAGCGGGCCTATATATTACAACATTGGCATGCGGTGCACGAACGAACCGGTCAACCATTTAACTTCGACTTTCAGATGGGGCCCACATTTACCTATGATACCGAACCAGCTTCACGGGCTACGGTGGTGATTCGACAACTGATGCCTGGGAAAGAATGGGAATTTCTGAAGCATGTTCACAAGGCCTTTTATGTGCAGAATGCTGATGTGACCAAAGCCGAAGTCCTGGAAGAGCTTGCGGTAACGGTAGGGATGGATGCTTCAGGGTTTCGTCAGGTCTTTCACGAATCACAAACTAAGCAATTGGTCTGGGAGGATTTTGCTCAATCTCGGCATTTAGGGGTGGCCGGTTTTCCAACATTGCTTGGTCAGCAGGGCCAATCTACTTCTACGCTCATGCATGGGTATCAAGAACTGGGAACGTTGACTCCGGTGATTGAGCAATTTCTTCAAAAATTTTCCTAATTGGTCTCTATCTTATGTTGGGTCATGAGATGTGGGATATATCTGAGTTGAGGTTTATTTACTTGTTATAGGAGGTGATGCAATGAATATGATGAAGAAGGTGACGCTGTTGGTTGGATTATTGGGTTGTTTGAGTATTGGCTTCATGGTGACGGCAAGCGCGGAAATGGCTAAATGGAATCTGGATAAAGACCACACGACGATTGGATTTGAAGTTGCCCACATGGTGGTATCCAAAACTAAAGGCAAGTTTACCGAGTATTCTGGAACAGTAGAGATGGATGCTGAGAAACAAGACTTTAAGACTATTGAAGCGGTTATTCAAACAGCCTCAGTCACAACGGATCATCAAAAACGGGATGACCATCTGCGAAGTGCTGACTTTTTTGATGTGAAAACGTTTCCCACGATGACCTACAAAATGAAAACCTATAGCAAGACAGGCGATCACTATACGGCTGTGGGTGATTTTACGCTGTTAGGTGTGACCAAAGAACTCACTCTCGTTGGCACATTTAATGGGATGGCTAAAGATCCATGGGGGAATACCCGAGCTGGGTTTACTGCTGAAGGTATGGTGAATCGCAAAGATTTCGGCATGAAATTCAGCAAGTTATTGGATAATGGTGGCTTAATGGTCGGTGACGAGGTCAAACTGAAATTAGAAATTGAAGTCATCAAAGAAAAGAAAGTTGAAAAGGTGAAGCATTAAGGGTGACTTTCTGTATTCGCAGGAATACAAGGTGAACTTTCATCAATTGGACGCTTCATCTTCATCTCATTAGTGTTGAGCGTGGGCCCGATGGCGCTAGCCCTTCCTGTCTCTAGTGGACGCCCTCCTGCTAAATTTGGCAGGAGGACGGGGTCTTGGCTAGATCTTCTTCCTTTTGGTATGTCTCAGACCAGTACCAGAAAGACCTTTCCCTATTTTGTAGAGACGTTTCGCCAAGATCTCTCCCTTTCCCTTCCTTGCCGTCATATATGGACTCCACCCTTTATGCAAGCAAGATTCACCCAATGGCCGGGGCCGGGTCTGCGGTCATATATCCGGCTTCGTGAAGGAACCTTCATGCCTGGTTCCGAGCCTTGATGGTTGTCGC
>Ga0224497_10000121_pt1 | contig 63338 bp, 67 predicted proteins | sample SF_Jul11_sed_USG_4_FD_167970 | JGI IMG/M metagenome (GOLD analysis project Ga0224497, IMG submission 167970) | Sediment microbial communities from San Francisco Bay, California, United States - SF_Jul11_sed_USGS_13 | ecosystem: Environmental > Aquatic > Marine > Sediment | place: USA...
CATCGAATGAAAGCCAGAAAGCGCTCCGTTGGCTCTGCCTCACCCTCCTGCCAAACGCCTTTCAGAAACTGATAGGCCACAGACCACAATCATTGTGACCAAAACCAGGAGTTTTTAGAGGTGCCCTTCAATGAAAAATTGGTCGAAAGGTCATGATGGGTCGGCAGGCTATCCATCAGGATTCATCGCCAAATAATCACAAATAAAATCTAAGGTGAGATCGTCGACATTGTCGTATATGGTTTTGACGCCACCTGCCGTCACAATTCCTTGTTCCCAGGTGATGGCATGCCCACTGGCGGAATTGTGAGCGAGGGCCACCAGTTGATGTATTTCAAAGTCAATCCGACAGGCGTAGCGCTTGGGACCCAAAGGAAGAGCCGCCAAATTGATATACAAATAGGGTTCACCAGGCAATTTGGCCGCTTCGAGTTCCTTGACTAGTCGGATGCCTGCAGTTCGAAGTTGGATTTCCACTCGTTTTCGCAACTCACTTCGGGTTAACACTCCCCGCAGTTCCGGCCCCAAGTCCTCAACGACGACATAAATGCCATGCATCCCTCTCAGTGATTCTTTCCTCAGCATACAATCATTTGCCTTTCAAGAAATGCGTGTGAATCACATTTACCTGTTCATCGTTCATGAAGGAATCATAGGCCAATTCCCTAAGCCTTATCCTCTTTCGCTTTCCGTACATAATCACCAAGAATTCCCCGGCTGTGCTCGTCATCATGGCAGTAGGTGCACAAATTTTCCCAGTTCGACCCGTCCGGGGGATTGTTGTGATGATTTCCGTCTTTGTGGTGCACCGTGAGCAGGTGCCTCGATTTGAAGTCGAACTCTCTAGCGCATTTGGCACAGATGAGCCCATGAATCTTCAGTGATTGATCCCGGTAGGTGCTGTTGCTGGATGAGGAAGGTTTGGGGCGCAGTTCTTTGAGAATCTGATCAACAGGTTTGTCGTCTGCCGGTTTTTGGAGTCGCCGCAATTTGGGCCGACCCTGGTAGGAATTTCCTATGATGTGCATCCTTCAAAAAATGGCGTTCGTTTCTTCCCCTCACGCCTGCTGTGAAAGCAGAGCCAAGTGGATGCGAAGATTGTCGAAGGTTTACAGGAATTTGTCAATGTTTTCAAAAAGTCCACGTCCTGGTTGAGCCTGGCTACTTCGATTCAAACCTCATGATTCCTCAAAAAAATCAAATCGAAAATTGTGAGCCATTTGTGGCGATCATCCTAGTTAGGAAAACAGCGGGTAAAAGCCTTGAGAAATTTCAAGGAACCTTTGATCTGAATTTTCCGTGTAAGGAAAGCCCAGAACACATTGCGTTCTTTCGCTAAAAATCCCAACCAGGTTTGGCTATCGGTCGTCAAACAAAAGTTCGCTTCTTTATGGCGTCCTTTCAAGACCTGCAGTGTTTGGTTCTGAATGATGATCGTGGCTTCTTCTGTTACCTGGCCGGTAAAGGTGAAGTGATAGGTAGCACTCAGCCCTTCCGACTTTTTGCGTTGAAACACCAAAGGTAGTCCGTCTAAGAAGCCTTGAATGGAACGGGGGCGCAAGCTGTTGCCCACATGTTTAATGTGCTTGTGGGGATACCGTTTAGCGACAGAGGTTTCCGCGTCCGATCCGGGAAGGACATAGATAGTTTCTTCCTTGCGTTGCAAGGGCTTGACCACGTCACCCACAAATTCCTTACGGTTTGTGGTAAAGGGCCGAATGACATCTTCGCCGGCCGGGCAGACTGCCATGCAATAGGCAGCCTTGTAATTGGCTCCAAACGAGAGACTTTGCCACATGGAAGATGTTTCCGCATCGTTGACTTTCTGCCGATATTGCTTGGCGGATCTGCTCTCTGCGATCTCCCCGACCCAATCGGTGAATCCACCCATAAATTCGCGGTAATTGTGTGTATAGCAGGCTGAAAAATTAAAGTGCTCATCAGAGCTAATAGCTCCGACCGGACAGACCGCCACACAGAGTTTGCATTTCAAACAAGGGGTATAGTCGATAGGCGTACTCGTGTTGCTCATTTCCGCATCTATCAAAATCGTACCCAGAAGAATGAAGTTCCCAAACTTTGGATGAATGACATTTCGGTGAATGCCCATTTGTCCTAATCCTGCGGCTACAGCCACAGTTTTGTGGGAAACCGCCCAAATCTTTCCCGGGAAGCGATCCATTTCCATGGGGAATCCCATGGCCGGATTGAGCGCACGAATGCCTTGGGTTTCGAGGCGTGTCACGATGGCTCGCGCCACTTCATTCACTTGGTCTCCTGTATGATGGAACTCGAGATTGGCCACTGACCGCGCCGGACTCCTGATGGGTTCACGATTCATACGAACCACGAAACTAATCAGAGTTTTTGTGTGAGGAAAGGCGTTCAGAATATCCGGTCGGTCATTCGCCAACTCCGGTCGATTAATGTCCACAAACCCCACATCGTCGGCTCCTGCCCCTAGGCACAACTCACGAAGTCGAGTTTGTTCGAGTTTGGGAGACCGGTTTTTTAAATCATCAAGTTGCGTTTGACGGTGGATGGGATTTGCTTCCTTGTTTGTGAGTACGGGAATTTCGGTAAGAATTGACATAGGTTCCTCCATTTAAAGATGTATATACACTGAAAATGCAAAATTTTTTAAGTTGTGGGAATTAAATCAACCGTCGTAGATAAATCTTTGAGGAGCCGAGTGACCCGAGTTTGCCCAAGTGCTTCAATTACCGATTGCTGAGTGGTCTTCCAAAGGGGAAGCGCTTTGGAAAGAATCTGCTGCCCCGCAAGCGTTAAGGTCACTTCTCGTTCTCGTCGATCTTCTTTGCCAGGCATGATTCGAATGAATCCCTGTTTTTCTAGTGGTTTCATGTTGCGGGTCAACGTAGTTCGATCCATCACTAAGCTTTTGGCTAACCCGCCAATAGTGGCGGTACCCATCACGCGGGTGGCGACCAAAAGGGTGAATTGAGTCGCTCGAAGGCCAGTAGGGCGTAACGCTTCTTCATATAATTGGGTGATGGCCCGTGCAGATTTTCGTATATTGAAGCATACGCACCCTTCTGCCGGTTCAAGATACTCTGCGAGCTGTGTGTGTGCGGACATATTAGGAGTATATGCACATAAATACCCTCTGTCAAGGTTCATTTAGAAAAAACAACAGACGAAGTCATTCGGTGAGAAGGTGGAACGGTAGGTTTCTGAACGTTGAAAGTTTTCTTTACAGTAGGAGATCCTTAGTCTCCTGTTCCGGAAATCCGAGTTTTATTGCGAGTTTATTAATGTCGTCAATGCGTTGCTGCAGTTCAGGGTGGGTATCAAAATAGTGTGCGAGTCTAAAGTCGAAACCTTCTTTGTGAGACTGGAGGCTTTCAAAAAGTTCCGTGGCGCCCCCGACATGACCAAAATGACATTGCAGTGCATGTAAGGCGGTCAGATCGGCTTGGCTTTCTCGGGTTTGTGAATATTTTGCGGTGCGCAGATTAATGGTTGAGGCGAGAATATCGGAAAAGCCAGAATCCCCACCAAAGGCCAACATGGCCAGGATACTCAACACAATCCCTCTTCCCATTAATCGGAAGTGATCGCGATTTTTAAAATGACCCAACTCATGGGCGAGGACAAACATGAGCCCATTTGTGGAGGAGACGGCTTCTAATAGACCTGAAAATACCACCATTTTCCCGCCTGGGAGGGCCATGGCATTGATCATCTCTGATTTCACGAGGCTCACGGTAATGGGGTAGGGAAGGGAAAGGCAGGGTTGTAATGCATCAACCATTCGTTGAAGTTTTTCTCCTTTGTCGGGCAGCAATTCGTCATCCAAATCCCAGTCAAACTCCACTTTGGCCATAATGGCGGCTTCCTGTTCTGGGGAAAGGTAATCAACCACCATGTCCACCACGAATCCCAGAGCCCAATAGCCGAGAACCACACATACCAGTAGGCCAGCGATGAGGAGGAAAAACTCTCGCACCGGTTGTTGATGAGAGACATTGTCGTTGTGTTCAGGGAGGGACGGTTGATACTTCACTCGACACGATTCTGTGAAGACGATTGGAAGGAGATGGCAGTGCCATAGGCTAACACTTCGATCGATCCAATCCGATCACCACTATCGCCTTTGGAAATAGACGAGGTTTCAATACGCAGATTGAGAATTTGATCAGCCGTTGGACAACATTCCTTCATGCGAAGCACAGCTTCGCGACGAGCCCGATCCAACAGGGTTTCATAGGATTGCACGGTGCCGCCAAACACATTGCGTAATCCAGCCAGGATCTGTTTGAAATAATCTACCGAAACGACCACATGGCCATGGACCAATTCGGCGTGTTGAATGGGAGCGGTGTTCCCAATGGGGTTTTTGCTTGAGGTGGTGGGCAAGGTCACTAGAGCTTGTTCCCTTTCATGGATGGATCGGTAATGCCGATTTTCTGACATTTTCCCGAAGACATAGCCGAGCGATAACAAAACCAGAAAAATGATGAGGCTATCCATGATACCTATTCCACGGTGACGGCGGTGCCGTATACATAAATTTCCGCTGCTCCTGCGGCCACCGATGATGTTGAAAAACGAACGTTGACGATGGCGTTGGCGCCTAGTTGTTGGGCCTGAGATTTCATACGACTCAACGCCTCATCCCGAGATTCTCCCAGTAATTCAGTATAGGCCTTTAATTCTCCGCCAAAAATATTCTTAATGCCGGCGAAAATATCGCGGCCCACATGTTTGGCGCGAACGGTACTCCCGGACACAATTCCATAACAGGTCGTAATTGTTTTACCCGGTATTTCTTCAATGTTACTGATGAACATGGCTCCTCCTTTGTCTGAGAGAGGGCAAATATGATCCTGGCGATCTAGTTAAAAGTATAGCAGTCACGGCTGCTCGACCGAATGTTTCTCTCATTCTACCTGTATCGGAATCCAGAGCCTATTCTAGAGGGGTGATTTAATTAGATAGATCAAGTGGATAGGCGTTGCAAACGAGTGGGCCGCCCTGGTTGCATCTGAAAGACACTTATCTTGCCTTCCCCTTTGCAGAAGCGGCATTACCGTATAAGATGATGGTAATTACGGAGGGCTAATGACCAATTTAAACCTCTCTCTCAAAGTGTTGGTCGTGGACGATATGATGAGTATGCGTAGTATCGTCAAAAGAGCTTTGTTAGAAATTGGGTATACAGATATCCATGACGCCTTGAATGGAGAAGACGCCCTGGAAAAGCTGAAAACTGGAGGATTTGGGTTAGTGGTATTAGATTGGAATATGCCCGTTATGAGTGGTATTGAGGTGTTGCGGACCATACGTGCCGATCCAGCCTTGCAAAAGATGCCTGTGCTTATGATCACGGCTGAAGCCAAAATGGAAAATATTATGGAGGCGGTACAAGCGGGAGTGTCAGATTATTTAGTCAAACCATTTTCGGGGCAAGGTCTTCAAGAAAAACTAGAAAAAATTTTCCAAAAACAAACATAGAAAAACATCTCATCTTTTCAGCTTCCAAAGAGTAAGAGTTTATTCCCTTCCTGCGAAATTTTCTTTCCGTTTACATTTTCTATTCTTTCTGAACTTTTCTTAAGTTCACAAACTTTGGCAGTCGAACAGGAAACTCACCAAGATATCCGAATAGCCTCATGAGAAAAAAATAGCCTGCATGGGTCTAAGGCTTTCCCCTATATCCAGGGCGAGGAGAAAGGAGAAAAGTCCTGAACTCAAGGGCAAGAAATATGTAGGGGTAGGCAAATGTTTTTTGATAACTGTTATTAGAGGGGAAGCAGCTAATGGGTTTAGAGCAATGACAGGGTAAGCCTGTCAAACGCGTGGGACTCAGATTTTGGTGGCGAGGACTTCCAAGTATTCCGATTCGACGAACGTCGTACCATCAGATCGTTGATTGCTCGCGGTCCATAGTTGCCCCAGGTCCTGTCGAAGGGATGTCTGTTTGTCGGGATCGCCTTCGAGTGAATCAAAGGCTTTGTTGGCGGGGCCAAAATATTGGCGAAAGTACTCAACGACTTCTTTGGGAGAAAATGGATAGGTAAAAGCAATGAGGTGTTTGGTGAATTCAAGGTGGGCATGATTGCCGAATCGTTCGCGAACCGTCTCTATGTCGCCCCATTGGATGGGAGAGGGCATAGTGGGTGGCGGCACGTATTGAGCAACGATTTTAAACATTTGACCAACAAATCCGGATGGCGTCCAATTGGCCATGGCAATGCGGCCTCCCGTTCGGCACACCCTGAGCAATTCAGCCGTCGTCAATTCCGGGCGTGGGGCAAACATGGCTCCATACATCGTGATGACCGTGTCAAAACTGGAATCTGGGTAAGGTAGTTGTTCGGCGTCTCCGACCTCAAATTTGGCGTTAATGTTTTCGGCTTGAGCACGAGCACCCGCTTGTTCTATGAGATTGGGTGCGATATCTACCCCAGTTACGTTGGCGCCGGCTTTGGCAGCAGGAATGGACAGATTTCCCGTCCCACAGGCGACGTCGAGCACGGTGCTTCCAGGTTGTAGTTTAAGGCGATGGACGAAATCGGCGGCTCCTGTCTCATACGATTTGGCAATTAAGCCAAAATCACCTGCCATCCAGGTGGCCTTGAGTTTTGTTTTGAGTGCATCCAGGTCTGAGGAGGAAGACGTCATGAAGGGGCTATTATGAGTTGATGGGAGATAGCGAAAAGGAAAGACTTGTGAGGATCATTGGTAGTGAAAAACCGTACGTGTATTCATCTTTATAATATTGTGCGGAATCTTACTGTGAGAGGCCTATGAGGTCAACAGGAACTTGAAGTGAAAAATAATCAATCTATGGTAGTCTGTTTTGTATGGACGACTTGTTTAATTTTTTTTCTTAACCCGTTAAAAGAAAGGTAGACGGGGTATTTTATCGAGGAGGGTATTATGTTTGGACCAATCACCATTCCCTTTGGGGCAAAAATGTTATTCAATACGGTGAAGCTGAAGCCTGGCGTCAATTTTGATCAACTGGAAATGGCGGTGGGAGAAATGTGCATGGTCGTGAAGCAGACCTACGGAGGTGACCAAGGAGGATTTCTTGCGGGACAGGTTTTTAAATTTTCCGGGTTTGTCTCTGAGGAAGGGTCCATGAATCCCGCGAAGACGACTGATGAGCATTATGTGATTGTTACCTATTGGAAATCCTTCGAGGCACATGAACAATCTCACGCGGACGAAGTCTTCAATAAAACCTTTTCCGCTGTCGCATCCATGTGCTCGGATACCATGGAACTCGGGTACGATATGTTATGGCAGGGTGAAGCAAAAACTTCCTAGTGCTATCGGTCCTCTGAAGCATGGGCCCTTTTTTTTCGGTGTGGGCCGGATCGGTCCATCGGCTTTCTCACAAATAATAATGTAATGACGGGAAAGGAGCGAACGAAAGGAATACATTTCGTGTCATAGGGCTCTGGGTATGGAAGTCGTAGCTGTCTGGATGTGTAGGAATTGAATCGGATAAATAAGCAAAGCCAATGGAAGGGTTAACCAGTCCTTCCACCGCAACGGAACATAGCGGATCTCTCGAATGCGGAATCCAGCATCTTGAAGAATCCTGATCATGTTGGAGAGAGGGATGATTTTCCAGGTTGTTTGCTTCTGTGTCACAAACAGTGAATATTGTTTAGGCTTGCCGAACCAGAAAAAAGAAAGTCGATCACGAATTCCTGCAACATTATCGTTGGTCACAAAAAATAGACCTTCATCCTTCAAATGGTTGTGGCATTGGCTAAAAAATTGGAGGGTATTATCAAACTCCATGACTCCGCTAATCGAAAAAAAAATTTAATCAAATGGGGTTTCTGGGAAGACGGTGAATGGATAGTTCGCATCGATTACACAAAAATCTTCAGTTGCGAGATCCGATGGTTTTTCCAGATCACAGACACGAAGAAGGTCCTTGGGGAAAAAGCGTCGCAGGGTCGACAGAAAACTTCCCTTCCCGCAAGGAATGTCAAGCATGGCTTTCCCATCGAATGAGTCTCCTAATTCAAGGAGGTATTTCACGATCGCTTGATGGACTCCACGAGAAGTATTGCCTCGGGGAATATCGTCAAGTCTTGGATCGTTGGGCATGAAAAGATGGCCGGGTCGGGTGGGATGTAATTCGGCAGGGTCGTTTGTTTAGAAGCCAGGCTGAATGAACGATGTTCACTCTAGGGAGCCATGACTATCCTGTCAATCCTTGGAGTTGTTCTAGGTGAAGGGAAGGAGAGAGGACAGGTGGCCCAATTCGTTTCTTTACATCAGGACAAGTTATCGGGCACGTGCGTGTTCACGAGAGGTTGGCAAATTTCTCAGTTGGTAAATGAAGTAATAGAGGCCGACGAATGCCACGAGCGGAAGAAAGAGCAGCCAGAGTTTCTCTAGGTTGGGATTGCCCAAAACAAAACCGATGGCGGTTATTTCGGTTGCCGCCAGCATATAGTAGCGCAATCGAAGGCCGACCTCCCTTGGGACAATGATATGGGCCAAAAGATAGCCAAGGATGGGATAGGCTCCGTGAAACAGTAATTGGCCCGATTGAAAGACGGCCGGTTTGTTCCAAGGAGAATTCCCAATCAGAAACCATTCTAGTAATAGCCCCGCAATCCCGCTAATCACGACTCCCATCACCCAAAAGTATCGTTTACCCTTGAGTCGGTTGAAGATCCCGTGCAGAGCGCAAAGGTAGATGAAGTAAAGGGGAATGGCGATGAAAAATCCTTTCGGATGAAACTTCACCCCAAACTTGAAAAAACATTCCACCCACAACGCTAAAAGTTCCGCTATCACCACGCCTTTAAGAAATTGCATGTGGACCCTCCTGGGCAGAATGAAGAATAAGGACGGAGACTTCCGGAGGGACCCGAAAACGCACCGGCAAGATACTCGTGCCGATGCCGGGGGTGACAAACAAATGACGTCCATCTTCAATGATATGTCCAATGGCAAAGCGTTCGCCGTATTGCGAGGGGACGATAGGTCGTCCGATGAAGGGAAGATGAACTTGTCCTCCATGTGTATGGCCGGCGACAGTTAAGGCAACCCGTAACGGGATTTCGGGGAAAATATCCGGGTTATGAGTAAAGGCCAAGATCGTGGCATTCTTCGGAATTTGAGACAGGGCCAAGGGGATATCATGCGCCCCCTCCATAAAATCACTAATACCCGCCAACCAAAATTCGCAGGTCCCTGATTTGATAGGCATGGAGGCATCCTCCAGAACCTGAATGCCCACGTGCTGAAGCGCTGCCATGGTACCTGGGCCATCATGCCACCAGTCATGATTGCCCAAGACGGCAAACACGCCCAGCGGTGCGTATAATCTAGCTAAATGTGTGGCCGATTCTTGAGGAGAGACAAACTCCCCACCGGGAATTCCATGAACGACGTAGTCTCCCGCTAATAAGATCAAATCCGGTTTGGCTTTGAGCGTCAGGTCAATACTGATATTCAAGTGGTCGAGATGATTGAACGGCGAGCCTACGTGTAGATCTGAAAGGGCAGCAATTTTTAGCCCTCCACAATTCGCAGGCCAGGAAGGGATAGCTAATTCGTGGGTTTCATTATGGAGACTAGCCGGTTCCAACCAGAAGGCCCATAGGCCTAAACCCACAATCGGAATCGTGAATAGGGAAAGCGCACGTTTGAACGTCATAGTATGTATTCAGGATATGAAGGAAATGAAATTGTGTCAAAAATGCGAAGAGCCGATGGTTTTAATGATGGATTATGGCAAGAAAAGGTGCCGTCACATTACTGCAAAATCGTCATACCCGCAGTCTTTAGCGGGTATCCATCTTCGACTATGGATGGGAGAATTCCTGCCAACAGCTAGCAGGAATGACTGAATAAGAAGAGAGGTTGCTCAGGCTTGGGGAAATTCCGTTTCACTTGGGTGTGACTATGGTTTTCATTTGTTGCCGCAGCATTTTTTGTACTTCTTGCCGCTGCCGCAGGGGCACGGGTCGTTACGACCGACTTTAGGTTCACTGCGGACGACGGGTTTTTTTGTGGGATCGCTAGCGTCCACGAAGTACCACTTTCCATTGCGTTTTCGGAAGAGACTGAGTTCCTGATGATCTTGAATGCCTTCGTCGGTTTCAAACTGAGCTTTAAACGTAACCGTGCCCACCTCATCGTCCACGCCGCCCTGTTCGGTCTCTAAAATCTCCAACCCCGTCCACTTCGTCGACTCGGCCCATTTCCGGTTGGCCTCCATGTCGGTTTGATCGCACGTCTTAGGGTCGTGTGTCTTCTCGATATAGTCCATCTCCACTTGGGTATAGGCGGTGTAACGGGCCCGCATCAGTTGCTCGGCGGTCTCAGCGTCTTTCGCGCCGCTAATAAAAGGTTCGCAACATTTCTTGAAGGTTTTTCCACTATTACACGGACATTGCATAAACACTCCTTTTATGGGAATTCGGATGATGTCGCTTTCTTGTACTTTGTATGTGACGAAAAAGTCAAAACTCCTTCCATCTTAATTTTATTCCTATTCATTTTTTGGCTTGGTGAGGTGCATAAGATAGTGGTCTAGGTGTTTGGCGAATAATTGTCTATCTCTTTGGCTCAAGACAGACGGCCCACCTGTCTCCACACCGCTGGCACGGAGGGTCTCCATAAAATCTCGCATTGTCAACTTGGCTTGAATCGTATCGGCGGAATACATTTCACCGCGTGGATCAAGCGCATGCCCGCCTTTAGAAATGACTTCAGCGGCTAACGGAATGTCGGCGGTAATGACTAAATCGCCACCTTCTACTCTTTTGACGATTTCAGAATCAGCTACATCGAAACCATCAGCCACCTGGATGGCAGAAATATATTGTGATGACGGGGTATGCAACAGGCGATTCGCGACAAGTGTCACTTGCACGGCGGTCCGCTCCGCCGCACGAAATAAAATTTCTTTAATCACCTTAGGGCAGGCATCCGCATCAACCCAAATAGCCATGAATTACCTTTTGTGAAGCGTGGTGAGCTTGCTTGAGGTTTTTCTACCACCGTTCAGAATCGGAAAAAAACCAAGGGACAATTATTTCTCTTGAGGGCTGGCGTCGGTCTTTCACTCACACTCCGTGACCCAGACACCGACATGAAGAGTCGAACCTGGAGGACCGACGAAGGTTCCTTCAACCGGCGGTACGGATTCGGGCAATCTCGCTACTGCCACCGCAAAATGATTAGGCCCCGCTATAGCGCCGACCGTGGGATCGAACCCCTTCCAACCTGCGCCTGGTAAATATACTTCCGCCCAGGCATGGGTGGCGCCATAATCTGTGGCCGATGGGGGGGCGTGGAGATATCCGCTCACAAAGCGTGAGGCCAGACCTAAGCACCGCGCGGTTTCCATGAAGAGCAATGCAAAGTCACGGCAGGAGCCGGTGCCATACTCCAGTGTTTGTGCCACAGTTTGTACACCGGGTTCTTCGCGTATTTTATACGCCAGCGTCTGGTTGATGTGGGAGGCCAGGCGTTGCAGGAGGGTGTACGTTTGAATGGGCTCTTTTGGTTGCCAGAAACTTTTAATCCACTTGGTGAGTTGCGTTTTAGTCTTCTCTTCCGGAAAGGCCATATGGGGTAACAACATGATTCGGTCATTGGGTTGATACGTAAATGGGTAAGCGACCGCGTAGTCGGCGACGAGAAAGTCAAGTGGAGCCTCATTGAATTGTTGAATGATCACTTCGCTCTCAATGGCCAATTGGTTGGTGGGTACATTGAAAGTAGCTGTGGCCACCGAATTGCCTTCTACATCACGATGCCAAAGCAGAGTCGCGGGTGGTGTGATAGTGAGGGTTGAAGATTCAATATGCAGGTCATAGTCTTCCCTCGGACGCAGGCGCAAAAAATGGGGTCCGAGTGTTACCGGACCGAAAAAATTATAATACGTCCGATGAAGAATCTTATAACGCTGCATACGGAATCCTATTCTGAAATTTCAATGGCATCAGAGCCTTGGGTAAATATTCTGACTGAAGAACTGAAAAGAGGCCTAATCCTCTTAAGATTTCGAAACAAAATTTCCTTAACCACCACAGGGCAGGTATCCGCATCAATCCAAATTGGCATGGACTACTCACATCGCTTACGAGTTGGCCAGAAAGTATGGCTCAAATTTATCTTTTCCACATTATAAGAACTTCTTTTCGAATTCTATGTAACGCTATAAATCAACAGAAGAGAAAAAAGTCGGTTTTATTCAACTGCTTGGCTCTGTATTCTCTTAGCTATAATTCCACATACTTTAATTGACGCTAAATGGGCACGATACGCTTCATATGTATTTATTTCTATCTCGCCATACCGCACACCTGCTGCACATTGAATTTCATTGATTGTTACCATGGGAATTTGAAATAAGCCGTTTTCAGTGGCCAAGCGTGAAAGTATTGACAAATTGTGATTTCTCGGAAAATCAATCTCCATTTTTCTAAGGTAAGCTTTTAATGCTTTTTCTGTAGCTTGCAATGAGGACCATTTTGACATCCCATAGTGCGGAGGCCTTGCTAGAAAATAACTCACGGAAGCATCGATATCGCTAATGACCTCCTTGATCATCGGGTGATTTTGAATTTCGTCTATTGCCACCATGGATTCATATGTATTGAGAAATGTGGAAGCGATTTAATGAAGATCAGTTGAATTAAGAGACTTTGCTAGGCCATCTGGAAATTGAGATATAGCATCCAGGATATTATACTTAGGAATCCGATTTAGTCTTAGATCCTCTACAATATTTGAAGATTTTTCGACAGGAGATATAAAGAAACTAACTTTGCCAAATACTTTCGGAAAAGTTGCTTCCCATGTATCACCTTTAATAAGCAGAACGGTGCGTCCTGGCCCCATGTGTATTGCCAACTTCTCGCGATAGCGTTCATCGAACCACCTAAATATTCTTAGGGTCAGATCATCACCGGAAAAGATTCCGGGTCTGGGCTCTTTTAGTTCCTTAGGAAACATGTTTAGTCCCAGTTTTAAATCTTTGGAAATTTCAAACCAGCCTCTAATCGGTCTGGCATGGGGTGGGACATCACTCTCTCTCAAATAGACATCTACTGCTTCCATCATTGCTACAACCTCCATTTCATTGGATAGTAAGGTAAGATTTAGCATCTCAATGGCATAACCATAATTTTGACTGATCCGCATAAGATGGAGAGCTCTGGTTTTCTATCCGTTTAATAGATAGTGGGATTTTTGACAAAGATGTGCTTCTCAAGATTCTTTTGATGTTCTTGAAAAAGGGGTTGAAGTGCCTCAGGAAATGTGGGCTTCGCTTAGGCGAAGCCCACCACTTCCTTCTAAGAAAGAAAGCGCTTCGGTTATTTCTTCTTGTCCTTTTTTTTCTGTTGTTCGGCTTTCTGTTTTTGCGCTTTGTCTTTATCCTTTTTTCCGCCTTTATCTCCCATGGTATTCCTCCTTTCTCTCTAAGATTGTTCGTCTTTCTTTGATGGGGCGGTGGAAAAAAGTCGCCAACGGCGTTCTCGCCATTTTTCCGTGCTCACGTACTGGAAGTACGCTCCGCGCGGAAAACAAAGGATTCGATCTTCGAGACGAACCAAGCACAATACGCGGCCTTGCTGGACGAAATTTTTTGAACCGCCCCGAGGCCTCTGATAGGCCACGTGTCTGTGGTCCTCTATGTCCCTCGAAATTTTTATTATTCAACACTCCCTTGATGTGTGACGTCGAGCTTTGCTGGTCTTGTGGCTACTCGTTTTCCCCGTGTTGATCTTCAAGTCCTTAGTTTAGCATTAATCAGGAAAATTAGATCCCTCGGAAGGTGTCGGACAACTGTACGGCCATGGTGGGAGAAATTGTAGCTATCAATAAATTCGTAGTTTGAGGGCGTATATCCCATCAAATAAAGAGGGGCCTTAGGGATTTGGCTTTGCTTTGAGGGGGAATTGTTCGGGGTGTTTGATGGCCTCGATTCCCAAGTCAATATCCAGGTCCGGCCAGTAGTAATGGCCTGGGGTAGGTTCTTCGACATGAAGAATCTTTCCCACCGGGGCTTCCTTAAACCAGGGAAAATCCTGGTATGAAAGGAAAAATTCTTCCCTATTGTTGAATAACCATATTCCGTGCGAGGAAATATTCGTCACCTCAATTTCTGAAGTGGTTTTTCCATGCGTTGGTGAACTCATGTTGGTGCTCCTTTATCAGTTGCCCAATTTCGCGGAGATGTGAACCTGATAATGAGTAATTGTGGGCTAATTTAATTTCAGGTTCAAGCCAAAACTGCGCTTCCCCATCTCCACAATGCACGTGAATATGCATTCGTTCTTCTTCACGAGAAAAGAAGAAAAAACGAAATCCTCTAATTTTTAGGACTGTTGGGATCATTTTGTTAGTGTAGCATGGACCTTTGGGATGTTCTTTTTGATCAAACGGAAGTGAGCTTTAAGCTTCTTTTACGTTTTCAATCCCAGGCCTGGTCGAATCATAAACCAACAGAGTCCCCCAATAAACGCAATGGCGGCGGCGAGGCCGAGGGCGACGGGCCAGCCGTAGGAATCGGCTATCCAAGGTGTGAGTGTGGGTGAGAGTGTGCCGCCTAAATTGGCCCCGGTGTTCATGAGGCCGGAAAGGGTGCCTGCGTAAGGTTTTGACAGATCCGTCGTCGAAGACCAAAATGGGCCGACGGTGAAATAGAGCCACCCGGCGCCTAACGATAAGAATCCAATGGCCATATAGGGCGCTTCCACGTTGGCGCCGATGATGATACAGAGTGCGGCCAGTATCATTCCGGTTCCCCCCACGCTGGCTCGCCCCCAATTGATGCCGTATTTTTCTGCCAATCGGTCGGTGACCCAACCGCCCAACGGACAAAAGATGGTCATGGCGATAAATGGGGCTGAGGCGAAAAATGCCCCTTGGAGGATGGCGAAGCCTCTGACGTTGACGAGATACAAATAAAACCAGGACATGTAGATATAGGCTACGTAGCCCAAGCAGGTATAACTGAGGACGAGCCACCAGACGGTCGGTGTGCTGAGAAGGGCTTTCCAGGGGACGGTAGTTGGTTGGTGATTTCCCCCCTCACCCCGACCCTCTCCCCTCAAGGGGAGAGGGGGTATTGGGGTCTCCAAGGATTGTGCTTCGATGATGGCCGCCTCAGCGTCGTTGACATGAGAATGCTGACGGGGAAAGTCCGTGGCATACCAAAACCATAGGAGAGCGATGGCGACCCCGAGTAGTCCTGCGGCATAAAAGGCAGTTTGCCAGCCATAATTAACCATGATCCAGGCGGTGGCTGGCGGGGTGAGGGCTGAGCCTATGCCAATGCCGCCGATGGTGATGCCGATGCCTAACCCACGTTCTTGTGGAGGATGCCAATTGGCGACTGCCCGATTGAAATTGGGTAAGGCAGCCGCTTCGCCAATGCCGATGAGAAATCGCACCATCATGAGTGAACCCATGACGCCAATCAGATTGATCAGAGGAAGGGTTGGTGCCACGGCGGTGAGTGCAGTGAAGATCGACCACCAGATGACTGCGAAGGTGAGGACACGTCGCGGTCCCCACCTGTCGCCCATCCATCCGCCAGGCACTTGAAACAGCGCGTAGCCCAACACGAATGCCGAAAAGATTTGTCCCATTTGGAGATCGGTGAGTCCTAAGGAGGGCATCATCTGGCGGGCCGTGACCGAGATGTTGACCCGATCAATATAGGTGATGATGCTAATCAGGAGTAGGAGAAAAAGTATTCTCCAACGGATCCGTGTGGGTTGGCCTGAATGCTGGGTTGGGAGTGTCATGAATGAGGGGAAAACACGGACCCGGTTTTATGCACGTTTAGATTTGTTTGAACGGGTTTCTTGCTCAATCAGGGTTTTCGCCAACCGGTATTCGTCTTCCTCTGTGGCCACTATCCCATCGAGTTTTGATTTGAAGATGGTTTCAAGGATACGGCGATAGGCGGGGCCTTTTGGGAGATGGAGTGATTCCAGATCATGACCGGTCAACGTAATCGAAGTATGTTGCCAGGTCGTAAGATAATCGCGAATGCGTTCCATGGCCTTATGGGTCGTCGGTTTTAATTGGACTTTGGCCATTAAGAACAGTACGCATTCTTTTGGCCACTCATGCAGTAGATCGTAGGTCTCGGATGGGGCGAGTGTTTTTCTATTTAAGGATCGGATCAGGTTGGATTGGGAATCCAGATACGCCCCGGCCATGTGGACCTGGTTTTGGGGAAAACCCAGCCGTTTCCATGTTTGGGCGAGTTCTGCTCTCTCCAACGGGTCAAACCATGCTAATCCATGGATTAGCCAGCGTTTAATAGGCGTCTCAGGATGTTCGACGGTAAACCAGGTCAGGATCTTTTCTACTGATTGAAATATTTTTTGAACTGAGGTCTTGGCATGCAATTTCGGGTGAATGAACGGGAGCAGGTGAAATTTTTCTAATTGTTGAATGCCCTTTTCCGGCGCCGCCTCTTCGAGCATATGAATCAGTTCATTACCTAATCTCGCACCGGACAATCGTTGAAACAATTCCAGCGTTTTGGCTTGTTGAATGAACGATTCGGTTTCCTTGCTGATGCGGAATCCGAATCGTTGTTCGAATCGAATGGCGCGAAACACTCGAGTGGGGTCTTCTACAAAACTTAAACTGTGAAGCACGCGGATGACCTTGTCTTTAAGGTCGCGTCGTCCTCCGAAGTAATCCAGGAGTTCTCCAGGGTTGCGATTGAGACGGATGGCTAGTGCGTTAATCGTGAAGTCTCTTCGATAGAGGTCTTTCTTAATGGAGCTTCGTTCGACGGTGGGTAGGGCGGTGGGGTACTCGTAATATTCCGTCCTGGCGGTGGCCACATCGAGATGATGCATCTGCGGGAGATTGAGGGGTTGGGGTAGCTTGATCGAGACGGTCCCGAAGCGTTCATGGATAGTCCATTCTGCCGATAATTCCTTGGCCAGTGTTTTTCCGAATTGAATGCCGTCACCTTCGACGACAAAATCTAGATCAAAGTTGGGAATCTCGAGTAATAGATCCCGAACAAATCCGCCAACCATGAAGGCCGAGACGTCCAATCGGTCTGCCAGCTGTTCCACTTGTTCCAATAGTGCAAGCAGGGGAGCGGTTAGATGTTTTTTGAGTAGGTGACTGACGTTCCACGTATGCAACAGCGTTGAGGAAGAAGGTGTGGGTTTGGTGGGAGCCACCCCAAGAGTTGGTTCTTGTCTTGTTGCCTGCTCAGGTGCCTGGTGCATCGCTCGCAACAGATCAGTTCGGCTAAAAATGCCAATGACGCGTTCATGGTCGAGGATTGGGACAATTCGTTGATTTCGCTCCACCATTTGATGCTCAACCTCTTCAAATGGCGTTTCAGGATTTGCCAGAAAAATGTCACGCAGCATGATGTGTTCGACCGGTTGGCTTGCCAATTTGTGATAGAGCCCTTTTTGAATGGCTTCACGCGTGGCCAGTCCGATGAACTGGCCACGAGGATTCACCACTGGCAGCGCATTCACCTCATATTGGGTCATGAGCCGTTCGGTCTGTTTTATCGTGGCACCTAGGTCGACTGTTCGCACCGGGGTAGTCATGAGGCGGCGAATGGGGAGCCAGGTTTTGGCCTGCTCTCGCAGCAAGGCGTGTAATTGTTGCTCCACCTCCGTCAGGGTCATTCCCTTAATACTTGCGGCGGCGGCCATCGTGTGTCCAGACCCGCCGAATGCTCGGGCAATCTGATTCATATTCATGTCTGCGTGACGACTGCGTCCGACGAACTGAACTTTCCCTGCCATGGCCACGGCTACCAGGACGGCATCAGCGTTATGGAGCTGGCCGAGTTGTTGCGTAACGGGGGCTAGATCGGCGACATATTCCGACCAGGGCAGAGTGGTGAGGGCGACACGTCGTCTTCCCAATGTCAAAAGCTGGGTGGCTTGTAAGAGGGCATGAAAGAGAGCAACTTGCGGTTCGGTCCACTTGCGTTGAATGACATCGGTGACGACCGAAAGATTGGCTCCTGTTTCAATTAATCGCGCACCGACTTCTAGATCTCGTGGCGTGGTATGCAAGTAGGTGAAATGGCCGGTTTCTTCATACAAGGCAATGGCAAAGAGGGTAGCTTCTTCCGGGGACCAACTGAGCGATTGTTCTTGAAGTGTTTCGACTAATAAGGTAATAGTGGCTCCGACTGATTCAAGTTTCAGGAATTCAGCCCGGTTGGCGAGGGGGTTGGTCGGTTCCAGTGGATGGTGGTCCCAAATATGGATAGAGATTGACGGATTTTTTAGAGCTTTTTCGAGAGGGCCTAAACGATCTTGATGATCGGCATCGACTAAAATGATTCGGGATATATCCGATAACGGAAGATTAGAAACTGGTGTCAAAGGAAGAGGATGATGAGCCATATAGGCTCTCTCACGGGATTGGGCGCCCCCTGGTAACACTAAATTGGCCTTGGGATACAATTTCCTCGCTGCCACCATGGAAGCAATTCCGTCAAAATCTGCTTCCAAATGGGTGGTAATGATCTCCATAGCCGCCGGTATTTTAGCAGGGTTTGTGACCTCCAGAAAGCCATCCATATTGACAAGAACATTCTTTTTGTCATTCTTATGTTGATTGGAAGGCCCTCTCCATGGTAGATGGGGGAAATTCAGGAGGCGATCCGTTTCTGACGGATTAGTTGTTGATCATCTTTTCAGGAGGGTGACACATGGCTGCAAAGGGTAAGCCCAAGTCAAAGGCCAAGCCCCAACTCAAGTCCAAGAAAAAGGTGCTAACCAAGTCTAAAGCTGTGTCGAAGAAACCTGTGAAAGTGAAAAAAGCCGTGTCCAAAAAGGCCAAGGCCAAACCCAAGAAGGCCAAGGTTGTTGCTAAATCTCAACCAAAATCAAAGGGAGCCACTCAAAAAGCATCCAAAGGTTCAAAATCTACGCCCAAAAAAGCGGTGAAAAGGAAAGTGAAGACATTGACCAAAGCGACGAAAACGACCAAATCAAAGGTTAGTTCTAAAAAAACCAAACCAGTTCCCAAGAAAACTCAAACCACAAAAAAGGCCACAACGACGAAAGGCAAACATCCTGCCGCGAAAAAAACTACAGGGGCCAGTCCAAAGACGAAGGCCAAATCAACGGCTAAAAGTTCGAAGGTCGTGAATGCTGTAAAAACATCTAAAGCAACGAAGGTTGTGGCTAAACCCAAGAAGGGGGTTGAAAAACCCCCCACTAAAAAAGATGCGGCCAAGACGGGTGGAGCGGATTCAACCGAACTCAATATTCAGCAGGGTAAGAAGCCCATTTCCTCTTCAACGGGAGCCGGAACGGTGGAGGCAGTCATCCCTGATGATATTGATGCCGAATTGGATATTGAAATCCAAAGCGACGGAGATATCACCCTTGAATCCTTAACGTCTGATTTAGACGATGATTCCGATGCGCTGGCCGTTGATGATCTGGATGATGATTTTGCGGATGACGACTTTGCTGAGGATTTGGCCGATGAGGCTGACGAAGACCTAGATCTCACCGAAGATTTATCAGAAGAACTGGGTCCGGGTAAGTTTATTCGTGAAAGTGAAGGCAATACCGGAGACGATGAAGATGAGATTCCCCGTTCCTGGTAAGTATCGTGCACTTGCTACTCGTCCCATCTTTCTGAAGGGATGATATATTTAATGATGAGTGTCTTTTGATGTTCCTGCTGGCCGCCCTCCTCCTTATGAAGCCTTTAAACATCGTGGAAGAAGTTGTCCGGGGATAGGTCTTCCTGCTACAAAGAGAGCGGAAACCATCAGTTTGTTTGTCTTGACTAGAAGGAGAATTCATGGCGGAAGAATACGGATTGCCTCGCATTGGAGATTCTGCACCAGATTTTTCAGCGGTGACAACTCAACATACCGAATTTAATTTTAGTGCCTGGCAAGAGCAGGATTGGGTCGTGCTGTTTTCCCACCCTGCCGACTTTACACCCGTATGTACGACGGAACTGATCGCGTTTGCTCATCAATATGAATCATTTCGTCAACGCAACGTGAAACTTATCGGACTGAGCGTTGATAGCATTCATGCTCACTTGGCCTGGGTGAAGAATATTCAAGACAAGATGAAGGTCAGTATCCCGTTTCCAATGATTGCGGATGCCGATATGAAAATCGCTGGGCTCTATGGGATGATTCATCCTAATTCGAGTTCAACGGCAACCGTACGGGCGGTATTTATCATTGATCCCAAACGAGTGATACGAGCGTTGATCTATTATCCGTTGAATGCAGGGCGAAATGTTGATGAAATCTTCCGGCTAGTGGTCGCGTTACAGGCCACGCAGCGCTTTGCCTGCGCCACGCCGGCCAACTGGCAGGAAGGGGAAAAGGTTGTTGTTCCTCCCCCTAAAACGCTGACAGAAATCGAACAGGCTATGGCTCAAACCAATTATGAAGTGCAAGATTTTTATTTAGCCTTAAAGGATGTTTCTCAACCAAAAATAAAGAATCCTCCCCCAGCTGAAGCCGCCAAAGCCCAAGACGAGGAGCCTCCCAAGTCCTCTAAGACTCCTGCAGATAAGCCTGTCCAAGGCAATGGGGCTGCTGCCACCGAATCTTCTCCTCCGGCATAACTCGGGCGTTTACTCAGCCATGTTAAGATCATGGCCACTCTTGTCTCCTTGACTTCCTCGGCCTCAATGGTCGAGGTTGGCCGTGTCGCTTCTGACTTGTACATTTTGCAATCCATATATTTTTGGTTGGCTATATTCCAAAATAGGTATTGGATATCGTTATGGTGAAGGAGAATGGCTTACGATGTTATCCCCCGCTCTTGTTTTGTCTGATGCTACTGTTTCTCTTCTGTGGGTGGGCTTCTCCCGCTTGGGCTTGTCGTCTCGTCGAGCCTCCTGCTGATTCAGTCGATACCCTTTGGGTCCATCTGGAGGGTTTCTGTTTAACCTCAGATCAACAAAAATGGGCGATAAAGGGAAAGGATGTCCTTGATGCCTTGAAAGCTGGGAAAAATATTGATATCCAGGGCGCTCTTGTGGTGGATGATGTGATGCTGGATCAATTGCCCCTACAGCCTATTGCTGAAATCCACAATATTTCTGACCACATTCAAGCCGGCCTTAAACAAAGAGGTCTGGAGAAGGCTCGAGTCATTCCCGGCTCCATCACCATTCGTGATAGCCAATTCGAGAAAGTTCTTGCGACGAATTTAGTGAACGATGTTCTGGTGATCTTAGGAGAGGTTCATATTTCGGGTACGACTTTTTTGCAATCTATGGATTTTTCTAAAATCATTTTTACCAAGCCATTAGGTTTTTCCAATGTCAATGTCATGCATGAAGGGTTTTTCATTGGGGCACAGTTTGAAGATGTTGTGGATTTTTCTTCTACCCAGTTCGGAACCCATGCTCGGTTTCATAAAGCGGTGTTTCGAGCTCCTGCGCTCTTTACTAAAGTAGAGTTCAACGGTGTGGCGGAATTTCTTGAAGTGGAATTTCAGCAGGCGGCTGATTTTTCACAGTCGAACTTTTTGAGTGGGACAGGATTTTCCGGCTCGGTCTTCCATGGACCTGTTGATTTTTCAGGAGTGACAACCCAGCGGGAAATCTACTTTCGATTTTCTGAGTTTAATCAGCGTGTTTCTTTTCGTCAGGGGAAATTTCAAAGCGTGGTTGATTTTTCCAATTCTCGCTTTGATGGGGAGCACGATTTTTCGGAGACAGAATTTGCTCTTCAACCCGAATTTACGGCGAGTAATATTTCTGTGGTCGTCCCGATTTCTGGCCAAAAGTTCAATCAGCAATCCCAATGGATGGTCTTCGGAGGGCTGGTCCTTTTGGTCGGCATTTATCTGTGGATAACAAAGCGGAATGCAGGGGGTCTTTCTGCCTGAACCACTATATTTTGATAGGGTATTGCAGCTTCCCACAAAAGATGGTATACCAGTTTTATATTCTGCCGTCGTGTTTTACGCAGAAAGGCTTGTGATTGGATTCTGCCCCTTCCCTTGATTTTCCAGAACTTTCCGATCTTGAGGACGATCAGGCCTATGAAGTCAAGCTTGAGGCCTTCACCGGTCCTATGGATCTCCTTCTGCACCTGATTCGAAAACAAAAGATCAATATTTACGATATTCCTATTGCGTTGATTGCTCGGCAATATTTGGAGTATCTCTCCCTCATGAAGACCCTTAATTTGTCTTTGGCTGGGGAATTTTTGGTGATGGCTTCCACCCTCCTATACATTAAGTCCCGGACGTTACTTCCAAAAGAGGAGACTATTGATCCTGAGGATGAAGAGGTGATTGATCCACGGAGTGAATTGGTTCGCCAGCTTATCGAGTATGAGCGGTTTAAAGATGCAGCCGGTAGTTTGGTGGCTCGAGAGCGAATATGGAAGGATTCATTTACCCGGGATCCACTTCCAGTTCCCAAAAAGGCTGAAGAAGAAGAGGATATTTGGACGGAAGATTTACAGATCTTTGACCTATTGAGTGCGCTACAGGGCGTGCTTGATCGAGCTCCAACAGATACCTATGTCGAGGTGGCACGAGAAAATTGGACGGTTGAAGAACGGATCCAAGTGGTGATGGAGCGGTTGGAAACGGAAGCGACTATCCCCTTTGAACAGTTGTTTGAGCAAGAATGGTCGCGCCCCTTAATCATTGTGACCTTTTTAGGATTGCTGGAGCTGGTGCGTATGAATTTGGTGCGGTTATTTCAGGTGGAATTGTTTGGTCCGATTCATATCACCCGGCGATTCGTGCCGGCTCATGAAGCTAGTTCTCCAGATTCCATACTACCGGAAGATGGATAGAGATGGGTGTCTACCGTGTCGTGGGATGAACCAACTACGTCCACAGAGGGAGGAATCATGATGACACATGCAGCGACAAATGGACATGTCTCCTCGGAGGGTATAGAAGTGGAATTGTCTGAAAATCAAGCTTCTGGTGAAGGTATCATGAAGGAGAATGGCATCGTTGCGACGTCTTCGGCGGATGAGTCCATTCAAGACACTCAGTGGGACCTAGAAGATATCAAGGCGACGTTTGAAGCGTTGCTGTTTGTTTCCCATGATCCACTCACGATGGAAAAGCTCGCCTCGGTGTTGGAGGGAGTTCCCAAAGCGACCCTCAAAATGACGATGCAGACTTTACAAGAAGAATATGACCAGGTTGGGCGTGGCTTACACATTACGGAAGTGGCTGGAGGATTTGTGATGGCCACCAGGCCTGAGCAGAGCGATGCTGTTAAGCGCCTATCTAAAGTCAAACCCTCCACAAGGCTTTCCCGATCGGCGCTAGAGTCCTTGGCCATTATTAGCTATAAACAGCCGATTACTCGTGGGGAGATTGAAAAGATCCGTGGAGTGGAAACCTCTGGGGTTTTGCGAACTCTTTTGGACCAAAAACTAATTCGTATCGTCGGGCGGCAGGAGGTTCCAGGTCGACCGATGTTGTATGGAACCGGCAAACAATTTCTCCAGCGGTTTGGGCTTCGTGATCTTCGAGACCTTCCACCATTAAAGGAACTGAAGGAATTAGGTGCCTCTGATTCTCTCCCATTGGAACTTCCATTTGATTCAGAAGAAACCCCAGAAGAATCTCGCGTGGCAGATCTTTCTGCCTAGCATCACGCATTAACTGTTCCCTTTTTTTTAATCGATTCTTTCCCTTTCCTTCCCCTTTCATCATTTCCAACTCTTTAAGTCTCTTTCTCCACGAAGAGTGGGAGGAAGAACATTTTTGTTATTTGGGAAATATGAACCCTTCCATTTCTCCTGGTGGGGTCGGGGGAAATTTTCTGAACAAGGTTAGGTCTCAAATAATGCTAGAAAGGAGCAAACCATTTTTGAGGAGGTTTGGTTGGTTGTATGTCGCTTGTCATATTCTTGTTGTCCTCTTAGGTTTTGGCCTCTTTGTTTTCTTTGATTCGGCAGAAGAATTAACTGTTTCTAGCGTTTTTATTGGGGCAATTCTTTATCCTATTCTTGCTCCAACCTTTTTGATGTGTGGTGGTCTTCATGGTGGTGGATGTGAAAGTTGGTATGGATCTGTCAGGATGTTTGATATTTTCTGCATGACAGTATTTGGCGCCATTAGTGGGTTATGGGTGTTACTATCTGTCTTGTTTCAAAGAGGTAAAGTCTGAGGCATGGAGCTTTCTTTTTGTTGCCCATGAAGGGCAGAGGTCTTTATAGTAGCAAGCCAATATATTACAACTTGCAGAACCCACAGGCTGGAGTACGGGATGAGAGAAGAACGATGGTAAAAGTACTGATGTTTGGACATGCCCTCCGAGAAGCAGTGGAGGATCCTGAGGTGGAAATCACTTTAGACGAATCGGTTTCGCTTCGCCAATTATTGGAAACCTTCCATGAGCAATTTCGAGAAATTATTCCCTTTCTGGAATCGCAGGAACTCATGTTTACGATTAATCAGAAGATTTCTACCTTGGATGCTCTCGTGAAGAATGGGGATACGGTGAAGATTACTCACCAGGGTGGAGATCAATCTGCGGATGGAGCCAGGTGGCATAATCCCTAAGACGGCCGCGGTCCTATCCTTGGTCTAGACTTCTTCAGTTACCATCATTCCCTCCTCCTCGCATTTTTTGCAATTCAGCATGGTCCCTAGGTATTTCTGGCGCCCTTCATTTGATTGAACCCACGGGCGAGAGCTGAGAGGAGGGTTGTGCCGGACATGTTGGCCATGCCCGCATCCCAAATCGGCAACCCAATCGTTTTGGTCATCCTGATGAAATCCGACTATGGGTTGATTCACGAGGTTTCGTAAGAAAAAAACCAAAAATTAAAAGGGAAGAGGCAGTGTTGGATGGTGAAATCCGAAGTTTTCCCCGAAAAGGGGTTGCCTCTTGAGTCGCCCGACAAGCCGAAGGTAGGAACCCACAAGAAAGAGGGGAACTTACGGCCTGGGATTATCCTGGGGAGGATAGACTTGCTAAAGAATCAGTCTGTGTATCCTCAGGGTGCAAATTCAGGCTCATCCTTGTGGGTGTTCGGCCTCAAAAATCCGAAGCAATCTCAGTTCATTAAGCAACAGGACTACAACTGAGCCCAGCACCTTTACTTTTGGATGAAGCCAGAGGTCGAGATAATAAGGGACGTGTTTTTTTCTTCATGGCCTCGCGTTCCGGATGTTGGCGATTTTCCAAAATAACTGGGTCAATCACCTCTCCACATTGCAGGCACCGTTTAGTGAGTATTTCCATCCCACCGGCATCATAATTGACATTCATACACCAATGAGAAACTAATAAGCCTCCGCAACGGGTACAAGCATCAGTGCTTATAGGTTTTTCCAACTTCACGGGCGTCGCGTCCTTAATCGTGGGCACTGGGGCAGATTTGAGATGCCGTTTTGTAGGTCCCCGTTCGCCAGATGATTTTTTTTGTATGCCGTAGTGTCCCATGTTTTTCTCCTACTCAATTCGAATGCAAAAAAAGATTGTGACTGATACCCTTAGATATAGCTCTTTCTTCTTAAGTCAAGATTAACGAAATATTAAAAAATCCTCATAATTAAAGATAGTATTGTGCAAAATCCTCAAAAAAATGAATAAAATTAGTAATAAAATCCAAAAACATCTCAGATAAACTCGTAATATTTAGGTAAATTTACTTACATTTTATGGGAGTTTTCCTTTGGGATTATCCCAACTTCCCCACATTTTATCGCATAGCTTTTTTTAAGTGAAGCTAGGAAAGTGGTTTGCTTCGATTGATCGGGGGATTGGTCGAATGTTTAGGGAAAACGGAAATGTACAACAGTTGATTTGTCTGTCTTGATGGTGATGGCTTTTTCAATAGTCAGGCCATTTGAATCGGTTACACTAACTTTATAAGTTCCGGTTGGGGCATCAATAAATAGCCATGGACCTTCTACTTCTTTTCCGGGAATATTGATGCGTCGCGTCCCATCTTCATTGACAACAAGGACAGACACACCAGCTAAATAAGCTCGTTCACCTTGAACAAAGATCAATTTGAGTGGAAAGGGTGGGTAGCTGAGACTTCGCTCTTCCTTACCCAGGCCGGCGCTAAAATATTGGATTGACTCCTGTTCATAGAGGGGGAACTTCAAAGTTTTTGGGATAGTGCCTGTCGAGAGAGGAAATTCTAAAACCTTCACTTGATTTGTGGAAGCCTCGACCGTTGTCACCAAAAGCATGTTGAGTAAAGCGCTGGATGCCAAGCCCATAAAAATTAAGCATGTCAAGAACCAATTTCCTGCACTCCTCCTGCGAACCTCTAAGACATCCAATTGAGTCGATGCACAGACCGTATGGCTTCTGGGTGTGATACTCATAAGGTGGTACCTCCTTTCCTGATGTACGTTCGAAGTGGAAGTGATAGTGAGGAATTTATCATAAAGATATCGCAAGAGTTAAGAGTAGCGTATTTATGGAAATGGTCAAGCCCCGTTTCCCTTAAAAATACAGGGGAGATTTTGTTGATTAACCCAAAAACTGTATGTGAGAAATATCAGCGGGGGGTTCTATGAAAGGATTGATTCAAAGGGGAGGAGGAAGATCGTCAAGTGTAGGTGAGAGTCCGGATGATGTTCGTGGGGTCGATTCCACTGGCTGTAGTTCAGGTATCTCTTTTCGTGGATTGACACCAAGCTGTTTGAATTTTCGAGCAGAGGGCAAGACGCGGTTTTCCAATGAGGCGATAGTGGCATTATACGATTCGACTGCCCGGCCTAGAGTTTGGCCGACCCTGGAAAAATGCTCAACCATGGTGCCTATTCGCTCAGCCAATTCTTGTCCTAACTGACTGATGCGCTCTGCACTTTCTGCCACCTGTTCTTGTCTCCATCCATAGGCAATCGCGCGTAACAAAGCGATGAAGGTGGTGGGTGTGGCGATGACAACCTTCTGCGATAAGGCCGATTCTATCAGGGACGGATCCTGTTCAGCGGCAGCAGCCAAAAAAGAATCGTTGGGAATGAACAAGACGACAAACTCTGGAGCGGCAGAAAATTGATCCCAATATTCTTTGGAGGCCAGTTGGCGAATATGGGTTTTGACGTGGCCGGCGTGACGTTGTAATGCGATGTCACGGGTTTCATCCGTATGCGCTTCTAAGCTTTCCAAAAACGCGCTCAGAGGCACTTTCGAGTCGACGATAACTTCACGCCCAGCGGGGAGTTTGACGACCATATCAGGACGCGGACGACCTGTTTCTGTTGTGATACTTTGCTGTTCATGAAAATCACAATATGCCGACATGCCTGCTAATTCAGCCGTCTTGCGCAAGGCAATTTCACCCCACCGGCCCCGTATGTGGGGAGACCGTAAGGCATTGACGAGCTTGGACGTTTCGGATTGAAGTGTCGACTGAGCGGTAGCTAAATGTTTTAACTGTTCGCTTACGGTGCTAAATTCACGAAGCCGTTTGTCCTCCAGGGCCTTGGTTTCGTGTTGATAGGTCCGAAGGGTTTCGGAGAGCGGGTTCACTAGGGCTTCCAGCGAATTCTGGCGATGATTAAGTTCAAGAGCCGTTTCGTCTTTGAGGGCTTTGAATTTTTCCTCGGCTAAGGCCAGGAATCCCTGGTTGTTCCCGGCTAAAGCTTCTGAGGCTAGCGAGCGAAATGTGTCGGACAACGTGAGTTTTGCCTCATCTAACAAGGTGCGTTGAGATTCAAAATGTTGTTGGGTTTCGGCTAATTTTGTTTCTGCAGACACCTTCGCAACTTCCATGAGACGAAATTCCTGGCGAAGATCGTCATACTCCTGATGCAATGACGATAACTGATTCCGAAAGTCTTCCAGTTGGACTTTACTTCCGGCGAGTTGGGTTTCGACGGTCTGGAGAGCTTCAAGCTTACGGCTTCGATGAAGCAGAGAACATACGACCCAGACCATGGTTCCACCTATTAAGGCGCAGGCTAACAAAAGCCAGAGATCTTGAAGGACATTCACGTGTAATTTAGAAATGGAGATGGTGAGTAATTTTAAGGAAGTTCCTCTAGACTGACAAACTTTCCATGGTCTTTTCAACTACTGATTCAGTTTTTAGAGAAAGGAAGGAGAGATCGTTTCCATAAACTCCATCTGTTTGAGCGTTGCGGAGTAGGTATTCATAGACGGTTTACTTATTTCTGGGTACAGTAACATAAGAATCAATTGGGTCGCGGATTGTCCCTTGCGTAACTGGGAGAATGATCATGGAGAAAAAACATCGGGTTTCGTTGTGGTATTTCATTATTGCATTTTGGGCGTTAATTATTCTCCAGGAAATTTATGTGGCCTCTCAACATATGGATGAAGTGCCCTATAGCCAATTTAAGGCGTGGGTCCAAGACGATAAAGTGGCTGAAGTCTCGATTACTGAGACAATTATTCATGGAAAATTGAAACAGGAACGTGACCAAGAAGGCTCTCAATGGTTTCAAACGGTGCGGGTGGACGATCCGGATTTGGTCCGACTGCTTGAGGAAAAACAGGTGGAATTTGCGGGCGTGGTGATCAGTACCTTGTGGAAAGATGTGGCCTCTTGGGTGGTGCCGATTTTAGTCTTTGCTGGCATTTGGTTTTGGCTGTTGCGAAAGCTAGGGCAAGGTGCAGGTGGTGGATTTATGCGTATTGGGAAATCCAAAGCCAAGGTGTACATGGAACAAGATATTCCTACGCGTATGAAGGATGTCGCTGGGGTCGATGAAGCCACGGAAGAATTGTTAGAGGTTGTAGAATTTTTACGCACACCGGAAAAATATACGCGAATTGGTGGAAAGATTCCCAAGGGTGTGCTGCTTGTTGGTCCTCCCGGAACGGGAAAAACATTGTTGGCAAAGGCCATTGCCGGAGAAGCGGGTGTGCCGTTTTTCTCCATTAGCGGGTCCGAGTTCGTGGAAATGTTTGTAGGAGTTGGTGCTTCTCGTGTCCGCGATTTGTTTGAGCAAGCGCAAGCGAAGGCCCCCTGTATTATTTTTATCGATGAGCTGGATGCTTTAGGGAAGGCCAGGGGAGCAGGCCCGATGGCGCATGAGGAACGAGAACAAACACTGAACCAACTTTTGGTTGAAATGGATGGGTTCGATCCTCGTGTCGGCGTGATTATTTTAGCTGCGACAAATCGACCAGAAATTTTAGATCAAGCCTTGCTACGTGCCGGGCGCTTTGATCGGCACATCTTGGTTGACCGCCCTGATCGGATAGGACGAGCGGCGATTTTGGCCATTCATGCGAAATCCATCAAACTGGCTCCTGACGTGGAATTAGAAAGTATTGCTGCCATGACGCCTGGAATGGTTGGGGCGGATCTGGCAAATGTCGTCAATGAAGCAGCGTTGTTAGCCATAAGGCGTGGGCGAGAAACGGTGGAACAGCAAGATTTTCAAGAAGCTGTTGAACGAGTTATTGCGGGGCTGGAGAAGAAAAGTCGCGTCTTAAGCCAGGAGGAACGTCGGCGGGTGGCCCATCATGAAGTCGGACATGCATTGATTGCTCTCTCGTTGCCAGGGTCGGATCCAGTTCATAAGATTTCCATCATTCCTCGGGGCATTGCTGCATTAGGGTATACCCTCCAATTACCGACTGAAGATCGCTATTTATTGACTCGAACAGAGTTAGAAAATCGAATTGCGGTGTTATTGGGGGGACGAGCTGCGGAGGAGTTAGTCTTTGGTGAAGCCTCGACTGGAGCTGCTGATGATCTCCAAAAGGCTACGGCCATTGCCAAGCGAATGGTGAAAGATTATGGCATGAGTGAAAAACTGGGGACCGTGAGTTTGGATGAATCGATCCAGTCGCCTTTATTGAAGACAAATGAACCTCATGCTGCCCCCACCTATTCGGAACACACTGCACAGGAAATTGATTCAGAAGTACGACGATTAATCGATGAACAAGGGCAGCGTGTTAAAACCTTTTTGAAGAAGTTGCACCCCGTCTTATTGTCTGCTGCGCAGCAATTACTCACAGCCGAAGTGATGACCGGGGATGAATTACAGGCCCTTCTCACGCACCATCAAAAAGAACCTATCCTCCAATAATCGTCCTTACGTCCAATCTAGTGTTGTCCCGGCTGCCCTTGGTCTTCGTGGGTCACTTGAATGTCAATGACGGCTCCCTCTCGCTCTAATGCGCGAGTGCCAAACCGATAGGTCGGCGACATGGTATTGTGAGCCATCCGTCGGTCTCGCGGTTCGGGAAATTCCATTCTGATTTTCATGGTTTCGTTGCCTATAACGACCACTTTCATTTCCAAAAATCCCGCCATACCTGGGTGCCAAGCCACCAATTTATACACCCCTTCAGGGATGTCGGGGAGTGTGAAATGACCCTCTTTGTCTGTCACGGCGTAATATGGATTATGTACCGCGAGTCCCCATGCTTGCATGTAGGGATGAAAACCGCATTCTAAGAAGAATATTCGGCGACCTTGAGTAAATTTTACGGTGTCGATCATGGCTTCACCGGGTTTGTGTTGATGATCTTTGAGAAGATCTTTGGGATGAAAAGGGTTAAGCCGGAGTGGACGGTGTAACATAACTTTTGCCCCAAAGGGGGCGGTTTCATAGATCTGGACATCATGGATAATCGGATCCATATTTTTGATATGGATGGGTTGAGGATCACGAACTACCAAGAGCCATGGATCAAACACACAGTCTTCCACTGTGACTTGGGCAGGTGGTGTCTCCGGAAATGGTTTGCCTTGATGGATGCCTTCTAAAAACACCACGGCGTTTTGTAATCCACCATCAGAGGCAACATGAAATTCATCGATTAAGCGCCAGCCATTGCCCGTCGAAATACGTCCACAAAATTCTGTGTTATTGTTGGTGATGAGCGAAAAAGCCAGAGGGGGCGGTTCTTTTCCGGCGAGCACAATCTTACCGGAAATCGAACCTCCGTTTGGCACAGACGTTTCTTTATAGGCGAACGCTGGCGAAAAAAGGCAAAAGGTCATTGCTATAGTGAAAAACCTCAACGAGAATCTCATGGATCAATCCTTTGGTAAAGCGAATAAATTGTTGCTTGGGATAACCTGTAATTTTAAGTAATTCCCGAACCAAATTTCCAGCCCCCTGTTATTCCCTTTCAGAAAGCTACCCTGCTACGAATTTATCAGATTTAACACACTCACTGGAACAGGATAAATGAGACCCTAAGAATGTTTTGTTGCATACGTCCACACCTCTGATCAGTACCACTGTCGCTCTTTTCCCCACATTTGAAATGGTTCTTCCCGGAAAGACGTTCATTTACAGGTATTTCCTAAGAATTCCTTAAGCATTTGTAGCTTTCTTTGAAGTAGGCATATCTCTTGCCAAACATTTTGATGAAGGATCTTTCAAGGGTCAGAAAATCAACCCAACAATCTTATAGATCCATGTATGATTGAAATACGAATTCATGGGCGAGGAGGGCAGGGAGTGGTGACAGCCGCCGAATTGCTCGCCTCTGCAGCGTTTTGTGATGGGAAGGTGGCTCAAGCGTTTCCCAGTTTTGGATCTGAACGAACCGGAGCACCGGTCACAGCATTTTGCCGAATCAGTACTCATCCAATTCGGAGTAGGGAGCCGGTGTCACATCCCACTGTGTTACTCATTCAGGACTCGACCCTGCTACATCAGCTGGATATTTTTAGTGGGCTTTCGGAACAAGGCATTGTCTTGATGAATTCGACGCGAAAGGTGGCGGAACTAGGCCTGAAGGATTGGATGCTTCAACACCCTGAAGTCGAGATATATAGTCTTCCCGCATCTGATTTGGCGGAAAAACATTTAGGACGCCCATTGGCCAATGTCGCCATGATTGCAGGGTTTGCGTCGATAACTGGAGCGATTAGCAAAGCTTCGGTTGAGGATGCCATTAAAGATAAATTTCCCGGGAAAATTGGCGAATTGAACGTTCATGTTGCTGCTGATGCCTTTGATTATGTTGCGTCTCACATTGTCTGTGGCTAATGTGTTTGCTTTCATGATGAGGAACCCGTGAAACAACAAATTGAAGGGTCCCAGGCTGTGGCTCAAGCGGTGGCGTTGTGTCGCCCGGAAGTCATGGCCTGTTACCCGATTTCACCACAAACGCATATTGTCGAAACCCTGTCTCGAAAAGTGAAGGCCGGAGAGGTTGGGAACTGCCAATTCCTCAATGTCGAATCCGAATTTGGGGCGTTGAGTGTGCTTATCGGGGCGTCAGCCATGGGAGCGCGCACCTACACCGCCACGACCAGCCAAGGCCTTTTATTTATGGCCGAGGCCGTGTATAACGCGGCGGGGTTAGGGTTGCCTATTGTCATGACCATTGCCAACCGAGCGTTGGGTGCGCCGATCAATATCTGGAACGATCACTCAGACAGTATGGCCATGCGGGATGCCGGTTGGATTCAACTCTATGCGGAAGATAATCAGGAGGCCGTGGATCTCCATATTCAAGCCTTCCGCTTAGCCGAGGAACTCAGTTGTCCCGTCATGGTGTGTATGGATGGCTATATCCTGACCCATGCATTTGAAGCTGTTGATTTGCCGACACAAGAACAGGTTGATGCCTACTTGCCAGCCTATGAGCCCGTTCAAGTGTTGGATCCTCAGGATCCGGTATCCATAGGAGCGATGGTTGGGCCTGAGGCCTTTGCCGAGGTCCGTTATCTGGCGCATCACAAACAGTTGGAAGCCTTGAAAGCGATTCCACGAATCAGCCAAGAATTTCAGGATGTATTTCAGCGAACCTCGGGTGGTTTGTTCAACCTGTATCAGGCGGATGAGGCTGAAACACTTGTCCTGGCTTTGGGATCAGTGAATGGCACTATTAAAGATGCGGTCGATGATTTGCGAGAGGAAGGCTGGCCAGTAGGATCCATACAGCTTTGTTCGTATCGGCCTTTTCCCACCCAAGCGATTCGACACGTGGTGCATAATGCCAAACGGGTGATTGTGATTGAAAAGGATTTGGCAGTTGGCAAAGGGGGAATTGTGTCCAGTGATGTAAAAATGGCTCTTCGAGGCTTACCGACGCTGGTGGAGACTGTCATTGCCGGTCTTGGCGGGCGTCCGATATCTAAATCCTCAGTGATTGATACGGTGAAGGCGGCATGTTTGGAAGGGCTGGAAGAGCCGCATTTTTTGGATCTGAATTGGGTGGCGATCAATCGAGAGTTAACCAGACAAGCTGAAAAACGACGATCCGGTCCGACCCCGGAAAATCTTCTTCGTGAGATGGGTTTATCGGGTGGGAAGACCGTTTAAGGTAAAGAGGAAAACGTGATGTCCTATCAACGCGTCAAATTTTATCAAACGGGGACATTCACAGTAGGCAACCGACTACTGGATGAAACGGACCGTACGGTACAAGCCCGGATGGATCGAACCAATTCGTTAAATTCGGGGCATCGTGCCTGCCAGGGTTGCGGTGAAGCCCTAGGGGCGCGGTATGCCCTAGATGCGGTGATGCGCGCGACTCACAATCAACTGGTGGCTGTTAACGCCACGGGATGTTTAGAAGTCTTTTCCAGTCCATATCCGGAAAGTGCATGGCAGATTCCCTGGTTACATTCGTTGTTTGGCAATGCGCCGGCTGTTGCCAGCGGTGTGGCTGCGGCATTACGTGCAAAAGAGAAAACCGATATTCGTGTCGTGGCACAGGGTGGAGACGGAGCTACGGTGGATATTGGATTCGGATGCTTGTCAGGAATGTTCGAACGTAATGATGATGTCCTATATATTTGCTATGACAATGAGGCTTACATGAATACAGGGGTTCAGCGGTCAGGGTCCACTCCGGCACGGGCTTGGACCAATACCACACAAGCCGTGGGGACTGAACCGGGAAACCCTATGGGTGTCGGTAAGAATCTTCCACGCATAGCGATGGCTCATGGAATTCCTTATGTCGCCACCGCATCCGTTGCAGACTTACATGACTTGGAAGCTAAAGTGACAAAAGCCATGGCCATGCGTGGAGCGCGATATATTCATATTCACGTACCCTGTCCGTTAGGGTGGAAGTCTGATCCCGCACAAACAATTAAAGTCGCGCGGTTGGCGATAGAAAGTGGCTTATTCCCGTTGTTTGAAGCAGAATGGGGAGAAGTGAAAGATCGAACCACGATCAGGAAACAGGTTCCTGTTGAGCAATATTTAGCCCTTCAAGGGCGGTTCAAGCATCTCTTTAACCCGCGTGATGAGCAATCGCTGGCGGCCATTCAAACAATGGCCGATCGAAATATTCACCTGTATGATCTTTTGCCATCTGAGTCAGCGATGGAACCCTAAGGTGGAACACAAACCTTTTGCCATTACGTTAGATCCTGCGTCCAGTTTAGCCAATCATACTGGCAATTGGCGCTCCATGCGCCCCATTTACGTCGACCATTTGCCACCTTGCAATCAAGGCTGTCCAGCCGGCGAGAACATTCAAAGTTGGTTGTATGATGCGGAAGAAGGAAAATACGAACAGGCCTGGCGTAAGATTATGGAAGACAATCCTTTTCCTGCGATTCATGGGCGCGTATGTTATCACCCTTGCGAAACCGCCTGCAATCGTGGGCAGCTTGATGAGGCCGTGGGAATTCATGCAGTTGAACGGTTTTTAGGGGATTATGCCATTGAGAAGGGCTGGCAGATAAAAGCCGAAGTGGCGACGGGAAAACGAGTACTCATCATTGGAGCCGGCCCGAGTGGACTGTCGGCGGCCTATCATTTATCCAGGATGGGGCATACCGTCACGATCTATGAAGCAGGGCCAAAGCCGGGGGGAATGATGCGATTCGGCATTCCCCAGTACCGTCTGCCTCGAAATATCGTGGATGCTGAAATTGCCAGAATCGAAGCCATGGGCGTGTCGATTCAGCTGAATAGAAAAGTCGACAATTTGGAGATGGCCATCAACGAAGGAACATTTGATGCCGTGTTTCTGGCCATAGGGGCTCATTTAAGTAAACGAGTTGACATTCCGGGCCCAGACACCGGCCGAATGATTGATGCCTTAGGATTGTTAAAAGGGATGGAGGGAGAACAGGCTCCCAAAATTGGTCGACGGGTCGTGGTTTATGGTGGAGGGGATACGGCCATTGATGCGGCACGAACCGCGCAACGGCTGGGGGCAGAGGAAACGCTGCTGATCTATCGGCGTGATCGTGAACATATGCCCGCCCATGATTTCGAGGTGGAAGAGGCTTTAGAAGAGGGAGTGTTGACACGGTGGCTGAGCATGATTCGGCAGGTAGATGGAAATGCCATAACTGTTGAGGAAATGAAATTGGATGATAACGGGCATCCCCAACCCACGGGTCGGATTGAAACCTTGGAAGCAGACACGGTGATTCTGGCGGTGGGGCAGGAAGTCGACACCGGGTTTTTAAAGGATGTGCCAGGGTTAGAAATATCGTCGGACGGAGTCATTCAAGTAAACGATACGATGATGACCGGACGCTTGGGCGTGTTTGCGGGAGGTGATATGGTTCCAGCAGAACGTTCGGTGACGGTGGCGACGGGCCACGGGAAAAAAGCCGCGAGACATATTGATGCCTATCTGCAAGGATTGCATTATGCAAAACCACCATCCACCTCTTTGGCAACGTTTGATCGCCTGAACACGTGGTATTACACTGACGCGGACAAAAGCCACCAACCCTATTTGGAAATAGCCAGACGACGAACAAGCTTTGAAGAGGTGGTCGGGGGGTTGGATGCGAGTACGGCCCTACTCGAAGCCAGACGTTGCCTTTCTTGTGGAAATTGTTTTGAATGCGACACCTGTTATGGAGTGTGTCCCGATAACGCGATTATCAAATTGGGTCCGGGGAAACGGTATGAAATAAATCTTGATTATTGCAAGGGATGTGGCATATGTATGGAGGAATGCCCATGTGGAGCGATTGAGATGGTGAAGGAAGTCAAATAGAAAGACGTGAAAAAGAAAAAGTAAAAGTAAAGAGAGAATAATGAAGGGAGACAAGCAATGAAATACCTGTTGGCGGTGGATGGATCAGATCAATCGTTAGATGCGACACGGGTCTTTGAAGCATTGAGTCCGGCGGAAAGTTTAAAACTTGTACATGTGGTGAATGTTCCCGGGGTTCCCTATCCGGCTATGGGAGCCAATGTTGCAAAAGATTTAGCCATGACCGTCGAACGCGCGATGAATGAAGAAGGGGAGCGAGTATTGAATCAAGCCGAATCGCTCTTACCTCTTCACGCAGGTTCTATTTCCAAGCAACTGGAGACGGGCAGTCCCGCTGAAATAATCCTCAAAATGGCCCAGGACGAGAAAGTCGACCTGGTCGTCATGGGTGCCCGAGGGTTAGGGCGCATACGAGAACAGATCTTTGGGAGTGTCTCGCATCGGGTGATGACCCAGGCACATTGTTCGACCTTACTAGTGAAACACCCTATCCGAACAATCAAAACGGTGCTTGTTCCTATTGAGGCGCAAGAGGATTGTGATGCCGTCTTGAACTTTTTCAAAAAAAATCCTTTTCGAGAGCCTTGTGCCATCACTGTTCTTCATGTCATTCCTATGGTTGATCCAGTGTGGCCCGTGGGGGCGATGATCCCTCCCGAATTTCGCAAAGAGATGATCAGTTATGCAGAGAAGTTTACACAGGTCATGTGCTTGGAGTTGGAACGCTTAGGCCATCAAGCAAAAGGAGTGGCTATCGAAGGGGCTCCATCCTTCACGATTGTTGATGAAGTCAAACAGATGAACCCCGATCTGTTGGTGATGCGCCCCCAAAGCCATTCAGCTGTCGGTCGGTTCTTTCTCGGGAGTGTTTCGCATTCAGTCGTGCACAACACGGACTGTTCGATTCTTGTGGTTCGCGATTAAGATTGAAAGAAGTCGGAGAACATGAGTGAACAACCTTCCTAAATGGTGACGAAGACACAGGAATTTCCTGGAAGGATACAAAAGGCTGGAAGTTTTATGAAAGCCAAATGGTATCTCATCGGTGCGGTTGCTCTAGGAGTGATGGTCTTTTTCTATCTTTTCTTATGGTGTGCCGAACCTTGCCATTAATGGCCGTTGAGTCAGGAATCTATCCGCATCGCTGTCATTCCGGGTTGATGTTGGCGGGAATCTCTCTCAGGCTGTCATTCCCGCATGGTTCTGGCGGGAATCACTCCGCCGAAGTCATTCTCGACATTGTTTCTTGATAATCCATCCTGCTGATTCTCCGATGGATTGACCTGCCACAAACTGGCAGGTCTGACAGAGGGGAGATAGGGCCCTGCTACCAACCGGCGGGGATGAAAAAATCGAGAACGTCATGCTCGTCCATGTCTATGGCGGGAGGGGTTAGCTGGCTGGCTACGAGTTTTACGGATTGGACAAAGTGGGGTCCAGTTCAAGTTATTGCCTATTAAAAATATGACAGGAACCACCCAATTATTTCATCCACAGAAGCCTGCTCAACTTCAATTGACAATTGATCTGGTTTCTCTGTTCGGGCATACGCAGCTCGGGCCAGCCGATACGTCTCGTCAATCTGTGTGCGGCTTACCCGACGATTCATCCCATCTACTAACCCTTCCATCCGAAGGGGTCGAGGGGCCAACGCTGCTGCCATATCAGGCAGATCGGCTATTCTAAGCAACCCTCGGATGATTGAATCCGCTGGCTGGTACACAAAAGGCTGATCTAGTAATGTGGCATAACTGAGAAGACCTCCATGCACATACAAGGCTTGAATTTGTGGCTCGTACAGAGCCGAAAGGAGAGCCGCCACGCCACCCAGCGGTTCACCTCGCTCTGGATAGGGGTCTGCATCCAAAGGCACGGCCAGTTTGTTTCCAGCATCGTTGGTGGCGGCAAGAGAATCACCCCATAGGCCTATTTTCTCTTGATGGACATCCTCTCGATTGCTGAGATAGGCAATGACGGTTCGCAAATCACGAATTCGGGAACCGAGCAAACTTTCTCCAAGCATCAGACTTGTTGCAGTGACACTGGCACTTGGACTGAGTCTACCACGGTACAATTCCCCATGCCGTCCATCACCGATCCCTCGTACTTCCGTTAAACAGACAGCTATCTTCTGACTCAACAGACTCTGAATCAGCGAGCCACGTTCCCTTCTCAATTGGAGATTGCCTTCCTGCGAAAAGCCAATCACCATTGGTGTTTTGATCTTGCCTAAACCGGAAGGCCACAAAAGCTGTAAACGGACGGAGAGGTGTTCTTCGACCTCCAATGCCACATATTCCGACCGCCCAAATCCTTGACGCTCTGATCGAACACGGAAGGATGTGAAGGGCGTCATTGGTCCAAGAATTTCTGTGAGTTCTTGTTGTAACTGAATCGTTTGTGGATTTGTCTCTTGTGACACTCGTACCCTTCGTCTTGCGGCCAGGTGCTGTTGACAGATTTCCTGGGTGACCTCATGAACCAGACGAATGCTGAATACCTTGCGGGTTTTTATGGTTAAACATTCTAGGTTTTCCTTTCTGACTGGTTCGGGCACTTCTTGCTCTGGAATGGGGATCTCAAACCATTCTTGAAAAATAGGGTAGAGCTGCTGTCGGTGGATCGGACCGACATTCGTGCAATGGGAATCCAGAGGGCCATGCCGCGATCCTCGGCCGGAACCGTGAACCGATCGGAGTGCATCGCGTGTGCCGTAGAACTCATAGACTTTTTCGAGATGCCGCCACACAACATCATGCTGAGCGTTCCAGGAAAATTCTCGCCCATAGATCAACCGACGAGGGGCAAGCGAAGCCAGAATGACCCATGGCCAAAATCCACATCGAGCTGTATTAAGAAGAGTTCTTGTGGAGTCCCAATCACCAAGCGACAGTTGTCCAAAGTTGAACGCGACCACCGCGGCGACACGATCATCTAATGTGCCAACGACCGCCGCCAGATCCCCGCCTCCTGCCACTGACCCAATGACGATGATTCGGTCACGGTCAATCTGTGAATCTTCCCATAACAGATCAATGCCACGCCTCACATCTTGAGCCATCCATCCCATCAAGCTTTCGTCTATCAATTCCAGTTGTATGCCAAGCACATGTCGGAAATAGTAGTCTTGCCGATCAACACGAAATGCCTCGCCGTAGTCTCTTGCCGCAACAAAGGGATGCTGCCGTCGCTCCCCGTGCCCAACCAAGTCCATAATGAAGACCGTGCATCCCTGCTGTGCCCAGGTCTGCCCCATACATTGCAACTCCTCTTCATTTTTTGGATCGTGATGACTGTGACAAATGACAATCGCGGGTGTTTTCTGAGCAGTTGAAATTGGGCTATATCGGTTGGCCGTCACTGGCAAATTCATGTAACCCTGAAAGACCACATTGTCAATTCGGTACCGGTCATGCTCCAGAGTGTCAGTGACGACAGAATCAGGTGCTTTCGAAGGAGTTTCCCTGTTTATTAACGAACGACGGAGTGCCTCAAGACGTTCATTACGAAAGATTTCCCACTCAGTTTTCGAGGTGACCCGTTCAAATAGAACTACATCCTGTTGTGCAGCCTGATGAATTCGTTTTGAGAGATGACAACCAAGTTCTCGAATTCGTCGATTGCCAAATGCAACTTTTCGTTCCCATAGCCATTGACGCAACTGTGGAGGGAGCTTTTCACTCATCCATCTTTTGATCTGTGCAGGGCTAGTCATGACATACTAACTCAATAATCATGGTTAACGGGGTTAGGGTTGTGGCGGTACCGAAAGAGTATGAAAGCTTAAGCTAAGAATTAATGAAGATATACCCATCCTGTCCTTCCTAAAGATTTCTGGCAGGAATCCATCTTTCTCATGTTGTTCAAAAATGAATATCCGCCCCTTCCAAAGGCTGCAGGGATAAGCTAGGCGACCGCAGGTATGACGGCTAGTGGGTATCCGATGATGGGTTTCTTTTAGATGTATTTTGTGAACCAATTATAATGAAGAATTCGTTTTCCAGCCTTGTTTCATCTGAATATACATGAATGAGGCAGTCCAGGTGATGAGGAGAAGTCCGGTTAGGGCTTCCATTCCCGTTAAGAAACGAACGGGTCCTTTAGGAATAAGATCTCCAAATCCCAACGTGGTATAGGTCACAAACGAGTAGTATCCACAGTCACTCAAGGTCTGGGTAAAGCCTCCTTCCAGTGACCCGAATTGTCCTGACTGGGTTAAAAAATAATACCCAAAACCAAATACCCAAATTTCGATCACGTGCGCCATCATGGCTCCGAACATACAGACTAATAAAGCCAAGCGGAAACGGCTGTGTGGAGATAGCATAAAGTCTGTTAACAAACGAAGGGCTTCAAAGTGGATAAGGACGGCCAGGGCAACAATAAAGGTTGTGAGGAAGAGGGTTATGAGCATGGTCGTCGTGAGGTTATGTTAATAATAATAGGGAATAAAGCAGTTAGGATTTCAGAGGGAAAAGAATTTGAAAGCCCCCCTCACCCCCTTTTTCAAAGGGGGAACATTAAAGGGCATCTTCTCCGGTTGGTAGTGGGCTCCATCTCCTTTTTGTCATACCTGCGTGTTGGTGGCAGGTATCCCTCGAAGTAATTCGCAGTTAGATTCCCGCCAGAACCATGCGGGAATGACAGCCTGAAATAGATTCCCGATAAAAGCTGTCGGGAATGACGAGGAAGAAGGATTCGGGCTTGCCGGAATAGACAGAGGAAGGCCTTCCCTTTTCAACACTCAACACGTTTACCTTTCCTTAGGCGCTGTTCCCATGTTAGCAAATTCTTGGGAGTTGTTCCCCTGAAAGAAGATCCAGAATTCTATGGGTTCCATACAGGGTTTGAAGGGTGACGAGTGGCTGATGCGGTGTTGATTTAGTCAATCCGATTTCTCCGATATCAATGGCCTCTTGTGATACGGAATGCTGATGTAGAATGGAAAGGGCATTGTCTACGTCCTTGGGCGGAAGAAACATTACAAATCTTCCTTCGTTGGCGACATAGAGCGGATCCAGCCCAAGAATTTCACAGGCTCCACGGACTGGCTCACTAATCGGTATGCGCGATTCTTCAATCGTCATGGTTAACTGAGCGGCGGTCGCGAGTTCGTTTAAAGCACTGGCCAACCCCCCACGAGTCAAATCTCGAAGACAATGGATGGAAACGCCCTGATTCAGTAAATCAGCAATAACGGTATGGAGTGGTGCCGAATCGCTGATCAGGTTCCCTGAAAAATCTAATCCCTCGCGTTGGCTTAACACCGCGAGGCCATGTGCGCCGAGATCTCCGCTCACGATGATTCGATCTCCAGGGACGAGACGATGCGGGCCGATACCGACAGTTTCAGGAATGACCCCGAGACCAGTCGTATTAATGAAAATCTGATCACCTTTCCCCCGATCTACAACTTTCGTGTCACCGCACACAATGTGAACACCACAATCTTGTGCAGCCTTTGCCATAGACGAAACAACCTGTTTGAGGATGGCAATTGGCAGTCCTTCTTCCAGAATAAATCCGGCACTCAGGTAACGAGGGTTCGCGCCCATCATGGCCAGATCATTGATCGTTCCATGCACCGCCAAACTGCCAATGTCACCACCTGGGAAAAAGAGTGGTTGGACGACATAGGAATCAGTTGTCATCGCCAAGCGACCATCCTGGGCAGGCAGCACAGCACTGTCTTGTAACGCGTTCAAATATGAATTGGAGAAACTCTCCAGAAAAATTTCATGAATAAGTTGTTGCATCAGATGCCCACCGCCGCCATGGGCGAGGCGAATGGTCTCATCAGAAGCGATGGGCAGGGGACACTGTGGTTCAACGCGAATATTCTGAGACATATATTACGATGTGACAGGGGTAGAGGAACGATACCGATAATAGGCCGCACACGCCCCTTCGCTGGACACCATTGGAGCACCAAGGGGATGGTCCGGCGTACACAGAGTGCCAAAAGCGGCACAGTCAGAAGGTTTCATGAGGCCCTGAAGAATTCGACCGCTTTGACATTCGGATGAAGGAGAAGTAGGAACCTCCTCCAAGTGAATGCGATCGTGGAAGTGCTGGAGGGCGTCAAATTTTCCGAAGGTCGGACGAAGCTGTAGCCCGCTATTGGGGATATTCCCGATTCCTCGCCAGTTACGCGAAGAGGGTTCAAAGACTTCATGAATAATTTTTTGGGCTTCTAAGTTTCCCGAGCGGCGCACCGAACGGGCATATTGATTTTCTACGACAGAACGACCTTCCTCTAATTGGTGGACGACCATCTTCACGCCTTCCAGAATATCCACCGGTTCAAATCCCGTCACAACAATGGGTACCCGGTATTTTCGACTGATGGGTTCATACATGTCATAGCCCATAACTGTACAGACATGTCCTGCGGCAAGAAATCCTTGTACGCGATTTTCAGGCGAAGAGAGCAGCGCTTCCATCGCAGGCGGAACTAATACATGGGCGACGAGGACGAAAAAGTTGTTGAGCTTCATTCGTTGCGCCTGGAGAATAGCCATGGCCTGAGCCGGGGCCGTGGTTTCAAAGCCTACTGCAAAGATGACGATCTGGCGCGAGGGATTGGATTTGGCGATAGTGACGGCGTCGAGAGGAGAATAGATGATACGAACATCTCCTCCTTGGGCTTTGATCTTGAGTAAGTCCTCGCGGGTTCCCGGAACTCGGAGCATGTCGCCGAAGGAACAAAAAATGACGTCTGGAAGTTTGGCGAGTTCGCAAGCCGTATCAATTAATTCAATGGGCGTGACACAGACCGGACAGCCCGGGCCATGAATCAGGCTGATCTCAGGAGGGAGCAGACGATCCAGCCCATACCGGACGATGGAGTGGGTTTGTCCGCCGCAAACTTCCATAATGGTCCAGGGATGACGAGTGATCTGGCCGATGGCAACAGATAGGTTCTGTACGGTGTTGGAGTCTCGAAATTCATCGAGATACTTCATGATGGTGGAATCCCTGTTCCGTTGGCTTGGTCCATCTCCTCAAGCAGTGCCAACGATTCTTTGGCAGCCTGTTCATTGACCTTACTAATAGCAAACCCCACATGCACAATCACATAATCCCCAACCCCGGCTTCGGGAACCAGCGCCAGACACACTTCTTTCTCTATCCCGCCAAACGAAACGACGCCGGTCCGGATATCATCTTCCTGTACACGTTCAATTTTTCCTGGGATCGCTAAACACATAGGGGGCCTAATGGGTTTCCTGTATGGTGTCACATTGAGCAGGGTTGGGGAAAGGCAGGGCGAGTAGGAATTTTAAACAGGCTTGTTGGGCGAGCAGAAAGGTACCAAAGAAGTCGCTCAATCTCAATCAGCCCTCTTAAATGAGCAGGTTTTAGCCTGCGAGAAGGGCCGCACCGGTCCTTATGCCAAGGATGTTGCCACGCATTGTAGTGTTTGGGTGAAGGGCTTCCCAGAATTCGAACCGCTTCCCAAAAGGATAACGTCCCCCCTTTCTGCGGGGCGAATAGAAATGCTCGGTAACATTCGTCATGCAGACCTAGGGACATGCTGCCCCTTCTGCGGTTCATCACGGGGTTGAGCGCATGTGCATTCTCAATGCGGCGCAGTCGTGGCATGACGCGCTTGTATACCAACAACGACTGTTAAACACTAGGCTTGACCTCTTTTCCCAATATGTTGGATTGGACCCTGTCCTGCGGCTCGGGGCGGCTGCTTGCCGACCTCGTCGCCGACGGCCAGCCGGAAGTTAGCATGGATGGCCTTACCATGACCCATTAGCGCATCGCCGCAGCCCCCGTAAAACTCCAACGCCTGTTCAAAGAAAAGGTGGCGCTGTTTCTAAACGTGCAACCTCAAAGGAGTTTAACTCTCTCTCCGGCCCTTCAAGAGATTCCGGCATGGTTAACGTCTCCCTTGTGAATGCCTTCCTATTGAGTAACGAGACCTGGCCACCCCTCATTCAGTTACATTGTCTGTCGTTCAATCTAAGGAATAGTAACAACCTTTCCTTTCACCGTATGGGTAGCATTGGCCGTAACTTTGGTGTTTTCATGCCAGAAAACGGCCACCGCTTTTCCGCCAAGGCCAGTTACATCTGGGAAAAATGGGTCTTCGGAACTTGGACAATAGACGGTTGGAGGACTTGGCTTGCAGGTACCGGTAACCGGCGAAATTAGAATGTTAGCGTAGGGTTTCTTTACTCCGGTTTGGTTTGCTTGTCCATCCGCCACATAATAATCGACTTTGTTGCCCCGAATATGAGAACGCGATTCGCCTACTTTGACTGAAGGCGTTGGCTGTTCTCGCCAGACCACAAAGAACGCCTTTGCCGAGGCGTTGTAACTCACGCGTGGTTGAAAGCTGTACTGGTTGCCGACGTGGCTTGAGATTTTGGATATAGGAAATGGGGTATTGCTAGGATATTGCGGATAGCTGGTCTTGTAAGGATCAATATACGTACCCCATATACCAGTCCAATCCATGCAGGGATTAGAGCCTGGCTCGCAGTTGTCTTTGTCCCCATAAACCAGCAAGAAGCGCTGTTTTCCATTGACGGTACCAAAAGCAACATCAGGTTGCGCGTGACCGCCCTTGGGTATACCCAATTCTAGGGGCACAACGGTAATCTGCTTGGCATTGCTGTCAAGGAGAATGGTGCTGACCGGGCCATATGCAAGCAGATAGCGCCCGCCTTTTGGTGCTGTGCCGGTGATTGGTGCATACGCAATGGCATGCGAATTAATGTTCATGGTGCCTGGCTCAGCAAGTTTTTGCGGCATTCCCAGCGGTCCGCTTGTATAGCTGATACGCTGCGCCCATACCCCGTTCTTTTGGGAGACAACTTTCTTTGGATAGAAAACAGTGCGCTGGGCCGTGACTAAAAACTCGTCCAGGATTGAATTGTATGCAATGCGCACCGCGCCGACATCGAGTTCCTTGATGGAAAGATTCAACGTCGAGCTCTTGTCATCGAACAAGTGATAAACATTCTTGAGCAACTTACCACTGTCATCAAAGAAACGCGCGGCGACGCGTTCATAAGTCCCACCACCTGGTATTGAAATTCGCTCAGCAACTGCAACTAGAAAAACCTTCGATTTGATGCTGTACGCGATCGCAGGGCGGCTGATGGCAAAGTGCTTTCCCTTGTCTACAGGATATATCGGTCCGGCCACGTGCTTGCCGGTCTTGTTGAAACCCGAGACGGCCAATTCGTCAGAGGTCGAGGTCTTGTCTGTATTCTTATAAAGGAATGCAACCCAGTGCATGTCCGACTCTGCGGTGTAAGCAACAGAAGGTCGTTGTGTCGTCGATGTGCAGCTCGCTGTTATCAAGGCAGCGATGATCAACACCGACTTCAGTCGGCCTCGGTGATAGAGCCAATCCAGTTTCCAATTCCCCTTAATAAAGATCTTACTCATAGCATTCTCCTCGCACTGTGATATTGACAACGGCCTTAAATTGAATGGATGGATATTCTTATCACCTCTCATCCATCGGGAGCCGGATCTGCATCAACCACTCAGCAGTTCCCGCCGATTGATGTGAATTGAGAATAGGGAATTTAAACGCCCTTTCTCGGCAAACAAAGAAGTGAGCAAAAAAGGTGCCACGGGGTGTCAATTACGCCAATCAGCGTTTTCAACATGAGGGGTATCAGCCTATGAGAAGGGCCGCACCGGTCGCATATACCAAGGATATTACTAGGCGTTTTGTGTCGGGTTTGAAGTGACAAAAAGGCCGAAGTGTAATGGGGGGCAAACCTATTATTTAATATTAAAAAAACTTTGACACCAGCCATGTTACCTGGAGAGAAGCGTGCTATTTCTTTTTGCTTTTATGAGATACGTGATTAAGACCGCTTTGAACTCCAAATGAGTCCCAGTTAAGGACACCAAATTCTATGGTCCATGTAGCAAAAATCAACACTGGTATGTTTCTATATATCTCAAATAATGGATTCAACTGTGAAAAATTCTTTTTCCTGTGGTTGTTCCCCTTATAGGGGTTTAACGTTCCTGAGACGACCATTTGCCCCGCACTCCTACCTTTAATTCCTCTTTTGGAATGAAACCCTAAAAAAAGGCTAGGGGCTATTAATTTAGGATGTCTTAGTTGAAAGGTAAAAAAAACTATAACATGGCATGATTGTTGCGGTTATTGACCCAGGAAATGTGGTAAACCAAGATAAAACGGAAGGCCTTTTTAGTGGTGTGAGAGGGGGTATGCAATTCCTATCCAACCAAAATCTTTTTGCATGGCTTGATGGACTGAAGACGGATTTTGAGGTGTATGTCCCTTTGAAGAAGGGTCCGTTTCGCTTCTACGAACAATACGTTGCTCCTTCCCCAGATATCGTCATCGGAGAGGTTCGAGCTACCGAGCCGCTCAAGGGTTTTTTTACCCCCGTCAAAGAAAAGGTCGCCGAGCTTTTTAACCCGGAGCCTCTCAAGAAAAAACAGAAACCGATGGCCATTGTCGGAGTGAAGGCTTGTGATCTCAAAGGATTCCTTATACAGGATCACGTCTTTTGCAACGGTTGCCAAGATCCGTTCTATAATCGGGCCCGTGAGAATAATTTAATTATCTCCGCCGATTGTACGCAGGCCATTGATACCTGTTTCTGCCTAGCCCTTGATGTGAATCCCTACCCCGAAAGTCATTTTGATATCAATCTCTCCGAGGTGTCAGGCGGCTTTATCGTTGAGGTGGGCTCGCCCAAGGGGCAACAGGTTGTGGATAGCCATAAGGTTTTGTTTCAAGAACTACAACCCACGCAGGTTGAGAAGAGGGAGGAAGGGCGTAAGCAGGTGGTTGCCGAGGTCGAGCGCAACATCGCCAAGCACGGAGTGCCCCATCAGGCTGAATATCAGGGGATGATTGAGCGAAGCTACGAATCGAAAATCTGGGAGGACGAGGCCAAGACCTGTACGGAATGTGGTGCCTGTACGACGATTTGTCCAACCTGTCATTGTTTCACGTTGGCTGATCAGAAGGAGGGGGGCCAGTTTGTTCGTTACCGCCAGTGGGATTCCTGCATGCTTAAGGATTATGCCCGGGTCGCTGGAGGAGGTAATCCCCGGCCGCAACTATGGATGAGATTACGGAATCGGTTTGAAAAGAAATTTGATTTTTTCCCGCAAGTCGCTGATCTGAATGCCTGCACGGGATGCGGCCGTTGTATTACGGCTTGCCCGGCCAACATTGATATCCGGCGGGTGTTGAAGAGGCTGGTTCACAATGAATAATGGCTACAACCCCTATAATCCGATTAAGGCTGAGGTGATCGACACGATCGTCGAAACTCCGATGATCAAAACCCTGAAGCTGAAACCTCAAGAGCCCATCGCCTTTGCAGCAGGTCAATTTGTTGAGCTCACCATTCCCGGAGTGGGGGAGGCTCCGTTTACACCCTCCTCGCGGCCATCGGTCAACGATATGCTGTATTTAACTATTATGAAGGTGGGGGCAGTCACGGAGGCAGTGCATTGTTTGGAAAAAGGAGATACGGTCGGACTGAGAGGGCCGCTGGGAAAAGGCTATCCGATCGAGTTATTTAAGGACAAAGAAATCCTGGTCGTTGGAGGCGGGTGTGGCTTTGCTCCATTACGAAGTCTGATGTATACCCTGTTTGAAAGATCCGGAGAATTTAAAAAATTGCTCTTTCGCGGCGGGTGCAAAACAGCCAAGGATCTGCTGTATAAACACGAACTTGAACAGTGGGGCGAAAAACCGGACTTAGATATTCGGCTGACGGTGGATGTGGGGGATGCCTCTTGGAAGGGGCACGTGGGCGTGGTGACAGACATTTTAGATCCTCTTGGCATGGATTGTCAGAATGGGATCGCGATTGTGTGCGGTCCGGCCATGATGATGAAATTCGCCACCGCGAAGTTATCAGAGATGGGTTTTCAAGATTGTAATATCTATCTCTCTATGGAAAGAAATATGTCGTGCGCGATTGGGAAATGCGGTCATTGCCGGATTGGACTTTACTATGCTTGTCACGATGGGCCGGTGCTGTCCTATGACAAGATCAAGCGGTTCCGGGATGTTTGGGCGTAACGTTCGGTCCTTTTGATGTCTCACAAGGAATTTAAAATGAGAACGAGTGCGGAGCAGATGCATCATGGGAAATTCAACCCGGCGCCAACAACGGGGAGCGATGAGCGATTATTCATCGATCTTGATATTTGCTCAGCCCATCAATGTCCGGACTGCCCTGTTCAATGTAGTTATTATGACCTGTCCACAAATAACGGGATTCATTCTGTGACTGAGCTGGCCACCTATGCTCTAGTCTGCAGGCGTTGCGAAGACCCCCACTGCGTGAAGGCCTGTCCTGTCAACGCCTTGGAGCAGCAAAAGGACCAGGGTTCTTTGCTGATCCGGCACAATATGCTTTGCATCAGTTGTCAATCCTGTTCTCATGCCTGTCCCTACGGCACGATCTATCCGGAACATGTTCCTCTATTAATTCATAATTGCGACTTTTGCCTTGATCGGCGTAGTGAGAAGGATGAGCCATTGTGTGTGAAGACTTGTCCTCATGGGGCGCTACGATTGGAGGCAGTTGATAGTGAACTGGATGAAGATACCTTTTTGGTCGGCGATCATTTGATTGTCCATTCAACTCATTGGAAACGGGAGAAGGCGTGATTGATATACCTTCTTTATCTCTTCATGTTTGGGTTTCTTTTCACTGGCATCATTGGTCTGTTCGCGAGTTGGATCGATAGAAAACTGACCGCCCGGATCCAATATCGAGTAGGCCCGCCGCTCTTACAGCCCTTGAATGATATTTTGAAACTCCTGGGCAAAGAGACGCTGATTCCCTTCGGAGCCGCGCAGTATACGTTCCTTTCTGCACCCTTGATTGGCTTGGTCAGCGTCATGGTCGTCTCGACGATCTTATGGGTCAATACGATGAATCCACAGCAAACCTTTGTTGGGGATTTGATCGTCGTCATTTATCTCTTGTTGGTTCCGTCGCTCTCGGTCATTATCGGTGGCTTTGCATCGGGTAATCCCCTGGCCAGTTTAGGGGCCTCGCGAGAGATGAAATTGATCCTTAGTTATGAACTACCCTTTATCTTGGCCATCCTTGTTCCGGTCATACATTCGGGTCTCTCGATCCGTCTGGGAGATATCATGGCGACGCAGGCCCAGAATGGTATCATTGCCTTCAGTTGGTCGGGAGGGTTGGCCCTGGTCATTGCGGTCTTATGTATGCAGGCGAAGCTGGCATTAGTTCCGTTTGATATGCCTGAAGCCGAAACCGAAATTGCTCATGGTGTCCTGATCGAATATTCAGGCACATTGCTGGCTGTGTATCGGTTGACGAAACACATGCTCTTATTTGCCCTGCCGTTTTTTATCATCATGGTGTATTTGGGTGGTGTGAGAGGGAATGGTCTCCACCTTCTGTATGGAGCATTGGAATATGTGGGATTGGTGGCGTTGCTCAGCATTATTCGCAATACTAATCCCCGGTTACGGATGGATCAGGTGTTGAGGTTTTTCTGGGGACCGATGACCATCCTGGCGACTCTCGCCGTCCTGTTGGCCTTGGGGAGTTATTAACATGGGAATTCTGGATAATGCTTTGCTCAAATCACTGTGGGTGTTTCACCTCGCGACGGGCAGTTGTAATAACTGTGATATCGAGATTTTGGATTGTCTGACCCCTCGGCATGATATTGAACGCTTTGGGATGTTGCTCACGGGAAGCATCAAGCATGCTGATGTTCTGCTAGTGACGGGAGCGGTGAATCGGCAGTGTATTCCTCGCATTAAACGGATCTATGAACAGATGCCTGAACCTCGGCTAGTCGTAGCAATAGGGGAATGCGCGCTCTCGCGAGGCGTATTCATCCATAGCTATAACTGTCCATTGCCCTTGGATCACGTGATTCCCGTAGATGTGTATATCCCGGGATGCCCGCCCAGACCGGAGGCTATCATTGCCGGTTTGGTGAAATTGATTGAACAGCGGAAAGCGCAGACTGGTCAGGCAAAGGGAAAAGAGAAAATATGAATCGCCAGGAGTTTTTGCAGACCTTAAGAGAACGGTTCCCGGATGAGATTCTAGGTGTTTTTGAGAAATCACCGAAGCGGATTTACATCCAAATTCAGCCCGAGGCAAATGTCAGACTTGCGCACTATCTGTTCAACGAAATGAGAGCGCGGTTCAATATTGCCTCCGGCGTCGATGGTCGAAATCAGATGGAGATTCTTTACCATTTTACCCTGGAGGACATGAATCTGGTGATCTCGCTGAGAGTGATCTTACCGAAGACCAAATTGGAAATTGCTTCTTTGACCTCGGTCTTTACCGCGGCGCAATGGATCGAGCGTGAGATTTACGAGTTGTTAGGGATCAACTTTGTTGGACATCCGAAATTAAAGCGATTGCTCCTTCCTGAGGACTGGCCAGAAGGCGTGCATCCTCTTCGCAAGGATTATCAAGAGTGGGATCCCAATGCAATCAGAGATCGGGGGGTATAGTGCCTAGAACCATCGTTCCCATAGGGCCGTATCATCCGTTACAGGAAGAGCCTGAATTCTTTATTCTGACTGTGGAAGGGGAGCAGGTGGTGGATATCGATCTGCAGATTGGATACAACCACCGGGGAATTGAAAAACTTTCCGAGCGAAAGGCCTACGATCAGGTGACCTTTGTGGTGGAACGGATCTGTGGGATTTGCTCTACCAGCCATCCTTTTGCCTATACCCAAGCCGTGGAAGACCTCATCTCGGTCGAGGCGCCACCGAGAGCCCAGTTTATCCGGACCATCATTGCCGAGGGAGAGCGTCTCCATTCTCACCTTTTATGGCTTGGTTTGGCCGGGCACTTTCTCGGCTATAACACCGTCTTCATGTGGGCCTGGAAACTCAGAGAAGAAATCCTCGATGTCATGGAGATTCTATCCGGCAACCGTAATAACTATGCCATGTTTAAGGTTGGCGGGGTGTGGCGAGATATTCAGGCACATGATATACCTCCGGTTTTAAAAAAGATCGAATCGATAATTCCCACTCTAGAAAAATTGAAGAAGGCCGTTATTGATGATCCGGTTCTGCATGCCCGCACCAAGGGGATTGGCATTTTGTCCAAGGAAGCGGCCATTGATTATGGTGCCGTGGGTCCGACGGCCAGGGCTTCGGGCGTTGATCGGGATATCAGAAAGAATTGTCCCTATGGGGCCTACGATCAAATCGACTGGGATATGATTGTGACTCAAAATGGTGATGTCTTTGACAAGGTGGTGATTAGGATCAATGAGATGTTTGAGTCGATCAGGATTATTCAGCAATGTTTGTCCAGACTACCCCAGGGACCCATCGATTGTGTGATTAAAGATATTCCGCCTGGAGAAGGGATCGGCCATATCGAGGCTCCCCGCGGAGAATGTTTTCATTATGTGCGTAGCGACGGAACGAATCGGCCGGTCCGGCATAAGATTAGAGCTCCCACCTTTATGAATCTACCGACTTTCAAGGAAACCGTAATCGGGGGCACGATATCAGATGCGGCAATCGTCTTAGCGGCGATTGACCCTTGCTATTGTTGTACCGAAAGGATGGCCGTTCGTAACTGCAATGGCCAAACACTTTGGACAGGAGAAGATTTAATTAGGCTCTCTCAAGAGAAAACCGCGAAGATTAAAGCGCAAATGGGACAGGCATGATGGGGCTGGAGCCGGGCTTGTTGTCTATCGATCCGTTAGCCGTCTCGGTGGGAGTGTGTATCACCTTCTTTACGGTTCTCACCCTGCTGTATTCCTGGAGCTATGTGCCTAGGGGCAAGGGAAGAATTCTTTATGATGTGTATATCCTTCTGACCCTTGCCTCTGCCTTGGGGGCGGTGTTTACGAATAACCTGATTGTCTTTTTAGTTTGTTGGGGGGTGACCGGCGTTCTTCTGTATGTCTTGATTGGGTATGGCACGAAAGCACGCACCTCCTCGACGGCAAAAAAGGCTTTCATCATTATTGGTGGAACCGATGCCTTCATGATGCTCGGCATTGTCCTTATTGGCCAACTGAGCGGCACATTCTCAATTCAAAAGATTCACCTCAGCCTTCAAGAACCTCAAGCCGCCTTCGCCTTTGGCTGTCTGTTACTTGGAATCCTCGCCAAGGTCGGGGCTATGCCCTTACATAGCTGGCTCGTGGATACTGCGGAAGATGCTCCCACCCCTGTCACTGCCTTTTTACCTGCTTCAGTGGACAAGCTCTTGGGGATCTATCTTTTGACCCGGATGGTATTGGATCTGTTTATCATGACCTCGGCGATGTTTACGGTGCTGCTGATCATTGGGGCCGTGACCATTGTCGGTGCCGGCATGATGATGTTGATCCAGAGGGATTTTAAGCGGCTCTTGGGATATTGTGCCGTCAGCCAGGTTGGGTATGTCCTCTTAGGAATCGGAACTGGCCATCCACTTGGGATTGCGGGTGGGTTGTTTCATATGGTGAACCACGCCATCTACAAGTCATGTTTATTCTTCTCCGGCGGGGCCGTTGAGCACAATGCTCGGACCACTGATGTCGAACAACTGGGTGGCATGGCTAAGCAGATGCCTGTGATCTTTGTGACCTTCTTGATTGCTGCGCTTTCGGTGTCAGGCGTTCCTCCATTAAATGGATTTGCCTCTAAATGGATGGTGTATCAAGGCATACTTGAGTCTGGTAAGGATGGTGGGTCTGCTTGGGTCATATGGCTGGTGGTGGCGATGTTCGGGAGCGCGCTGACTCTGGCCGGTATGATGAAACTCGTGCATGCCATCTTCTTAGGGCAAGCCTCATCCGAGCGACAAAATATCGCTCGTAAAAATCTGAGCACTCCCTTGGTCATGATCATTCCTTCTGTACTCTTGGCCTTGCTCTGTGTCGTTTTTGGAATATGGGCCTATGCAGTACCGCTGCGCCAATTAATTTTTCCCATTCTTGGACAAGAGCTGTTGTTCCCAGGGATGTGGCAGCCCACCCTGGCCACGGTTTTGATCCTGGTCGGTATTGGATTCGGGGTGCTTGTGTATGTCGTGGGACACTTGGCCAAGACCATGCGACAGACTGATGTGTTTATCGGCGGGGAAACATTGGATGCCGTGCCAGGAATGAGAGTCTCGGGAGGAGCCTTTTATAACACTATCCAAGAATTGCCGGTGCTTCGATCGATCTTTCTTTTGGCTGAGGGCAAGAATTTTGATCCCTATGAGATCGGAAGCAAGATGACGTTTGGCATGTCTCGTTTTTTAGGGGGTCTTCATAGCGGCATCCTTTCTACGTATTTAGCTTGGTGTCTCTTGGGGATGGGCATCTTATTTTTTGTTGTCCTGTTTCGGTAAACGGTTATGGTGGAACTCTATATTTTACTTATCCTCATGATCATTGGTTCGGTGGTGGCATTGGAAGTGGAAGACTTGCTCTCTTCCGTGGTGGCTTTAGGTGCCGTGGGTTTAGGGCTTTGCTTGACGTTCCTGGTCTTAAAGGCTCCTGATGTTGCCATAACCCAGTTGGTGGTGGAGATTTTGTCTCTCATCATTCTTATTCGTGCCACACTCAAGAAGGGATTGGCGACGGTAGAAACCGGAGGCTGGGTATTTTCCTCCATCATCGGGGTGGGCTTTGGGGTGATGTTAGTCCTGGTTGCCATCCAATGTTTCTCTGATCTCCCCACATTTGGAGAACCGATGTTACGGGTTTCGAAACATTATTTGGATGAAGGATTGAAACAGACCGGAGCGACGAATCTGGTGACATCGGTGATATTGGACTTTCGGGCCTTTGATACCTTGGGAGAAGTAACCGTGTTGTTTGCCGCAGCGATAGGGGTCTTGTCTGTCGTGAGAACAGTAGGTAGGAAGAAACCGGGACAACCTGGGGCCATTGGCGATGAGTAAAGAACGCACTCCGGGGATGTCTGTCATCGTTAAGACGGTAACGCGTCTAACGGCTTGGCTGATCATGCTGTATGGAATCAATATTGTTCTGCACGGACATGTCTCTCCAGGTGGGGGTTTTGCCGGGGGTGTCATCATCGCTTTATCCTTCATTCATTTGATTCTGGCCTATGGCAAGGAGATGGTCCTCAAGAAATTATCGGAGGGGGTCGTTGGGGTATTCGAAAGTACTGGGGCTTTGATTTTTCTTGGCATTGCCTTGCTTGGAACGTCTGCAGGATTCTTTTTTAAAAATTTTCTCCCCGTTGGTGAACCCTTTCATCTGTTCAGCGCCGGAACGATCCCGCTGAGTTATATCGCGATTAGCTTGAAAGTCTGGGCCGGGTTGCTTGCCATATTCGTCGCATTGGTGCTCCTACAAATTGATAAAGAACAAGGGTAGGGGGCAAGATCCACTCATGATGATTTATCTCTTAGCCCTGGTGTTATTTGGTGTGGGGATCTTTGGGGTACTTAGGCATCGCAATCTCATCAAAATAATTGTTGGGCTTATTATTGCCGAGCATGGGGTGCTCTTGTTCTTCATTCTTGTGGGCTATCGCCTGAATGGGCGTGCCCCGATTCTTTCTCCTGATGCCCCAATCACCAATATGGTTGATCCCTTACCGCAGGCCTTGGTCTTAACGGCGATCGTGATCGGTCTGGGCACCACCGCCTTATTGGTTGCGTTGGCCATGCGGCTCTATGGAAAGTATGGAACCTATGACATCGCCAAGATACGGGAGTTACGAGGTTGAACCAGAGCGCTTTTTTTATTCCCTCGTTTGTTGTGGTGCCTCTAGCGGCAGCATTTGTGAACTCCCTGCTGGGACAACGGATCCGAGGGTTGCCTGCGTTGTTGGCATGCCTGACGACATTCTTGCTCCTTGGGCTGTCTCTCGTCGCGACTCAATTTGTGCGCATCAATACCACCTTGGTCTATCACGTGGGAGGCTGGAAGCCACACATCGGAATCGCCATGGTATTAGACGGGTTCACGGCCTTTATGTTGGTGACAGTCAATCTGGTGGCCTTGGCCATTGCCGTATATGCCACGGATTATATGGAGCGGTACACGTCGAAGGCGATGTTTTATACCTTGTTGCTCCTAATGTTGTCGGGAATGAACGGGGTCATCGTGGCTGGCGATCTTTTTAACCTCTTTGTCTTTCTCGAGATCGCCGCGGTGGCGAGTTATGCCTTGGTGGCCTTTGGGACCGAACGTCATGAATTGGAGGCCGCCTTTAAATATGCGGTGATGGGTACCGTGGGATCACTCTTTATCTTATTAGGGATTGTTTTTTTGTATAGCGTGACGTCCACCCTAAACATGGCGGACATGAGTCTGATGTTAGAAGGGAAAAGGGGCCATAATCTTATCCTGATGGTGAGCGTCCTCTTCCTTATGGGTTTTGGACTGAAGGCAGCCTTGGTCCCTTTTCATGCCTGGCTGCCTGATGCACATCCTTCAGCGCCGGCCCCGATCTCGGCGATGCTATCCGGCGTGGTCATCAAAACTCTGGGAGTCTATGCCTTATGCCGGATCTTTTATAACGTGATAGGGTTCACGCCGATGTTGTCGTCCATCCTGATGTTTTTAGGCACCCTCTCAATGGTGGTCGGGGTCCTATTGGCGATGGGGCAACAGGATCTGAAGCGCCTGTTAGCCTATTCTTCAATCAGTCAGGTCGGGTATGTGTTCTTGGGGATTGGGTTGGGAACTCCATTAGGGGTTTTAGGTGGGGTGTTCCATTTGTTTAATCACTCGGTATCTAAATCCCTCCTCTTTTTAAATTCCGGAGCGGTGGAATATGCCACCGGAACCCGGGATTTGAAGGTGATAGGTGGTTTACGCGAAAAGATGCCAATCACCGGGGCAACGAGTTTTCTGGCCTCGATGTCAATCGCAGGGATCCCGCCCTTTGGCGGATTTTGGAGCAAGCTGTTGATCATCATCGCGGCCGTTCAAGCCGGATATCTGGGCTATGCTCTTTGGGCCGTGATCGTGAGTGTGTTGACCTTGGCATTATTTGTGACGGTTTTTAAAGATGTTTTTCTCGGCGAACCGATACTCGCTTGGTCGGGAATCGAGGAAGTGCCCGGACGTATGCAGGTGTCGATGATCGCCTTAGCGCTGCTCTCCGTGGTGAGCGGTCTATTGTTGCTGCCCGACGTCAAGGATGCGTTTTTGCGTCCAGCCATTGCAATCTTTCTTGAAGGCACTCATTATGCTCAGGTGGTTTTAGGGGATATCTAGTGATGACACAGAAGGCCATTCTTTTTTTCGCCGCATTCCTGACATGGTGCCTCTTCAATTGGGTACCCGATCGAGAACATATTTTCGTTGGGATGGGCGTGGCCTTGATTGTCGCTTTCATGATGGGGGATCTGGTTATTCAAAAGCCTCCTCGCATGTGGGATCCCAGACGATATTTCCATTTTATTTTTCACTATGTCCCTGTGTTCTTATGGGAAGTACTGAAGGCGAATTTTGAGGTGGCCTATCGGGTGGTACATCCGAGTTTGCCAATCAATCCGGGAATCGTGAAAGTTAAAACCTCTTTGCGGTCCGATATCGCTTGCACCTTATTAGCGAACTCTATCACCCTCACTCCGGGGACGATGAGTGTCGATATCGACAAGGACCGTTCCGTGTTATATGTCCACTGGATTGACGTGCGCTCGCATGATATTGAATCAGCCACTCACATCATTGTCGAGCGGTTTGAAAAAATCCTGCGAAAGATATTTGAGGATGAGGTGAGGGATGAATAAGATTCGATGGGTGATTGGGATGGTTCTTTTGCTCGCGTTGCTCATTGGGATCTTCCTACGGCCGTTTCCGTTTTTGTTCTACCCGGACTTACCCTATGTCTCCTTTTTAGGCCGGGCCATGTTTATTCTCCTTTTAGCCGCAGGTATGTGTGTGTTTAGGATCAGCAGGGGGCCCACTGCTGCAGACCGAATTGTGGCTGTCGATATCTTTGGAATTCTGATCGTGGGGTTCTGTGCGATCTTAAGCATCTCGACAGGACGATCCTGGTATGTCGATATTGGGATGGCTTGGGCATTGCAAAGTTTTATTGGTTCTCTGGCGCTGGCAAAATATCTCGAGGGGAAGGGATTGGAAGAATAAATGTGCGTCACGTGTGGCACGTGAGGGAGGAACACATGAGCAATACCTTCGGTTTGATGTTTATTCTTGTTGGTTTGACTTTTGATGTATTCGGCTGCTTAGGCCTTGTTCGCCTTCCCGATGTCTACAATCGCCTCCAGGCAGCGACGAAATGCGTGACCATGGGGACCTGTAGTATCTTGTTTGGCTCCTTTCTTATGGTTGGATTTACCGCCGCCGGGATGAAGGCTTTATTGTGTATCGTGTTCCTGATGCTGACTGCCCCTGTCGCGGCACATGCTATAGCCCGTGGAGCGCATAGGTCTGGGATCCCACTCTGCCCGGGGAGTGTGGTTGATCGCTATGCTGAGGATCAAGAGGGAGAAGTGTAAGCAAGCAAAATGAGAAAATCGCCAACCATAGAACATGAGTAAAGACCACGATGCGATTACCGAAGCTTAGAGAGCTTGGTGAGGCAATCAAGGCCCTTGTCAAAGGGCCGTATACCGCCAATTTTCCTCAGGAGCCGCATGTGCCGCATCCCAACTTTCGTGGTTTGCCGAAGTTTAACCAGGAACGATGTGTGGGGTGTCTGGCCTGTGAGCAGATCTGTCCGGCCGAGGCCATTGCTCATAAGGATGTGATTGAGGAGACCCCAGAGGGTCAAAAGACTGCGAAGCGAGTCCTCATCCATTATACCGATACCTGTATATTTTGCGGGCAATGTGAAGCGGTCTGTATTGCCGATCATGAGGGGATCAAGTCCTCCAATGAATGGGATCTGGCCTTCTTTGACCGGGCCAAGGCCTATGAGACGATTGAGAAAGAACTGGAATTATGTGAGATCTGCGGAGCGGCGATTGGCTGTAAAGATCATTTAGCCTGGATATGTGAAAGGGTCGGCGAATTGAGTTATGCCAGCCCGACTTTATATCTTTCTCTTCACAAGCAACTCGGCCTTGTCGATCAGAACATCCTTTCGACCGTGAAAGATCAGGGGCGTGCTGACCGGTTTAAGATTTTGTGCGCGCGTTGCCGAAGGCAGACAACGTTGCCAACGAAGGACGAATAGATCATTGTCCGAGTATTGATTGAGTAACGGCGTAGGTGAAAAGTTGAGCATAGAGAACATCTTCCTTCCGATTCTTCGTGGGAAAACGGTCATCGTTGGAATAGGAAATTCTCTACGAGGGGACGATGGGTTTGGTCCCGCGCTGATTGAGCAACTCCAAGGGAAGGTTGGCTGTATCTGTATTGATGCGGGAAGTGCCCCGGAAAAATTTCTGGGTGTTATCGTGAAGGAAGAACCAAGTACGATACTGTTCGTAGATGCGGCAGACTTAGACTTAGAGCCGGGGCAATACCGGATCTTGCAACCAGCAGACATCGTCAAATGCGGCCTTACGACTCATGATATGTCGAGTCGCATGTTGATTGAATTTCTTGAAAACCAGACAAGTGCCAATATTTTGATGTTGGGGATCCAACCGCAATATCTGTCCCTAGGGGAGGCAATGTCACCGTGTTTAACTCAGACTCTCCATGAGATCGTGATGCTAATTCAGGAGGCGGGTTCATGCATGAAACCCATTTAATCGAACCGCTTATCCAAGGTATATCAGAACATGCCAAACGGGAGGGAGCCAAAACGGTGTTAAAGGTCAGACTCCGAGTCGGGGAGTTGACCGGCGTGAAAGAGGACTCCTTCAAGGCCACATTTGCGATGTTGGCGGAAGGCACCCTCTTGGAAACAGCCGACCTGGAGGTTACCTTTTTCCCGGGAACCCAGATCGAGGTCGCTTCCTTTGACATCGACTAAAATGAAGGCAACTTTTTGGTGAAAGTAGGGGTCAGACTCGATTTAAATAAATCAAGTCTGACCCCTACTACTACTACTTATTGAAAAGTTCCTTTGCTCTAGCTTTCTTCACTGAGTGGGAACGGCGAGAATGGGGCACTGGGCCTCTCGAATCACGCGTTCTGTGGTGCTTCCACGCAGGGCATCCAGAAACCCATTGTGCCCTTGTGTGGGCATCACGATAAGATCAGGCCGTTCTTCCTGTTCAATTTGCAATATCTGTTCGACGACATCTCCGTGACGAACGGTGCGAGTCCAGGTTCCCTGGCTATGTGGAGGTGGATGAATTGGTGGCATGGTTTGACCATCCCCAATATGGGCCGCCACGTACGAAACATTTTCACAATTTATGGCGTCCACCAAGGTTACGGCGGCCTGAACAGCAATTCCCGGTGGTGGATCATCATCGACAGGAATAAGAATTTTCTGAAGAATGAACGTCCCATCCTCAACGGAAACAAACCCTTCTGTGGACTGTGGAATGAATAACGTCATAATGCCAGACTTTCGTGCCACCGGCTCTGCGACCGACGGGAAAAAGGGGTATCCTCCAAGCTGATGGGTCGCCAGTACAATCAGATTGGCTGGGTGTCGTTCAAGATAGGTAAGAATGGCAGTTGTCGGGTCTTTCCCTCTTCCAAGAATCTTTTCCACTTCGATATTTGAGTGGTTTATGTGAGGTCTCTTGCGCTCTTTTGCGAGACGACGCCATTGTTCCAATGTGGCTCTGACCGAAGGAAAATCATACCAATTGAGGTCGTCGAGATTTGGATTAACATGAAAAAGGGTTAAACGAGAATTTGTGGCCCAGGCAAGTTTGAGCGCGTGGGCAAAGGCGATGTCCGGTCCTTTCGAGAAGTCGGTAGGATGAAAAATCCTCGTTATCCTTGATTCACGAGGAGTTGGCCAGGTGTCAGTTGTCATTGGATTTTGTTCTCCCGAGTTGATAAATGTGTTGTGCGATTAGTGCTTGCCCGATGGAGAGCCCCCCATCGTTTGTTGGGAATTGGGTGTTGGTATAGACTCGATAACCCGAGGATCGGAGTCGATGCTTCGCTAATGATGTCAATTGAGCATTTTGAAACACGCCTCCCGCCAGCACGACATTTGGGCAGCCTACTTTGGCTGCTATTTGCTGAATAAGGTTCGCAATGTAATGGTGAAACTCTGCGGCCATCTGGCGAACAGATTTGCCCTGAAGACAGCCTCCTACGATTTCTCTGACGTGCGGTCGCCAATCGACTATCCAGGGATCATCAGGGTTTTCCCTAAAAGACATCGGAGCGGTCTGAGTCGAATAGGGGATCTCGTTTTCGATGTGTTCGCTCGCGAATTCAAGTGCCATGGCTGCCTCCCCTTCAAACGTAGAAAGATGACATAAGTCTAATAGCGAGCTAATCCCGTCAAACAATCTACCCATGCTGGTGGTCACAGGACTATTGATGTTTTTCTCTAACAAGGCCACCAATGACGCCGCTAACGCTGAGCCTAAGGAAATAACGGATGGAAGTGTCATCCGCGAGGCTTCCGCACCAAAGGCTTCATACAATAAGGAGAGCGCGACGCGTCGTGGCTCGCGCATACACATGTCGCCACCCGGCAGTCGAAATTGGTGCAAGGTGGCGACTCTTCTAAAGGCGGTATAGTCGCAGAGGAGAAATTCTCCTCCCCATATGGTCCTGTCAGCCCCGTATCCTGCTCCGTCCCATGCGATACCCAGAACGGTTTCCTTGAGTCCATGCTCAGCCATGCAGCTTGTGATATGTGCATGGTGATGCTGAACCCGTACAACAGGAATATTCAGTTCTTCCCCTAACCGATCGGCGAAGAGGGTTGAAGGATAATCTGGATGAAGGTCGCATGCAATGGCTGCGGGTTGGATCTTGAACCAGCGAAGCTGATCTGTAACGGTTCGTTCGAATTGTGAATTGGCGGCAACGGTGGACAGGTCACCAATATGTTGGCTGGCAATGACTTGATCGTGTGTGGTGACCGAGACCGTATTCTTGAGGTGTCCTCCTACCGCGAGCATAGGGGGCAGTGGTTGTTCTTCGGGCCGTAAAGTTTCCAAGGAAAGTGGATTGGGTACATACCCTCGTGCTCGACGAAGGAGAAGGCGTTCACCGCTAACTATGCGCACCACGGAATCATCAACGGGACGAACGATAGGAAGGTTATGGACGAGGAAGGCATCAGCGATTTCTTCCAGGCGAGTCAACGCTTCGGTTTCATCGGTCACAAGAGGTTCCTCGGAGCGATTACCGCTGGTGGCCACAATGGGAAACTGAAGGTCTGCCATCAAGAGATGATGGAGCGGGGTGTATGGCAGCATTGCTCCGATGTATGGATTGTCCGGTGCGATATCCAAGGTGAGCCCGGAAGGACGCTTTTTCAACAAGACAATAGGGGCCTCTGGTGAAGTGAGCATGGCCTCTTCTTCGGGTGTGATCAGACAATGCTCTCGTACACTGGACAATGATGGGAACAGCACGGCAAATGGTTTGCGAGAGCGATGCTTCCGAATGCGAAGTCCTTGCACGGCGTTGTGCGAGGAAGCATCGACTAAGAGTTGGAAGCCACCTAATCCCTTGAGCGCAAAAATGTTGCCTTGTCGGATCATCGTGCATGCGTCCCCGAGGGCCTGTTCTGATTGACTGCAAACGCGTCCTGTCCGATCTAATAATGTGATCTGTGGTCCGCATGCGGGACAGCTCATCGTCTCGGCATGAAAACGACGATTCCCCATATCGTTATATTCAAGCTGGCAGTCGTGACAGAGCGAAAACTCACGCATAGAAGTATTGACCCGATCGTAGGGCAAGTCGAGTGCGATACTGTACCGAGGTCCACATCGTGTGCAAGTGGTAAAGGGATATCGAAAACGACGAGCGTGTGGGTTATGAATCTCTCGAAGGCAATCGGCACACGTGGCCATATCGGGGGAAACGATGGATCTTCGTTGCCCGACGGGTTGGGTTGGGCGTATAGAGAAATCTTGTTTCCCTTCTGTTGGAATTGCGACGGCGGTAATCTGTTGAATCTTGGCAGCCGGCGGGGCCTCTGCAATCAGATCTCGTTGGAAGAGATTCAGCTCTGCGTCCATTCCTTCTATTTCCACTAATGCCCCCTCCGGCGTATTCCTGATCCAGCCGCCAAGTCCCAGCTGATGAGCCAAACGACAGACAAACGGACGAAAGCCCATGCCCTGGACAAGTCCTTGAATCCTGAGGCGAACACGTTTTCGTATGACGACATCCATGCTTGTTAGTGGCGTGGGTATCATTGAGATATTTCAAACTAGTTGATCTCTTGTTAGATCAACTTTGGTTGGTCCTTCCAAAGTACTCGGCCGATTGGATAGGAGGGGGGAGATGCCGGTTTCATCCAGCCGCTCCATAAATATTCCACAGCCGAGATCTGATTTTAGACGTGGTTCATCATAACAAAATGAGTTCCCATGATCTTGAATCGATTTCACCTTCGTTTACAACTAAAACGAACGTCTGCATGGGGGTTTTTCTCAAAATGCCAGGGCTTAAGATGCCTCAGGCTGAGCAGAAATTTTAGAGCCAAAATCTTTTGTCCTATTCACAGAGGAAATTTTCGTTGTTCAAAAACTATTGTGGGTTGCATTGAGGAGAAAGGACTTACGTGCCATCGGGATCCTAGGATTCATTTCACCAGATGTTTATAATTCGCTTGTCTGGCCATATAATGGACGATGAACAACTATTCCGTTTGGTCTTTTAACTTCACTTCATATCTTGATACCTGTTTGGTAGCGGTTGGGGTATGATGGAGGAAATTCGAGGGGGGTAGGAAATCAAATGAAAATCGTATCGAGAACGGTTTTGCTGCTCGCGTCACTACTTGTGCTTTTGATCGGACTTGCTGGTTGCGATTCCCAAACGAAAAAGCCTGCCGCCGACACTACGGTGAAAGCTCAAAAAACAGCGGATTTGGGTCAACAGTCGCTTGAGGAACTGCCCGATCGGAATATCGAGGGTATGGATGTCTGTGCCCTATTGCCAGGGAGTGTCGTCGCGTCCGCCGTGAATCTGTCCCTCGCGGAAGCCAAACCCGGCACTGAGATGTGTAGCTATACCTTGCGCCGTAATTCCGGTCCTGAAGCAGGAGTCGTCGTTTCGCTCGCCAAAAGTGTGAGCTTCATTTTCACTCGGAATACCTCAGAAAACGCAAGGGAGTTGCCGGGGCTTGGTGTAGCGGCGTTTACTCGGAAGGCCACCGGTATTCATCAAGATCTCTGGGTGGCTCGCAAGGATGGGTTGTTCCTCCGCATCGCCGCCTACGACCCGGACATAGCCGAGCCCGTTGCGAGGGTAGCCCTCGCAACTATCCCCTGATGTTATGGGGACTGCAGATTGGTAAGGTTGGTCTTTAGAGCAGGAAACGCCACTCTCATTACCTATCCTATGAATAACCCCAAATTAAATTTAAAACATTATGGATGAAAATTGGTCGACTAGCGGTGAGTCGGATAAGCCGTCGGATAACACAAGAACAATCGGGATGGTTATTCTCGGCCTTGGAGTGATTTTGGCTGGATGGGTGGTAACGATCATTT